>PVBE012932992.1_pt1 | contig 45867 bp, 48 predicted proteins | sample 1631181 | NCBI WGS metagenome assembly PVBE01 (sample SAMN08397723, study PRJNA350692) | Marine metagenome, whole genome shotgun sequencing project. | isolation source: water | place: Pacific Ocean | collected 2012-04
ACGATGGCGACATCACTACAACACGGTCAGGCCGCACAGCTCACTCGGCTATAGACCACCGGCACCAGAAACCATCTTGCCCAACGTTGATGTTCCGGCCTACGCTCGCCAATGGCTTCAGCCGGTCCATCAACTTAAACCGCGCCAAACTCTAACTTAAGCGGTGGACCACTTAAATGGGGGCAGGCCAGCCGAGCTCACAGTCATTTGCCGGTGGTCGGCCCGGCGCCGAGATAGCCTGTTTGTCTTGTTTCCGCTATTTATGTTAAGATAAGTTAACATGTAAGGTTAAGTAATGCTCCGGGACCTGCCATGCGTGTACTCCTGGTCGAAGATGATCCAGCAACGGCGCAAAGCATCGAGATGGTGCTCAAATCCGAGGGGATGGTGGTTGATTCCACCGATCTCGGCGAGGATGGCCTGGAAATCGGTAAGCTTTACGATTACGACATCATCGTCCTCGATTTAATGCTCCCCGACATTAATGGCCTAGAGGTTCTGAGAAGGCTCAGAAACAGCCGCATAGAGACCCCCGTCCTCATCCTTTCCGGGCTCGGGGAATCGGAGAACAAAGTCAGGGGGCTGGGCGTCGGCGCCGACGATTATTTGACCAAGCCATTTGACAAGAAAGAGCTATTGGCCCGCATCCAGGCCATCGTCCGCCGTTCCAAGGGGCATGCACAGTCGATTATCCGCACCGGCAGGCTGAGCGTCAATCTAGATGTCCATACCGTCGAAGTGGACGGCCAAACCATCCACCTTACCGGCAAGGAATATGGAATCCTCGAACTGTTGAGCTTGCGTAAGGGAACGACACTGACCAAGGAGATGTTCCTCAATCACCTTTACGGCGGCATGGACGAGCCGGAACTGAAGATCATCGATGTCTTTATCTGCAAACTGCGCAAGAAACTGACCACCGCCACCTGTGGCGAAAACTATATCGAAACCATCTGGGGAAGGGGTTACGTTCTGCGCGACCCGGAAGGCAAAGCGGAGCAAGAGCAGACTCCGGCCGAAGCTTAAGACCCCACTCGAATAACTGGCGGCTGTGCCGAAGGCCAGCGGTCGGGCGGGCTTTTCCACATACTCACATACCCGTTGGCAGGTACGGATTCTGTCCACGCTAGATTATCTTTTCCAGATTCTCCTGGTCGGCATCTCGCTTTATTCTCCCCCCCCCATGTCGACCACCATCGCCGCGCCGCCATCCGTCGAACCCGCCGCTAGCGGAACCGAGGCGCCATCCTTCCGAACCGTGCCGCACAACATCGCGGCGGAAAAGGCGCTTTTGGGGACCATACTTGTCAACAATCGGGCCTATGAGCAAATTTCGGAGTTTTTGCATCCTGAACATTTCGCGTTGCGTGAGCATGGCCGTATTTTCGAGGCCAGCGCGCGGATCATCGAGAGGGGACACATCGCCGATCCGGTGACTCTGAAAGGTTTTTTCGAGCAGGACGAGAGCCTGGCGGACATAGGCGGCCCTGCCTACCTGGCTGAATTGGTGGCTTCGGCCGTCTCGACAATCAACGCCGGTGAGTACGGACGTTTCATTTATGATCTTCACCTGAAGCGGGAACTCATCGCTTTCGGCGAGGACGTAGTCAACCAAGCTTATGGTGGCGAAGTCGATGAAACCGCTGTCGAACAGATCGAACAAGCCGAACAGAATCTCTTTACCATCGCCACCACGGGCCAATATGAAGGCGGCTTCGAGCCGTTCAAGGACTCGCTTGAAAAAGCCATCAAAATGGCTGAAGTCGCCCACAGCCGCCAAGGCGGCCTGGCCGGGGTCACGACGGGACTTGCCGGTCTTAACAAGCTATTGGGCGGCTTGCACCCGTCCGATCTCGTCATTCTCGCCGGCCGTCCCGCCATGGGCAAGACGGCGCTGGCCACCAATATCGCTTATAACGCCGCCTATTCATATAAGCAGTCCGGCGGTAAAGAAGGCGCGGTGGTGGGGTTTTTCTCGCTGGAGATGTCGACCGAGCAGTTGGCGGCGCGCATCATCTCCGAGCAGACCGACATTTCGTCCGACCGCATGCGCAAAGGCGAACTTTCCAACGCCGAATACGACCGCCTGGTGCCAGCCGTGCAAGCCTTGAACGAGATTCCGATCTTCATCGACGACACACCGGCGCTCACCGTCAGTGCCTTGAGAACCCGCGCCCGGCGGTTGCATCAACATAATCTTGGCTTGATCGTCGTCGATTACTTGCAACTCATTAACGCGGCCAGAACATCGCGCAACGACAACCGGGTGCAGGAGGTCTCGGAAATTACCCGCGGCCTCAAGACCCTGGCTAAGGAACTGTCGGTGCCGGTGCTGGCCCTGTCGCAGCTTTCCCGGCAAGTGGAGATGCGCGAATCACCTCGGCCGCAACTATCGGATTTGCGAGAATCCGGATCCATCGAGCAGGATGCCGACGTGGTCATGTTCATCTTCCGCGAGGAATACTATCTGGAACGGAAAAAGCCCGTGCGCTACGCCAATGAAGACGATGCAAAATTCGCCCAGCGGGAGTCCAGATGGCAACAAAGCAAGACGGACGTCGCCGGTTTGGCCGACGTTATCGTCGCTAAGCAACGGCATGGCCCGGTTGGCGACATCAAACTGCAATTCCAGGGTGAATTCACCCGTTTCGGAAACCTCGACACCCTTCACGGTAAGTAGCTCGAAGTCCGCCGTCATGACCAATGGAGAGCATTGCGGCGCCATTCTCACCATCGACCTTGATGCCATCGCCGCCAATTACCGTCTGCTTCGCGGAAAACTTGCTGGCGCCAACTGCGCTGCCGTCGTCAAGGCCGATGCTTACGGCTTGGGGGTCGGGCAGGTGGCACCGGCGCTGGCGGCGGTGGGTTGTAAGACCTTCTTTGTCGCCCTCGTCGACGAGGCTATTGCCTTGCGCCAGCACCTTGGCCAAGCAGACATCCATGTCTTTAACGGTCTGGCGCCCGGCAGTGAAACGGCTTTCGCCCAGCACCGGCTGACGCCGGTGCTCAATTCACTTGCCGAGATCGAAGCGTGGAGCCTGTTTTCGAAAGTTAGCGAGAGGCCGCTTGCCGCCGACATCCATATCGATACCGGGATATCACGCCTAGGCCTGCCCCCCGAGGAACTGGACATTCTCGCTGCCGAGCCGCAAAGGCTTGACAATATCCAGGTCGACATCGTGATGAGCCATCTGGCATGCGCGGACGAACCCGACCACCCGCTCAACCGCCAGCAGCTCGACGCTTTTCGGAAAGCTCGCCGGATCGCCGCCGCCGCCCGCCGTGCCTCGCTCGCCAATTCGTCGGCTATTTTTCTCGGCCCCGATTACCATTTCGACTTGGTCCGGCCCGGCGCCGCTCTTTACGGCGTTGGGCCGCTCCCGGGAAAGTCCAATCCGATGGCGCAAGTGGTTAGTCTGCAAGGAAAAATCCTACAAATCCGAGACATTGACACCCCTCAGACCGTTGGTTATGGTGCCACCCATTCTGTCGCCCGGCGGCAACGAATCGCCACCGTCGCCGCTGGCTACGCCGACGGGTTTTTACGCAGTTTAAGTAACCGCGGCAATGGGTATGTGGGAGACATTCGGGTGCCAATTGTAGGGCGCGTTTCCATGGACCTTGTTGCCTTCGATGTTTCCAACCTTCCCGTCGAGGCAGTCAAGCCGGGCGCCGTGGTCGATTTGATCGGCCCCCACAATCCCATCGACAGGGTCGCCGCCGAGGCCGAAACCATCGGTTATGAAATCCTCACCAATCTGGGCGGCCGATACCATAGAGTCTACTTGGACGAGTCTGCCTCGGGCAGTGGCGCATAAATGAATTTCCTGCAGCCCATCGGCCGGATCTTCCTTGCCTTTCTGGCCACCACCGGCCACCTGATCTTGTTCACGGTCACCGCTCTCTGCAGTTGTGTCCGGCCGCCCTATTATCTGCGCATGATCTTCCGTCAAATGCTCGACATCGGTTATTTCTCCCTTCCCGTGGTCGGTTTGACGGCACTTTTCGCCGGCATGGTGCTGGCCCTGCAAAGTTATACTGGTTTTGCCCGTTTTTCGGCCGAGGGCGCGGTCGCCAACGTGGTGGTTCTGTCGATCACCCGCGAACTGGGTCCGGTCTTGGCGGGGCTGATGGTGGCCGGACGGATCGGCGCTTCCATGGCCGCCGAAATTGGCACCATGCGGGTGACCGAGCAGATCGATGCCCTGGCCACGCTGAGCACCAACCCAATGAAATATCTTGTCGTCCCGCGTCTTTTCGCCGGGCTGATGATGTTTCCATTCCTGGTTCTGGTCGCCGACGTCATCGGCGTCTTCGGCGGTTATATGGTCGCCGTTTACAAACTTGGCTTCAACCCGTCCAATTATATCCAGCGTACTTACGATTTTCTGCAGGCCGAAGACGTTAATTCCGGTCTGGTCAAGGCCGCCGTCTTCGGTATCATCGTCACCTTGATGGGGTGCTACCACGGTTATCATTCCAAGGGCGGCGCCCAGGGGGTCGGCGCGGCGACCACCAACGCGGTAGTCTCGGCCTGCATCTTGATTCTCTGTTTCGACTACCTCCTGACCGAAATGTTTTTTGCCAAATGACCGAGTCCACTCCCAAAATACGGATCCGCGGCTTGCATAAGGCATTCGGCACGAAAGTCGTCCTCAACGGCATGGACCTAGACGTGGGCGTCGGCGAATCGGTGGTCGTCATCGGCGGCTCGGGCACCGGCAAATCGGTGATGCTGAAGTGCATTCTGGGTCTTTTGAAAACCCAACGGGGCAGCATCGAGGTGGACGGCAAGGAAGTGCTCGGCATTAGCTTGAAGGAACATGAACGCATCAACAATAAAATCGGCATGTTGTTCCAAGGAGCGGCACTGTTCGACAGCCTGCCGGTATGGGAGAACGTTGCCTTCGGACTCCTTGCCCAGCACTTGGTGTCGCGCTCAAAAGCCAAGGACATCGCTTTGTCCAAGCTGGCACAGGTCGGCCTTGGCGCCGACGTCGGCGAGCTATGGCCGGCGGAGCTTTCCGGCGGCATGCAAAAACGCGTCGCCTTGGCCCGCGCCATCGCCGCCGATCCCGAGATCATCTTTTTTGACGAGCCGACGACCGGCCTCGATCCGATCATGGCCGATGTCATCAACGACCTGATCATCAAAACCACCCGCGAGGTCGGTGCCACGGCGCTTTCCATCACCCACGACATGGCCAGCGCGCGCAAGATCGCCAACCGCATCGCCATGTTGTACGAGGGCAAGATCATCTGGGCCGGCCCGACCTCGAAGATCGACGAATCCGGCGACGTTTGCGTCGATCAGTTCATCAACGGCTATGCCGAGGGGCCGATCAAAATGGCGGTCAGGGCGTAAGGGAGAGCAACAAAGCTTGCCCGGAAAATGCGTTACAGAAACACGAAAGATAAACACCTCTGTTCGCCGGCAAGACACGAAACCGCAAAAATGGAGCAAGCATCTCACGTTTTTTGTTTTGCCCTACCGGTGGCGAGAAATTTCCGTTTTCCGTCTTTTCACTACTGCCTCATGGAGAGGCATTGATAATTTTGTGATTGCCTAGCAGGTCATTACTGTTCTCTTAAAGAGCTCCCTCTTTTGGCCCGAAAAACTACGCGATACGTTTGTCAGGAATGCGGCGGTGCGCATCCGAAATGGAGTGGGCGCTGCGACGCTTGCGGGGCCTGGAACACCCTGATCGAGGAAGCCGCCCCGGAACAAACGCCGAAAGGGCTGGGCTCGAAGCGCGGCCGCAAAATCGCCTTCGTCGGCCTTGACGGCGAGCCCGACGCGGCACCGCGCCGAGTCAGCGGAATCAAGGAATTCGACAGGGCCTGCGGCGGTGGCTTGGTTCCCGGTTCGGCGCTGCTGGTTGGTGGAGATCCGGGCATCGGCAAGTCCACCCTGCTTTTGCAGGCGAGCGCGGCGTTGGCGGCAAACCTGTGTTGCGCTTATATTTCGGGCGAGGAGTCCATTGACCAGTTGCGCCTTAGGGCCAAACGGCTGGGTCTTGATAAAGCGCCGGTGCAACTGGCCGCCGCCACTTCCGTGCGTGACATCGCCGCCGCCCTCGACGATCGGCAAGGCCCGGACGTGGTGGTGATAGATTCTATCCAGACCATGTTCGTCGATAGCCTCGAATCCGCTCCCGGTACGGTTGCCCAGGTCCGCACCTCGGCGCAAGAACTGATCAAAATAGCGAAAAAGAGAGGGTTTTGCCTGTTGCTGGTCGGCCACGTCACCAAGGATGGGCAAATTGCCGGGCCCAAAGTGTTGGAGCATATGGTCGACACGGTGCTTTACTTCGAGGGCGACCGTAGTCATCAGTTCCGTATCTTGCGATCGGTAAAGAACCGTTTCGGAGCGACCGACGAGATCGGCGTCTTCGAAATGACCGGTGCCGGGCTTGCCGAAATTGCCAACCCGTCCTCCCTCTTCCTCGCTGACCGGGAAGCGAATGTGAACGGCGCCTGTGTCTTTGCCGGCATGGAAGGCACCCGGCCCCTGCTGGTGGAAATTCAAGCCCTGACCGCGTCAACCACGTTTGCCGCGCCGCGCCGCGCCGTGGTCGGCTGGGGTTCGGGCCGGCTGGCGATGATCCTCGCGGTGCTGGAATCTCGCTCGGGCCTGGCTTTAGGCAATTGCGACGTCTACCTCAATGTCGCCGGCGGCCTGAGGATCAGCGAGCCGGCCGCCGACCTGGCGGTGGCGGCGGCACTGGCGTCATCGGCCAGCGGTGTACCGGTGGCGGCCGGAACCGTGGTTTTCGGCGAGGTCGGCTTGTCGGGCGAGGTGCGGGTGGTGGCGCAAATGGACGCCCGGCTGAAGGAAGCGGAAAAGCTGGGTTTCACCAAGGCGATCATCCCTAAAATGCCCGGCAAGCGGCGCCGGGGCGGGTTGGCGGGTGGATTGGAGGTCCGGGAAATCCTTCATTTGTCGGACTTGCTTGCTTTGTTGCGATCAACCGCCAGTGGTGGCCGCCGGGGCGCTAGGCAACGGCAAGATTCCATGGATCACCCAAGCCGCGAACGGGCGTCGCATGGGTGATCTCAACGTCAATATCGCCGATATGGGCATTGCCGTTATTTTGTTGATCTCGGCTCTACTGGCTTTCATGCGTGGTTTTGTTCACGAGGTTCTTTCCGCGGGCGGTTGGATCGGCGCCATCTTTGCCACCATCTACGGCCTTCCTCAGTTCAGGCCCTATATTCGCCAGTGGATTCCAAACGACCTCGCCGCCGACCTGGCGACGGGGTCGCTCATCTTTGTTTTTACCTTGGTGATTTTGTCTCTTTTCACCAGAAGTCTCTCGAAACGGATCAGGGACAGTGCTCTGAATGCTCTTGACCGCTCTTTAGGGTTCCTGTTTGGTCTGCTCCGTGGCGCCATCCTGATCTGCCTTGCCTATATAGGTTTTGAAATAATAATGCCACCGCCGGAACAGCCAGAGAAGGGAGCCCAGAAGGAGGAAGTTGAGGAATTGCGGCCGGAATGGTTGCTCTCCGCGCGCGGTTTGCCGCTTGTCCAAACGGGGGCGGAGCTGTTGAAATCCCTGGTTCCCGATGACGCCGTGGACGCCGCCGGGGCGGCCCGCGAGGTCCGGGAAAATACGCAGAAACTGCTTGAAAACCAGAAGATATTGCACGAAATGATCATACCAGAGATTAAAAGTGAGAAACCGAAGGCGGATTCCGGATATGGCCGGGATGAACGCCGCTCCATGGACCGGTTGATCGATAGCAACCAATGACGGGAAGGTTGCCATGACCAAACCATGTCGCCATGACAATGACCACTTTCACGACGAATGTGGCGTTTTCGGCATTTTCGGCCACCCCGAGGCCAGTGCCCACGCCGCCCTTGGCCTTCATGCCTTGCAGCACCGGGGCCAAGAGGCGGCCGGGGTCGTGACCTATAACGGCGCCCATTTCCATTCCCACCGGGCGCTTGGCCAGATTGGCGACAATTTCAATTCTGAGGAAGTCATCCGCAAGCTTCCCGGCGCCATGGCCATTGGCCACGTACGTTACTCTACCACCGGCGAGACGGTCATGCGCAACGTCCAGCCGCTGTTTGCCGATTATGAGTTCGGCGGCCTTGCCATCGCCCATAACGGAAATCTCACCAACGCTTACGCGGCCCGCAAGTCGCTGGTTCGGCGCGGTTGCATCTTCCAGTCCACGTCGGATACCGAAACCATCATCCACCTGATCGCCATCAGTCAATATTCGACGGTGGTTGACCGTATGATCGACGCCCTGCGCCAGCTGGAGGGGGCCTATTCCCTGGTTGCCTTGACCCGCGAGAATTTGATCGGGGTACGCGATTCTCTGGGCATCCGGCCGTTGGTGTTGGGACGTTTTGGCGAGGCCTATGTCATGGCCTCGGAGACCTGCGCGCTTGATATTATCGGCGCTGAGTTCGTGCGCGACGTGGAGCCGGGAGAGATCGTCGTCATCGACAACGAGGGCCTGCGTTCCATCAAGCCATTTGCCAAGGCGCGGCCCCGGTTCTGCATCTTCGAATATATCTACTTTGCCCGCCCCGACAGCGTCGTCTCGGGAAAAAATGTCTATGAGGTCCGCAAGCGCATTGGCGCCGAGCTTGCCTGTGAAAGCCACATTGACGCGGACCTGGTGGTCCCGGTCCCCGATTCCGGCGTTCCCGCCGCTATCGGTTACGCCGAACAATCGGGCGTTCATTTCGAAATCGGCATCATCCGCAACCACTATGTGGGCCGGACCTTCATCGAACCCGCCGACCACATCCGGCACCTCGGCGTCAGGCTCAAGCATAACGCCAATGCCGCCTACCTCAGGGACAAGCGGGTAATCCTAATCGACGATTCCATCGTTCGCGGCACTACATCGGTGAAGATCATTGAAATGGTGCGCCGTGCCGGCGCCAGGGAGATCCACATGCGCATCTCCAGCCCGCCGACCAGGGAGTCCTGCTTCTACGGCATCGACACGCCTGATCGGGAGGAGCTGCTGGCCGCCCGCTACGATGTCGATGGCATGGCCAAGCATATGGGCGCCGACACCCTGGCCTTCCTCTCTCCCGACGGCCTTTACCGCGCCGTTGGCGGCGCCGATCGCGACAATGAAAATCCGCAATATTGCGATGCCTGCTTCTCGGGCGACTATCCAATTAAGCTGTCCGATCACGAAGAAGGGCCGATCCCCCTCCAGTTGTCGCTTCTGGCCGAGCAGGGTTAGTGTTCCGTCTCACCTATAAGGTACCCATACGGTCGCTTTTCCCGTTTCCTCGGCAGGAGGGGGGGCGCTGGCGATGCCAAAGCATCGTTAAGCGTTCCCGACACCACGAGGAAACGGGAAAAGCGACCGTATGGGCGGCCTTACAAGGCTTCCGGACGTTGTCGCGCGCCGCTTGTGGTGCACGGCCACCATGGCGCGACGCGCTCCTAGCCGGAAACCTTGTAAGGCCGTCGTATGGGCACCTTATAGGTGAGACGGAGCACTAATGACAATGGCGGCCGCGCCCGTCCGGCGATTGCAAGGCCGTGTTGCCCTGGTCACCGGCGCGTCGCGCGGTATCGGCAGGGCGGTCGCCCTGCGTTACGCCAAGGAAGGGGCGCATTTGGTTCTGACCGCCCGCACCCAGAGTGCCTTGGAAGAGTTGGACGACGAAATCCGCGGGCTGGGAGGTCAGGCCACCCTGGTGCCCGCCGATCTGACCGATTTTCCGGTCATCGACCGGATGGGTGCGGCGGTGTTCGAACGGTTCAAGCGTCTCGACATCCTCGTCGGCAACGCCGCCATGCTGGGAACCATGAGCCCCATGGGCCATATTGACACCGAGGTCTGGGAACAAGTTGTGGCCGTCAATCTCACCGCCAACTGGCGGTTGATCCGCGGTTTCGATCCCTTGCTCAAGGCTTCGGAGGCGGGCCGGGCCATCTTCGTCACCTCCGAGGTCACTGATGGGGCCTGGCCCTATTGGGGGGCCTACGCCGTATCCAAGGCGGCTTTGGAAATGATGGTTCGAATCTATGCCGCCGAGGTGGCAAACAGCAAAGTCCGGGTCAATCTCGTCAACCCCGGCGCCGTTAAATCGGCCCTGCGCTCCCAGGCCTACCCCGGAGAGGATCCGAAAATCGCCAAGGACCCGGAATGTATAGCCGGCCTGTTCGTCGAGCTGGCGTCACCGGCCTGCGCCCATCATGGTGAAACGTTGCCGGCGGGTTGATCTTTAAAGGCGCCTAGTCTCGCTGAAATAACGCAGGGCGGTGGCGATGGAGCGGGCGTTGCCGAGGGCGTCATAGGCTCTCCCCACCGCCGGTAGGCCGACGCGGGATGTCAATTCCGAACTGATCCATTCGCTTTCAACGGTGCCGATGGCTAAAAAGTTCCCGCCGGATATTGATTGCATTGTCAAATAAGTGTGGCGGCGAAATACCGTGGAAAGTGCAGTTTTCGTCAACCATTTTTTGATTTATGCCGGTAAGATTGATGAAGTAATCGCTGAGCTGGGGGTTCTTGCGTGGAAGAACCAGCATCTGAAAGGAATCGGTTTCCCGGAGACTGTTGGTCGTGGCAAGTTTCACGGCGCCGATCTGGACGATCTCTCGATAGTGGCCGGACTGACGCCATTGGCTTTCCCTGAATCCCGGCCGACTGGTCCACTCGCTATCGAAAACGACCAGCGGGTCTTTCCTGAACATAACCCTCAGACGCCTTTGCCGGCGGCAACCCGCACCTCGGCGGCAAGCGAGGAGAGCAGCGCCTCGGCCATGACCTCTCGCGGTTCGGCGTCCGTGATCACATAGGCGGCTTTGTCGAGATTGACGACGCGCACGGGGGCGACGCGGTTGAACTTGGTATGGTCGGCTAGCAATACCGGCGTGCTTGCCTGGGCCAGCATCCGCGCCCTGAGCTCGGCGGCTTCCCGGGAGTAATCCATGAGCCAGGGGTGGGAGGTCAGCGCGCCGGCCCCGACGAACGAGAAATCGGCGAAATAATTTGCCAGCATGGCGGTGGCGTCGCGTCCCATGGCGGCCCCTTCATTGCCCTGAAGTTCCCCGCCCAGGAGCAAGACCCGGTTGCCATTGCGCCCGGCGAGACGGCCGGCGACATGAATGTCATTGGTATAAACAGTCAACCCCCGGCGTGGCTTCAAGGCTTCGGCTAGGCACAAGGTTGTGGTTCCTGAATCGATGATCAAAGAGGCGCCGTCCGGCACCAGCCTCGACGCCAGGCGCCCAATGGCCCGCTTGCCCTCGATATTGACCGTCATCCGCTCGGCGAAGGCCGGCTCCACGGAATCGGCCGAAAGCGCCCCGCCGTGAGCCTTGCGCAGACGGTTCTCCGTCGCCAGCCGGGTAATGTCGCGGCGGATGGTTTCGCGCGATACCCTCAGCCGGCGAAAAAGTTCGCGGACCGATACCGATCCCTTTTGCGCCAGAATTTCGAGGATTAGCGTCCGCCGCTGTTCGGCCAACATGGGATGGTCCTCATTGTCCATTTGAAGCAAGTACAGAGAGTGGCCGCGCCGGTGGCTATCGGCGCCATGACCGTGAAAGCCATTCCCTTGCCGCACAAAAAATCCGCGCCACTTTATCATAATGAATAGCATAAATGTGGAAAAATGTGGTTTCTTTTCTTGATGGTAAGGAATTGCCAATCTATATATCCTCTTTGTTACACAATGCATATGGGCCAGGATAGAAACCAGAATATGATGCCGATGGGTATTTATTTTTGTGGAAATCTGACTGGTTTTGACTGATAATGGCTGTCTTCTGAAATCTTTTTTAAACAATCAAAGCCACCGACCATGACCACAGCCGAACGAGAACCCTGGTTACTCACTCCCGGGCCATTGACCACAACGATCGAAACCAAGAAGGCCATGCTCCACGACTGGGGTTCCAGGGACGAAGAATTCAACGAAACCAATGCCCGCCTTCGGCGCCGCTTACTGGCCATCGCCGGCGCTGAGGACAGCCATGTCTGCGTCACCCTTCAGGGTAGCGGCACCTTCATTGTCGAGGCGGCGATGGCAACGCTGATTCCTCGGGACGGCAAGTCGCTGGTCTTGATCAACGGGGCTTATGGTGAGCGCATGGTAAAAATCCTCGACTATCTGGGGCGCTCCCATATCAGCCACAAGACGCCGGAAGACACCCCTTGTGACATAGGCCTTCTTGACCAGGCACTGGCCGCCGATCCGGCCATCACCCACGTTCTTGTCATCCATTGTGAAACCACTTCCGGCCTGCTCAACCCCGTCGAGGCCGTCGCCGCCATCACCGCCAAGCACCGGCGCGCCCTAATCGTCGATTCCATGAGCGCCTTCGGTGCCCTTCCCCTCGATGTCAAGTCGGTTCCTTGCGACGCCGTGATGGCGTCCGCGAATAAATGTCTGGAAGGCGTTCCGGGCATGGGCTTTGCCCTTATCCGCCGCGCCGCTCTCGAGCGCGCCAAGGGCAACGCCCATTCCCTGAGCCTCGACCTTTACGACCAGTGGACCGCCATGGAGAAGACACGGCAGTGGCGTTTTACGCCGCCCACCCACGTTATCGCCGCATTCGACAGGGCACTCGATCAATTCGAGGCCGAAGGCGGCGTCAAGGGCCGCGGCAGCCGCTATGCCGACAACTGCCGAACTCTCGTCGATGGGATGCGCGAAATGGGTTTCAAAACCCTATTGGCGGATGAAATCCAAGCGCCCATCATCATTACCTTTCTAACTCCCGCCGACACCAAGTTTGATTTCCAGGTCTTTTATGATTTGCTGAAAGACCGGGGTTACGTGATCTACCCCGGCAAGCTGACGGTGGCCGACAGTTTCCGTATCGGCTGCATGGGCGCCCTGGGCGAGACCGAGATTCGGGGCGCTCTTGACGCCGTCCGCGCGACCATCACTGAAATGGGGGTCGCCGATTGCGCCCCCGGCAATTCCTGACCTCGACATTTTCGATTGGATAGACCGGCATGACCTTTTCTTACCACCGCACTTACCGTGGCCCGATCAAAGCGTTGCTACTGGACTGGGCCGGCACCACCATGGACTTCGGTTGCATGGCGCCGGCTGTCGTTTTCATCAAGGTTTACGAAAAAGCCGGCGTCCCCATCACCATGGAAGAGGCGCGCCAACCCATGGGCGCCCACAAACGCGTCCATATCCAGAAGATCTCCAAGATTGATTCGGTGCGCCAACGGTGGATCGAAAAGCATGGCAAGGAGCCGGCCGAGGCCGACGTGGACCGGATGTTCGCCGACTTCGTGCCGATGCAGGAGGCCTGCCTTTCCGAATATTCCGAACTCATTCCCGGCACCCTTGATGTCGTCAACGCCTGCAAGGACCGTGGCATCAAGATCGGCACCACCACCGGTTACCTGACCGGAATGACCGAAATCAACCGCAAGGACGCCGAACGGCAAGGCTATTCGCCCGATTGCACGGTTTGCGCGGCGGACGTGTCCGAGGGCCGGCCCGGCCCCTTCATGTGCTTGCAGAATATGATCAAACTTCAGGTCTCGCCGGTCGAGGCCTGTGTCAAGGTCGACGACACCGTCCCCGGCGTCGAGGAAGGCCTGAACGCCGGCATGTGGACGGTGGGGCTGGCCATATCCGGCAACGAGGTCGGCCTGACGCTCGCTGAATGGAACGCTTTGCCCAAAGCCGAGCAGGAAGCCAAACGCGCTTATGCCTACCGGCGCATGCAGACCGCCGGGGCGCATTACACCGTCGACACCATCGCCGATTTGATGCCCTGCCTTGACGATATCGAGGCCAGGCTGGCGAAAGGCGAGAAACCTTAATACCGGCCGGTTGCCGTTTCCGGCTCGTCCGCCCCGGTGGCGCTGGCATGGCGCCGCTTCGCCTTATAGAATGAGCGCCAAGGTTTTTTTTGGGGGCGATTTACATCCATGCCTGCCGTCATATCCGCCGCAGTTTCCGTCGCCGCCGTGGCGCCAATTCGTCTTTACGGATCTCCGCCGCATCAATGCTTTTTTTGCTCACCATTGTTTCTCTTTTGATTCCTTTTAAAGTTAGCAAAGAGGATACAACAAAAAATTGTAAATATAAAGATTGGCGCCACCGTCTCTTACATATCAGGTTTCGCCAATTGGTGGGTTTTAGATGATTTCTGCCCTTTCAGAGAGCGCGGTCCGTCAAGGCCGCAGCGACGACAGGTATCGGCTGAGCCCGCTCATGCATTTCTGGAAAACATCCAGGCTCTGCGCCGCCTTGGCTTGCCCGAAGGCCCCCTCGATGGTGGCGATGATAAAAGCGGCGGCGCTTTCGGTATCGACCTCGCTGCGCACGCGGCCGGTTTGCTGGCCGTGCCTGAGAGCGCTTGACAGACCCTTGCGCCACAACCGGTACAGGTCCTCTAGACGGCGGCGAAACTCCCTGTCCACCAGCGCCATCTCCTGGACCAAATTATTGAGAGGGCAGCCCAAATGGACGATGCCGGGGACCTGATCGGAGAGTCGCTCCTGGATCAACTGGGCCAGGCTTTCAACCGGATCATCGGTGTCCTGTAAGGGCTGAAGCCACCACCGTTCCACATAGTCCTTAAGAATCTCGTCGACAACGGCGTAGCCCAAGGTCAGTTTGTCGGGAAAGTAATGATAGAGCGCCCCTTTGGTTACACCCGTGGCGGTCAGAGTATTGTTAAGGCTGGATGCCTGAAAACCCTGGGCATGGAAGCTGTGGAATGCTGCCTGAAGGATGATTTGCCGCGTTTGCTTACGATTGCGTTTTTTCTTCATACCGGTAAGTATGTAAGGCAACGGCTGCTTTCACAAGGGTGGCAAGAGCATCGGCAAAGGCTGATTAATGCCGAGCTGACCTTTTTTGCCGCCAGCGTTCAAGCGAAAGGCCGTCGTCGATATCCTCCAAGATCTCCAGCAAGGCCACTGAATGGCCATGCCCCAGTTTGGCCAAACTGTCGGACAGGGTGAATTCCGTTGACCAGCGGACGCCGGCGAAGATGTCGGGCAGACGCGGGCGGCGTTTGAGGCCGACCAGCCAGTAGCCGCCGTCGGTGGCCGGCCCGAAGACAGCATCGTGGCGGCCGAGAAAGCGGAAGGCCCGGGCGACGTGGCTGGGCGTGATGTCGGGGATGTCGGTGCCGATGATGACTGCCGGCCCGGGCGGCAAGGCGCGCATGATCCGGGCCATGCGGTGCCCCAAGTCTCCCGTCCCTTGCGCCAGGCGTGATGCGGCGCCGGGCCAGGGGGCGGCGTCAACGTCGCCGTCCGGCGTCACCGCCAGCCAGCAACGCCAGCGCCGGTCGCCAGTCAGCCGCTTGACTTGGTAGAGGAGGACTCGCCGGTAGAAAGTCCAGGCGGCGACGGTGCCGACGCCGGCGGCGAGGCGGGTTTTGACTCGGCCCAGGCGCGGCGTCTTAACGAAGATGACAAGATGGTTGGTCAATCCCATTGCAACAGTGTCATTCATAAATCCTGGCGATTCGCCCCGCCGGGACGCCGAGGAAAAAGAGTCCCAAGCAAAAGAGATTGCGCAAAGGTCGCAGGAGATAGCCGCCTCGCCGGAAACGCTCGGCGGAAGTGATCGCGGCGACGTCGAGCAAGGCCAAGCGCCGCCGGCCGATGCGCCGGATCATATCGACGTCTTCCATCAGGGGAAGGGATTTGAAAGCGCCGAGATCGGTGTAGAAGTTTCTTCCGATCAGCAAGCCCTGATCGCCATATGGAAGACCGAGAACACGGGTTCGCCAAGCGACCAGACGCTCCATCCGCCGTGCCGGCTGGCCGTCGTCATCAAGGGCAAAGCGGAAAACGGCGGCCCGGCGGTGATTGCCGCCGTCGGCGGCAAAGGCGGCGGCGGCCTCGGCCCAACCCGGCGCCAAAAGGGTGTCGGCATGCAGGAATAACAGCCATTCGCCTGTCGCCGCTTGGGCACCGGCGGCGAGTTGAGAGCCTCGCTCCGGCATTGCCTCGATAAGCCTGGCCCCATGTTTGAGTGCCATCTGGGCGGTGCCGTCGCTGGAACCGCCATCGGCGATGATGACCTCGATCGGCAAGGCGCCGGCGGAAAAGGCTGCCGACAAAGACCGTTCCAAGTCACGGGCAGCGTTCAAAGTGGGAATGACGATGCTCAACATGGAAGGCAAGGATATCATGATCGGAAACCTTGCGCCCGAGCGACCTGCTTGCCGACTCTCGACAGCTCAAAATTTAATCCGTCCGTGAGAAAGGGGGTGTAGTTTAAGTTGTTCTGATTTCCAGGCTAAAGGCATAATTATCCTATGCCTGATTTCAGTCTCGAGAAAGCCACCGGTGGATTGGTCGCCGGCATCGACGAAGCCGGACGCGGCCCGTGGGCCGGGCCGGTGGTGGCCGGGGCAGCGATCCTTGACCGGGCTGGCCTGTCAGGCTTCTTGCGCCGCAGCCTGGACGATTCGAAGAAGCTCAAGCGGCGGCGGCGGGAAGAGCTTCTCGAGGCGCTCGAAGCCGAAGCCCGTATCGGCATCGGCGTCGCCGACGTGGCGGAAATCGACAGCCTTAACATCTTGCGGGCAAGCTTGCTGGCGATGGCAAGGGCGCTCGGCGATCTGGGAGTTGTGCCGGACTTGGCATTGGTTGACGGCAACCAGAAGCCGGATTTGCCCTGTCCGGTGGTCTGTGTCGTCAAAGGTGACGGGCGAAGTCTTTCCATCGCCGCGGCCTCCATTGTCGCCAAGGTCACCCGCGACCGGATCATGGCGGAACTGGCCCTCGCTCATCCCGGTTACGGCTGGGAGCACAACGCGGGCTATGGGACGCCCGAGCATCAAGCCGCTCTTGGGCGCCTCGGCGTGACCCCATGCCACCGCCGTAGCTTTGCTCCAGTAATCAATATATTGCGTCAAGTTAGCGGATGAATCCCATATATGGCATGAGAAATAAACCGTAATTGGTTGATTTCATTTAATTCTTGACGCCGAGTCTACCTTGACTCATGCTCGCGCGCTCATGTCTGGGAAACAAAAATTTCAACCTGATAAAATTCTTGTCGGTAACTGCATCAGTTTGATGGAGGCTATGGACGAGGCTTCGGTGGACATGGTTTTCGCCGACCCGCCCTACAACCTGCAACTGAACGGCGATTTGTTGCGTCCCAACCAGACTAGGGTCGATGGCGTCGCCGAGCCCTGGGACCGCTTCGCCGATTTCGCCGATTACGATCAGTTCACCCGCGACTGGCTGACCGCCGCCAGGCGCCTGCTCAAGCCCGACGGTACCCTTTGGGTGATCGGTTCCTACCACAACATCTACCGCGTCGGTGCCATCCTGCAAGACCTGGGTTTCTGGATTCTGAACGATGTCATATGGCGCAAGCGCAACCCCATGCCCAATTTCCATGGCCGCCGTTTCACCAATGCCCATGAAACCCTGATCTGGTGCGCTCGCGGCCGGCAATCCCGTTACCGCTTCAACTACGAGGCCATGAAAAACCTTAACGACGACTTGCAGATGCGCTCGGACTGGATGCTGCCGATTTGCACCGGCGCTGAGCGCTTGAAACTGAACGGCCACAAAGCCCATCCAACGCAGAAACCCGAGGCCCTTCTGCACCGGGTGATCCTCGCCTCGACCGAGGTCGGCGACGTCGTTCTTGATCCTTTTTTCGGCACCGGCACCACCGGTGCCGTGGCCAAGAAGCTGGGCCGCCACTACATCGGCCTCGAGCGGGCCGCCCGGTATGCCAAGCTGGCCCGCGAGCGTTTGTCAAAGCTTGGCGAGGCGGCCGACGCCAGCCTGCTCACCACTGTCAGCAAGCGCCACCAGCCGCGCATTCCCTTCGGCTGGCTGGTCGAGCGGGGCCTGCTTGCACCGGGGGACATTCTATATGACCAACGCCGCCGGCACTCGGCCAAGGTGCGCGCCGACGGGACTCTGGTCAGCGCCGATTTCAAGGGTTCCATCCACCAGGTCGGAGCCTACTTGCAAAAAGCTCCGGTCTGTAACGGCTGGCAGTTCTGGTGCATGGAAGTCGAAGGCAAATTGGTCTCCATCGACGTTCTGCGCCAGCAACTGCGGGCACAAACCCATTAGCAAGTTGCTCTAGCGGGTCGGCTCCGGTTTATCGCCGGAATAATCATAAAAACCTCGCCCCGTTTTGCGGCCGAGCCAGCCGGCCTCGACGTATTTCACAAGCAGCGGGCAAGGGCGGTACTTGCTATCCGCCAAACCTTCATGCAGCACATTCATGACGGCTAGGCAGACATCGAGACCGATGAAGTCGGCAAGCTCCAGGGGTCCCATGGGATGGTGGGTTCCCAGCTTCATGGCGATGTCGATGGCCTCCACCGAACCGACCCCTTCGTAAAGGGTATAGATGGCTTCGTTGATCATCGGCAGTAAGATTCGGTTGACGATGAAAGCCGGAAAATCCTCGGCATTGACCGGCTTCTTGCCTAATTTTTCGATAAACTCGCGACAGCACCGATAGGTTTTCTCGTCGGTGGCGATGCCCCGGATCAACTCCACCAGTTCCATCAATGGCACCGGGTTCATGAAATGCATGCCGACGTACTGCTCTGGCCGGTCGGTATGGGCGGCCATCCGGGTAATCGAAATGGAAGAGGTGTTGGAAGCGAGGATAGTGCTCGGCTTCAACAGCGGACATAGCTGTTTGTAAATGTCTTTCTTGACTTGTTCGTCCTCGGTGGCGGCTTCGATGACCAGGTCGCAGTTTTTCAAGCCGTCATATTTGAGGCCGGTCTTGATGCGCTTCATGGCGGCGCTTTTATCCTTCGCCTTGATGGTCTTTTTGCGTACTTGGCGGTCGAGGTTGCCGCCGATGGTCACCGTCGCCTTGGCCAGTTGCTCCTTGCCGACATCGACAAGGTAGACGCTAAAACCGGCGAGAGCACAGATATGGGCGATGCCGTTGCCCATTTGACCGGCGCCGATGATGCCGATTTTCTTGATTCTTTTTGACATGTCTTTTCCTTAGCACTATTGCCGCCTAGTCGTTGGCCGGAACTATTTTTCCAATTCTTTCGACAACTCTGGCAAGACGTCGAACAAATCCGCCACGAGGCCGTAATCGGCGACCTGAAAAATCGGCGCTTCTTCATCTTTGTTGATGGCGACGATGACCCTGCTGTCCTTCATGCCCGCCAAATGCTGGATGGCGCCCGAGATGCCGACGGCAATGTAAAGGTCTGGCGCCACCACCTTGCCGGTTTGGCCAACTTGGCAGTCGTTGGGGACAAAACCGGCGTCGACGGCGGCTCGCGAGGCGCCGATCGCGGCCCCCAGTTGGTCGGCGATTGTTCCTAAAAGGGCAAAGTTTTCGGCCTTTGCCATCCCCCGGCCACCGGAAAGAACGACCCGGGCGCTGGTCAGGTCGGGGCGCTCGGATTTGGTCTGCTCCAGATTGACGAAGGTGGTGAGACCGCTGTCTCCGGTTGCCGTAATCTCTTCGATGGCGGCGTTGGCTGCGGTTTCCTCGGCGGCGGGAAAGGCGGTGCAGCGGACAGTGATGACCTTGATCGAATCCCCCGCTTGCACCGTCTCCAAGGCATTGCCGGCATAAATAGGGCGGATGAAAGTGTCCGCTGCCTCGATACCGCTGATGTCGGAGACTTGCTGGACATCCAGCAGCGCCGCCAGCCTCGGCATGACATTTTTTCCGAAGGTGGTGGCGGGAGCCAACATATGACTGTAATTAGCGGCCAGCCCGGCCAGCAATGGGGCCAGATTCTCGGCCAGGCCATGCGCGTATTCGGCTGCCTCGGCCAACAATACCTTGCCGACGCCGGTGATTTTGGCAGCGGCTTCGGAAACGGGGCGGCAGCCTTCACCGGCAACCAAAACCGTGACTCTGCCCAGTTTCGCCGCCGCCGCGACCGTGTTCAGGGTCGAGGGCTTGAGCGAGGCGTTGTCGTGCTCGGCCAGGACCAGCGCCGTCATTGGATTACCTTGGCTTCGTTCCTGAGTTTGTCGACCAGTTCGGAAACGCCGCCGACAATGACGCCGGCATCTCGCCGGGGCGGTTCGATCACGCTCCGGATGGTTAATCGGGGGCCGATGTCGACGCCCAAATCTTCGGGGCATAGGGTGTCGATGGGTTTTTTCTTGGCTTTCATGATATTGGGCAGTGTGGCGTAGCGCGGGACATTGAGACGGAGATCGGTAGTCACCACCGCCGGCATCTTGAGAACGTTCGTTTCCCGCCCGCCATCAACTTCGCGGGTGACTGTGGCGCGATCGCCGGCGATATCGAGTTTTGATACAAAACAGCCCTGTGCCCAGCCGAGAAAAGCCGCCAGCATCTGGCCCGTCTGATTGCTGTCGTCATCGATGGCCTGCTTGCCCATCAGCACCAGATCAGGCGCCTCTTTGTCGGCCACTATTTTAAGTATTTTGGCTACCGCGAGAGGCTCGATTCTGGCATCCGTCTCTACGTGGATACCGCGGTCGATACCCATGGCAAGGGCGGTGCGAATGGTTTCCTTGCAGCGGGTCGGACCGATCGAAATAACCGCCGCCTCATCCACGCTGCCGGCTTCCTTGAGGAGAATGGCGGCCTCGACGGCAATCTCGTCGAAGGGGTTCATGGACATTTTGACGTTTGCTGCCTCGACTCCCGAGTTGTCGGATTTGACGCGAATCTTGACGTTGTAGTCGATGACCCGCTTGACGGCGACAAGGACTTTCATGAAAGACCCGTGATTGACCAGGAAAGTAAATTGCCCTTAATGCTCCATTCAACTCTATGAACGCTCCAACGTCCATAATTTATCGAGAAAGTAACGCTTCGCGTCTTTTCCAAAGCGCAAGGATCTTGGCGTTTTAGAAAATACTCTAATGATTGGCGCGAGGGCGCCAGAGCTCATCGGCTTCGCCGTCGTCATTGAGGTGGCGGGCAAGGACGAAAAGGTGGTCGGAAAGCCGGTTGACGTAGCGAAGAACTTGCGGGTTGATGGGCTCGCTCCGGTCCAAATCGGTGATCAGGCGCTCGGCCCGGCGGACCACCGTTCTCGCCAGGTGGAGTTCGGCGGATGCCGCCGAGCCGCCCGGCAGGATAAAAGACCCTAGCGGCTTCAACTCGGCGTTCAAGGCATCGATCTCGTCTTCCAGGCGTTTGACGTAAATCCCGCCAAGGCTCCTGGAGCGGTCGGAAGTCATATCGGCATCGGCCCTGCTGAGTTCGGCGCCCAAATCGAAGAGGTCGTTCTGAATCCGCGCCAGCATCGCCACCGCCTTGCCCTCGGCATGGCGCCGCGCGCAACCTATGAAGGCGTTGGCCTCATCGATGGTGCCGACGGCGGCGATCCGCAGGTTATGCTTTGGGACCTTCTGGCCGCTGGCTAAGGAGGTCTCGCCGCCGTCCCCCCCACCGGTATAGATTCGCGTCAGTTTGACCATGCTCTAACCGCCGCTATATATCACCAGCATCAGCAGGGCGAAAAAAGCCACCGCTACCCCTTGCATGATGACCCGCAGGCGCATCAAAAGATTGCCGTAACGGGCATTGAATTCGCCGCCCCGGCTCATTGTAATGATGCCTATGAACAACACCGCCACGGTGCTGGCCAATGCGAGAACGAAAAGTACCTTCAAAACCGCGATTAGGGACATTATTTTACATATATTAGAGTTATGTCACGGCATATAAAGGTTAAAGGCTGTCGGCGCCCTAAAACGTCGGTAGCGAATGTGCGTTCGGATTAATGCTTAGGGCGCTTCGACACCAAAAATGGTGACCCGTTTGAGGATGATATCGCCGCCCCGGTTGACCACCATCAGGCCGTCGAAAGGGACCTTGAACGAACGGTCGAGCAAGCTGAAAATCTCTTCATCGTCGACCGTAACGGTCATGCCGCCGTCGGCGCGCCGGGTCCACTCCACGCGGTGGACTTTCTGGTCCTCGAATTGGAGCGGCTTCGTCGAGATCTCCATGACGCTGGAGCCCTGCCTCGTGGCCCGCAGCAATTCAAGGCGAACGCCGGGCCTATAGGCCAGACGGTAACCGTTCGTCCTGGCGGCGCCTTGATAGGGGCCGATCTCGAAGCCTCCCTGGTCCTTCCATGAGCTCAACTCTAATTCGATGGCAAAGGCATTGCTGATCGGAACGGCCGTGTGAATGGCGTTGAAGGCGGGTTCTTCGGCCGTGCCCGTGGCTCCCGTTCGCTGGCCGGAGTCCGGTTGCTGGACGGCTTTGTCGAGGACAGCGCCAAGAAAGGCGAGGGCGACGTCGCGGCCGGAAACTTTCTCTCTTTTTTGATTGCCGGAGGATTGCCCCTTCGAGGGTTCAAGGATGGCGCGCAGTCCCCAGCTTTTTTCAATTTGATAACGCCCGGCGGTGACCGTCCAGGGCGGATTGGCGGTGAAGTCGCCATCGCCGAAATCTTCGTTAAGAAGAAGTTTTCGCCACGGCCGGTCATAGCCGCCGGCAAGATCGCGCAAATCGCGCAGGAACATAGGGTCGGCGGCGCGTGATTTATCGGCACTGTCGATCAAAGCCTTCAAGCGGTCGATGAATTCCTGGAGGTGCTCGGATTGCCTGTCCGCTTGGCCGCTGGCCGGGCGCTCCGGGTTGGACCAGGACGTATAGCGCTGCCCGGCCATGGTCGGGGTCGAAAGCAGGCAACAAACGATCAAGATAGCAAGCAGACGCATGGCGGTATCGAAGGGGGTTCCGGGGGAATCATGGCGCATCTTTTCCCCCGTTTTTTGCATGTTGGTTTTGTTCGTTCGGTTCTCTTCCGGGTTGGCGAAGGTTAGCACATCGTTTCGCCACGAAGAGAGCCCTTTCGCTTCTCTTATCGCGCTTTTTCCACGCCTCGGCGGGCCAGGGCGTCGGCGCGTTCATTGTCGGGGTGGCCGGCGTGGCCCTTGAGCCAGCGCCATTCCACGTCGTGCCCGGCGAGCGCCCGGTCCAGGCGCCGCCACAGGTCGGCGTTCTTGACCGGCTTTTTGCGCGCCGTCTTCCAGCCGTTCTTCTTCCAGTTTTCAATCCACTGGGTGATGCCGTCGCGGACATAGAGGCTATCGGTGTGGAGGCTCGCCTTGACGCCTCGCTTCAAGGCCTCAAGGCCTTGAATGGCGGCCATCAGTTCCATGCGGTTGTTGGTTGTTTCGGGTTCGCCGCCGGAAAGCTCTTTTTCATGCCCTTTCCAACGCAGCAGCACGCCCCAGCCGCCGGGACCAGGGTTGCCCGAACAGGCGCCATCAGTGAACAGTTCGACACTGCCGTCATCAACGCCGGCCATGGGGTCAATCCAATCCATAGGCGCCGGGATCGCGGACACCCCGGTGGAAGCGTAACTTTTCAAGATATTCGAGGGGATTTTTAGGCGTCACCAAGGCGGCGGCGGGTTTGTTCAGCCAATCGTAAAGCCGGGTCAGCAAAAACCGTAGAGCGGCGCCGCGGGCGAATATGGGCAGGGCGGCCAATTCGGCGGCTGATAAATCACGGACCTTGCGGTAAGCGCTCAGCATGTGTCTGGCCTTGGTGATGTTGAAGCTGCGCTCGTCCTCGAAACACCAGGCATTGAGGCAGATGGCCAGATCATAGGCGAAGAAATCCGTACAGGCGAAATAGAAATCAATGAAGCCGGAAAGCCTGTTGCTCCGAAAGAAGACATTGTCGGGAAACAGGTCGGCGTGGATGATCCCCCTGGGCGGACTGTTCTGGCCATGCTCTCGTGGCCAGCCGGATTCCAGCTCTTGCAATTCCGCCGCCAGCTCCCGGGCCAGCCCCGGCTGGATCTCGTCGGCGCGCCCAGCCGAGGCCTTGAGCAGCGCCCGCCAGGCGCCGACTGAAAAGTCGTTGGCGCGGATCCGCCGAAAGTCGGCTCCGGCCAGGTGCAGGCGGGCCATCGCCTCGCCCAGCAAGTCACAGTGCCTGGGAGTGACGCGCCGCGCCCACATGCCTTCGAGAAAGGAGACGATGGCGGCGGGACGGCCGCTCAAGCTGCGCAAGTTTTTGCCGTCGCGGCCCCGGAGCGGGGTCGGACAGGGTACCGACGACGATGACAAATGTTCCATGAGCCCAAGAAAAAACGGCAAGTCTTTTCGCTTCACCCGCTTTTCGTAAAGGGTCAGAATGTAGGGACCGGTTTCCGTCGTCAGCAGGAAGTTGGAATTCTCAATTCCCTCGGCGATGCCCTTGCAGGCGACGACCTCGCCGATATCGTATTCGGCGGCAAAGGCGATTAGGTCCTCGTCGTTCACTTCGGTGTAAACGGCCATGAAACACCCGCGGTGGTTCCATTGCTTGGCTTGGGTATTCCCCTGGTTCTTACGGAACATGGCTTTTCCTGGCAAGGGCCGAGTCGGCAAAGGACATCTTGCCAGCCCGGCTCGCTGGCGCGATATTTTCATTATGGACAGCTGTTTTCATTTCCAGGCCTCTGCAATCGGCTTTTTCACCGCCGTTCTCGTCGGCTTGGCGCTGGCCGAGAGCGTCAACAATGTTTGTGGACGGGCGTGCATTTTGAGTAAGCTCGCTGCCACCATGGTCGGTTTGATCGATGTCGGGGCACTCTCCGATAAGTAAACTTGTCGCCGCTGTCGCCGTCATCTAAAGTCCATCGAGGTTGGCGGCAAATCGGCGGTGGCGTCGCGAGAGAAGAAACATGAACGGACCCGTCATGGCTCGGAAAGGCCCTTACGACGTTGAGGTCGAGGCCGGCGAGGAATATTATTGGTGTACCTGCGGCCGCAGCAAAAAACAGCCTTGGTGCGACGGCGTCCATAAGGAAGTCGGGATGAAGCCCCTGGTCTACACAGCCGAGAAATCGACGGCCCTGAGCTTTTGCGGCTGCAAGGCGATCAAAACTCCCCCTTTCTGCGACGGCACCCATTCGTCATTGTGACTTCCTTCGCAACCAGCTCCGAAACCTCGGCTTCCCCCGGTCTGTCCCTGCCCAGGTTTTGGATTCTGACGGTGGCGATATTAGTGACCGGTTGCTCGTTCTTGGAATTTGAAAACCGGCCTTTTTACTGCCCGACCATCAATATTCTGGCCGATGCCGCTTCGACCACCCTTTTCCGGGACGGCCAGGGTCGGGATATCATCGATGTCACCCATAAGGGAGAGATCAGGGATATTCTCGCCACCGAGTGCGGGTACGATTTCGACAAGGATATCGGAGGAGGCTTGCTGACGGTCAATTTTAGCTTGATGATCGGAGCCGAGATTGGTCCCGCCGCCGATAGCCGCAAAATGGCGTTTGACTATTTCGTCAGTATTACCGATGAGCAACTCAAAATCCTGCAAAAGGAATTTTTCCGCTTTCCCGTTGAGTTTTCCGGAAACCGGACCCACGTCCTCGCCGAGGACGAAAAGATAACTCTCGACATTCCCCTCACTGCCGAGCAGGACGGAAGGCAATTTAAAATTTTTATCGGTTTTCAGCTTTCCCAGGAACAACTTGAATATAACCGCCGGCATCGCGTCGGTAAGGTGCGGTAACCGGTTTCCCCCTCCCCCGTGGTTATTGACCTTCTTTCGGGAGACATTAAACTGGCCGCGTTCAGGGAACGCCAGAAGTGGTATCCCAAACGGCGACTGATATTTGTACCTCAGTTGACCTCCGCGGGAGAGACCGGTCGGGAACAATGGTTTTCGACCAGCGCCGAAGGAGCAACCGCCCCGGAAACTCTCAGGCAAAGGGACCGCGGAATAATGAGGCTCTGGAAAGTAGGCGGCGGCGCGGCCGTCGCCTCACCGATGGGGTAATCCGGATCAGAAGTTTTCCGGGGAATCTTTCAGGTTCCAAGACAGATGGGGCGCCTGCCGGCTGAACGCCTGGCCGGTCAGGACGTTGACCTTGTTGGAGGACCGAGTGACCGATCCCCAGGACCAGGAACTTAATCGGACCCCCCTTTATTCCCTGCACCGGGAACTGGGCGCCAAGATGATGTCTTTCGCTGGCTATGAGTTGCCGTTGCAGTATGAAAGCATCGTCGCCGAGCACCTGCACACCCGCGAAAGCGCGTCGCTGTTCGATGTTTCTCACATGGGGCAGGCAATCCTGCGCGGAGAGAACGTGGCGGCCGTTTTTGAAACCTTGATCCCCGGCGACATCCAAGGATTGTCCGCCGGCAAGACAACCTACACCCTCTTGACCAACGACCGCGGCGGCTACGGCCCGACCGTGGGGGGCCCGGTCGCCATGGGCTACGTCAACTTGGAGCCGGCGCAACCCGGCAAGGCTGTCAACTTTTTGGTCCGCGGCCAAGTCCTTGCGGCCAAGGTGGCGCGGTTGGCTTTTGTCGAACACCGCTATTTTAGAGGTTGAAGAAAGGAGGAGGCCATGGCGAAGGTGAAATACAGCCAATCACATGAGTGGATCGGCGTCGTGGACGGCGTCGGCACCGTCGGGATCACCGATTATGCCCAGGGCCAATTGGGCGACGTGGTTTTCGTCGAATTGCCGGAAGTGGGCCGGCGATTGAACAAAGGCACCGAAGCGGCGGTGATCGAATCGGTCAAGGCGGCGAGCGAGACTTACGCCCCGGTCTCCGGCGAGATCACGGAGGTCAACAAAATCCTTGCTGGCGATCCAGCCCAGATTAACATTAGCCCCCTGGGCAAGGGCTGGCTTTTCAAAATCGCTCTCGCCGATCCGGCCGATCTTGACGATCTCATGGACGCCGACGCCTACGGCGAGTACGTCGCGGGACTTTGATGCGCTATCTGCCGCTCACCGATGACGACCGCCGCCGGATGCTGGCCATCATTGGCGTCCTACGTGGATTGTGTCGCCGTCAATGACGCGGGCATTTTCTGTTACGTCAGCCAAAGCAGAGATGAACGGGGACAAGAGGGTGAAGGTATGAACTGAGACCTACACACACCCCAGCGTTAGAAATACGCTTGTCATTCACATCGCGACAGTTTTGTTTATTTATCCCCATCTGCATCGCCAACGCTCTCATGGACGCCCGTTTCCCACTTTTAGTCGTCAATCTGAATGTCGCGTAGGTGTGTTGGAGCGATGTAAGCGTATGTCGTTGGTGGGTAAAGAATATATCTAAATGTCGAAAATTATAATGTTTTCATATGGTTCAGCTGAGCATCCACTTTACCTCCCTATTTCCACCTGCGGACGGATAGCCGAAACAGGATTCCTGAAAATGCACAATAAATAGGCACTCCCATAGCATGCCCACTTATTGTGCAGATTTATCGGCACCACTGTTGCTCCGCCATCTCTGTTTTCAGCGCATATTTCCATATCCAACTGATAATATGAATAAATTTACAGAACTCTTATCGCGGCCGTCAATTGGCCCGCTCCTTGCGGGTAAAGAGCTGCCGGTGGGGTGCCGAGTAGCACATAGTCGCCGCGCCAACCGGAGCTGTTCGTAACAGGAGGGCCACCCATAATAAAACAAAAACTCATCGTTGTCGGAAACGGCATGGCCGGCATGCGGACCGTCGAGGAGTTGCTCAAGCTGGCTCCGGACCTTTATGACATCACCGTTTTCGGGGCCGAACCCCACGGCAATTACAACCGGATCATGCTGTCGCCGATCCTTGCCGGCGAGAAGAGCTTTGACGAGATCATGCTCAACGACGAACAGTGGTACGCCGACAACGGCATCACTCTTCGCAAGGGCGAACAGATCGCCGCCATCAATCGCCATCGCAAACAGGTTCAGACGATCGATGGACAGATGGTCCCTTATGACCGCCTGCTTCTGGCGACGGGCTCGGAGCCGATAATCCTGCCCGTTGCCGGCCATGACCTGCGAGGAGTCGTCACCTTTCGGGATATCGGTGACGTCGAAGTGATGATCGAGGCGGCCGGCAAGCACAAAAACGCCGTGGTCATCGGTGGCGGGCTGCTCGGCCTTGAAGCCGCCCACGGTCTGATGAAGCAGGGCATGGAGGTCACCGTCGTTCACCTGATGGACAGGCTGATGGAACGCCAATTGGGCGATGTTGCCGGCGCCATGCTGCTCCGCAATCTCGAAGAACGCGGGCTAAAATTCCTATTGTCGGCCAAAACCGAGTCCATCCTCGGCGGCAGAAGCAAAAACAAACGCGTAACAGGGGTCAAACTGCAAGATGGCGCCAGGCTGGCGGCCGATCTCGTCGTCATGGCCATCGGCATTCGCCCGCGCACGGACTTGGCCAGCGATGCCGGTATTTATTGCCAAAGGGGCATCGTCGTTAGCGATACCATGCAGACTTACGATCCGGTTGTTTACGCGGTCGGGGAATGCGCCGAGCACCGTCGCCAAGTCTACGGCATTGTCGCGCCGCTCTTCAAACAGGCCAAGGTCTGCGCCAATCAACTGGCCCTGATGGGCCATACCTGCTACGAGGGCTCGCGGGTCTCGACGCGTCTCAAGGTTACCGGCATCGACCTGTTCTCGGCGGGTGATTTCGAGGCTGGCGAGGGGACCGAAGCCGTTGTTTTTCAGGACGCCGGGCGTGGCATCTACAAAAAACTCGTTATCAAGGACAACCGCATCCATGGCGCCGTCCTCCTCGGTGATGCGGTGGACGCCACATGGTACATCCAGCTTATGCGCGACGAGGTCGATATCTCGGAAAACCGCAACCGCCTGCTGTTCGGCCAGTCTTCCCTGGGCGACGCCGGCCTTGGGCTCGAGAACGCCATCCTCGCCATGGCCGACGATACGGAAGTTTGTGGATGCAACGGCGTCAGCAAGGGCGAGATCGTCGCCGCTATCGCCGAAAACAAGCTGTTTACCTTGGACGGCCTGCGCGCCCATACCAAGGCCTCGGCGTCTTGCGGGTCATGCACCGGTCTGGTCGAGCAAATCCTCGCCTTCACCATGGGCGGCGACTATTCCGAGACGACCAGCCAAAAACCCCTTTGCCGGTGCACCGAGTACAGCCACGACGAGGTTCGCAGCGCCATCCGCGACAACAGCCTCAACAGCATCCCCGAGGTTATGGCCTTTATGGAATGGGCAACGCCGGACGGCTGCGCGGAGTGCCGCCCGGCGCTCAACTACTATCTGATTTGCACCTGGCCCGGAGAGTACGCCGATGACGGGCAATCCCGTTTCATCAATGAACGGGTCCATGCCAACATCCAGAAGGACGGCGCCTATTCGGTGGTGCCGCGCACCTGGGGCGGGCTTACCAATGCCCGGGAACTCAGGGCCGTCGCCGATTGCGCCGAGGGGATGGGCGTGCCGGTGAAGATCACCGGCGGCCAGCGGCTGGCCATCCCTTTTGTCAAGAAAGAAGACCTGCCCCGGGTATGGGCCGATCTTGGCAAGGCCGGGCTGGTCTCCGGCTACGCCTATGGCAAGGCGGTGCGTTCGGTCAAAAGCTGCGTCGGCAATACCATGTGCCATTTTGGCGTTCAGGACTCGCTGGGCCTCGGCATCGCGTTGGAGAAGGCCTTCTGGGGGGCCTGGACGCCGCACAAGTTCAAGATGGGCGTTTCCGGATGCCCGCGTAACTGCGCCGAATCCACCATCAAGGATTTCGGCGTCGTCGGCGTCGAGTCCGGCTGGGAACTCCATGTCGGCGGCGCTTGTGGCGTCCGCGTCCGCGCCACCGACCTGCTGTGCAAGGTCGGCAGTGACGAGGAGGTCCGTGAATATGCCGCCGCTTTCTTGCAACTCTACCGGGAAGAAGGCCATTATAAGGAACGCTCCTCGACCTGGATCGAGCGGGTCGGCCTGTCCTACGTCAAACGGCGTATCGTCGAGGACGGGGCCGGGCGCCAGGAACTGGCGGAGCGTTTCCTCTACTCCCAGCGCTTCGCCCAGAAAGATCCCTGGAAGGAATACGCCGGGGAACGGCTGGCGGCCAATGAATTCTCGCCCTTGAAGATGGCGCCTCAGCGATGAGCGAATGGATTGAAATCGGCAAGCTCGAGGACATTCCCCGGCGTGGCGCCCGTGTCCTCAAGACCGCCGGCGGGGATATCGCCGTTTTCCGTAGCGCCGACGACCGGGTCTTCGCCCTTGACGATAGTTGCCCGCACCAGGGCGGGCCTTTGTCCCAGGGCATCATTCATGGCTGGAAGGTCACCTGTCCGTTGCACAACTGGATCATCGAACTGGCCAGTGGCAAGGCCGTTGCCCCGGACCAGGGCGGCGCCGGTAAATACCCGGTACGCATCAAGGACGGCGTTATTTCGTTGCAGCTTGCAAAGAGTCTGGTGACGCAAAGCCACCTGAAAGTTGTTTAGGCATGACCTGAAACGTCCCCATTGCCGCTGGCCAAGTCATTTATGGAACTGCACGGCAGTACGCTGACCATCGATAGCAAACTGGATCGGGGAACCACTGTCACCTTGCGCTTCCCGCCTGAACGAACCGTCGTTTCCTGAGAAAGAAAGAGCCTCACTTCAAACCCCAAAAAGATCCGAGTTGGGTCAACAACAGCCCAAACCGGAAGCTTAAAACTTCTTCCGTTATCGATCCAAACAGCCCGACGCTTTAATCGGCGAGCCGTAACATCCGTAATATTGTCTAATGCAATGCCCTAAAATAAGTACTAGTTAGGCCGAATCCCCGCTTTTTTTGTTGCCAGGGCGGTCTGTTGACGGCGGCTTAGGCTACCTTTGCCTGCTTCTATGGGTTTCGGCGCTTGAGGTAACGCTGGCAATCTTCACAAAGGTGGCGTTAAAAAGAGGCAGAAAAGGGGCGTGAAATAGGTTCTCAGGGTGCCCTATAGGTGCCCCGGGAGGGAAATGGGTTAGCGGAATTTTGCTAACCCATTGAAAAGATGGTGGGCGCGACTGGACTTGAACCAGTGACCCCTACGATGTCAACGTAGTGCTCTCCCACTGAGCTACGCGCCCGGTTTCCGGCGGCAAGGATAATTGCTACAAGCCAGGCCTTTTAGTCCCAACGCCGCTGCTTGGCAAGGCGTGCTTGGTGGCGCCAATGCGCACTTATACCATTGCGTACCATTGCGCTGGCGGGCCGGGGGGGCTAACAGAGCGAACCAAACCATGATATTCTAGTCGGCCCGGCCGGCAACAAGAATAATCGGAGACCACCTTGCCTCCCGACAATCATGGACATTCGCCGAAAAGCGGTGAAACCGGCGCTACACCGTGCGCTATCCTGGCGCCGGACCGGCAAACCGTGCCCTTGGTATTCGCATCTCCGCATAGCGGCTGCGACTATCCCGACGAATTCCTCGCCCAATCCCGGCTCGATGTTTTAGAGATCAGGCGCTCCGAGGATGCTTATGTGGATGAATTGTTCGCCGCCGCTCCGCAATATGGCGCACCGTTTCTTAAAGCCCTTTTCCCGCGTGCCTATATCGATCCGAATCGCCGCTCCGGCGAGCTAGACCGCAATATGTTCAAGGATGCCCTTCCCAATCATGTCACCACCGCCTCGCCGCACCTCGCCGCCGGTCTTGGCTGCATCGCCCGCATCATCACCAGCGGCGAGGAAATTTATCACGGCCAGCTCCTTTACGAGGATGCCAAACGGCGCATCGAAACCTATTACGACCCATATCACCATGCCCTCGAAGGTCTCCTGGAAAAGACCCAGGAACGTTTCAGCGGCTGTCTTTTGATCGACTGTCACTCCATGCCTTCCGTTGGCGGCCCCATGGACAGAGATACAGGAGATGAGCGCGTCGATATGGTCCTCGGCGATTGCCACGGCAACGCCTGCGCACCCGAGATCACCACCGCCGCCGAAAAAGCGCTCACCAGAATGGGTTTCGTGGTGACCCGCAACAACCCTTATGCCGGCGGCTACACGACCCGCCATTACGGCAAAACCGCGAACGGCGTTCACGTCCTGCAGATCGAAATCAACCGGGCGCTTTACATGGACGAGATGACTATTCAGCGCGGCCCCGGCCTGCCCGCCCTGAAGCAACAGATCGGGTACTTGATCAAGGCCCTGGCCGCCGCCTCCCGCTTTGCCATGGTGGCATGAAAGCCAACGTCAGCGAGATCCTAATCAGAGATTCAACCGACGACGACGTAGCGGCGGTGCGTTCCATCTATGCCCATCATGTGCAAAACGGCGTTGCCAGTTTCGAGGAAGTGGCGCCCGGTCCGGCTGAGGGTGTCTTTGGTTCCGCCGTTCTGTTTCTCGTCCACTCGCTTCTTCTCCCGGCCCTTTGGTACATCCCAGAGAGGCCATGCGGCTTTATACCCCGTCCGATCCGCCTGGGCGAGCCCGAGGCCAGGCAATGGGGTGGAAAAAATTACCAGCCCCTTTCTGGACCGGCACCGGTGCCGGTAAACCGCCCCATTTCATTGCTGTGGATCACGGTGCGGCAAATGCGTTAGGATCGGAGTGAAATTTGTATAGCGCCCGGCGTTTACGCCGAACAGAATCTTAAGGGGAATCCAAATGAGTGATGGGAGATTTCGTTTGGTCACACGAAGTGATTTCGATGGCTTGGCCTGCGCTGTGCTCCTAAAGGAGATGGATATGATCGATGAGATCAAGTTCGTTCATCCCAAGGACATGCAGGACGGCACCATTCTGATTACGGAAAACGACATCACAACCAACCTCCCATATGTCAAAGGCGTTCACCTGGCCTTCGACCATCACTCCAGCGAAACCATTCGTCTCGGGGATATTCCCGCCAACCACATCATCGTCCCGGACGCACCCTCGGCGGCGTGTGTGGTTTACGATTATTATCGCGACACGGCGGCATTCCCCGATGTCTTCGATGAGCTGCTGGTGGCCGTGGACAAATGCGACGCGGCCCAGTTCTCCCGGGAAGACACTTTAAACCCCGAGGGTTGGGTTCTCCTCAACTTCATCATGGATCCCCGCACCGGACTAGGACGCTATAAAGACTTTCGCGTTTCCAATTACCAGTTGATGATGGAACTCATCGATTACTGCCGCAGCCACACCATCGACGAGATCCTGGCTTTGCCTGATGTCAAGGAGAGAGTCGACCTTTACCAGGAGCAGCATGAAAACTTTCAGGAACAGGTCAAACGCTGCGTGGAGACCCATGGCAACCTGGCCTTGCTGGACATGCGCGAAGAGGACATCATCTATGCCGGAAACCGCTTTGTGGTTTATGCCATGTTTCCGGAAACCAACATATCCATTCATCTGATCTGGGGCCTGAACAGGCTCAACATGGTTTTTGCCGTCGGCAAATCGATCTTCAACCGCACATCCAATACCAATATCGGCGAACTGATGTTGAAGTACGGCGGCGGCGGCCACCGGAACGCCGGCACATGTCAGGTCGACATCGACGACGCGGAGCGGGTACAACAAGAACTGATCGATCAAATCAACGCTGATGGTTGAAGCCGGGCTTTCCGTTTGGGTTCTGTCACGGCCGCGTCTTGGTTATTCGGTTAGGCTCTAAGTTTCAAGTGAACATGCGCATATGTTTTTTACCGCCGCCGGTTAAGGTTATCGGCGCCGTTTTCTATCTGCTGCTGGTGCCGTCTCTCGGCGGCTGCGACGGTGGCGCATCGGCGTTGCGCGATGTCATCGACACCCTCACCGGCAATGATTACAGCTTGTCAAAAGAAGGAAACCGTGAACTGACGCGCTTCCGAAAGGTATATGCCGAATCCCTGGCGGGTTCCTCCGGCAGCCAGCAACTACGCCATTTCAACGACGCCTTCAAACGGGTTCGTGTCAACTACGTGCGCCAGGTTCCGGATGCCCAACTGATTGACGCCGCCATCAAGGGGGTGCGCGATCTGCGGGCCAAGGGCCAGCCACTGAAGCCGTCCGAGCTGGTGGAATCGGCGCTGGATTCCATGTTGACTTCTCTCGATCCCCATTCCACCTACCTCAATCCCGACGAGTATCGGGATATGCAGCTGTCCACCAAGGGCGAGTTCGGCGGCTTGGGTTTGGAGATCATGATGGAAGACGGCTTGGTCAAGATTGTCTCGCCCATCGACAACACGCCCGCCTTCAAGGCCGGGCTCAAGCCCGGCGACCTGATCACCCACTTGGACGGGCAGCCCATCAAGGGCCACACTTTGTCCTGGGCGGTAAAAAGAATGCGCGGGCGGCCGGGGGCGGTTATCCGGCTTACCGTTAAGCGTGCCGCCCGAGACCCCTTTGCGGTCGCCATTGTGCGTGCCATCATCCAGGTGCCGGCGATGCGCTGGCGGGTCGCCGGCGACATCGGTTACATCCGTGTCACCCGCTTCAACGAACATGCTGAACAGGACCTGTTCAACGCCATGGAGGGAATACGCGGCCGGCTGGGCCGGCGTCTGAAAGGCTTGGTTTTGGACTTGCGCAACAATCCCGGCGGCCTTTTTGAACAATCCTGGGTAATCGCCGACGCCTTCCTGGACGAAGGGCGGATCGTTTCCGTCAAGGGTCGGAACGCCAGCCGGGAGCGGGTTTACGAAGCGGTATCGGGGGATTTGGCCCTGGGCCTGCCCATGGTGGTGTTGATCAACGGCGGATCGGCCTCGGCCTCGGAAATCCTCGCCGGCGCCTTGCAGGACCAAAACCGCGCCATTGTCTTGGGCCGGCGTTCCTTCGGCAAGGGATCGGTGCAGACCATCACCCCCCTGCCGGTCGAGGGTGCGCTACGGTTAACCACGCAACTTTTCTATACGCCCTCGGGGCGGGCCATTCAGGCGCAAGGGGTGATCCCTGATATCCACCTGAGTGTCCCCGAAGCGCAGCCGGCGAAAAAACGCCGCCGCGAGGCTGACTTGCCCGGCGCCCTCGCCAGCACCCGCGCGGCGATGGCCGTCCAACAAATGCGCCCGCGCGCGGCGCTGCCGGAATCGGCCTGTCCGGCCGATCGTGAGAAAGACATTGAAGACCGCCCGCTGGGCTGCGCGCTGGCCTTGCTGAATGCCGGGTCGACGGAGAGATTTCTCGCCTTGATCCAGTCCCGGCCGCAAATTTAGGACCTATCCGGTTGTGTTCCGTGCAACCGCCGGGTCTAGCCTTGAGCGGGTCTTAAAGCTCCCTATTTCTTCTTCTTCCTGACCACGTCCTTGATAATGTCGAGGATCAGGTTGGTGCCCTGTTGGATCAGTACCACATCGTTGCCGACGATCGCCCGTTCCGCGTTTTTGCGGGCCGGCAATTGGGACTCGACATCGGGCGGCAAGGCCCGCTTGTGAAGTCCCGGCGGCAGTTGGCCGTGTTTTTTCATATGCTTTTGCATGCTCGGCGGCAGTCTGTCACGCTTGGCGAGGCCTAGCGGCAGGCCATTCTTTTTGCCCTTATCGTCATCGTCGTCCTTATCGCCCCCGCCGTCCGTGCTTCGCGGTGCCGGCAGGCCGAGGCGATCCATGGCCTCGCGGATGACACATTTCTCGACTTTGCTGAACACTGTTCCGGTGATGTCGCCCGCCTGGGCCGTCCTGTGGGGCAAAGGACAGCGTAAGGCTCACCACCATGGTAAGCAAATAAGAGGTCAAGTCTTGAATGTTGAATTTTCTTCCCAGGCCCGAATGATTTTGCTGATCGGCGAAAAGAGCCAACCCGGCCCGGCGGCGTTCGTGGCCGATCCGAGGAGCCGCTTGTTACTTCCCGGCTTTGGCGGTCAGTTTGTCGGCCTTGACGATGTTCTGGTTTAGGCCTGCGTCCTTATCGGCGTCCATGCCGAAGGCCAAGGCCATGAGCTGGCTGTAAAAGACCACCGGGATGTTGAAATCGGTGCCCTGTTCGGCGTTGATCCGGCCTTGGTACATCTCGATGTTTTGCTGGCAGAGCGGGCAGGGCGTGGCGATCACGTCGGCCTCTTTTTCCTTGGCCTCGTTGAGGATTTTTTTTATCAGATGGAGAGTTTTGTCGGGCGACATCACCGAGGATGAACCACCGCAACAGGACGTCTTGTTATCGAATTCAGCGGCCTCGGCACCGGTGCTCTCGATGAAGCCGTCGAGGAAATCGGGATCGTCGTAGGTGTCGTATTCACCGCCGCGTTCGGTATTGGCGAAGGGGCGAACCGTCTGGCAACCGACATAGCCGGCCACCTTTAATCCCTGCAAGGGATTGGTGACCTGTTCCCTGATCTTGTCCAGGCCGATATCGTTGATCAGTACTTCGCAAGCATGACGCACATGCAAGGAGCCGTCATAAGACTTACCGGCGACGGCGAGGGCTTCGTTGAGCTCGTCCTTGAAAGTTCCCTTGTCGCGGATATTCTCGTTGGTGGCGTGGGTGTTGAGGTAACAGGCGGCGCAGGGCGTCATCACGTCTTGTTCACCCTGCTCTCGGGCTTGCGCCAGGTTGCGGGCGGAAAGGGCGGCGGTTGTCAGATGCCCGGACTCGATATGGCCGACCGATGCGCCGCAACAATTCCAGTCGGCGATATCCTCGAGCTCGATGCCCAGTTTCGAGGCGATGGCGCGCAGGGATTTGTCCAGGTGCGCGGCGCTGCCCTCGGAGCTGCAGCCCGGGTAATAAGTGTATTTCTTGCTCATTTCACATCCTCGGGCGTGGCCGGCTGGCGCTCCTGGATTTCCTTGGCCTTGGCCAGGATTTCCTTGAGTTCGCCGCGCTTTTTGATCTTGTGCGGTGCGCCAAGGTGCATACGTTTGGCCTTGATCATGGCCATGGCGATTTTCATATTGGCCATTCCTTTCCTGGTCCCATCGATAAGGCCGCCGGAGAAGTAGTATTTGGCGGTGATCAGGCGCTCGTCGCTGCGGCCGTACTTCCGGGTGCTCCACCAGAAGGCCTTGGCGAAGCGGGCGTTATCCGATTTCCTGGCTTCGACGTAGCCTTCGCGGACCGCCATCGCGGCAAGGTCGTGAAGGATATAGGTGACCGGAACCTGGCGCGGGCAACGGACCACGCAGTTGTAGCAACTGACGCAATTCCAAATGGTATTGGATTTAAGTACCGCTTCTTTCATGCCGGCGCGGACCATCATGAACAGCTTGCGTGGCCCGTAATCCATAGTCTCGCCGATGGGGCAGGAGCCGGAACAGACGCCGCATTGCATGCACATGGCCAACTTGTCGCCGCCATCGATATTCCCGTAAACCTGGCGGGCGAAGCCGAGGTCGTATTTTCCTTGCGGCTCGGGCGCGGCGGCGGCCATGATCTACATTCCCTTGAACGGATTGAGGCCGATTTCGTCGATGGTCGCCAGGTAATCGTCGATCATCCCGCCGATGCGCCCGGAATCGGCGATCGAAACCTCCATGGTCGTCACCCGCTCGGCTTCCAGCATCATGCTCTGCAAGGTTTCCTCGATCTTCGATATGCGTTCCTTGGCGATGGCGCTGCCCTTGATGAAATGGCATTGGTAATCGTCGCCTGATTTGCAACCCATCAGGATGATGCCGTCATAGCCCGCCGAAAGGGCGTCCGAGGCGCAAACGAGACTGACGCTGCCCAGGCAGCGCACCGGGATGATGCGGACAAAGGCCGAGTACTGGTGGCGGTTAATTCCGGCCATGTCGAGGGCCGGATAGGCGTCGTTTTCGCAGGCCAGGATCAGAACCCGGGGTTTCTCGTCGAATTCGTCGGGGATCTCGATGGCCTTGGCCATGGAGGTGAGCATTTCGACCGAATAGTTGTCGAAGCTGATGGTGCGAACCGGACAGGCGCCCATGCAGGTGCCGCAGCGCCGGCAACGGCCGGTATTGACGATTGGAAAATCGTCTTCCGTCTCGTCGATGGCGCCGAAAGGGCACTCGACGGTGCAGCGGCGGCACTTGGTGCAAGGATCCAAGCCGATTTTGGGGAATGAAAGATCACCGACGCGGGGATGAAGCGCACGCCCGGCGGCGACGCCCTGGATGGCCTGGATGGCCTTGAGTACGGCGCCGGCGGCGTCATCGCCGGTCTCGGACAAGTCCATGGGACGGCGGACGGGACCGCAAGTATATATGCCCGTGCGCCGGGTTTCATAGGGGAAGCAAATGTAATGGGAATCAGCGAAACCGTCGGCGAGGATCGGAATGTGCGGTCCTTGGCGATACTGGAGATTCAAGATCGACGCGCCTTCCGGCGGTGGCGGATCGGCGGCTTCCTTAGGGTCCGGCGCATCGCCGGCGTAACCGGCGACTGGGAATGGCGATAGCGGGTTGATATCGTTTTTGAGCAGCACCGTCTGTTCTTCGTCCAGTTCCGGGCTTGGTTGATCCACATTGGTCGAGTTGGGCACCATGCCGGTGGCCAGGACCACCATGTCGAGACCTTGCAGGGGGACTTCCTCGCCCAAAAGAGCATCATCGACAGTAACGGTGAGATCGGCGCCCACCGACTTGACCTTGCCTTTCATGAAGATGACGCCGGCGTCCTGGGCGGCGCGGTAGAATTCCTCGGCCGTGCCCGGCGTGCGCAACTCGTCGAAGATGATGTAGACCATGACCTCTGAGTCGGCTTGGGTAAGTTGCAAGGCCTGCTTGATGGAAACGCCGCAGCAAACGGATGAGCAATAAGGGAGGTGTTCGGGATCGCGCGACCCGGCGCAAAGGACGAAGGCCACCGTTTTCGGCGCCTTGCCGTCGGATTTGCGCTTGACGGGGCCGCTACCCAGCAATTCTTCCATTTCAACGTTGGTGACAATATCGGGCGATGCGCCGTAACCCAGATGCCTGAGCTTGCCGGCGTCATAGGGACGCCAGCCGGTGGCGACGACGATGGCGCCAATGGTGGCTGTCGCCGTCGTGCCATTTTGGCTCAGATCGACGGAAAACCGGCCAGGCTGGCCAGAGGTTTTGCCGACAACGGTATTGGTCATCACGCGGATGCGGTCGTCGGCCTCGACCTTGGAAATCAGCTCTTCGATGGGGTTGTCCTGGGGGTTCCGGTAAGGCGAGCGGTGGGGCATGACCTTTGGCCATTTCCGGGTCCAGCCGCCGAGTTGCTCAGAGCGTTCCACAAGAACCACCGGATAACCAGTCCGGCTTGCCTCCCTGGCCGCGTTCAATCCGGCGTAGCCGCCGCCGACGACCATCACAGTCTCGGAAAACTCACCATCGCTGTCAGCTTCGGGCGGCGACGTCTTGGTTGCCTGGGTAATGGCCATGCGAACTTGGTCGTCGGCGAGCATCTGGGTGTCTTCGTCGCCGGGCGGATGGCACCAGATCACTTGTTCGCGCAGGTTGGCGCGGATCACTTGCGCGCCGTTGAAGTGAAAGCGATCGGTCATGACCCGTTGCGAGCAGGCGGCGATGACCGCCTGGGTGACATCGCCGGATTTTACGTCCTCGGTGATTGTCTTGACGCCATCAGTGCCGCATAGGTGGTCGTGTTGCTTGGTGAGCGACGCCTTGAGTTCATCGCTGGCGATGGTTTGCAAATTGTCGACGTCGATGGCCTCGCCGATGCCGCAGCCCTTGCAAAGGTAAACACCAATCTTGTTTTCGGAGGCCACGGCCTATGCTCCTCTGACCGCCTGGATGGCCCTGAGGGCGGCGGCGGTGGCTGATTGCACGGACATGGACACATCCAGCGGCCCAGCCGCGACGCCGGCGGAGAGCTGGCCGTCGCCGTCTTCCACATCCGGGACGATGAAACCGTATTCGTCCATCTTGAGGGCGGGCGGAGGCTGCCAGCCGGCGGCGGAGGGTTCCATGCCGGTGGCCAGGACCACCAGATCGTAAGCGTTGGCGTAGATTTCACGGGAGATCGTGTTTTCGCCCTGGACCACCGGATTGGCGTTCTCGCCTTCGCTGATCTCGGCCGGCTTGGACTTGATGAAGTTGACCTGCGGATCGGCTTTCAGCTTTTGGTAAAAACCCTCCAATTTGTCATGCGCCCGGATGTCTATGTAGTAGATGTCGATCTCGGCGTCGGCATATTGCTGGCGCAGGTAAGCGGCATGTTTCAGCGAAGCCAGACAACAGATGCGCGAGCAATAAGCGAGATGATTGCCATCACGTGAGCCGGCACACTGGACCATGGCTACTTTTTTGGCTTCCAGGCCGTCGGATGGGCGCAGGATTTTTCCTTCCGTCGGACCGTTGTCGGCGGCCAAACGCTCCATTTCCACATTGTTGATGACGTTGGCGATGCGGCCGTAACCATAAGGCGTGATCTTGCCGGCGTCGTAGGGACGCCAGCCGGTGGCCCAAATGATGGCGCCGGCGGCGACCTCAAAACTGCCCTCGTTTTCGTCCAGATCGATAGCGCCGTAATCGCAAGCGGCTTTGATTTTCTCGGCTTCCGGTGTGCCGATCACCGAGCTGTCGATGACGTAGCGCATGGGAAAGGCCATTTCATGGGGGAGATAAGCCGCCTTGACCGAATCCAAGCCGTAATTGTAGGGGTTGGAAACCTCCGTCTCGGCGGCTTCGGCGCAGGCGCCGCAGGCCGTGCAGTTGGCGTTCACAAAGCGCTGCTTGGTTCTGACCGTGACCGTAAAGTCGCCTTTCTGGCCCGCGATGCCGTTCACCGTCGCCATGGTGAAGACCTTCAGATTCCTGGCTTTCTTGAGGCGCTGAAAATTGATTTCCAGCCCGCAGGTTGGATGGCAGAGTTTGGGAAAGTAGCGGTTCAAGAGGGCGACCCGGCCGCCAAGGGTGGCCGTGCTTTCCAATAAGATGACCTCGAACCCCGTATCGGCCGCTTCAACGGCGGCGCTGACGCCGGCAATACCGCCGCCAACGACCAGGATTGTCTGGCTACTAGGCCCTCCGTTAGACATATCTCCTCACCCGGATGCTGGATGTTCGGTACCGCAAAGACTGTTTCCCGCAAGGGGACTGATCATAGAGGGAAAGCATATATTAGAAAAATAAAATTTTAGTCGTTCTTATCTATCACTCAATTCGCGTTGTTGTTCACAAATTATTTTTTTTGGTCCCGCCGGCCCGTCCTTGCCGCGCCGCCGTGCCGGCCGCGGTCGGGTTTGCAAAATCGAACCGTGATGATTTTTAATGCGTTGCATGGCATCGTCGACGGTGATTGCCAGCTGGCAAAAAGGTGTTTGGTGCCAGCAATCCAACTGTTTGCCGTATTCGGCGGTGATGCAGGGCGAACAAGCGAGGTTCTCATGGAAAACTAAGGTGGTTGTCGCCGATGGGGCCGTAAAGCACCGGTGTCTCCGGCCCGAAAAACGCCACGACACGGGCCTCGGCGGCGACGGCCAAATGCACCTGGCCTGAATCGTTGGAGATGGTCAGGACACTGCCACGGCACAATTCGATGAAACACTCCGGGGTCAAATCGCCGGCCAGATTATGAGCCCGTCCCCCGGCCTCGACGACCTTTTCCACGACTGTCTAGGCGTACGGCCGTTCGTCCCGAGAGCCCACGAACAAGGCGCAAATATCGTATTTCCCGCCGAGACGCGTGGTCAGATCAGCGAAGCGCTCCGGTGGCTAACGCCGCTCGAAAGCCAACTCGCCTGAATTGACATTGATGATCAGATAGCGCGCCCCCTTGCCGCCAAAGGACGCCAACACTTCCGCCGCCTGGGCGGCCGCGTCGGCGGGAATTTTCAATTTCGGTGGCGGTGCCGTCGCCGGCACCTCCACACCAAATGGGGCCAGCAAGCCAAAAAAGTTTCGGGTGACATGCCAGTAAACATTAAAGGGAACACGGAAATTATGGATGGCGCCGCGGTAAACCCCACGGGAATGATAGTCGACCCGCACCGGCGCCCAAGAGGCGAACGTTGCTACCGACGAAGCCCGTGTATAGAATTCCATATCAATGAGAACGTCGAAGCCGCCGCGGTTGACACGAAAAAGGCAAAGCACGAAAGCCAAAACAGCTGTCACCACGTTTTTCCCCAGATGCACGTAATGCACATGGTCAATGTCAGGGATCATCTTGATGGTGCACACTGCTATCCCCCGCCAGGGAACCGACTTGAGGGCCAAGATGATCGAAGACGGATTGATATCCCAATCCCTTGCCAACATGGACCAGAGTGGAGAGGTTTCGGCCGTTTCCAGCGACAGTCTCGACGCCGTGACCATCCTGGCGCTGCGCCGCAAATTCAACCTGCAATTTCACCTGCGGCCCGGCTATCTCATGCGGGCTTTCATCCGGCGATTGCGCCACCCGCTGTTGTTCCTGGAACAGCTCCGCCACGGTCTGGTGCTGCTCAGCCGAAATGTCTGATGGCCGCGGACAAGAAAGCATCATGAGCTTTCTCGGGTACTTCATGCCCGGCGCCGAGCAGATTCCAGGTTTCTTCGCCGTTGTGGCGACAATGACCGTTTTCGCGGTTGTTGGCGGCGCCGTCGGCGGACAGCGGCGTTTCGCCCCGGCGGATGTCTTCGTCGGTTGGGGGGTTGCGACCGGGGTTTTCATTGTCGGCGGCGTCTTAGGGTCGGTGGCGTTCACCTGGCTTACTTACGGACTGTGGGCGGCGGCGATTCCCTCGACCATTCAACTGTGGCGGCGGTATCGGCGTGACAGCGGCGTTCCGGCCGCCGCCGGGGTTGTCTGGCGAATCCTCGTACTAGCCCTGCCATTGCTTCTCATGGCCACGGCGATGAAGGCTTCGCAATGGGACGAATTCTCCCAGTGGTTGCCCAATGCCCAATATATTTTCCGTTATGACGGCTTTCCCGGCGGCGACATGCCGGCCATTTCGTCCGCCTATTCGGCTTATCCCTATGGCTTGCCATTGATCACCTACCTCGCTTCGAAGATGACAGGCGTCTTTATAGAGAACGGCGGCGCGCTGGCCAACTTACTCTTGCTGCTGCTTTTTGCGCCGCTCTATCTGTCCCTGGTGCGCCATGGCCTTCAAGCCCCGGCCGAATGGATGCATAAGTGGGGAACGGCGGCTCTCGGCCTTTTGGGCGTCACTATTTTCAGCACCACTTTCATCCAAAAACTGGTCTTCACCACTTATGCCGACAGCACGACTGCCGTCACCCTGGCCGTCGCCGGTCTGTTGGCCTGGAAGATACTCGAGGCGCTTGCCGGCAAGGGGGAAGGGGCCAACTCCCTGGCCTGGCAGTTCGCCTGGGTGTCCGTGGTGCTGCTGAACATCAAACAGGCCAACCTGTCGCTTCTGGGCCTGGTGTTGGTGGGGATGATCCTGGTTGCGATGCGCGATCCGAAGATCCGTCTTGCCGATGTTCTACGGTTGTTGCCGGTCATGGTGCTACCGGGAATCGCCGTCTATCTGTTCTGGCGTTTCCACGTCATCATGTCTTTATCGGAAGGGGAATTTCACATTCAACCCATGCAAAACTGGCTTATATCCGATGCTTTCGTGATCTTTGCGAAAATGCTCACCGTCGCCAGTAAGAAAGGGGCTTATTTCGCAATGATGACGGTCATTGGCTTTCTCGCCATTTACGCCATGGGCAAATACAAAGGCGGGTTCGCCCGCCTTGGGATCATCACTGGCGTGGCTTTCATCGGCTTCAATTTCGTTTTGTGGGCCTTGTACATCATCGCTTTCGGTAAATATAACGCGCTACATGTCGTTTCCTATTGGCGATTCAACTCTCAGCTCGGCCTTATCGGTTGCACGACCGCCGCTTATGGTCTCGCCATCCTGTGGCGGCGCCATGTCCGGCAGCGGTTGAAGGACGTCGCCTTAGTTCGGCGCATACTTTCCACTGTCGCCGTTTTTGTGGTTCTGGCGGCACCGCTGGCGACGGCTAAAAAAATACGTTTTGACATCAGGCCACAAAAGGATCACATGCGTTTGGCCGGTCAGGAGCTGGGGCGCAGCCTGCCCGAAGGGGCGCGGCTTATCATTATCGATCCGCACGGCGTCGGTCTTGCCGACAAGGTAATCAATTACGAAATGACCAGCGGCCCCGGCGCCGGGCGGGGACTTTCGACGATCTACAGATTCGCGGTTCTCGGAAAGATGGCCGGGGAACTGCGGCAAGAAATTGAAAAAGAGGCCATAACCCATGCCTGGGTGCATGAGCCCCTGGCGGAAGTGCAAAAAGCCTTGAATGTGGAACTGGCGCCCGGCGCCTCGCATTTGCTCCGCTACGCCGACGGCAAATGGGAGTTCATGCGGTCCTGGCCTTACGGCGGTTACGACGATCCCCACAGTCTGCCCGATTGATAGCGTAATTTAAGAGCCTATCTGAACAGCCGTCTCTGCTTTGTAAACGGAAACAACGGCGCTTGTAGAGGTTTCGTTTTCTCGCTCCCCGGAGCAAAGGTTTGGAGATGGTTCTTTTGGCCGCGGTCGGTTGTGTGGGCCGGGATTTTCCAATACATTCCCTCCGAAAGTTTTGATTAAGACTGTGTGGGGGGGAGGGGTGAGGATATGACCGCAAGCAGCGCCAAAATCTTTCCGATCATCCGTCTTGTATCGCAGCCATTCACTCGGCTGCTCATGCATTCCCCCTTCAGCGCCAACCAGATTTCCGCCTGCTCGCTGGTCTTCGGCCTGGCCTGCAATTGGTGCATGATGCAGGGGAAATGGGAAATGGCCGTGGCCGGGGGTCTTTTGTTATTGCTCTGCTACATCCTTGACAATTCAGACGGCGATGTGGCGAGGTTCAAGGGACATTGTTCGGAGTTCGGCATGCGTTTCGACAGCTTCGTCGACTGGGTTGTGAACGCCACTTTCTTCCCGGCCCTTGGCCATGGCTACACCATCATGACCGGCGAGTCCTTATGGACATGGCTGGGCTGGGCCGCCTTTGCCGGGGGCACCATCAATTACCTGGTGGGCTTCTGGATCGAGGCCCGCGAAAAGCGCCGTCTCGGCAAGGATGCGAAAAGCGGTCACGAGTCGCCCGAAGAAGCCAAGCAACCGGAAAAATGGCACGAGTGGGTTATTTTTATTTTTCGCGAGCTCACCCGCGCCGACTTCTGCTTCATCGTCCTAGCCTTGGCGCTGTTTGATACAACCTGGGTGTTGATACCAGTTGGAGCCATTGGTTCGCACGTTTATTGGCTGACGCAGTTCATTAGAGGAAGCAATGAGTACCATGTCTGATCGGTAAAATAAGGCAGAATGTGCCCGGTATCTTCCGAAGACCGAAAAATACTTTATCGATAGTTGGAGATAATCGGATAACCACACGCAACCACTTGCTGGGAACCGTTTTCTCCGCATTTGTCCTCGCCGGCGCGGAGAGCGGGAGTCGCCTAGTCTCGCCAACGACGGCGCTTTTTAAGTTAGACATGTTGGTGTTGTGAAGGCCCGGCGGTGTCGGCGTAGGCTCTAGTCTCCCGCCTCCAACAGCCGATGTTCTCCTGAGAAACGCACCAAAACCACAACCATATAACCAAGGAAAAAAATCGCCTCGGCATCACGCCGAAGCGGAAACAAAAGGTCCACTCTTAGTAAAAGCGGATATCAAAAACGGCCTTAGATCCGAGTTCTTTAACATCCTCAGCCATTTCCGGAAGTTCAGAGATCCAAGGCCTACGTGAGATGTTTAGCTTCCAGATCATTGCGAAAGATGCACTCTTCCTATTGCTGAGGCACTCGTTTAGGGTTTTTGCGAGTTGGTGTTTGTCGGGAAAAGTGCGGAAAATGAACAGGGTGGAAAGACGTCGCCGGCGGAAAAAAGCCGAAAAAGTGGCCAAGAAAAAGAAGACTGTGCAATCAGCAATCTCTTCCCCCGAGCAACAGACGCGAACCATCCAGCAAGCTATAGACCTTGCTTTGCGGCACCACACCGCGGGTCGTTTATCTCAGGCTGAGAGCATTTATCAACAGATTTTGCAGGTCGACCCCAACCATTCTGTCGCCTTGCATCTGCTTGGTGTGATCGCCCATCAAGTGGGAAAAAACGAAATTGCCGTTGATTTCATCACTAAGGTCCTAGCCATCAAGCCCGATTTCGCCGAGGCGCACAACAACCTTGGACTTGCGTTTCAGGGCCTGGGGAGGCTGGAGGATGCCGTCGCCAGCTATAACAAAGCCCTCGCCATTAAGCCCGATTTCGACGAAACGCATAACAATCTTGGCAATGTGCTTCAAGGACTGGGACAACTGGAGGATGCCGTCGCCAGCTATAACAAAGCCCTCACCATCAAGCCCGATTTCGCCGAGGCGCACAGTAGCCTTGGTAATGCGCTCCAGGACCTGGGGCAGCTGGAGGATGCCGTCGC
>PVBE010920393.1_pt1 | contig 45823 bp, 38 predicted proteins | sample 1631181 | NCBI WGS metagenome assembly PVBE01 (sample SAMN08397723, study PRJNA350692) | Marine metagenome, whole genome shotgun sequencing project. | isolation source: water | place: Pacific Ocean | collected 2012-04
CGCAATCCACCGCCTCGCCCTCAACGTTGTGTGTGTAAACGCGATCGTATCTCGCCCAGTGCTCGCCGCGTCTCCACGTCCACCCCTCGCAATCTCCGACCTCTATGACCGGACGGTCTGCCCAAGCGTCGCGCCAACCCTCGGCGCGCAGGCACAAGTCCTCGCCCTCTCGGGCGTTGAAATCGCCAGCGAGGACGCAAGCGCCCTGTCCCACCTCACGCTCGTGCGCCCGGCTCATGTATAGTAGCTGCGCCGCTCTTTCGTCCCGCACTATCTGTCCGCGCCCCGACTCTGCGTGGACGTTGGTGAACACCCAACCTCTTCTCCGCATCGTGAGCAAGTGCCGCCCGTGCTGGGAATCGGGGAAGGGATAAGAGGTCGTCGTGTCTGCCGCTGTCTCCGCCAGCATCCTCGTCGCCGTGACGACGAAGTAAGAAAAATCGTTCCCGCTTCTACGGTAGAGCTTCCAGCCTGGCAGGCGCTGCTTCAGCACGGCATACATCTCCTCCACGACCCCATGGTTATACGGCTTCCAGATGACAGGTACAGGATGTATCTTCACCTTCATGTAAAGGACCAGAATAGCGGCGAAAAAACCGTCATCGTAAGTGCCACAACACCCTCGCCATGAGTGACCTGCCCACAGTATTTATATCACTTGCTGTGTTGGTCCCACGAGCACTTGGACAGCGTATGGCCGCGTAGTGCATCCAGACCCATACTACGCTACCTCACAACAGCCTTATAAGCCTTAATAGCATCCTCGCTACCAGGCCCCGAACCTATTTTTGGAGATGAGCCCCTTTTGTGACGGCTGAGCTTGCAGTGGGACGCGCGTCAGGCAGCAGGCGCACCACGTAGCTCCCCCCTTTGCCCTCAAATCTCTGGCGCGGGTGGGCCTGGGTAGTGCTAGTAAGGGCCAAGCCATGGGGCCTTGACCCCGAGGCTATACTGGCACCAGGGGAATGTCGAAATAACTCCAGGCAGCTTTACGGTGAAGGCTACGTAGCTCAGGGACTTCACGCCTGTTGGCTGTCAGCTCAAAGTCTCCATTAGCATTCTGTCCCATTTGTGCTGACAGCCAACAGTACCCTGCCGCAGCCTTGATGGAGGCCATCGAAGGGACCGACATCAAACTGGATGCGGTCAAGGACACAATCGATGTCGGCACTTTCGGTATTCTAGCGGCGGTCGGCAAGATCGAATTGGACAGTATCCGCCAACGAGTCTCTATGGGAATACGCGGCAGAGCTAAGAGGGGCAAAGCGCCGTCTCATATTCGTTTCGGGTACAAGAAGGAGCATGATGGATACCCGATTATCAACCCACCTGAAGCCGAGATTGTCCGGCGCATCTATCGAATGTACGCTGGCGGAAACAGTCGTACCGAGATTGCCGACGCGTTGAACCACGATGGGATATCCACACCTCGCGGCAGGAGTGGACCAAACCCAATATTACGGAATACCTCGGACACCCAAACTATGGAGGGACAGGGTGTTTCGGGCGCAAACGCCGGCTGTCCAAAGATGTTGGCGATAAGCGGGCACGCCGCATCACCTACTATCCTCGAGAGGACTGGATAGAAGTGCCGTATCCGCCAATAATTGACGAAGTCACTTGGGCGGCAGTCCAGCGCCTCAGGCAACAGAATAAGCGCCTCAGAGCAAAGAAAGGTGTGAGCCTTGACTTCCCTTTGCGCGGAATGATGTGGTGCGGTACATGTGGGAATCGTTACCACCCTAGGCGTGACAGGCAATATCGGAGAAGAAAAGGCTCGGACGGCCAGATCGAGCGCTTCCAGACCGACATCTGGCGACGGCGCTACGAGTGCTACGGTGCAGTTTTCAAAACCTCGGATGCGCACGACGGCGTGTTGGCGCTCCGAAAGTTGAAGACGCCGTGTGGGAGAAAGTAAAGCACATATTGGAGCATCCCGAGTCCATCGCTGCCATGCTTGCGTCGCGCCGGACAGAGATTGAAAGCGGTGGAGCTGTCTCGGAACTGGACAGAGTGCAGAGTGTACTTGACAGCATCAAGCGAAAAGAGCAACGCATCGTCACGGCGTTTGTCAACGAATACGTAGATGAAGAGGGCATGGCGACACAGATCAGTTTCCCGCGAGAGCGTAAAGAGCACTTCCTAGAGGAGATCACTCGGTTGGAAGCCGAGGCAAGCGACGCCGTCAGCGAATTAGACCTGCTCGACAGTTTTCAAGAGGCCGCCGACTCGATCCGAAAATCGCTCGGAGATTTGGACGGGGCCGATCGAGGAGAAGTGATACGCCTATTCGCAAGCCGCATAGAGGTCTTCGCGGACTCCATCAACGTTGTGGTCCTACCCAGTCGAGGGGTCATTGACAAGGTGACAGCACGTCCTCGCCTTTGGGCCCAACCCTGAGCAGTATCGCTATGAGTTCCGAATTGCTCAGATGACCGGGTCCGAGAGACCGCAAGCGCTCTCGAGGCCTCCCGTTGGCGGGAAAATCCCGAATCATCGAGGCTTGGGGGTCGGTGGATTCGGCTGTCATCGGGCGCCTCCACTGGATGCATGATTTCGTGGGACGTAGTGTACATTCCTTGCCTTCCTGGGTCCAATCCATTTCCTTGACACGGTGCCGTCACCACATACAATGGAGCGAGCTTTGGATCGAGAGGCAATGGATGATCGACCGAGACAGACTCGTTAATACGTTTTGCGACCTGGCCCGCATCGACAGCCCGTCGGGCGAGGAAGAGGAAGTTGCCCTGGACCTAATCGCGCGGCTGGAGGCGATGGGCCTCACGGTACGCAGGGACGCCTATGGCAACGTGATCGCAAACGACGGCGGCGACAACCCGTTGATTCTGTCGGCCCACATGGATACCGTCGAGCCCGGTCGAGGCGTGAAGCCGTCAGTCGACCAAGAGCGGATCGTATCGGATGGCACGACGATCCTCGGCGGCGACTGCAAAGCCGGTCTCGCGGCGATTCTGGAGGCGCTGACGTCGATCTACGAGGACGGAACTCCGCACGCGTCGATCGAGGTCGCGTTCACGCGAGAAGAGGAGATCGGCCTGGTAGGCGCTCGAAACCTCGATTTCTCGATGCTCTCCGGGAAGGAAGCGATCGTGTTCGACGGCGAAGGTCCGCCCTCGCAGATCACGTCGTCGAGTCCGACGTACGTTGGGTTCGACATCGAGATCACGGGGCGCGCGGCGCACGCGGGAGTCGAGCCGGAGAAGGGGTTGTCGGCCATCAAGATCGCCGCCGAGCTCATCACGCGCTTCCCGCAGGGTCGGCTGGACGACGAGACGACGTTCAACATCGGGTCGATCGAGGGCGGGAGCGTGCGCAACGCCGTGCCCGAGAACACGACGATCGCCGGAGAGTTCCGGAGCCGCAACCTGGAGAGCCTGGACGGCCTGCGCATCCAGTTCACCGACGCCGTCAACGAGATCCGCAAAGCGTTCCCCGACGCCGTCATCGAAGACCACGTGCACACCGAGTTCGAGACGTACACGCTGACCGACAACGACCCGGCGACGACCAGAGCCAAAGCGGCGTTGACCGAGTTGGGGCTGACGCCGTCGATGCACCCGTCCGGCGGCGGTACCGACGGCAACGTGTTCCGGCTGAACGGCATCAGCGCGGTCGTCGTCGGGATGGCCGACCACAACATGCACACCGTGCGCGAGTACGTGACGATCCCCGACCTGATCGATGCGGCCCACCTATGCGAGACGGTGCTCAGGCGCGGAGCGGAACGGTGAGCGCCAGCCTGGCACTTGGGTCACTGCGCGTTCGTGTGGCGGACCGAGCAGGGACGGTCGCTGCTGATCGATCCGTTCGGCGATCCTGAAGGCGGTCGCTGGTTCGTGCGTCGGTTTCCGCCGGTGGAGTCAGATATCGTCGCCGTGACGCACGATCATTTCGATCACAACGATCTCGGTCCGCTTCCCGGACAGCCGACGGTCCTGCGTGGACCGGGCGTGTTCCGGCTGGACGATCTCAGCGTCACAGGGGTCATGGACCTGCACTCCGGCAACTCGGGTCGGCGCGGTATGGTCAACACGATCTTCGTGGTCGACGTGGCGGGGGTCCGATTCTGCCACATCGGCGACAATCGACACGGTCTCCCCGACTCGGTCAGAGATGCGCTGAGGCGGGTGGACGTGCTGATGGTGACGGTCGACGATTCCAGCCATCTGCTAACCAACGAGCAGGTCGACATCCTGGTCGAATCGCTGTCACCTCGTGTCGTCGTTCCGATGCACTACTACATCCCGGAGTTGACCGCCCTGGACTCGACACTCGAAACGCCCGAGGGCTGGCTGGCGACGCAGCACCGCGTGCGGCGTCTTGGCTCATCGCGGATCGACATCGTCGACACGGCACTTCCGGCCGGCCGCGAAGTTTGGATCTTCGACGCCGAAGATGGCGACTGACGGGTCATCCGATCCGGCGGCGGGGGGCGAAAATCCGGACCCAGATCTCGGTCGACGACCTCGCTTTCTCGTCTGCCCACCGGACTACTACGACGCCCATTTCCTGTTCAACCCATGGATGGCGTACACCGAGCAAGTGGACCGCGCCAAAGCACGAGAACAGTGGGAGCGGCTCGTGCGCCTGCTGGAGGACCTTGGAGCGCGCCTGGAGTTCATGGAACCGTCCGCGAGCTCGCCCGCGCAGGTGTTCACGGCTGACGGCGCTCTGATCAACGCGGAAAACAAAGCTCTCCTGCTTCGCAACGACGGACCGCGCGGCGAGGACGAGCCGTTGCTGTTCGCGGATTGGCTCGAACGACACGATTTCACGACCGAGTCTCTGCCGCCCGGTATGACTCTGGATGGCGGGAACATCCTGCGGCTCCATGACGGCTCGTACCTGGTCGGCATCAAACCCGGTTCCACGCACCGAGGGGAGCAGTATCTGTTGAGGTTGCTGCCGCTCGTTGCGAACGCGAGCGTCGAGTTCATCCATCTTTCGGATATTCGGTACCTGCAACTGGACATGGTCGTCGGCAGATTGGGCGACAAAGGCTACCTGGTTCACGAGCCCGGGTTCGGCATCGATCAGGGCTCAATTAGGGGCAGTACGCTTGACCAGCGTGCTATTCTTTACGCGGGATCCGACGACGCTCGCAACTTCGTTTGTAACGCGATCACCGTGGGCGACACGATGGTCACGGGCGCGATTTCGGCAAAGCTCCGACGGGAAATCGAAGGTCTGGGTTTGGCGGTGGAAGAAGCGCAGTTGTCCGGATTCTACAAAGCCGGAGGCGGGGCAAAGTGCCTGGTTTTGCCTTTGGATCACTGGCGACAAACACAAGTGAACAGAAGTGGGGCAACGTCCGCATAGGTCGAGGGAGGGATAAATGAGTAAAGAAGGTTTGAACCAGATTGTCCAAGGTTTGATGACTGACCGCCGACTCCAGTCGGAGTTCGGTCGAGGCCCAGCGACGGCCTCGGCGACCTACGCTTGACCGCTGAAGAGCTCGAAGCAGTCAAACGCGGAGACCAGCATGAGATGCTTCACATCGGTCTCGATCCAGATATCTTCGAGCCTGCTCCGGCGAAGCGCCCAAGGTTGGCGTCGATCGTTTCGAGCAAGCCTGGCAGGATGGTCGCCGCCGCGTTGATTGCATTGACTCTTGCGGCGATGCCCATGGCCACGCACGCTGCAGGTCCGCACAGGACGACCCCGGGTCGCCAAACGGCAGGCGCGAGGCTGTCCGAGATACGTTTCCGCGGTCCGAGCGGATTGCGAACCTCGCTCCGCCGGACGTCATCGGCCAGGGTTCGCGCCGTGCGGGCGCGCGTCCGCGCGCAAAGCCTACGCCAGCGGACTCAACCAAGCCCTCAGCAACGTTGGGTGCGTCAAGTGCTTCCCTGGAGGCACGGACAAATAGGCGCTTTCGAGAGCCACCGCGCCGACAACGACGGCAAACTGCGACCACGCGAGTGCGCAAGTTGAACATCGAGCTGGCCTACGGTCGAGACGGCATGACCGTGTCGCTCCCCGACGACCGAACGACGGTCATCGAGCCGCTGTTCATTCCCGGTCTGCCGGACGAGGTCGGCGCGATCAGGACCGCGTTGCGCGATCCCGTCGGCGTCGATCCGCTGCGGCGCATGGCAGCGCCAGCCGACACCGTCGCGATCTCGGTGTGCGACATCACTCGCCCGATGCCCAGCAAGCTGGTGCTCCCCGCCGTCTTGCGGGAGCTCGGCCACGTCGACACCGAGCAGATCACGATTCTGATCGCCACGGGCACTCATCGCGCCAATACGCGAAACGAACTGCGAGAGATGCTTGGCGCGGAAGTCGTCGACTCGTACCGCGTCGTCAACCACGACGCTTTCGACCCGGACACCCTGGAGTTAACCGGCGAGACGCCCAACGGCATACCCATCTGGCTGAACCGCCTTTGGGTGAATGCTAACGTCCGCATCACCACCGGTTTCGTCGAGCCGCACTTCTTCGCAGGGTTCTCGGGCGGACCGAAAATGGTCGCGCCGGGAATGGCGGGTTTCGACACCACGATGCGACTCCACAACGCCGAGATGATCGCTCATCCGAATTCGGTCTGGGGGATCACGGAAGGCAACCCAGTCCACGACGCGATCAGGCAGATCAGCCGCCAGACCGGCGTTCACTTCGCGGTCGACGTCACGATCAACCGCGATCATCGGATCACGAGCGTGTACACCGGCGATCCGGAAGCTGTGCACCGGACCGCGTGCCGGTTCGCGCGAAGCACTGCCATGCAACCGGTCGACGAGCCGTTCGATGTGGTGGTAACGACAAACAGCGGCTATCCGCAGGACCTGAACCTGTACCAGGCGGTCAAAGGGATGTCCGCGGCGGCTCAGGTGGTCAAACAGGGTGGCACGATTATCTGTGCCGCTGAGTGCTCGGACGGAGTGCCCGAACACGGGCTATACGCCGAGCTGCTCCGGTCGGGCAGTAGCCCCGTCGATTTGCTGCGAACGATTCGAAGTCCGGGGCACAACCGCCACGATCAGTGGCAAGTGCAACTCCAGGCGCAAATTCAACTCAAAGCGGACGTTCAACTCAAATCCGACTACTTGTCTGACGAGCAAGTGAGGGCGGCGCACCTGACGCCCATACACAATGTCGAAGCGGCGGTTGCGGCGGCGCTCAAGCGACACGGCGCCGAAAGCAAGGTGTGCGTTCTGCCGCAAGGACCGCAGACGATACCGTATTTGAGGCTATAGGGAATCCGTGTGAAGCATTGCGATCGCGGATGCCCTGGGTCATTGACCGGTTTTACAATGCTCGATTTCATTGAGGTTGCCCTGTTATCCGCGACATATTGACCGTGTAGCGTTGGGTTCCCGTTGACTCAACGCGGATATCGTGTACAATGGTCGCTGATATCATTTACTTGCGGTTACCGAACCTCAGTCACCCACAAAGTGTGACCCTCAGTTTCGGCACGCCGTAGGTCGGAGGCGCGGGCTCATGGCAACGCGGGTTTGCACGCAGTGCGGAAACGGGCTTGGCAACGACGATAAGTTTTGTGGCGGATGCGGAGCCGCCTTCGCGGTTTCCCACGACACAAAAACTGATTCGCGGGAAGGGTCGGCCGGCGGAGACCAAATCAACGCAACGGTCGAGGCGGCGCCGATTACCGAATCTCGCGAACAAGAGGCAGTGGGATCCCCGCCGAAGGTGACTTTCGAGTCGATGATGGCCGCGCGCGACGAAGGTACGCGGGGCAGCCTACACCGGAACGCAAATCCTCCTCTCGCAGCAATGCCGCAACACTAGACGGCATTGCGTGCCCGCAATGTGGAGGGCAGAATAATTCTGATTCGTAGAGATGTCGCTGGTGCGGGAAGCCGACGCGGGCACTGCGACACTCTGAAACTCCTGGTCCACCTGCTCAACCGACTTCGGCAGGGCGACCCAACCATGCGTTCGTTTGGATCACGGCTTTCGTCCCACTTCTCGAAGTATTGCTCGACGCGTGGATGATTGACGCCGGGATCGCGTTGTGGTGGAGTGCCGCAGCCGTTTGGACCATCAACATCGGTTTGCTTTTCCTGGGACCGAAAAAGTCTCGCTGACTCAGGGATCAACACCTCGCCGTTGGCAGCGTGGTTTTTGTGGGTAGTACCGGTCTATCTATTCAAACGACCTTCGGTTGCTGGCGGCGGGTACGGTTACGCGGTACTCTGGATGATAACCTTCTTCATCGTCTTGTTCATGCCCGCATTAAACATAAGCTCGCCTAGCCTAACCGGCTCGCCTGAACCGACGTACATTGGCAACCTCTTCGCCATGCGAGACGGCAACGAACTCGTTGTGCGTTTCAGTCTGTACTATGAAAATCAAGATACCATCGCTGCCGACGGCACAGCCTTGATCTCGATACCGAATGGATCTGGCGTGGACGCAAACTCCGAAACCAAGACAATCGACCGCAACGGCTTTGGGTTGTACAGCGTACCGATAACCCAACAGATCTACACCGCGTTTGAAACCCGGTTGAATTACGACTCTTCGATTCGGCAAACGGTCGCAAACGACCCGACGGTGTCCGTTGAATTCAGCACCGATCGAGCGATATTCGAAACGATTGAGACCGCGATTCTCAACCTCAATGTAGGAGGAGAGTAGCGCGGTCCGAATCGCGTAGAGATATCTGGAGCGACATCGCTATGATCGCTGAGTTTGCTTTCATGAACCATAGCAAAAACCCGCCCCTGTGATTGGGGCGGGTTTCTTATCTTTGGGCTTGGCCGGTTGGTTACTCGACGGCTACGGTTGCGCCAGCGCCTTCCAGCTTCTCTTTGAGGGCGTCGGCGTCGTCTTTCGCAATGGCTTCTTTGACCGCCGTCGGCGCGCTCTCAACGAGCTCTTTGGCTTCTTTGAGGCCCAGGGTGGTGACTTCGCGGACGGCCTTGATGACGTTGATCTTATTCGGGCCGATTTCCTGAAGCATCACGTTAAATTCGGTCTGCTCTTCTTCGGCGGCGGCTTCAGCGGTTGCCGCCACTCCGCCGACCGTGGCCATCGCTATGGGCGCTGCTGCACTGACTCCGAACTCTTCCTCGAGAGCCTTGACGACTTCGGAGAGTTCCAGAACCGACATCCCTTTGATTGCTTCGACCAGTTCGTCTTTCGTAATCGCCATTTCCAATTCCTCCTAAGCGTACCTCGTACACCGCCGAACTCGACGGCCCTATTCTTCTTCCTGCGTTTCGTTGTCGTCTGACGTGTCGTTGTCGTCTGACGTGTCGTTTCCCTCTGGCGAGTCATCGCCTTCAGGCGCATCGGCTTCGTCAGCAGGGTCATCGCCTTCCGGCGTGTCGTCCTCCGCGGCGCCGGTGTCGTCGACAGCATCGTCGTCTGCAGCGCCGGTGTCGTCCGCCGCATCGCCATCGTCCGCGGCGGCGGTGTCGTCGACAGCATCGTCATCGCCCGTGCCAGACGCGTCGGCCGCCGCATCGCCATCGTCCGCGGCGGCGGTGTCGTCGGCGGCATTGTCATCGTTAGCAGCGGCGCTGGCTTCAGGTGCGCTGCCGCCTGCTTGGGCCATGTTGTCCACATGCGCCTGAAGCACACGGGCCAACCCGCCTACGGGCCCGTTCATCACCCTGACCAAACCTGTGATCGGGGCTAGCATCTGGGCCAGAAGCTGCGCTACCAACTCGTCCTTTCCGGGCAAGCTGGCTAACTGCTGGACTTCCGTCGGAGTCAGCGCCCGTCCATCGAGTTCGGCGCCCCGGATCTTGAGGGCAGACCTGTTGACGCGGATGAAGGTTGCAAGCGCCTTAGCGAGCTCGGAGGCGTCTCCGGATCCGAAGGCAATCGCGGTTGGGCCTTCGATCACGTCCTTTACGGCTGGTTTGCCAGCTGCATCGGCCGCCATCAACGCCAGTGAATTCTTGATCACCCGGTATTCGATCCCACTCTCTCGCATCGCGCGCCGAAGCGCGGTCATCTGCCCGACGCGGAGACCGGAATAATCGGTCGTGACCATTATGGTGCTCTTGGTGAAGCGCTCGGCGAGCTCATCAACTGCTTGCATCTTTTCCTGTGTCGGCAAGTGTCGCTCCTTAGGCAGAGTTGGCGCCCCGACGGCGGCCACCTCAAGATCAATTATCTTTTGCCGGGTCCCACGATCATCCAAACAGCATCGTCGCGACCGGACGGTTGTTTGTATCTTTTCAGTTGCGGCGTTCGGCGGCCGTATGATCCTTAATCGTGCAGATTGACTTGGATCGGAACCGGCGGGAGGGTTTGAAACCCTCCCCTACAAAACAAATCCAAAGTGCCTCAACTCTGGGCAAATAAAAAGCCCCGAGCCACAGACTCGGGGCATCTTCTTCGATGCTCGCAATCGGGTCGCTTTCGCGATTTCCGACCGTGCCTCGGCGGGCTGGCTGTTTTAATCCGCGCGAACGGAGCCTGCTGTCTGTGGCTACTTGGACTATTCTACACGAAGGGCCGAAGTGGTCGCAACATCAAGCGGCACGCTCGGTCCCATCGTTGTCGTCAAGAAGCCTGCCCTGATGAACTGGCCCTTGACGCCCGCAGGACGCGACCTCATCACGTTGTCCATCAACATGGTGAGGTTGTCCAACAAGGCATCGTCTTCGAAGCTGGCCTTGCCCAACGGAACGTGGATCATCCCGGTTCGATCTAGGCGGTACTCCACGCGTCCTTTCTTGGCGTCGGCTACCGCGTCCCGTATGTTCTCGGGCTGCACCACGGTGCCGGTCCTCGGGTTGGGCATCAGTCCTCGGCGGCCCAGGATGCGACCGAGCTTGCCGATCTTGCCCATCATGTCCGGCGTGGCGATGGAAACGTCGAATTCCAGCCAGCCGTCTTCGATCTCTTTGATGACATCGTCGTTTCCGACTCTGTCCGCGCCGGCGTCTTCGGCCACTTTCATCGCCTCGCCCTGGGTGAACACCAGTGTTCGCACGGGCTTGCCAACGCCGTGCGGCAAGATCGCGACTCCGCGAACCATCTGGTCGGCGTGTCTTGGATCGGCGCCCGTACGCAGGTGGAGTTCAACGGTTTCGTCGAACTTGGCTGTCGCTGTCTTCTTGATCAGCGCCACTGCCTCGGGAGGCTCATACTCTGCTTCTCGGTCGATTAGCGCTTCAGCTTGCGCGTAGCGCTTTCCTCGTGATGCCATTGTGTCGTTACCTCAGTCTCGCGACAACTGCCGAGATTCACTTGCGGGCCTGTTATCGAACCTGGATGCCCATGCTCCGCGCGGTGCCTTCGATGATGCGCATTGCGCCTTCGATGTCGGCGGCGTTGAGGTCTCGCATCTTGGTCTCGGCTATTTCGCGGACCTTATTGCGCTCGATCGTGGCGACTTTTTCCGTGAGCGGGCTGCCGCTGCCTTTGTCGATTCCGGCCGCCTGGCGCAACATTTCCGACGCCGGAGGGCTCTTGGTGATGAAGTCAAACGATCGGTCTTCAAACACCGTGAGTTCGACAGGGATTATGGTGCCCATGTCTCGCGCGGTTTTCTCGTTGTACTCCTTCACGAACGCCATGATGTTGACGCCGTGCTGGCCCAACGCGGGGCCGACGGGCGGAGCTGGAGTCGCTTTGCCCGCCTCGATCTGCAGCTTGATGATTGCTCGTACTTTCTTGGCCACTCTACCGCCTTGTTTCCGGATTCATCCGCTTGACTTTACGGTCGTCGCGATCTGGTTGCATCGGATCCCAAAAGGATCGGACGGGTTTCTCGTATTCGGAGGAGCTACGTTCGCTCCACTTGAAGGAAGTCCAGTTCCACGGGCGTCTCGCGACCGAAGAACGACACCAACACTTTGACTTTGGATTTTTCTTGCGACACTTCGTCAACCACGCCGATGAAGTCCAGGAACGGACCGTCGATGATCCGGACGCCTTGGCCTTTTTCCAACCCTACGCGGATGCGCGGAGTGTCGGTCGCGACTTGATTCAGGATCGCGTCGACTTCGCTCTCTTCCAACGGCACCGGCTTCGGGCGATTGTCGCTTTCGTCTTCGGCCGATACGAAACCGGTTACGCCGGGCGTGTTGCGCACCACGTACCAGCTCTCGTCGTCCATTTTCATCTGGACCAGGATGTAGCCGGGGAAGATCCTGCGGGAAACGGCTTTGCGCTTGCCGTCCCGGATTTCCATCTCGTCCTCGGTGGGCACCACTACCTGGAATATTTTCTCTTTCATATCCATGGTGGATATGCGAAGTTCCAGGTTTCGCTTAACCCGGTCTTCCTGACCGGAGTAGGCATGCAGTATATACCAGCGTGAGTCGATCGGGGTGGTCGTCATATTCTCAGTTCCCCAGGAGCAGGGCTACTATCTGCGAAAACCCAAGGTCAACCAGATAGAGGAACGCGCCGACGGAAATCGCAACTGAAATCACCATCAGCGTCAAACGCATTGTCTCCTGGCGGGAGGGCCACGTGACTCTCCGCAGTTCCGCGATAACTTCGCCGAAGATCCTGACGTTGAACGCTCGGCGCGCCGCCTGCGCGCCTATTCTGCGGGTTATTCCAGGGTCGCGCGCCACGCCTACCGCACCTCTCTGTGCATGGTGTGGGCTCGGCATCGCGGGCAGTATTTCTTGAGCTCCAACCGTTGAGGGTCGTTCCGCCTATTCTTGGAGGAGTGGTACGTACGCTCACGGCAATCGGTGCAGCCTAGGTTGACTAGTATTCGAGCTTCTCCCCTTCGGGCCATCGTATTGCTCCTTGCTCCGCGTCTGTTTGTCGCTCGGACATCGCGGTGGGGCCGATAGATCGAAGCCCTCTCGTCGCAATCAAGCTAACGAGAGGGCAGTTTTGCTGTGTGAATCAGCAGCCGTTTGGCTTAGCTGAGAACCTTGGTGATGACCCCGGAACCGACCGTGCGTCCACCTTCGCGAACGGCGAATCGGAGCTGCTCGGTCAACGCCACGGGCATGATCAGCTTGATTGTCATCACGATGTTGTCGCCAGGCATAACCATCTCGACGCCGTCTGGCAGCTTGATGTCGCCGGTCACGTCGGTTGTCCGGATGTAGAACTGAGGCTTATATCCGTTGAAGAACGGGGTGTGCCTTCCGCCCTCGTCCTTGCTCAGGACGTAAACCTGCGCCTCGAATTCGGTGTGGGGAGTGATGCTTCCGGGATCGGCGAGCACCTGGCCACGCTCGATCGAGTCGCGGTCCACTCCTCGGAGAAGAACGCCAACGGCGTCTCCGGGTTCGCCTTCGTCGAGGGTCTTGTGGAACATCTCAACACCGGTTACCACCGTAGTGGCGGTGGCCTTGATGCCGACGATTTCGATGTTTTGTCCGACCTGGACCATGCCTTGCTCGACACGGCCGGTGACAACGGTGCCTCGGCCTTTGATGCCGAATACGTCTTCAACCGGCATGAGGAAGGGCTGGTCTTTGGGCCTGTCGGGCACGGGGATGTAGTCGTCCACGGCCTGCATCAGACTCCAGATGCCCTGAGCCCATTCGTTCTCGCGGGACTTGTCCTCGGACTCTAGGGCGTTGAGCGCGCTGACTCGGACGATTGGAATGTCGTCGCCGGGGAAGCCGTACTCAGTCAAGAGTTCTTGCAACTCGAGCTCGACGAGCTCCAGCAGCTCTTCGTCGTCCATGGCGTCGACCTTGTTGAGCGCAACCACGATCGCGGGCACTTCGACCTGCCGTGCCAGGAGGATGTGCTCGCGGGTCTGAGGCATGGGGCCGTCAGGAGCGCTGACAACGAGAATCGCGCCGTCCATCTGGGCCGCGCCGGTAATCATGTTCTTGATGTAGTCCGCGTGGCCCGGGCAGTCCACGTGGGCGTAGTGGCGTGCGGTGGTTTCGTATTCGACGTGCTGAATGGCAATCGTGACGCCGCGCTCCCTTTCTTCGGGGGCGTTGTCGATAGAGTCGAAAGCACGATATTCTGCCAATCCCTCAGTAGCGAGCACCTGCGTGATCGCGGACGTCAACGTCGTTTTGCCGTGGTCGACGTGACCGATGGTGCCCACATTGACGTGTGGCTTTGTCCTCTCGAACTTCTGCTTAGCCATTTAACCTTTCTCCTCCAAATTATGGAGCCCACAAGCAGATTTGAACTGCTGACCTCGTTCTTACCAAGAACGCGCTCTACCGACTGAGCTATGTGGGCTCGTTCGTTTGCTCTCAGGTAGATGCTACGTGGTGGAGGGGGTAGGATTCGAACCTACGTAGCCCTTCCGGGCGCCAGATTTACAGTCTGGTGGTATTAACCACTCACCCACCCCTCCGTGATTGCCACCGTACAGTTTAGCATAGCGAATTCGCCTATTCCAAGACCGCATTGCTCGGACGAACGGCGCCCTTGGAACATGGTAGTTTCGAGAGCCCCAGAGGGGATTCGAACCCACTAACCTGCCGATTACAAGTCGGCTGCGCTGCCGATTGCGCCACTGGGGCATATTCGACACAGGCTCGGGATCAAATGGACGCATGATCCATTCGCGCACGACTCGATTTGTCCCCAAACCCGTAACCAAAAAAGCGAGGCAATTACCAGAATAGGCGGTAACCCAACCCCGCTTCGTAGCTTTCATTCTAATAACGGAAGGCCACGCGGTCAACTGAAGACGGCTTCATGATACGAGCCTTTTGCAGACGTCTCACCGAAGTCGGGACGACAACCGTCGCGGAATCCAACAGAACCGGTTTGACGCCAACGCCAACCCACGACGGACATCCGTGACCGCCCAAGGACAAGCGCCGGGATATGCCCGCTGCTTCTATACATTTTGGTGAGTCGCGATCCTCGACGATAGGTGCGATCAGTCGAGCAGTTGCGCCTCCGCGTCCTTCGCGATCAGGCGATATACGGTCTGCAACGGCAAGTCCTGCTCGAGAGCGATTCGGCGGCAGTCTTCGTATTCGGGCGCGACAGCGACGGCGATGCCCTCCAAGCGTTTCACTTTGACGGCGACCGTGCCGAATTGCGTTTCAGCCTCGGCGATCTCTCGATCAGCCTCGTACCTGGTCAGAGGCCGGGTCCGAACTCCAAGCGTGGTCGTTTCTTTCATCAGCAACGCAATCGCGTCGGGCTCCGATGACTTTCTAACGATGACGCTCACCATGGTCGCGGGCCTGTTTTTCTTCATCTGGATGGGAGTAAACCAAACATCCAGAGCGCCTGCTTCGAATAGCCGTTCCTGGACAAAACCGAGGACTTCGCCGGTCATGTCGTCCACGTTGGTCTCGATCAGGGTCAGATCGTCGTTGTACGAAGCGCCGTGCTCCTCGCCGATCCATAACGCGATCACGTTCGGATAGTCTCTCGACTCACGTTGTCCCAGTCCGTAGCCAACCGTCTCCAACGTCATCGCCGGTTGACGGAACGTCGCCAGCGTGGTGATGATCGCCGCGCCGGTCGGGGTGACCATCTCGCCCGTCTCGATGGCGTTTCCCGGGGCGGGAACCACTGGCGCGCTGACCATAGCCATCAACGCCGTGGTGGCGGGCCCTGGAACCGGGAGCAATCCGTGGTCGCTTCTGATAACGCCCGAACCTGTCGGGAACGGCGAAGCGTACAATCGTTCGATGCCAAGAGCCTCCAGACCGACAACGCCTCCCACGACGTCCACCAACGTGTCGAGGGTGCCGAGCTCACGTAAGTGCACGCCTTCGATCGTCGTTTTATGAACGCGGGCTTCGGCCTCGGCCAAACGCTCGAACACCGTCGTGGCGCGCTGCTTGACGGTTGGATCCAGATCGGACTCTTCAACGGTCCGGACGAAATCCTGCCACGCCCGAGGACGCTTCGCTCGATCGTCCAGTTCGACTGTGACTAGCTTGCCGTGCAGCCCGCCTCTTTGGGCTTCCTGGCACACCAGTTCCACGCCTCGAACGTTCATCGTGTCAAGCGCTTCTTGGATTGTTTCAATCGGAACGCCCGCGTCGATGACCGAGCCCAAGATCATGTCGCCGCTGGCGCCGCCGATGCATTGAAAATATGCGTTCTTCAGTGTCTGCCCCCGTCATCTCGCGGACTCCGGTCCGCGGCACTTCTCGCTCTACTATCAAGGTCCCTTTTGAGAGACGTCCAACGCTGCTCGGAGCGCTTGTCGGACCGTCGAAACCGGCACGATCTCGAGCCCGCCTTCACGCATTCTACGATGTTGTCCTCTGCCGGGGACGATGAACTTGCTTAATCCAAGACGCGCGGCCTCGGAAATTCTGCGCTCTATCTGAGGCACTGCCCGGACCTCTCCGCTCAGGCCCACCTCGCCTGCCGCCGCGATTCCCGACGCGATCGGCAAGTCGCGTGCGCTGGAACCTATCGCCAGCGCAACGCCAAGATCGGCGGCCGTCTCCGACGTGCGCAAGCCCCCGGTGACGTTTACGACGATGTCCTGACCGCTTAATCCGACCCCTGCCCGACGCCCCATAACGGCGCACACGAGCAGCACTCTGTTCAAATCGACGCCGCTCGCGACTCGGCGCGGCGCGGGGAGCATCGAAGGCGATGTCAGCGCTTGTATTTCCGCCAGCAACGGCCTCGATCCTTCGAGTGTCGCGATAACGACCGAGCCGACAGCCTCCTCACGACGCTCGGCGATAAACGCCTGCGACGGATCTTCAACGTCGGCCAATCCCGAATCCGTCATCTCGAACACGCCCACTTCGTTTGTGGACCCAAATCGGTTTTTGACCGACCTTAATAGGCGCCACGAGCTGACCGGGTCGCCCTCCATGTACAGCACAACGTCGACCATGTGCTCCATGACGCGAGGCCCGGCGATGTCGCCGCCTTTCGTGACATGGCCGCTGAGCAAGATCGGCACGTTGTCGGCCTTGGCGCGTTCCATCAGCTTTCGTGTGCACTGCCGAATCTGGGCCACGCTGCCCGGCTCCGACGATGCTCCTTCGTCGTACAACGTTTGTATTGAATCGACGATGACCATACCCGGTTTCAGAGAGTCGATTTGGCTCATCACGTTGTCGAGGCTGGTCGTCGTCAAAAGGTGCAAACCTTCCGAGTTGACGCCCATTCGATCCGCTCGCATCTTGACCTGGGCGGCGGATTCCTCGCCAGTCGCGTACAGAACGGCGGGTCCCTGGCCGACGTCCGCCGCCAACCGCAGCAACAGCGTCGATTTGCCGATGCCCGGATCCCCTGCAATCAACGCCAACGACCCAGGAACCATTCCTCCGCCTAGCACGCGATCCACCTCGGCGGATGAAAATTGCAGGCGCGGGGTTTCCTGTGTCGAGACGTCCGATAGCCGGATGGACTCTGCTTTCGTGGTCCAGGACGTTGCCGCTGGCGCGCCTACTGGCTCGCTCATTTCTTTGAGCGTATTCCATTCGCCGCACGAAGGGCATCGCCCTTCCCACCGGGGCGTATCGGCGCCGCAAGAGTCGCACAGGAATACTGTTCTGGTCTTGGCGGATCTGGCCATTTAACTGAGTCGCAGTCCTAATAATAAACGAGGGCCTGGGAACTCAAAACATCCCCAGGCCCCCTTGCTAACCGTTGTGCAGCGAACGTTGGTTTTAGGTCGAAGCCACCGTGAACGGCGACTCTGAGTGGACCACGATCGCGCCGTCGTCGACGTCGATCACCGCGGTGCACGCGGGGCCGAGTTCGCCAGACAATATGGCGTCCGACAGCTTGTCTTCGACAGTGTCCTGGATAACTCGCCTGAGAGGCCGAGCGCCGAACACGGGGTCGAAACCCTCATCGCAGAGCAGTTCCTTTGCGGCATCGGTGACTTTCAGGTCGATGCCTTTTTCGATCAGGCTCGACGTGACTTCCACCAGCATCAAGTTCAGTATCTGAGTCATGTGTTCACGACTGAGCGGATGGAACACTTCGGTCGCGTCGACACGGTTCAGGAACTCAGGGCGGAAGAACCGCTTTACTTCGTCGAGAACGTTGTTCTTCATCCGGTCGTAGGCTTCCGAATCTGACTGTCCGGAGTCGCTTCGGGCCGCGAACCCGATCGATCGGTCCTGGCGAATCAGATCGGAACCGATGTTGGACGTCATCACGATGATCGTGTTGCGGAAGTCGACTTTCCTGCCTTTCGCGTCGGTCAAGTGACCGTCGTCGAAGATCTGCAGCAGAATGTTGAAGACTTCGGGATGCGCCTTCTCGATTTCGTCGAGCAGGATGACGCAGTACGACTTGCGCCTGACTGCTTCGGTCAACTGACCGCCGTCGTCGTATCCGATGTATCCGGGAGGCGCGCCGACGAGCCGGGCGACGGCGTGCCGCTCCATGAACTCCGACATGTCGATGCGGATCATGGACTCTTCGGAGCCGAACATGAACTCGGCCAGCTTCTGGACCAAGTATGTCTTGCCGACACCGGTCGGACCGAGGAACATGAACGCGCCGGTCGGCCGTTTCGGGTTCTTCAATCCGGCTCTGGCCCGGCGGACGGCCTTCGAGACCACCGTGATGGCCGTATCCTGGCCGATCACCTTCTCGTGCAGCACTTCTTCCATGTGCATCAACCGTTCGGTTTCGGTGGCGGCCAGTCGAGTTACCGGGATAGAGGTCCACATGCTGACCACTTCGGCGATGTTTTCCTCGTCAACTTCCGGTTGGTCGCCGCCCTGCTCGTCTTTCCAGTTCTTCTCGAGTTCAGTGAGCTTCTCCGTGAGATTGGCTTCGCGATCTCGGAGTTCGGCCGCGACTTCGTACTGGCGGTTGGCAATCGCTTCGTCTTTTTCTTTCCGAACGCTGTCCAGCAATTTGGTCGCTTCTTGCACGGACAGCGGAGCCGTCGAGTAATTGATCCGAACACGCGAGGCCGCCTCGTCGATCAGGTCGATCGCTTTGTCCGGAAGGAAGCGGTCCGCGATGTAGCGAGCGGCCAAATGCGCCGCAGCCCTCAGAGCGTCGTCGGTGATCTCGAGCTGGTGGTGTTCTTCGTACCGGCTCTTGACGCCGCGCAGAATCTCCAGAGTTTCGTCGACCGAAGGCTCTTCGACTCGGACGGGTTGGAAGCGACGCTCGAGTGCGGGATCGCGTTCAACGTACTTGCGATAGTCGTCAAGGGTCGTTGCGCCGATAGTCTGGAGTTCGCCTCGAGCCAGCGACGGCTTGAGGATGTTCGCCGCGTCGACCGCGCCTTCGGCGGCTCCCGCGCCGACCATCGTGTGGACTTCGTCGATGAACAGCACGCAGTTGCCGGAGTTGCGAATCTCTTCGATGACCTTCTTGAGTCGCTCTTCGAATTCGCCGCGATACTTGGTGCCAGCGACCAATGCGCCCATATCCAGGGTGACCAGCCGTTTGCCTTGCAACGTCGCCGGAACTTCGTTGCTCGCAATGCGCTGAGCAAGCGCTTCGACGATCGCGGTCTTTCCGACTCCCGGCTCGCCTACCAACACAGGGTTGTTCTTGGTACGCCGGCTGAGTATCTGAGTGACTCTCTGGATCTCCTGCTCTCGCCCGACCGTGGGATCGAGTTTGCCTGCCCGAGCGGCGGACGTGAGATCAATGCCCAACTGGTCCAGGGTCGGCGTACGAGACGTCGAACTCCGGCTGCCGCTGCCCTGCGGCTGTTGGGACGTGGCGCTCAGGAGACGGGTCGTTTCGCCACGCACTTTGTCGAGATTGACGCCGAGGCTTTCCAGCACGCCGGCCGGAACGCCTTCGCCCTCGCGCATCAGACCGATGAGCAGGTGCTCAGTCCCGATATAGTTGTGGCTGAGTCGGCGCGCCTCGTCGACGGCGAGTTCAATGACCTTCTTGGCTCGAGGAGTCAAGCCGATTTCGCCCGGAGTCGCGCGTTCGCCTCTGCCAATGATGAACTCTACCGCGGAACGGACCTTGGTCAACTCGACCTCGAGGTTTGTCAGCACCTTCGCGGCCACTCCGTCCGTCTCACGGACAAGGCCAAGCAAAATGTGCTCCGTCCCGATGTAGTTGTGATTAAACCTCTGTGCCTCTTCTTGGGCCAGGGAGAGAACTCTTCGGGCCCTCTCCGAGAATTTCTCAAACCTGCTTGCCATCTTTAGTCGTCTCCTGATTTAGAGAATGCGTTGGCGGTCTTGGCGTTAGAAGAGATCGTCATCTTCCGTCTGCTTCAGGCTTAGCCCCAGGCGCCTTCTGTCAGGTTCGATGCGAAGAATCTTCACCCGGACCTCGTCACCCTCCCTCACCACCTCGCGGGGGTGAGTAATCATCCTCGTCGACAGCTCGGATATATGTATCAGCCCTTCGACCGAGTCCTCCACTCGTGCGAAAGCGCCGAAATTCGTCAATTTTGTAACTGTTGCGGGGACCACCTCGCCAACGGTGTGCCGCTCATGGATAGTCTCCCACGGCTCCGGCTGAAGCCTTCGGAGACTCAGAGCGATTTTTTTGTTTTCAGCGTCGACTCTCAGGACGTAGACATCGAGTTCGTCGCCGACGCTGACCACCTCATCGGGAGAGTTCACGAGGCTCCACGAGAGCTCCGAGATGTGTATCAGACCGTCCGCTCCTCCGAGGTCGACAAACGCCCCGAAGCTGCTGATGCCGGTCACTTTACCCATCCGAACTTCGCCTTCGCTCAGTTCTTCGATCAGGCGGGCTTTCTGTTCGTCCCTGAACTCCTGAATGGCTTGCCGCTCGGAGAAGATCGCGCGGTTTCTGCCGCGGTTCACTTCAAGGACTTTCATCTGAAGGCTTTTGCCGAGGTCTTTGGCCTGGGCCTCTCGACGCGCCGCATCCACTTCGGGATCGACCTCGCCTTCACCTTCTTGATACATTCGGAAGTGATCTCGGGAGACGCTGACCAACTGCGACATTGGAACGAATCCCTGAACGCCTTCGACCTCGACGATCGAGCCGCCGCGGTTGAAGCCTGTGATCTTGCCTTCGATGATCTCGGTGGCGTCCAACGCCTTCTCGAGATACCGCCATCCCTGTTCGCCAACGGCGCGGTCAATGGACAGAACGGCAGGGTTGTCTGCCGTCTCGGGCCGAATCACCATGGTGAGAACCGGATCGCCTACTTCGAGGCTTTCGAGTTCACCTTCCACCAGGGTCTTCATCTCGCCTGGGGGCACGTGGCCCTCGGCTTTCTGGCCGATATTTACGAATATCCCGTCCGAATCGGCGCGCATGACCGCGCCTTCGACGACATCGCCGCGTCTGAGGGGTTTAATCGGCTCCATCGATTCCAGGAGCTCGCCCATACCTTGCCCTTGGCTGTTCTCCTGTTCTTCAAGGAGCTCACCCATTGTCTGCCCGGGCAATTCGTTGTGATCGTCCAAGAACTCTCCCATATCATGATCTTGAACGTTATCTGGATCTTCGAAGTTCATCATACCGCTTTCCCGTATAGGGTCCAGTCACTCTCCATTATAGGTTCGCGGGTTTGTACTGTAAACCCGTTAAAACACACGTTCGGAGGCGTCATTTGGCCCTGAAGTTGCCCTAGCCCGGCACGTTCAGTCACGCCGGGTCTGCACACAGGCACGGTGATTGTACCATGACAGAGAAGGGCTGCAAAGCCACGAGCACACATTTTTGTGGCTAATCGCGCCGCAATTGGCGCCCTCTTCTGAAACGCCCGGCGCACGTGTAACAGTCAAGGCGTGCAAACGGAATCGGGTGAGACGTTTCGAGGAGAAAAGAAATGACCCCTGGCGGTGACCTATTTTCCCACACCCTTGCGGATGCAGTATCGTCGGCGCTGAGGCGTTTCACTTCCGTGTTCGGGATGGTTACGGGTGGGTCCGCCTCGCTCCAACCACCAAGGGAATCGGCGTAATTGTAGCTTACGGAGTTGGCCCAGTCAACACGGATTCAACACGGGTTTTTGCTTGACCGGCTCCTTGACCGGCTCTGGGGGTCATGCTAGCATAGCCGAAGGATTTAGCCGTAACGAAACTTAAAAGCGCCCGAAATCAGGGAGGCGGAAATTGGCGACGACCAAGATACTTGATGTCAGCTCCATGGCTGCGGACAAGTTCAAAGAGATTCTAAACGAACAAGACACGGCGGAAGGCATGCTGCGAGTGGTGGTTATGCCAGGCGCGCACGGCGGCCTACAATACATGCTCAGCGTCGAGACCGAGCCCGCGGATGACGATTTCGTCATCGACACGGACACGATCCAGGTTCTGATCGACGCCGACAGCGCTCCGTTGCTCGAAGGCTCCCACATCGACTATGTCGAGGGCCTGATGAGGAGCGGATTCGTCATCAGCAACCCTAACGCCGAGGCGATGGGCGGCGGCGGGTGCGCATGCGGCGGCGGCGGCGGAGGATGCGGTTGTGGCGCTGGAGGCGGAGGCTGTGGCGGCGGAGGCGGCGGTTGCGCTTGCGGAGGCCACTAACCGTTCCTGAGAATTTCGATTGATTTGCAAGGGCCACCGTTTGGTGGCCCTTCTTTTTGTCCCACGCTCCGGCGCTCTGATAACATGGCCGCGACCGACTGGCCGGTTGACGATCGCGACCGGCCAATTCACTGACCCGCATTTCCGATTGGGCAACCATTTTGCTGCTGGACACACTGTCATTATTTGAGCGTGACCCCGCCCTCGCCTTGGTGACCTTGGCAACGTTCAGCCTGGCGCTTATCTTCGCGATCACGGTGCACGAAGCCAGCCACGCACTCGTGGCCAACGCTCTGGGAGACCGGACCGCTCGGAACCTGGGCAGAATAACGCTGAACCCGAAAGCGCACCTCGATCCAGTAGGAACGGCGCTCATCCTGTTTGCGGGCTTCGGCTGGGGCAAACCGACACCCGTGAATCCGGCGTATCTGCGGCCACGGGGTTGGCCCGGCATGGCGCTAGTCTCACTCGCCGGACCGGCTTCGAACATCCTCACCGCCATCGTGTTTGCCGTGCCGTTGAGATCGGGCGCCGTCGATGTCGGCTTCATAGAGTTCTCGTCGCTCGGGGACCTCAACCAGATCGCCGGGTACGTCCTGATTTCGATGGTGTTTGGGAATTTGTTGCTGGCGGCGTTTAATTTGTTGCCCATCGCGCCGTTGGACGGATTCAAGATTCTTCTGGGCATCCTGCCGCCCGAGTTTGCGCGGAGCGTCGCGCGCCTCGAGCCCTATGGACCGGGGATTTTGATGGTGGCGATCATGCTTAGCTTCATGATGCCCGGCACGAGCATTTTGGCGAGATTCATCGGGCCCGTGATGAACGTGTTGGGCTACCTCGTCTTCGGCAGAGACCTATTGTGATATTCTTAAATCCACATCCGTCGGCAGGCATGTCATAGCCGTTAGGGTGAGGAGGTGATCGGTTGGAGCGAATTACCATCATCGGGGTCGGCCCGATCGGAGCGTCGATCGGGCTCGGACTGATGAGGCGCAAGCTCAACAACACGGAAATAGTCATATCGTCCGGCGACCGTAAGGTCATGGACACCGTCTCGAAGATCGGCGCGGCCGACAGCACGGACGGCAACCTCAGGTCAGCGGTGTCCGGGGCGCAGCTCGTCGTGATCGACACCCAGATCGGCGAGCTCCACGAGCTTCTCGAGGCGATCGGACCGATCCTGGATTCGGGCGCGGTGGTCACCGACACCAGCGCAACCAAAACCCCGGTGCTCCGCTGGGCGAAGCAATACCTTCGCACCGGGGCATCGTACGTTGGCGGGCGTCCGCTGACGAAGCGAATCCCGCACTCCGTCGAAAGCGCAGACCCCACCATTTTTGCAGGCGCAAACTACACGGTGACTCCCGCGAAGGACGCAGATGAATCGTCGATCAACACCGTGATCGGGCTCATCGAGGCGCTCGGCGCACACCCGTTGTTTCTCGATCCGAGCGAACACGACAGCTATGCGGCGGCGATGCACTACCTTCCGATCGTGATGGCCTCAGCGTTCGTAACGACGACGGCTGGCAGCGACGGCTGGCGTGAGATGCACCAATTAGCCGACGAAGGGTTCGACCGATATTCCCATCTCGCCGCCAACGACCCGATGGACAACGAAGCCTACTGCCTGGCAAACCCCGAAGCGCTCGTCCATTGGCTCGACCAAATTATATTGGAGTTGTACAGCTACAGAAACGACATCGCCGAGGGGAAAAGCGAGCTCCTCGAGAAGTTCGTCGACGCATGGGAGATGCGAGCTCGTTGGGAGGCCGATGCGGTTGTTCCGAAAGGCGGCGCTATCCTCCCATCGGCCAGGGATTCGATGGCCACCGCATTCTTCGGTCAAAAGCTGGCCGACCGCCTGCATTCAAACGACGACGACAAAAAAGAACAGCAGCTCAAATACAGCCGGAGAAGCGGGCCCCCGGCATGAGACAAGGCGTCACGCATGCCATGAGGTTGGAAGGCGTCGTTTCTCCGCCGGGGGACAAATCCATCTCCCATCGAGCGGCTCTTCTGAACACGATAGCGGATGGGTCGGCCCACGTCTCCAACTTCTGCGTCGGCGACGACAGGTCGGCGATGTTGCAATGTCTGAGAGGACTCGGAGGCCAGCTCCGGAGACACGAGTCGTGCTCCGTTTCGGGCGCGGACGAGTGTTTCGAGGTCACTGGCCTGGGGATCGACGGCCTGCAGGAGCCGGGCGACGTATTGGACGCCGGAAACAGCGGCACGACGATGCGTCTCGTTTCGGGCTTGCTGGCCGCGCAGCCCTTCTTCAGCGTCATATCCGGCGACGGCTCGCTTCGACGCCGGCCCATGGCGCGCATATTGACTCCCTTGCGGATGATGGGCGCGACGGTTTCAGGCCGGCAGAACGGCTCGCTGGCGCCGCTCGTATTCCAAGGCGGCGAGTTGAACGGCATCGAATACGATATGCCAGTCGCGAGCGCCCAACTCAAGTCCAGTATTCTCATTGCCGGCCTCAGTGCGAACAGTCCAACTACCGCCGTGCAACCGGCGGCGTCTCGCGACCATACCGAGCGGATGATGGCCGCGATGGGCGCGGACATCGCCATCGACGATATACGCGTCACGGTCCGCCCGTCGAGGCTCACGTCGATGAACGTCGCCGTGCCGTGCGACACAAGCGGCGCCGCATTCTGGCTGGTGGCGGCGTGCGCCCATCCCAATGCGTCCGTCCGTATTAACGGCGTCGGGATCAACCCGACGCGCACCGGCGTGCTGACGGTGCTCGAGCAAATGGGCGCGAACATTCGCATGGTGAACGTCCGTGAGGACGCCGGCGAGCTATCCGCGGATCTGATCGCCGAATCCAGCGATCTGCGCGGAACCGAGATTGCAGGCGACATTATCCCGGCGGTGATCGACGAACTCCCGGTCCTAGCGCTCGCGGCGTCCGTCGCATCGGGGACAACCGTAATCCGAGACGCCGCCGAGCTCCGGGTCAAGGAATCGGACCGAATCGCGGCGACGGTCGAGGGCCTGAACAACCTTGGAGCTCGGATCGAAGAGCTCGACGACGGAATGTCGATCAAAGGCGGCGCTTCGCTTTCCGGCGCCGAAGTTCGCTCGCACGGCGACCATCGGATCGCGATGACCATGGCCGTGGCAGGCTTGGTCGCGACCGGCGAGACGACTATCGATCAGGCCGAGGCCGCCGACGTCTCCTACCCAGACTTCTGGGAGACGCTGGCAACGCTGCGGTAGCTGACTCCAGTTGGGCTCGCAGCATCCACAGCAATCGCCGCGGGGCCTACTGTTTGTTGTCTCCGGACCCTCCGGCGTCGGCAAAGACGCCTTGCTCGACAGCATGAAAGTCACCGGCGTCCTATACCATTTCACTGTTACAGCCACGACCAGACCGATGCGCGAAGGCGAGGTCGACGGTCGCGACTACATCTTCGTGACACGCGATCGGTTCAGCCAAATGATCGAGGACGACGAGTTGCTGGAATGGGCGGAAGTGTACGGCAATCTCTACGGCGTTCCCCGAGCTCAAGTCGTCGACGCTCTCGATCAAGGCCGTGACGTGATCGTCAAGATCGACGTCCAAGGCGCCGCCACCATTCGAGAGAAGGCTCCGGGCGGGGTGTTCATCTTTCTCGAAGCATCGAACCTCGACGAGCTCGCGAAACGACTCACCGCCCGGATGACCGAGACGCCCGAGGCGCTCAAGACGAGAATCGCGACGGCGGAGCAGGAGATGGGCGAAGCGCCGGAATTCGATTACCGGGTTGTCAACTATTCCGGCAGATTGGACGAGGCCGTGGAACAGGTGGAGCGCATCATTCGGGCTGAGCGGGATTTGCCGCACGGGGAGATTTTCGCGCAAAACGGATAAACTGCGCCGGGGCGGCGTAAGGGACCGAAGGGACGATAGGGACCCAAAGGGCTGGTGGACTCCATGATCGCAAACGGCCGATTTGCGGCGCCGGTTGATTGAGAAGAATGCCCTGGTCTTTGACCTTGACGGGATCAACCGCGTCTATCGATAATGCGCCTCAACGACAGAAACCCACTGACAACCGGCCTTCGGAGGACCATTGATGGACCAAGCTCTTGCAGACGTAAAAGTGCTCGACCTGACCCATGTGCAAGCAGGGCCGTCCTGTGGCCAGATGCTAGGATTTCTCGGAGCCGACGTGATCAAGGTTGAGGATACGCGAGGCGGCGATTCGACTCGGGTCGACCTCGCCCATCGAGATGACTCCGACAGCTTCTACTTCCTGATTTTCAACAACAACAAGCGGGCCATAACGCTCAACCTCAAAACCGATCAGGGTAAAGAGTTGTTTAAGGGCATGATCCGCTGGGCGGACGTTCTCGTCGAGAACTTCTCGAAAGGAATGCTCGACCGTCTTGGCTTGGGATGGGACGTGCTCCACGAAGTCAACGAGCGCCTTGTCTACGCGACGATCAAAGGTTTCGGCGAATACGGCCCAGATTCCGACTTCAAAGGCTACGAGTTCGTTGCGCAGGCCGTCGGCGGAGCGATGGCGACGACCGGCGCCGCCGACCGACCGCCGCCCATGATCGCCCCAGGCGTCGGCGACTCCGGATCGGGGCTCACAGCGGCGATCGGGATTCTCGCGGCGCTGCACAAACGGGAACGGACGGGCAAAGGTCAAAAGGTCGAGATCTCGATGCAGGACGTCGTCGTTAACCTGATGCGGATGCGCATCACGCCAACGCTTGCCCAGGGACACGAACGATCGCGCAACGGCCACATGGGTTTCCGCGGCATCCCCATGGTGTTCCCATGCGCCGGCGGCGGCCCAGACGACTATGTGCTAATCCACCCGCGCGGCGACGGCTGGGACATGATGCTGGCCGCGATCGACCGCGCCGATCTGATCGGCGACCCTCGCTTCGACGACGAGGACGAGCGAGCCAAGAACGCCGATGAGGCCACCGCCGCGATCACAGAGTGGACGACGGAGCACACGAAGGACGAAGCGTGGAGGATTATCGCCCGGGGAGGGGTGCTCGCGGGCGCGACCTACAACACAGAAGAGATCCTCGAGCTCGAACACCTGCGTGAGCGCGAAATGGTCGTCACCGTGGACGACCCGGTCAGGGGCGACTACACGATGATCGGGGTGCCGATAAAGCTGTCCGAGGAGCACACGACGGTCACGAAAGCACCTCGGTACGGCGAGCACAACGACAGCGTGCTCAAGACGATCTTGGGGTGCACCGACGACGACATCGCTGGGTTCCGCGAGAACGGGGTGATCGCATAGGGGCGGGGGTTGGTCTGGCCGTGATGGTCGTCAACTGAATAAGTTGTGCCGAACGCGTCTGACGATGCTAAACATCCATCCACGGTGAGCCACGCTCCCTTCCGCTCGCCCTGAGCAACGTCGAAGGGCCGCCCACACGCAAGCGTCGCTTAAGCCGCCACGGCCATTAACCAAAGGCCATTATCCAAATAGGTTGCGCACAACGTTTCTTGTTGTGCTGGGCGCCCGGAGAAAAGAAGCGTTTGGGGTTCCTTAGGCAAAATGGCGTGTTCAGCGACCAGATTCTTCGGCTGCGGCTCAGAATGACACATTTTGCCGGCGTTACTCATTTTGTTTGTCGCCACAACTGCCAGAACATCGGTGAGGTTGTGCGAGCGGCGGGAGCACAATTGGTCCCGCGATTGCTGACGCTGGAATGTTCTGGTTCGCCGACCGGATGAGTCCGACCCGCGGCACGTCAAATTTCGACGCTACGCCCTTCCGGCCATGCCGCTGGCCAAGCGCTCCTGGTAGAAGCGCAGGCGCTCGTCCGCGTCGGTCTTTTCGCGAAGGCCGGTTTCGAGATCGTCTAGCTTTGAGCCGGGGATTGCCGTGAGGACGTACTGTGGGGACATTTCCGTATAGGCGCGCATCCCGGCGCAGCCTGGCGACATCGCGACTTGACCATGCGTTTCAGCGATCGGGAGCACGCTACACGCGGGACGCGCGAAGGTCGCCCCCTGGGGATTCTCCCGCCACATGATCTTGCCGACGATCTCCTGGAGCACGCCCATCTGGGGCAGCGTCATCCACATGACCACGACAAGCGGCTCCAGCGTGTACTGCCACAACGGGCCGTAGACGATTCCGCGATTGTCGTGCTTGAATCGAGCGGTGTTTGCGATCTCTTCTTCGGGGTCGTAGTCGCCGACTTCGCACATCTCGAGCAACGCCTGCGTCATCTCCGCCGGATTGTCATCTGGCGATGCAAACCCCGAGACCATCCCGCCGATCGGGCAGCCGAGGTGTTCGGCAGCAGATGCATAGAAGACACGATCCTCGCCCCAGCGCCAGAGCGCGCAGAACGAGGGCGGCTCTTTGGCCAAGGTGTACGCGCCGTCCGGGCATTCGTCCGCGAACGCGAGCGCGACCGGGGAAAACTCCATTTGAAGCTTCTCGCCCAGTAGCTCTGTGATTTTGTGGCCGTCCATTACTTTGTCTCCGGCGGCATCGACCGTGACCGTTAGTTGTCGTCCGTAGCATCGGTTCCGAGGATGCTGCCGATATCAGGTCTTGGCGCTTTCTCAGCCGCAATCTCGCGATCGGCGGCCTCGATGGCTTTCCGCACTAAATCGGCGCTGACTTTGTCCGTGTCGTAGGTGACCGAAGCGACCTTGGCGGCCTGATCGAAGGTCACTTCGATGATTCCAGGCAGTTTGTTGACCTCACGGGTCACCGTTTCGCCTCAACCCTTTCAAAAGGCGGCTGGCACGGTTTGCGTGAGTTCGGCGTGGTTCTGTGGCATGTCACGTATCATCTCCCTGGCTCCGGACGGCGCCGCAATTGCTCCAAGCACCGCGTTGTGCGGCAGACACGCGGAACCGCTGTATGATGCCAAGAGCCGACGGGCTTGGACTCATACGGTCAAGCCTGCGGCCATGCGGCCAGGCATGGATTTGTTGGGGCGCGACCGTCGATATTCGGGCGAGAACAGCGTGCCCGTATTCACAGGTGACAGGGCCGATGCCGTGCCACGCGCGTCCTCATGTGACGCGTCCTCGCCGGTCCATACCGAGGTTGCAGGCGGTCCAACCTCGGGCTTGGGCGGAAGCTTGACCGCTTGAGAGCAGGCGCGTACCGTTGGCCCACGGAAGAGGTCGAGACACAGTCAACACTTCATCACGGGCCCGGAACGAAGTGCCCGAATGAGAGGAGACGCAGACAAGATGGCCGACATTAAGCTGCTCGACAAAGCGTTCCACAGCGTCATGCAACACTTCGTAGACACGGGACGTGCGCCACACTACACGGACCTTGCTAAGGAGTTTGGGCTCGCAATGGAGGAAGGGCGTCAGCTGCTCCATGAGCTGATTGACACCGGCATACCGGCATGGCTCCACCCGGGCACGGAGGACGTCGTCTCCTTCGCGCCGTTCAACAGTATGCCGACGATGTACCGGATCACCGTCGACGGACGGCAGAGTTGGTTTGCCCAATGAGGGTTCGAAGCGCTGGCGGTTCGCTGGCTCTTCCCAGGCAAAACGGTGCGAGTCGACTCCGTTTGCCTCGATTGCGGAGAATCTGTCGCGGTCGAGATGCGAGACGAGGGAGTGCTCTCCATCGATCCGCTGGAAATGGTCGGGTACACCTACGCCGAAGTCGGCGGTCCCGCGGATAATCGACCGTACAGGTGAGCGGGCATGAATCTCTTCCGGTCGGAAGAGCATGCGCGCAACTGGGCGAAGTTCGACCCTGCCACCGAGCAGCACCTCCAGCCCTTGAGCCACTGGCTGGAGCGGTTCAGCGCCGGAACGTTCCGAGCCCGAGGCGCAACAGATTACATTTCTCGTCGCGCCGCCGGGACGCTCTAACCCGTTAGGAGGGTCGAAGCAGATGGCCGAACAAGACCGCTTTGACGTCATCGTTGTGGGCGCTGGAAATGCTGCCATGTGCGCTGCTCTGGCAGCACGAGAAGAAGGGGCGCGAGTGCTGGTGCTCGAGAAGGCGCCGGCCGAGGTGAAAGGCGGGAACAGCGCGTTCAGCGGCGGGCTGTTCCGATTCGCCCACCAGGGCCCGGAGGACGTTTTGCCCCTGGTCCCGGACACCACGCCCGCCGAGGTGGCCCGAATGGACATGGGGTCGTATTCGGCTGAGACGTATTCCGACGACTTGATTCGTCTCTCGGAGGGGCTCGCCGACCCCGAGCTTATTCGCGTGCTTGTGGACGAGTCGTACGACACTATGCGGTGGATGCAGACGCGGCTGGGCGTTCAATGGGAGTTGAACCGGCAGTCGCCTCGACAAGAAGATCGCGACAGCTTCTTGCCCGGCAACGAGTTGACGGCATGGGGCGGCGGCGCCGGACTTATGCAGCAGCTCTTCCATGTCGCCGAAGGGAATGGCGTCGACGTTGTGTGCAGCGCCTCAGTGATCGGTTTGCTCACTGACGACCGAGGTGGTGTCTGTGGCGTGCGAGTCAAAACTGGCGGCGAAATCCAGTCGCTGGATGCGGGCGCCGTTGTGCTGGGAAGCGGCGGCTTCGAGGCCAGCCCGGAGATGCGCGCGCGATACCTCGGGCCAGGTTGGGATCGGATGAAGGTGCGGGGATCCCGATACAACACAGGAGAGGTCCTGGACAGAGCGCGGGAGATAGGCGCCTTGACAAGCGGCGCGTGGTCTCGCAGCGACTCCGGCCCCGGGGACATGGATTCGCCCGAGGTGGGCGTCATGGCGATGGGCAATCTGTACGCCCGCAACTCAAGCAGGCTGGGCATCATGGTCAACGCCGACGGACGGCGGTTCGCGGATGAGGGGGCGGACTTCCACTCCACCGGAGGAGTGGAGCTGGGATACGCGATCTGGTCTCAGCCCGACGGCGCGGCGTATCAGATATTCGACCAACAGGCTGCTCCGATGGTCGAGGGGCCGTACGGCGCCGGTGGCCGTCCGGTTACCGCCCACACCTGGGAAGAGCTCGCGGGCAAGCTCCAACTCGACCCTGACGCCCTAGAGAACACGGTGGCCGAATACAACGGAGCGGTGGAGGACGGGGTCCTCAACCTGAACGTCAAAGACGGCAAAGGCGCCACCGGCCTGAACCCGCCCAAATCCAATTGGGCGATGCGCCTGGATCAGCCGCCTTTCGTTGCCTACCGGGTGACGACCACAATCCTCTTTTCATACGGAGGCTTGGCCGTGGATCCGAAAGCTCAGGTTCTCGACGGCGCCTACGAGCCCATCTCCGGCCTTTTCGCGACCGGCGAGGCCATCGGCGGCCTGTATTACCGGCACTTCTCAACCGGTTCGGGCCTCATGCTGGGCTCCGTGTTCGGCCGCATAGCCGGCGCCAACGCGGCCAAGCACGCCGAGTGAGGGCGTGGGCACGAGCGTGTCAATCAGGCAACAAGATCTTCTTTCGCCTCGGTAGAGCGCATCCGAACGAAGTTTGCCGCCAACTCAACTTTAACTGCCAGAGCACCGCACACACAGATTGGTGACCTCGACCTTATAGCGACAAACACATTAAGCAGTGCCGAACAAAATTTGTCATTCTGAGGCCGCAGCCGAAGAATCTGGTCGCTGAACACGGCTTGTTGCCTGAGCGACCCCAAGCGTTTCTTTTTCTCCGGGCCACCCAGCATGGTGAAAAACGTTGAGAACAACGTATTAGGTCAATGACCGTAATGCACAAGTGACTCTTGCGTGTGGGCGGCCCTTCGACAGGCTCAGGGCGAACGGATGGGTGCGTGGCTCACCATGGGCGGATGCACAGCAGCGAGAGGAGTGTTGGGCACAACTTTTTTAGTTGATGACCATCAGGCCGAGTCCCGCTCCCCTGCCCAACACTACGGCTTTTGCAGCTCCTCGATCATGCCCTTGAGGCGGTCTTCGTCGGCTGGCGTCGGGGTTGGGATGTCGAAGCCGATCGACGATGCGTAGCCACTGTAGGTTGCCTTGAGTCTGGGTACGATCTCGTCGTGAGTTCCGATAACGGAGAAAGCCTCCAGCATGTCGTCGGTTATCAGGCCGGGCATCTCGGCCCATTTGCCGTCGATCGACATTCGGTAGAGTTTGGCGGCCGTGTCGTCCCATCCGTGAGCGCTCATCACCGGCAGGTAGCTGCGCGTCGACGCATAAAACGATATGCGGCGCTTGGTGATCTGCCGTTGCGCCTCTAGCTCTTCCTCGTCGCGACCGGTGACGATGAATCCTCCGGTACTGATGTCGAGATCTTCAAGGGTGCGGCCAACTCGTGCGGCGCCCTTCGCGATCCTGGGCAGAATGGACTCCTGCGTGTATTTGTGGGTGCTGAATCCGTGGACAAGAACGCCGTCGCACACCTCGCCCGCGACGCCCAACATGTTGGTGTTGACGGCCGAGATGTAGACCTTGATGTCCGGATTGTCTATCGGCTCCGGCGTGAAGAACGGCGGCATCAGGTTAAAATTGTAGTTGTCGCTATAGTACTCGACCTTGCCTTTGGTTTGCCACGCGTTCCAGATGTGTCGGAGCGCTTTGATGTACTCCCGCATCTTGGGCGCGGGCGCGGACCAGTTCATGCCGAATCGCCGAACGATGTGGCCTTTGACCTGGCTCCCCAAACCCAGGGTGAACCGGCCCTGCGAGAGGTCGGCGAGATCCCAGGCGATGTACGCCATGTCCATCGGACTGCGGGCGAATGCGAGGGCGATTGACGTGCGCATGGTCACCCGTTCGGTGTGCTCCGCCGCGATGGCCAGGGGCAGAAACGGGTTGTGGTTGGTCTCGCTCGACGAGACGATATCAAATCCGAGCCGGTCCGCCCGTTTCGCGGATTCCGCTATCTCACTGGGTTTTCGGCCGTTCAAAGCGGTGGTGACCCTCATTTCGGACGCCTCCTAGTCGCGTTAACATCTTTTGATTTTGCGCCGCCATTCTAGCAAACATGGCGACCAGTCGCACCCCGCAACAACAAGGGCGTTCGTCTCTTCTCCGACTGCCGTTTCGCGGTTATCAGAAAGGAGTGATTCTGATATACTCGCGTCCTGAGATTTTGCGGAAAACAGAGGTGCATCGATGGCCTACGAATTCATCACTTACGAGAAAAAAGGACGCTTGGCCCATGTCACTATCAACAGGCCGGAGAGGTTGAATGCGTTGCATCCGCCCGCCAGCGCGGAGATGCGTGAGGTGTTCGAAGACTTTCGTGACGATCCAGACGTCTGGATCGCGATTCTTACCGGTACTGGCGAGCGTGCATTCAGCGCAGGCAACGACCTCCGATACACCGCCGAACAGGACCAAGATCGAGACAAGCCCGAGCGCGCGGCGACACGTGTGCCATTCGGCGGGATAACGGCCGAGTTCGATTGCTGGAAACCCCTCATCGCTGCCGTCAACGGCTACGCCCTCGGCGGCGGCTTCGAGTTGGCGTTGGCGTGCGACATCGTGATCGCCGCGGACCACGCCGAAGTCGGCTTGCCCGAGCCACGCGTGGGTTTATACGCGGGCGCGGGCGGCGTGCACCGGCTGCCGCGCCACATCCCGTTGAAGATCGCCATGGGGATGATGCTGACCGCGACCCGGATCAAGGCCGAAGACGCTCATAGGCTGGGGCTGGTTAACGAGGTCGTGCCGTTGGCCGACCTGATGACGACCGCCGAACGTTGGGCGAGCGAGATACTCGAGTGCGCCCCGCTGTCCGTCCGGGCAAGCAAGCAGATGGCGACCCAGGGCCTCGACTCCCCGTTGGAGATTGCGTTCGCGCGCAGCTATTCGCAGCAGCGGCTCCAAGTCGCCTCGTCCGACAGGGTCGAGGGTCCGAGAGCGTTCTCCGAAAAGCGCAAGCCCAAGTGGACTGCCTCATAACGACAATGAACCTCTCCGAGGATTTCGGAGTGAGTTCGCTCCGTTCAAACAACGGCGAGCTTCAGTCCCGACTCATAGGACCTGATACATGACCGAAACGCCATCCGCAACGCTGCCACTGGACGTCAACCCCAAGCAGTATGTATTGGAATTGGAGCCGAATTTCGACGATTTCACGTTTACGGGATCCGAATCGATTGAGCTCGACGTGGTTCAGTCCACGGATCGGATCGTCCTCAACAGCATGGAGATCGAGATTCAATCCGGCGCCGTCTCCGCGAACGGCTCCGATCAGCAAGCCCGCGAGATCGCGTTCGACACCGACGCCGAGACTGTGACGTTCGTGTTTGACTCGGCGTTGCCTGCCGGTCCGGCAACGTTGGCGATCGGATTCACCGGTGAGCTCAACGACAAGCTGCGGGGATTTTATCGGTCGAATTATCAAGACCTTGACGGCGCCGAAAAGTTCCTGGCCTCGACCCAATTCGAATCCACCGACGCTCGGCGAGCCTTCCCGTGCTGGGATGAGCCGAGTCGAAAAGCGACGTTCGACGTCACCCTGGTCGTCCCGTCGCACCTGGCAACGATCTCGAACACAGAGGAAGTTTCTCGCGAAGAACGACCAGATTCGAAGGTCGCGGTGCGTTTCGCTCCCACGCCGGTGATGTCGACGTATCTGGTTGCATTCGTGGTCGGCGACTTGGCATGCATCGAAGACACTGCCGAGGGCGGCACGCTGATCAGGGTGTGGGCGACGAAAGGGAACGAAGAAAAAGGCCGGTTCGCCCTAGAGACGTCGCTAGACCTGTTGGCTTATTTCAACGAATACTTCGGAATGTCCTTCCCGCTCTCCAAACTGGACCACCTGGCAATACCGGACTTCGCGGCAGGCGCCATGGAGAACTGGGGCGCGATCACCTACCGCGAAACCGCGTTGCTAGTCGATCCGGACCACAGCTCGGCGATCACTCGTGAGGTCGTCGCGGCGATAATCTCGCACGAAATGGCCCACATGTGGTTCGGCGACCTGGTCACGATGGCTTGGTGGGACGACCTGTGGCTCAACGAGAGCTTTGCATCATGGATGGGCGACAAAGCCGTGGACGTGCTTCATCCGGAATGGGAGATGTGGACGCAGTTCCTCACGCACGACACCACGAACGCGCTCAGCCTCGACGGTCTGGCGAACTCGCACCCGATCGAGCAAGAGGTGAACAACCCCGCCGAAATCGGGCAGCTCTTCGACGCGATCAGCTACAGCAAGGGTGCATCGATACTGCGGATGCTGGAGCAGTATCTGAGCCCCGACGCGTTTCGCGACGGTCTCCGCATCTATCTCAACAGGCACAAGTACAACAACGCCCGAACTCGCGACCTTTGGAACGCGTTGGGCGAAGCGTCCGGGCAACCGGTCGCCGAGATTATGGACACTTGGACGACCCAAACCGGTTACCCGGTGCTCGACGTCACGGTCGACCGAGACGACGACGGCATGGAGGTCGGTCTCACCCAACGGCGGTTCATGTACGAGGATGTGCTCGGCACGTCAGAGTCGCGCGACGACAGGTGGAAGGTCCCAGTGGGCGCTCGGACGGCCAGCGACGCCGATCCGGTGCGCACTCTGATGGAGACCGAGTCCACGACGGTCAGGCTGAAGCCGGCGTCGTACGGCACGAACGACGAGTGGATCAAGGTCAACCCGTTGCACACCGCGTTCTACCGGGTGCGCTACCCGACCGATGAGCTCCAGAAGCTGGTCGCCCCGATTCGCAGCAAGACGCTTCCTGCGGCGGACCGGCTTGGCGTCCAAAACGACACGTACGCTCTCGTGAAGGCCGGTCATTTGCCAGCGACCGACTTCCTGACGATCGCCGAGGCGTACGTCGCCGAGACCGACGCGTCCGTGTGCGGCGATCTCGCGGCCAACCTCAACGGCCTCGACGGGCTTGTCGCGACCGAAGAGTTCTATCCTCGATTCCAGGCGTTCGCTCGAAGCATCTTCAAGCCAATCGGCGACCACATCGGCTGGGACCCAACGCCCAACGAAGGACACCGCGATGCGCTGCTTCGCAGCACCGCGCTCAGCCAACTCGGCCACTTCGAGGACGAAGACACGCTTGCCGAGGCCGCGCGACGGTTCAAGCGCTACATCGACGACCCCGCCAACGTCACCCCCGACACGCGCGCCGTGGTTTTCGCGATGGCCGCCAAACGAGGCGACCGCTCGACGTACGACCTCATGTGGGACCTCGAAAAAGCTGAGACGCTGCACGAACAGAAAATCCGTTTCCTGTACGCCCTTTGCAGTTACACACAGCCGGACCTGCTTCAGGAGACGCTCGAGAGATCGTTGGGATCGGAAGTGCGAAGCCAGGACACCATCCGCGGAGTGTCGGCGGTTGCCAGCAACAGGCACGGTCTCGACATCGCGTGGGACTTCGTCAAAGACAACTGGGCGGAGTTCGACCGACGATACGGCGAAGGCGGCTTCGGCCTGATGCACCTAGTCAGCCTCACATCGATGTTCACGACCGAGGAGCGCCGCGAAGACGTCCAGCGCTTCTTCACCGACAACCCGGTTCCCGGCGCCGAACGCGCTGTCAGGCAATCCCTCGAACGAATGTCGCTGAACATCGGCTGGATCGACAAAAACCGCAACGATCTCGCAAGTTGGCTCGTGGGGTGAACTCGGCGTCCGACAGCAGATCGCGTGCATGGGTGTAATTTCCGGCGATCACCATTTGAGTGTGACCGATTATATGCGTTCGCACAATGAACAAACAACCGCGCTGCCGTCAGAGAGCCGCTCACCAGAGTCCGGGCCAACGCCGAGCCGGTGGCGGTCTGCACTCTCTCGTGCGGTCGCGGAAACACTGGACACGTTGTATCCGCTCACCTGCCTCGGAGGCCAATCCAGCGGCAACGCCATCTGCGCCGAATGCCGTGCAACGATGCCTCGACTGCGCCCGCCCTACTGTGACGTGTGCGCTCGACCCGGGGCCACCGGTACGTGCCGCTGGTGCCGAAGCAAGGTTCCGGCAATCGATCGAATCGCGGCGGCGTACCTAGACATCGACACGAGTCCGATTCACGACGCGATTACCCGGCTCAAGTTCGGCAACCTCCGCGCCGTTGCGCCGGAGATGGCAGAGCTGCTCACGTCATTCCTCAATGCGCGATCGATTGCGGCGGACGTCATCGTGCCGGTGCCGAGCCACCCTCGGAGGCTGCGGGCGCGAGGTTTCAATCAAGCGGCGTTGATCGGCGTCGAGCTCGGGAACCGCATCGACCTGTCGGTTGCGCAAGACGTGCTGATCAGGACGCGGGACGCCCGTCCCAGCTTCTGAGCCCGAACCGAGAAGACCGGTGGCTCAACGTCGAGGGCAGCTTCGCATGCGGAAACGAGCTCGCCGGTAAGCGCGTCATGCTCGTCGACGACTTGGTCACGACAGGTGCGACGATGTCCGCGTGCGCGACCGCGCTGAAGCAGGCGGGTGTGTCGACCGTTGTGGGGTTGGCGGTGGCGCGGGCGCCGTAGATCGGGGTTGGCTTGGCCGTGGCGGTGAAAAACGAAATAAGTGGTGCCAAACAAATCGTGTCATTCAGAGGCCGCAGCCGAAGAATCTAGTCGCTGAACAGGCGCTCTTGCCAGCAGAAGTCCAGAGGCTTCTCCTTGTGCGGATTCTCGGCGTCGTGGGATGCGTTGAACACAAACCATTTTACTGACGACCATAACGGCCAGAGCACCGGTGGCGTGTGACGACGCCCTTTCGATCAACCCAGAGCCGGTCCTGAGTTGGTGGAAGGGGCGAACGGGGTTTTTCGGGGCACAACGATCCCGGCGCAGGCGACGGCCGTGATGACGATAGATTGAATACTCTCGGCCCCGTGTTAACTCGCCATATTGAGCAGGGCGAAGCATCTGGATCCTTGCAGGCATCCGTGCGTGGTATGCGACCAGATTCTTCACCTGCGGGCTCAGAATGACATTGATTTGTCGCGTCCGGGTATTCGGTTTACCGCCATATAGGTCAAAGCACCATCCTCAAAAGCGCCGGCGGCGGCGGCCTTCGAGCCAAGCTTCAGACCAACCTACACGCGCACGAACTTCGAGACGCGTTCGCCTTGGCCGATCTCGGTTACGTAGATGCTGCCGTGCGAGTCGACGCAGAGGCCGTGGCCGCCCAGGAGGGTGCCCTGCCCCGCGCCTTCGTTGCCGCGCCATCGGGTGACGAGCTCGCCCGCGAGCGTCCAGATGCTGACGGCGTTGCCACCGCCTTGTTCGATGACGTAGACCATGTCGTCGTGGACCCACACGTCGCCCGGTTGGACCATGTCGGTCCATTCCGTGATGAAGTTGCCGCTGTCGTCGAATATCTGGATTCGGTGGTTCTCGCGGTCGCAGACGATGACGCGGCTGTCCTTATCCACCCAAATGTTGTGCACCAACGCGAACTCGCCGGGACCGGTTCCCTGCTTGCCCCACGACAAAAGGAGCTCGCCCTCGGCGCTGAATTTATGGACCCTGTGGCCGCCGTATCCGTCCGAGACGAACAACTCGCCGTTGGGAGCGATCGCGATTCCAGAGGGCATATTGAAGGGCATGCCCTGGAACGACGGCGACGGCGCCAGCTTGCTCCCGAGGGTCCGGATCGTCTCGCCGCCGGACGTGTACTCGGTGGCGATGTGATAGTCGCGGTCGACCAGCCAGACGTTGTCGTTGGGCGCGATGTAGATGCCGTGTGGATTGGGCGAGAACGTTCCTTCGCCCCAGGACGAGATGAAATTGCCGTCCGGGTCCCAGATCGTGAGAGGATGGTCGCCGCGGCTGAATATGTGGACTTCGTCTTTGGAGTTCACCGCGCCGTCCGACGCCGCACCGAACGCCCAGTACTTGGGCATATTGGGCCACGATGGGACTCGCTCGTACCTGTAGTCTCCGGATCCCACGATCGCCATGACGCGTACCTCCTAGCTTGAATCTCGTCCGATGTAAGCGCGATTCTATCGTCGCGTAAGTCGACGGTCAACAGGCGGGCATCGAACAACCGACGCCGCGCACCGATACAATGTGCGTCATGATCTCGTTGCCTCAAATCCGCAGGCCGATCTACTATGGCTGGCCGGTGCTGGCCGCGATCTCGGCCATCGGCTTCGCGAACGCCGTCACGTCGATGGGCGTGTTGACCGTGTTCGTGCTCCCCATGTCGGACGAATTCGGGTGGAGCCGCGCCCAGATTTCGGGCGCGACCAGCGCCGGAGCGCTGCTCGGCGCGTTGGCGGCGCCGTTGTCCGGGCGAATCTCCGACAAGGTCGGCGCTCGGCCGATCCTGGTATTGGGCGGCATCGTGATTACGATCTCGATGGGCTGGCTCTCGGCGATCCAAGGTCTGCTGGGGTTCTACTTAGCTTTCGGTTTGGCGAGGTTGTCGGACCAGGGATTCATCCAGGCTGTCTCCCCGCCCGCAATCGCACAATGGTTCGACGAACATCGTGGCAAGGCCTTGGCCGCGCTGTTCTTCTCGACATCGGCGGGCGGCATCGTGCTCCCTCTGGTGACCCAGTTCATCATCAGCGGCTGGGGGTGGCGTCCCGCGTGGGGCACGCTAGCCGCCATCATGGCGGTGCTCGGCCTCGCTCCCGTGGCTCTGATCGTGCGACGCCCGCCGGTGAATTCAGGCGCGATTGACGAACGAGCAACAACGTCCCAGCGGCTCGAATCCGGCGAATTGACGGAGCTCACGGAAAAGCCCAGCGACGACCAATCGCGCTCGATTTCCGACGCGCTGCTCAACCGCGACTACTGGCTGATCCTCGGCGCGATGTTCGGGACAGGAATCGCTAGCACCGGCGTCGCGCTACACATGGTCCCGTTCCTGGTGCAAGAGGGCGTCGCCGAAACCGCCGCGGTCGGCGCGGTGAGCGTCAGCTTCCTGGTGGGAGCGATCGCTAGCCTCGGTTGGGGCATGCTTTCGGAACGCGTTTCGGCGCGGTTGCTCCTAGCGGGGGTGTTTCTGGTTCGGGGCGCGAGCGTTGCCTTGCTTCTTGTTTCCGACACACTGATCGAGGCGTTCGCGTTCGCGGTCCTGCGCGGCATCGCGGAGGGCGGTTTGGGCCCGGTCAGCGCGATCTTGTTGGCCCGGTACTTCGGGCGTGGCAGCCTAGGGACGATTTACGGCCTGACCCGAGCCGTGTTGGTGATGGGGTTCGCGTTCGGTCCGGTCCTCGCCGGAGCGGTGTACGACGGGACCGACAGCTACACCGCCACGTTCATCGGGTTCTTCGCGACGGCGATGGTGAGCGTCGCGATGGTGATGCTGACCAAGCGTCCGGCGAAAGACAGAGGCGACCGTTAGGCCGACAGGAGCAGTTGCAACGGCTCTTCTTGACACTTCGGCTGACCGTTAACTAAGCTGTTTCGTACCGAATGGCCGCGTGCAGACGATGCGACCGCTCGGAGACGAATATTCAAAGGCGCTGACGGAGACGAGTACGAGGCAAGCGCGGCAAAGCGAGTCTGACAGGTTCTGCCCTTGTGTAGGACCACCGGTGAGAGCAGACGCCGTGGCAGCTTCCGAAAATCCCTCCCGAGCTTCGGACCGAACGGACCGGCCAACTGACGGCCGTCTCCAAGTAGACTCCGACGATCTCGCCCACCGTTGCCAGGGCGGTCCGATCGTATTGATGCCGTCGGACGCTAAGTGTCCCGATCAAATCGGGAAACAAGGGTGGTACCGCGGGACCGCAAGGTCGTCCATAGTTTCGCATTCCGAAGCTCCCGTCCCTCGCAAAGAGACGGGAGCTTTTTGTGTTTTCGTTTTTGGCGATGGTCAATTAGTTCGAATGTTGCCTGGTAAGGCGTAGCTCGCATTTGGTGCGATTGGTTTGCGGACTGATTGGCGAAGGGGACCGAAGGGACTTCAGGGACGCAAGGGTACGGCTGGCGTGCGGATTGTCGCTTGTGGGTGAATGAGTGATGACAACTAAACCGTCCGGTGATGAAGTGCATTGGACTAACCGGCTGATGATCGATTACGCGGAGTTGTATCTGCCGTTTTTGGTGGCGGCTCGTGCGCGTGCCGAGGCTGAGGTCGAGACCATTGCCCGCTTGCTGTCCGAGAACGGCGCGGAGCCAGGGTCGCGGCTTCTTGACGCGCCGTGCGGCATCGGCCGGCACAGCATTCCGTTGGGCAAACGAGGCTACGAAATCACAGGGCTGGACCTGTCGCCTTTGTTCGTCGCTACGGCGACCGACGAGGCGGAGCAGGCGGGGCTCGATTCGACTTTCGTGGTGGGCGACGCGTTGCGAATCGACGAGGAGTTGGCCGATGAAGCCCCGTTCGACGCGGTGATCAACCTGTTCACGTCGCACGGCTATTACGGCAAAGAGGGCGACTTGACGTTGTTTCGAGGCTATCGCCGTCTCGTCAGGGAAGGCGCGGTGCTCGTGATCCAGACCGTCAATCGCGATTGGGTGGTGCGCAACTTTGAACCCGAGGGCCTCGACAAAGCGGGAGGCATCAGGATCATCCAACGACGGTCGTTCGATTTCGAGAACTCGACGATCGACAACACGTGGGACTTCTACGAGGGCGGCGGCGAGAACATCAAGCACCGGTTGGAAATCACCATGCACCACCGCGTGTACAGCCTGCACGAACTCGCTGAGGTCGTCGAGCAATCGGGCTGGGAGTATCTCGCGGGCTACGGCGTCGAGGACGGATCGCTCGCCGAGCTCGTGCCGATGAACTTCGATTCTCCGGCGATGTGGCTCGTGACGCGAGCCGTGTAACACACAATCGGGCCACGATGTCCGGACGAACCTGGATCGGGTGAATGAAGCAGAAGGAGCGCTGAGGATGTTCGAGCCGGTTAACCCGAAGATGGACTTCCCGTCGATGGAGCTGGAGCTGCTCTCTTGGTGGGAAAAGAACGGCATTCCGAAAAAGTACCTCGAGCGGAACGAGGGCTCCGAAAAGCGCTACTCGTTCATCGACGGTCCGATCACGGCGAATAACCCGATGGGCGTCCACCACGCCTGGGGCCGCAGCTACAAGGACCTCTTTCTGCGCCTGCGGAACATGCAGGGCTTCAAGCAGCGCTTCCAGAACGGCTTCGACGGTCAAGGTCTTTGGATTGAAGTTGAGGTCGAGAAAGAGCTGGCGTTCAAGTCGAAACTTGACATCGAGGACTTCGGCATCGGCAAGTTCGTGGAGTTGTGCAAACAGCGGGTCGAACGGTTCGCCGACATCATCACCGAGCAGTCGAAACGACTCGCCTACTGGATGCAGTGGGACGACTCTTACCACACGATGTCGGACGAGAACAACTACACGATCTGGCACTTCCTCAAAACTTGCCTGAGTAAAGGGATGCTACACGAGGGAACAGACGTCATGCCGTGGTGTCCTCGTTGCAGCACCGGTCTGTCCGAACACGAGATCGTCACTGAAGGTTATCGCGAGATCGTCCACCCCGGATTGTTCGTAAAATTCCCGCTGGTCGATTTGCCGGGCGAGTCGCTGCTCATCTGGACCACGACCCCGTGGACTCTGACGTCCAACGTGGCGGCGGCGGTCCACGCTGAGTTGACGTACGTAAAGATCCGACAAGGCGACGATGTCCTCTACTTGGCGAAAGGCAGGCTGCCGTCGTTGAGGGGCGAGCACGAGGCGATCGACGAGATGCCGGGCGCCAAGCTCGAAGGTCTTCGATATCGTGGACCGTTCGATGAACTGCCGGCCCAGGAAGGCGTGGAGCACCGCGTTGTCTGCTGGAACGAGGTCTCCGAAGACGAAGGCACCGGCATCGTCCACGTGGCGCCCGGCGCCGGTAAAGAGGACTTCGCCCTTGGCCAGGCGAACGGGCTGGCCGTCATCGCTCCGCTGGACGACCTGGGGGTTTTCATAGACGGCTTCGGTCCACTGTCCGGCAACAGCGTCTTCGAAGTCAACGACACGATCTATGAGAGCCTGAAATCGAAGGGCGTCTTCTATCGCGTCGAGCAGTACTCGCACAGGTACCCGGTCTGCTGGCGTTGCGGCACCGAGCTCGTGTTCAGGCTGGTCGACGAGTGGTTCATCGCCATGGACCCGGTCCGCGAGGCGCTCAAACGGGTCACTCGCAGCATCAAGTGGGTCCCTGAGTTCGGCATGCGGCGCGAACTTGACTGGCTCGACAATATGGACGACTGGATGATCTCGAAGAAACGCTACTATGGATTGGCGCTGCCGATCTACAAGTGCGAGGAGTGCGGCCACTTCGACGTCATGGGCAGCGAGGACGAGCTCAAGAAGCGAGCCATCGAAGGCTGGGACGAATTCGAAGGCCACTCACCTCACCGACCGTGGATCGACGCGGTGAAGATTCGCTGCGAGAAATGCAGCGCGACCGTGTCCCGGATCATCGACGTGGGCAACCCGTGGCTCGACGCGGGGATCGTGCCGTTCTCGACGCTCGGTTACAGACATGATCGCGAGAAGTGGAACGAGTGGTTCCCAGCCGATTGGATCTCGGAAAGCTTTCCCGGCCAGTTCCGAAACTGGTTCTACTCAATGCTGACGATGGGCACGGTGCTCGAAGACACGGCTTCTTTCCGAAACGTTTTCAGCTACGCGATGATGCGAGCAGAGAGCGGCGAGGAGATGCACAAGAGCGCAGGCAACGCGATCTGGTTCGAGGATGCCGCCGACCGCATGGGAGTCGACACGATGCGATGGTTGTTCGCCCGGGTCGACCCTGCCGCCAACATCAACTTCGGCTACGGCACGGGCGACGAGGTGCGGCGACGGTTCATCATCCCGCTATGGAACGTCTACTCGTTCTTTGTCACATACGCGAACATCGACCAGTACGATCCGACGACGCCGGCGCCTCCGGTCGCCGAACGAGCCGAGTTGGATCGATGGATTCTGTCGGAACTGAACAAGCTGGTCGGCGACGTCACCATGGCGCTTGAGAACTTCCTGCCCCAGGATGCCGCGCGCGGCGCCGAAGCGTTCGTTGAGTCGCTGTCGAACTGGTACGTTCGCCGCAGCAGGCGCAGGTTCTGGAAGAGCGGCCTCGTCGGCCAAAATGGAGACGGCGGCGACCAGGACAAGCTCTCGGCGTACGCCACGCTGTACGAGGTGCTGGAAACGCTGTCCAGGCTTTTGGCGCCGATCATCCCGTTCCTGACCGAGTCGATGTACCAGAACTTGGTGAGAGGCCAGGGCATCGGCAAGGAGAGCGTCCATCTCGCGGATTACCCGGTTGCAGACGCCTCGCTAATCGACGAACAACTATCGCAAGTGGCCCGACTGGCAATGCGGTTCTCGAGCCTGGGCCGCGCAGCAAGAAGCAAGGCAGGGATCAAAGTCCGGCAGCCGATCGAAACGGCGCTCGTGAAGACGCGCTCAGCAGATGAGACACGACTGCTCGACCTTGTCGCTCCTCAGGTGATGGACGAATTGAACGTCCGCCACGTCGAGGCGATCCAGAACGACTCTGAAATCGCGTCCGTCACGCTGCAGCCGAACATGCCGATCTTGGGGCCCAAATACGGTCGAGACCTTACGAGAATCAGGCAAGGATTGACCGACGCCAACGCGGCCGAGGTCGCGGCGCTGGTCGAATCCGGACAACAAGCCGAGATCGACGGATTCACGCTCGAGCCGGAAGAAGTGCTGGTCTCGCGGGGGGATCAAGACGGGTACTCGACATCGACCGAAGCCGGATACACGGTGGCGATCACCACGGCGATCACCTACGAGCTCAAGTTGGAGGGTCAAGCGCGCGAGCTGGTACATCGAATCCAGGGCATGCGACGCGACGCCGGATTCGACATCGCGGACCATATCGCGACTTACTACGAAGGCGGAGACGAATTGACTGCGATCGTCGCGACCCACGGCGACTACATCCGGCAGGAGACGCTGTCGGCCGAACTCATCGCTGCGGCGCCGCCCGCGGACGCGTCTCGGGAGGACCACAGCTTCGACGGCATCGACGCCACGATCGGGTTGGTGAGGCAGTAGATCGCCCGAGCAGCGCGACTCACTTGCGGGGTCAGGCCGGGGCGACCTCGTCCTGACCCCCGTCATCCGGCTGGGCGCTCGGCCTTCGATCGTCGGGGGCAACACGTCGTCCCATTCGGGCGCGACTCCTAGGCTGAGGTCTTCGCGCATGGCGTCGAGCAGCGCGTCGATCTCCGGGGCGTCGACTTTGTAGTGGACCAGCGAGTGGCGAAGCATCTCCAGTCCGGCCTCCATGGCGGGCCACACGACCTGGTGCACGCCCAGCGCCTGCAGCCTCTCCCCTTCGCCTCGCCAGTACGCTCGCGCGACGATGTCGATCTCCGGATTGAGTTCGAGAGCGAGCTGTGCGGTCAAGTAGGTGGTCGTCGGGTCTCCGGTCGTGATCCCCATGAGTTTCGCGGCACGTGCGCCGCTTCGAGAACCGTGTCGCTGCCGCTGGATCCGTGCACCACGATGCCTCCCTTTTCGCGGTGGCCCTCGACGATCTGCGGGTCGAGTTCGATCGCCGTCGTCGGCACGGAGTGCTCCTCCAAAGCCTGCTCGCAAAGCCTGCTCGACGAGCGACCCCACCCTGCCAAGACCGCACACGATGGCGTGATTGATCATGTGCGGTACGCCTTCATCTTGAACGGAAGCATTCGGTCGATAGCCTCGCAGAAAAGTGAATCTACGAGCGAGTGCGTCGAGCGCAAGAGAA
>PVBE011561321.1_pt1 | contig 45799 bp, 32 predicted proteins | sample 1631181 | NCBI WGS metagenome assembly PVBE01 (sample SAMN08397723, study PRJNA350692) | Marine metagenome, whole genome shotgun sequencing project. | isolation source: water | place: Pacific Ocean | collected 2012-04
AAACGTGTCGCGTTCTTCTTCGGTCAGCTTGATACGGTAGATTTTGCGGTTCGACATCGGGCCATCCTTGATCCAGTAAGTTCGGACATCCTGTCTCGAACCGCCTTATACCCGAAAACCGAGCTGCGACGGAATACTAGTCGCCTTCGGTGCCGAACAACTCGCTGATTGACTGGTCGTGGTGAATTCGCTTGATCGCCTCGGCCAGCAGAGGCGCGGCGCTGAGAATCTTCAGTTTGCCAGCCAGTTGACTGGCATCCAAAGGAATGCTGTCGGTGACGACAAGGCTCGAAATCGGAGCACTGCTCAGATTTTCGATCGCGTCACCGCAGAGGACGGCGTGCGTTGCCGCTACGTGAATTTCTCTTGCCCCCGCTTCGTGAACGAGCCGCGCGGCACCGCAAATTGAGCCAGCGGTGCTGATCATGTCGTCGAACATCAGAGCGACGCGCCCATCGACGGGCCCTCCAATGATATTTTCTTGTTTTGTCTGCAGGGCACTCGTTCGGCGTTTGTCGATGATGGCAAGCTTGCCACCGAGTCGTTTCACGTGGCCGCTTGCGCGTTTAATGCTCCCTTCGTCTGGGCTGACCACAACGATGTCGTCTTCGGTCAGGCCCATTTCAACGAAGTGTTCGTTCAGGATCGGCGCAGCATACAGATGGTCCACGGGTACATCGAAAAAGCCCTGGATTTGGGCGGCGTGCAAGTCCATTGTGAGAACGCGATCGGCTCCGGCCCGGGTGATCAAATTGGCCACCAACTTGGCTGTGATCGGCGTCCGGCCCTCGTCCTTACGATCCTGCCGCGCGTACCCGTAGTAGGGGATCACTGCGGTGATCCGCGCCGCGCTCGCTCTTTTGCAGCTGTCCATCATCACCAGCAATTCCACCAGATTGTCATTGACTGGTGGACAGGTCGGTTGCACTAAGAATACATCGCGACCCCGTACATCTTCTTCAATCTTGCAGGAGTTTTCGCCATCGGGAAATTTTCCCAACGAGATCTTGCCGCGCATCAGATGCAAGAACTCGCATATGTCGTTGGTCAGTTGGGGATTGGCTTGGCCGCTGAAGATCTTCAGTTCACGCATGGATAGCCCATTCTTCGCATTTCGTTGGACACGGAAGCCAATTCCTCGATCGTATTGATGCTCAAGCCTTCACACGGCTTAAGGACCGCCAGCGCTTGCACATCTTTGCCCTCGTTCTTCAATATGCCCGGACAATCGGTGATGTAGTATTCCTGCTGCTGATTCTGATTGTCGAGTTGGTCGAGTGCGTGAAGCAATTCATGGCAGTCAAACACGTATGTGCTCATGTTGACTTCCGTGATCTGTTTCTGACGGTCGCTGGCGTCCTTTTCTTCGACGATTCCCTGAAATTCGCCGTTGGTGTCGCGAACAATGCGCCCCAATCCCGCCGGATCGTCACAGTGTAACGTCCCCAGAATTGCCGCGGGCTGATCCCGGTAAAACGCGGCGAGCAAGGCGCTGATCGAATTGGGTTGTGCCAGCGGAGAGTCGCCCGTGACAACCAACACTGGCCCTTCGTGATCTCGCAGCGCACCGCGACACATCATCACGGCGTGTCCGGTCCCAAGCTGCTCGATTTGATCGGCGAAAGCAACATCCGAGCGATGCGCAAGCGTTTGGCGGACAAGATCCGCCTCGTATCCAACCACGACAATCGAGTGGTTGATACCCGCCGACTGGAGTGCGTCCAGGACGAATTCGATCATCGGTCGACCGCAAACCGGGTGCAGCACTTTGGGTAAATCGGAATTCATCCGTGTGCCTCTTCCGGCCGCCAACACCACCGCTACGGCAGGCTTCATGGTTCGCTTCTCGGCTCGTGTGCAAGTTGATAAACCGTGCCGGTGGCGAGCACCGTTTTCGGCAGGTACCATCGGTCTGGGAATCTTGGCCTGATCGCGATTCGGTTGCCAGGGGACCTATCGACTTAACTGAGATGAAATCTTCGAAAACGGGAACGACCCAACTAAACCAGGGACACGGGCCATTTGGATTGGATCGCCACAAATCGGGATTCAGTGCGACGATTCCACGATCGAGCGTTGTAGAAGAAGTTACCCGACCTGGACTCGAACCAGGACTGAGGGAATCAAAATCCCTAGTGCTACCATTACACCATCGGGCATCTGCATCCACAGAGTTTGCAGCCACCGGAGGGGGCTAAAACAACGCCGATTCAAGTAGCTTAGGTTTTCTCGCTCCGGTTCACAACCGCGAATGAGAGTTGTTCTAGTTCGATCGCCAAATCAACCTCGACACGCTTCACTGTTTCCGGCAACGTGATCGTAACTGGGGCAAAATTGAGGATCCCTTCGATGCCGGCCTTGGCCAGCAAGGTGGCCGCTCCCTGAGCCTCTGGCGAGGGCACGGCAATAATTGCCAGGCGAATCTGGGATTTGTCGATGATCTCGGCCAATTGATCGATATGATAGACGGGAATCTCTTCGATGCTCTGACCGACGATGGACGGATCGACGTCGAAGGCCGCAACGACGCAAAATCCCTGACGTCCGAAACCGCGGTACCGCAACAGGGCCCGGCCGAGATTTCCCAGCCCGATCAACGCCACCGGCCAAGATCGATCCGTCCCCAAAATCTGCTTGATCGCGGCAATCAGCTCTTCGCACCGGTAGCCGATACCTGGATAGCCAAATTGCCCAAAGTAGGCCAGGTCCTTGCGAACCTGAGCGTCCGTAAAACCCAGAACTGTACCCAGTTGCGTCGAACTGGTCGTTTCGTGGCCGCTCTGGACCAAGTGTTGCAGTTCTCGGAGATACAAGCTGAGGCGACTAACAACGGCCTTGGGAACCGCGCCGTTCGTGGGCGTCAGCGATTTTGGCTGATCTTCGTCCATTGGAGGCCAAGTAAGTAATGAGGGTGACAGCTAACGGAACCTGACGTGATGCAGTGAATCGCGGGCGGATCAGGGACCAGATTTCGGTTTCTCCTGCTGACACTTTAGGACATCGGCCCAGTTGCAGGCAAGACAGTTCGAGCCGAGTTGGTCTGGTGCCCAAGACGACAGTAAACCAACACGAGCCCCCTTCGCAACACGAAAGAGGCTCGAATCCGAGTGGTGAACGAGACGTCTTGCAGTTGGTCTACCAGTCGTAACCGGGGTCCCGGTCTAACCAAAGACCACCCGTCGTAACGTTGTATAGCCAACCACCGGCGCCACCTGCCGTGACGTCCCCCACGACAGGAGGGTCGTTTGTGATGACCTTTACGGCGTTCGAGGCCGAGTATGAATTTTCTGGAAACTCCAACAGGTAAGGTCCGTAGACACCGGTGGCGGCGTCTACTGTGCCATCCACTTTTGTCTTACCGGTCATTACGTCGGAGAGGGTCTGGCTGCCGTTGATCACCGGCAATTCTGCAGCGTGTTGACCGCGGTATGTCTGGATCATCGACCGCATTGTACTCAAGTTGAATTCGACCGTGCTTTTGCGAGCATCATCGGTTGTAGAGCTGAACTGAGGAATCACGACAGCCGCTAAGACGGCCATGATGACAACGACGATCAGCACTTCGACTAGTGTAAATCCTCGGTTGCGAATGTTCTTCATCACAAGCCTTTCACCTCTCACTGTCATGAATACTTCTCGACCATTCCACGTCGAGACCGTCAGCGACTGACTTGTCGAAAGACCGTTCTGTCGGAAGTCAGTCTGCCCTCGATGAAGGTACTTACATCGCAAAGAACCGAGAGTCAAAAAGCAACCATGAATTTCTTGTCGAAACGGGAATTCACTCGCACGAGTTGCTGCATTGGTTCGCACAATTGGTGCATTGCTCATATTCGCGCGCAACGGTGCTCTGTAGCGGAAGACGGGGGCGCTAGGCAACTGTCTTACACGAAGAACTGATTTTCTTCCGATGGATCGGACTGACCCGTTTTGGCGACCTATATTTGCCAAACGCTAGATTTTGCCAGATGAATCCCAACGTGTGACAACTCTGTTTGTCAGCAAAGGAGATCGGAAGATGAAAAGTTTCGTGCAAGTACCGATCTTGGCGGCGATTGCGCTGCTCGTATCGGTGAACACAGCCTCAGCCGGATACCTGGGTGCTGCCAGCTATCGGCATTGTGCCGCAACGAGTCCTGCTAGTTTTAGCTGTGCCAAGCAGCAGTGCTACACCGTCATGAAGACGTGTCGTGACGTTGTGTACGAGAAACAACAGTACACATGTTACCGGACAGCCTACGAAACAGTCTTTGACACCAAGACTGTCGATTGCGTGAAATACGTTCCCGAAACGCACTATCGCGAATGCTCGTACACGGTCTGCAAACCGGTGTACGAGACATGCTATCGCACGTGTACCTACGACGTCTGCAAGCCGGTCTGGGAGACGCGGACAAAAGACATCTGCTACACGGTCTGCCGTCCCGTCTGGGAAACACGAACCAAGGACGTTTGCTATACAGTGAATCGTCCCGTTTGGAAGACTCACACCAGGGACATCTGTTACACGGTCTGCAAGCCAGTTTGGGAAACGCGAACGAAAGATGTTTGCTACACAGTCTGCAAACCCGTGTGGGAAACTTGCAGCCGAGATATTTGCTACACCGTCTGTAAGCCCGTGTGGGAAACCAAGACGCGGACAGTCTGCTATACGGAACGTAAACCCGTCTACGAGACTTGCTACCGCACGGTTTGTCGTACGATCTGCAAGCCGATCCACTATACCAAGGAAGTTCAGGTTTGCTCGGGACGTTGGAATACGGAAGTCATCGAATGCCCAGGTCCTGTCATTCGCAAGTGCGTTCAAGAGCCGGGTTGCTGGACTTGGGATCCCTGCCTTTGCCGTTGTGTGTACGTTCCCGGAAAGTCACACATCGTTGAAGTGCAGTGCCCGCCTCGTACGATTTGCAAGAAGACTTGGATTCCCGAGGTATCGACTCGGACGATCAACTGCGTTCGTTACGAGCGTGAAACTGTAAAGGAGCAAGTGCCCTATACGGTTTGCCGCTACATCTGTGAACCGAAGACGAAGACCTGCACCTATCGGGTTTGCCGCATGGTTCCCGAGAAGCGGGTGAAAACTGTCACCTATCGCAAGTGCCACATGGTACCCGAAAAAGTGATGAAGACCTGCACGTACAAGGTCTGCCACATGGTGCCGCAAAAGCAGGTCAAAACGGTTACCTACAGGACATGTTGCATGGTGCCGGAGAAGGTCACCAAGACGTGCTCGTACAAAGTCTGCCATATGGTGCCTGAGAAGGTTACTAAGACTTGCACTTACCGCGTCTGCCGCATGGTTCGCCAGTGCGTAACCAAGCAAGTACCTTACACGGTTTGCCGCTACGAGAAGCAAGTGCTCACCAAGCGAGTGCCCTACACCGTATGCAAGCCGGTTCATTATCAGAAGACGATTCGAGTGCCTCGGTGCGTCGCAACGAAGGTCCCGTACACGGTCACGCGTTGCGTGCCGCGGACGGTCTGCAGGCAAGTCCCCGTGACAGTGTGCTGCCCAGCTCCTAGCTGTGGCCGCAAGTCGCATGGCGGCTGCAAGAGCTGCGGCTGATAACTCGACTTCCATCTCCAGAAGAATTTATTTGGCATGATTGCGGCGACCCAAGATGGTTTGGGTCGCCGTTTTCTCTTCTGGAGCGCTCTCGCCGCCAGACTCAACGGGGCCTAGCCCAACGGCGATGGTGTGACCGAGGTCTAAGATATCTCGATCTCGTCGTCCGAAGTCAACGAATCAGGTGGCCATCGCGAAACACGCGTCAGGTAGATAATCGCAACGAAGTCGTACAGGCCATGTGTGACGATTGGGGCCGCGAGGTCATCGACAAGCAAGAAGAGACCGCCCAGGTAGATGCCTACGCCTGTCGCGAGTACGGCATAGGTGGCGTTGAGCCAGTGGCAGATGCCAAATAGCAGTGCGGCCGTCACCAGCGCCAAGGCCCAGCCGTATGGCTGGTCGAGCCAGGCTTGGAGCCCACTTTGCACCAAGCCGCGAAACAACAGTTCTTCGCCGAATCCAGCGGCGGTAGAAATCGCCGTGATCTCGACAATCGAAAGACTCTTGAACATCGGCAATACGACGGAAGAGACTTTCTTCTTGAAATTAGAAAGCACTCTTGGTTGGCGGTCCAGAATCACGAGCCCGATCAGCAAGGGCAGTGCCGCCACGGCTCCCCAGAGGCAAACGATCGCCAACTCGCTCGCCGGCTTATCGAATCCCAAGGTAGAAAGCGGGTCGAATCCCAGTCCGCGCCCGGCCAAAACCGCCAGGAATCCTAAACCCGCCTCAAAGGCAAACGCCATGGCTGCGAATTGTTGCTTGGACCTTGACATGCTCTCGGGTGATTCCAACTCCGGTATAGTTGCCTTCGGTTCGCCAAGATGGCGCGACACTTCGCTGGCTATCCAGTCTACGTAGAACACCCCTTCATTGACGATCTTTGGGGCCGCTGGTAAAATCGCGTGCCTAAGTGAAATTCCGCACCGGATTCCCATCCGTTACTGTCGTCCGTAGGTTGCGGGACTGAATTTGCATCTATCGCCGTCGGCGATCCCCGGGTTTTCCACTGGCAAATCGCAGTGTGAGCGGGTTCGCTATTTGATTCGTGAGGCGATTTTTCCTTACACGTGGTTTCAAGAGAGATTCCAAACATGTCTGACAAGATGATCTACTACTTTGGCAAGTCGGGTTGCGATGGCAAGGGGGCGGACAAGCAGTTACTCGGTGGCAAGGGCCTGAATCTGGCCGAAATGACCGATATTGGCTTGCCGGTGCCGCCCGGTTTTACGATCACGACGGCGTGCTGCGATCAGTATTACAAAGAGGGCGGTCGACTGCCTGCAGGGTTGATCGACGATGTCAAAGCCAACGTGGCGAAACTCGAGCAGGAACTGGGCAAGAAGTTTGGTGACGACGCAAACCCGTTGTTGGTTTCGGTGCGGAGTGGTGCGGCCATTTCCATGCCAGGCATGATGGACACGATCTTGAACTTGGGGCTGACCGATGTGGCAGTCGAAGGGTTAGCCAAGGCGACTGACAACCAACGCTTCGCCTACGACGCTTATCGCCGCTTGATCAACATGTTTGGCGGTGTGGTGATGGAGATCGTCCACGGACATTTCGAAGCCGCTTTCTCGACGATCAAGACGAAATACGATGTCGAACTCGATACCGAGGTCCCCGCGGAAGGGCTCGTCGAATTGTGCGAAGCTTACAAAGCAGTGTATCGCGAACATACGGGCACTGACTTTCCTCAGGATCCGCACGCACAACTGGCTTTGGCCGTCGAAGCGGTCTTCAAGAGCTGGAATACATTCCGGGCGATTCGCTATCGTGAAGTCGAAGGTATCCGCGGTTTGCTCGGCACTGCCGTCAACTGCCAATCGATGGTCTACGGAAACATGGGGAACGACAGCGGAACTGGTGTCGCATTCACTCGCAATCCGTCCACGGGCGAAAACAAGTTCTATGGTGAATTTTTGGTCAATGCCCAAGGCGAAGACGTGGTTGCTGGCATTCGCACGCCGCAACCCGTTGATGAAATGCCGGCTTGGAAAACCGAGGCGTTGCCGGAGATCGGTGCCAAGGTTCACAAGCAGTTGCTGGAAATCAAGACGATTCTGGAAAGCCACTATCGCGACATGCAAGACATCGAGTTCACGATCGAAGGTGGCAAGTTGTTCATGCTGCAAACGCGAAACGGGAAACGCACGGGTGCGGCCGCGGTTCGCGTCGCCTGCGAGATGGTTAAGGAAGGATTGATCGAAGAGAAGACCGGTGTCACGCGAATTCCAGCCAACGACCTGACTCAATTGCTGTTGCCAAGTTTCAATCCGGAAGCCAAGGCGACCGCCGAAGTCCTCACAAAAGGTTTGCCGGCATCGCCCGGCGCGTCCGTTGGCAAGCTGGCTTTTACGGCAGACGAAGCAGTCGAGCGAACGGCGGCTGGCGAGAAAGTACTCCTGTGCCGCAAGGAGACCAGCCCGGAAGATATCGATGGTATGCACAGCGCCGCTGGGATTTTGACGAGCACTGGCGGCATGACCAGTCACGCCGCGGTTGTTGCGCGTGGATGGGGCCGCTGCTGCGTGGCCGGAGCCGGTGATATCCAGATCGACGAGACGGGTCGCAAGATCACCGTCGCGGGCAAGACGCTTAACCACGCCGACACAGTTTCGATCGACGGCACGACGGGCGAAGTCATGGTTGGTTCGGTCGCCACACAATCGCCTGAACTCTCCGGCGATTTCTCGACGGTAATGGACTGGGCCGACAAATACCGCACTTTGCAGGTCCGCACCAATGCCGATTCACCGGAAGATTCACAGCGTGCCCGTGAATTCGGCGCGCAAGGCATCGGTCTTTGCCGAACCGAGCACATGTTTTTCGAGGGCGATCGAATCATGGCCGTTCGCGAGATGATCTTGGCCAAAGACGAGGCCGCTCGTCGCGCGGCAGTGGCCAAACTGCTTCCCTTCCAGCGAAACGACTTTGTCGGCATCTTCACGGCGATGAAGGGCCTGCCCGTCACCGTCCGGTTGCTTGACCCGCCGCTGCACGAGTTCCTGCCGCACGAGAAAAAGTCGCAGGAAGAAATGGCGAAGCATATGGGTCTCGCTTTGGAAGAGGTCACTTCGCGCGTGGACCAGTTGCACGAGGCCAACCCGATGCTGGGGCATCGTGGCTGCCGTTTGAGTGTGACGTATCCGGAAATCCTGGAGATGCAGGTTCGGGCGATCGTCGAAGCGGCCATCGCCTGCCAGGCAGACGGTGTCGATGCTCATCCGGAAATCATGATTCCACTGGTCGGCACAGCCACCGAATTGAAGCTACTGCGTGGTTTGACGGAAGAGACGATTGCCGAGGTCAAGAAAGAGAAAGGCGTCAGCGACTTGGACATCTTGATCGGCACCATGATCGAGATCCCGCGTGCCGCCCTCACCGCAGACGAAGTCGCCGAGTACGCAGACTTCTTCAGTTTCGGGACCAATGATCTCACGCAGATGACGTTTGGCTACAGTCGTGACGACATCAATTCCTTCCTGCCAGACTATTTGAGGAAGGAAATTCTGCCGACTGACCCATTCCAGGCCCTGGACCAAACGGGCGTTGGCCAGTTGGTCGCGATGGGTGTCACCAAAGGCCGCAGCACACGCACGGGCTTGAAAGTTGGCATCTGTGGCGAACACGGCGGCGATCCTTCGTCGATCGACTTCTGCCACCGTGTTGGTCTGGATTACGTCAGTTGTTCGCCCTTCCGCGTGCCGATCGCGCGATTGGCTGCTGCTCAAGCCGCGATCAACAACGGCTAGTTGCGACCCTTCCTGGACTGATCAATCCGCACGCGCTCTAGGGCACGCGACAGTTTGGCGAACAGGCTGGCTGAGATTTCTCAGCCAGCCTTTCGTGTTTCTAGATCGACGGCACGTTGAATTCTGTTCGTGGGAAAGCGAACGGTCGCGGCGCGCGGTGTGCGGCGTTCTTGCACAACGCCGCGTTGACTGCTGACCAAGAATTCGTAGAACTCCGAGGCCGGCCCGTCAGGGAATTGGCTGCCAAGTTTTGCCAGCGTCTCGTTCCACGTCAGGCCCTCGCGGTAGACGACACGGTAGGCGGCTTTGAGGTCAGACAAGTCCGCCGGCGAGAATCCGCTCCGCCGCAAGCCGACCTGATTCAACCCGACGATTTTCGTGGTGATTCCGTCCAGCATGACAAAGGGTGGCACATCTTGTGCAACGTGCGCTTGGCCGCCAACCATGGCGTACTGACCGATCCGACAGAACTGGTGAATCCCAGCAGCCCCCGCGATATACACACAATCGTCGACCACGACGTGTCCGGCAATCATGACGTTATTGGCCACGATAATGTGGTCCCCCAAATCACAGTCATGGCCCACGTGTGAATTGGCCATTAGCAGATTGTGTTGACCAATTTGCGTCACACTCGCCGGCTCGAGTGCGCGGTGGATTGTCACGTACTCGCGAATCACGTTGTGGTCGCCAATGTCCACTCGGCCGACTTCGTTGCCGGCTTGCAGGTGTTGCGGACGTCCGCCCAGGACCGCACCCTCGGCGACCTCGCAATTGACGCCGAGCGAGGTGCCGGATTTGATCACGACATGTGACGCAATCTGGCAATCATCGTCCAAGGTGGTGCCCGCTTCGATTACCGAAAACGCCCCAATCGAGACATTTTCGCCTAGTCTTGCGTCGGGCGATACAACTGCCGTTTCATGAACGCGCGTCACGTTGAACTCCTCTGAAGGCGTGTCTCCCCAATTGTCATCGGCACCTGCCGGTGGTCGGATTGAAAGGATTTTTCAGGTTGCTACCCGAATTGTGGGGGGCGTTTGCTTGCTGGGGTAACGAGGCGGGGTCCTTTTTCCAATAAGCACCGCGAATCTGGGAGAAGAACTCGACCGAAGAAATCACTCGATCCAGTGACCTGTACTGACGAGCGACCGGTCTCGCCACCTTGGCGCTCCGCCCACCGCGTTACCGATCGATCTGAATCCCCGCATCATCAATGTGATAGCGAGCAATCTGATCGTCACACGCGCTGCCTCGATGCTTGGCGATATACAGCCCACGTTCGATCCGATTTCTCTCTCGGATCTTCCCCAAGTAGATCAACGTGCTGGCATTGGCCAGGGCGTCGCCTTCATCGAGCGGTCGCACGATCATGTCGTCCAGCATGGCGTCGTGCGATGTATACAATAGCAGGCAACTGTTGGACGCCGTGTCGTAGGCATGGGTTGCGGCGTCCGCCGCATTGCGCCGATAAGCTTCACGGAACAGGTCACGCGCTACCCATTCGGGGTCCTTCCGAATCACTTGATGATAGACGTACTCGAATAAATTGAATTGAATCGACTCGTGCGGCCGGTCCGTCGGTTCGATGCCATCCACGACGAATCGTCGCACGCCATGTATGCAGTTTCCGTACAAGAATGCGATCGCGCTGCGCAGCTTGGCATTCAATTCAGCTTGCCATTGCTGCCATTGGTCGAAATCCAGGTCGCGTTTGGTGACCCGCCGACCGCTGTAGTCAAATAGGTGTAGATAGTCGCCGTGATTGCGCTCCGCGGCGAAAAATGAATCCAACTTGATCATCTGGTCGCCGGAAACTTCCGACATCGTCCAGTCGAAGATTCTTTGAGCGTATTCCGAATGGCTTTGAGAATCACCACGCGCGCTCATGTCAAACACCACACCCCGGCGACCCTCCTGCGCCAGACCTGCATTGGCGAATTGAATCCCCAGTTGTGTCTTGCCAATACCTGTCGCCCCAACGATCACTGTCAACGTTCCGGGCAGCAGACCGCCGCCGAGTTTCTCGTCGAGCTTGTCGATCCCCGTGGAATGGCGAACTTGCGCAGCCATCAAAGTCCTCTATTTGGCTCATGTTCTTTCCGCGACCACAACGCGTAGTCGTTTGTAGAAGGATAACCGGTTGTTTGCTTCGTTTGTACCGTCACAATATGTAGCGTGCATACAATCACTAAGAAGCAGAAGTCGTAGTGCGGTTCACGTTCACTGCCGATTGAATACGTTTGCGACACTCACTGATTCAGAAGGGACGCCAATGTCGACGGACACCACGTTGGTGGATCTATTCAATGACCGTGTTGCTTCCAGTGGCGACATCACCGCCATCTGGATCGTCAAGGATGGCGAGTTTCAGCCCCGCACGTGGAACGAATTGGCGAGCGACGTATTCCGTGTCGCCACGTCGTTGGCGGAGTTTGTTGAACCGGGCGAGCGTGTCGTTCAGCTGTCGGAGAATCGATATGAATGGATCGTGTGCGATCTGGCGATTCAGTTGGCTCGCGCGATTCACGTTCCGATTCACGCCCCGCTGGCGGCCGCTCAGGTGGTCGAGCAGATTCGGGATTGCGATGCTCGTGTCGCGCTGGCCTCGACAGTCGAGCAAGCCGAGAAGATCCTCATAGGTGGCGACGACTTGCCACCGGACCTGCGACTGTTCTGTTTCGACCACAGCCCAGACACGGGCGGTGTCGAGCCGTTTACTCGACTGCTCGACGAGCAACAGGGTTCGACCGAGGCAGTTGTACGAGCAGCGCGCACGCATGTCACGCCGGAGTCGATCGCCACGTTGCTTTACACTTCGGGAACCACTGGTGAACCAAAGGGCGTGATCCTGACGCAGCGCAACTTGACGAGCAACGCTTTGGCGACCCTTGCCGCGATCGAACAGACGACTGAAGACCTCCGTGTCAATTTCCTGCCACTCAGTCACGTGTTCGCGCGAACTTGTGACCTCTACACATGGATCGCACTCGGTTCGCAGTTGGCACTGGCACAGTCGCGCGAATCCGTGATCGCAGATTGCCAGGCACTGCATCCCACGACGTTGAACGGCGTTCCATATTTCTTCGACAAGGTTCGACGCGTTTTGATTGACATGGGAAGGGCTGATGAACCGGACGCGTTAAGAAGCCTGTTTGGAGGCAAGGTCAGGTTCTTCTGCTCCGGTGGCGCCGCGTTGCCCGATCACGTGTTTGATTTTTTCCAAGCACGCGGTGTACCGATTCTACAGGGCTATGGGCTGACCGAGACATCGCCGGTCATTACTGTTTCGAGCCTCGAGCACGTGCGTCGGGGGGCGTCGGGGAAGGCCATTCAAGACGTAGAAGTTCGAATTGCTGACGACGACGAGATTCTCACGCGCGGGCCGCATCTGATGTCCGGCTACTATCATCGGCCCGAAGAGACCGCCGAAGTGATTCAGGACGGCTGGTTCCATACAGGCGACTACGGCGATGTTGACGAGGATGGGTTTCTTTTTATTCGCGGACGCAAGAAAGAGATCATTGTGACCTCCGGTGGTAAGAATGTCTCGCCCGTGCAATTAGAGTCGCTGCTGACCGAGGACCCACTCATCTTGCAGGCCGTCGTGATCGGAGACGATCGCAACTATCTGACCGCGCTGATCGTGCCGGACCCCGACCAGCTGCGCGACGTTATCGTCAAACAGAAGTGGCAGATCGTCTCGCCCGCGCAAGCGTTAGCCCATCCACAGGTTATCGATTTGTTCCGTCAGCGGATTCAAACGCAGCTCGCCACAGTCTCTCGTTACGAACAAGTGCGAGCGTTCACGTTGCTGGATCACGGCTTCACGATCGAGTCCGGCGAAATGACACCCAAGCTCAGCCTGCGGCGCGACATCATCGCGACAAACTACACGACTCAGATCGAAGCGATGTACCGGAAAAACAACGATTCTGGTTCAACTTGAACACCAGAAGGTCTGGGAATCCGCGTAAATCAGCTCAACCAACTAGCCATTTTGACGAACGTAAAATGTTGCCGCATATACGGTTTGAGGCTAAGATAGAATGATCTTCTGCGGCGTATGGTGGCAACTGCCAACTCGCTGTCTTCCCACCCTGAGTGACGGGGATTAATGCACGTGAGTTCAGGATTTGACCCATACAGCGAGTGGCTGGACCTGAAGGCATCGACGGGTCCTCTTGATCATTACCAATTGCTCGGGCTTCCGCGGTTTGAACAGGACACAACCGTCATCGCAGACGCCGCAGATCGCGCGTTGTCACGCGTCCGCAGTCACCGACCGGGTGTCCACTCCCAGGCCTGGGCACAGTTGTTGGACCAGATCACCACCGCCAAGACCTGCCTCGCAAACGCTTCGTTGCGCGCAGATTATGACCGCAGCTTGGGCCAGGATAGTTGGGGCCAGGATACCGCGTCCGGGTTGTCGGCCAACGCTTCGCCATCGCCGCAACCAGACACACCGACGGCCGTGCCGAACCCCGAATCGCCAACCAACCAAAATACGACCAACCAAAACACGAATCCGGCGGGCGCTTATTCCGGCCCGGCTGCAACACCAGTTCCTGGCTTTGTTCCGCCTCACGCGGATCCGATGGCTCCGGTGGGAGTACCAACTCCTCAATCCGCAGCGCCGGCTAGCCCTATCCCGGGCTTCGCCAACCTACCGACGAGCAATCCTGGACTTCAATCGCAAGCGATGATGGGCCAAGCTGTTCCAGCCGCCGATCCAATGGCACCGTTGGAAACCGCATCCGCCCCCCAGTCGCAGATCCCAGCCGATCCCGTGCAGAACGTGCCGATGCCGGGCTTTGCCAATCTTGTCCCGCACCAGAATCCGATGGCTCCGGCCGCAAGTCCGATAGTCCAATCTGCTTCCGTTCCAATGGCACAACCTGTCGGCATGGCCCAACCGGCGATGGCGCAACCCGTATCGGAATCTCAAGCGCCGGCCCACGTTGAATCGCCGCCCGCTATGACAAACGCTGTGCAAGCGACTGCCGCGATTGCCGCGGACGTCTCGCCGGACCAACCTCCCGGGTTGGGCGCTAAACGATCGGCAACCGCAATGGCAAGATCGCGGTCACAGACCGGGATCATGACGCCCATTCTGGTCGGCGTCGCCGTGGGCCTGCTGCTGTTATTTATGGGTGCTCTTTATTGGTTCATGGGAGATCCCGGCGAATCGGACATCGCTACGCAAACACATCCAGGGTACCGTCCAGTCGTCAGTCAAGCAGCGACGACATCTGCAAGTGGCGAGCCCAGCGGTTTGCCGTCAGGTAGATCGGGTGAGAACGTCGATCCAGATGCGTCTGGCACAACGGGCTCGCCGCCTGCAAGTATCCCTGCACCGAGTCCTGAACCGGATCCACCGGCGATGGAGGATTCCCCGGCGGCTGAACCAACACCGCCTGAACCAACGCCTCCTGAGCCGACACCAACGCCGATGCCGCCGCAACCGAGTCCTGCAGAGTTGGTTCAGCTCAGCACGAAACTGAAGTCGGCGCGTGCGGCGCTCGCCAAGCATGACTTCGCGGCTGCGAAGACGATTTTGGACAGTGCCGAGCCGTTGATCATGTTGGAGGCGCATCAATCGAAGTTCGATCGACTTCGCCAGGCGACCGAGTATGCTGCCGATTTTCACGATGCGATTGCTACCGGCACCAGCAAGTTGCAGGCGGGCGAAGCATTGCAGGTCAGGGGCAACAGTGTTGGAATTGTCGAGGCTTCGGCCGACCACGTTGTGCTGCGTATCGGTGGCATGAACAAGCGATATGAGTTGTCTAACTTGCCATTGGGGCTGGCCGTCGTGCTCGCGCATCAAGCGGTTTCGCCGACGGACGTACGGACGATCGCCCAGAAGGCTTGTTATGTCGTAACCAGCCCCGCTGCCACCGCAGACGACAAGACCAAGGCGCGAGATTGGTTTCTCGAAGCTGCCGCAGGTTTGCCGGCCGTCGCGGATTTGGCGGATTTTTTGGAGGACGACTACAATCTAGTTGCGGATGTTGTTACGCCAACCGAGATGCCGGATTCTCCCACGACGACTGATCCGGCAAACAAGCCAACGCGTCAAGAAGTGATGCAGTTGGCCACCGCGTTGTCTGCGGCAAGGAAGGCAATTATGGCGCGCGACCTGGGCGGCGCGGAATCACAACTGACGGCTGCCGAGGCGTTTGCGAAGCGGGCCGATCACAAACAAAAACTGTGGCGGTTGCAGCGGCTCGCCGAACACATCCGGGCGTTCGACGAGGCGATGAAGGAGGCCATCGCCGCCTTGAATCCGGGCGACGTGATTAAAGTTGGCAGTAGTACCGAGATAACGGTCGAACGCATTAATCCAGCGTCACTTGCCGTCCAAGTCGTCGGATTGAAGAAGACCTATCCTCTGGATAACCCACCGCTCGGCTTGGCCGTCGCGCTCGTGCAGACGAAGCTCTCACCCGACGATCCCGTGACCAAAGCCGTTCTAGCTGCTTTTGTCGTGGCCAGCAGGGATTCCGATGACCGCACACTCGCCAAAGCTCGCGCCTGGTACGAAGAGTCTGCGGCAGGGAACCCTGACTATGCCAATCTGGGGGACGTAATCGATGACGATTACAATCTCCTGGAGGATTTTCAGGAAGAGTAGCTGTCACCGACGTCGTGAGACTCTGCGAGTGCACGGCCCGAATTCTCGTGAATCCGGTTACAATAATTCTCAACGGCGTTGCTCGTACGCGTGGTACCCGCAAACCTAAGTACTGACGCGGCCCTGGTGTTACAATGCGCAAACGCCTTGCTGAAATTGTAAATAGCGGGACGATCGGCCATGTCGAAACCCAAGAACTCCCCCATGATTGACCAACTTGGACCGTATCGCATCGACAAGCAAATTGGTCGAGGCGGCATGGGTTCGGTCTACTCGGGCGTCGACGAGGAGACCGGGGAGAAAGCCGCCATCAAAGTTTTGGCGGTTGCGTTCGCCGATGATCCAGGATTCCGGAGTCGTTTCCTGACGGAGATTGAGACACTCAAGCAGCTGCGCCACCAGAATATCGTTCGCTTACGAGGCGACGGCGAACAAGACGGTCAGCTCTTCTATGTGATGGAGTTGGTCGAAGGACGCAGTTTGCAGGAAGAGCTGCAGGCTGGGCATCACTACGACTGGAATGAAACGGCCGAGATTGCGATTCAGATCTGCCAGGCACTCAAGCATGCTCACGACCACGGAGTCATTCATCGCGACCTCAAGCCAGCAAACTTGCTTCGGGCACCAGATAATCAGATCAAACTGACCGATTTCGGCATCGCCAAGCTGTTCGGCGGAAGTCACATGACGGCCGTGGGAAGTGTCGTGGGTACCGCCGATTTCATGTCGCCTGAACAAGCGGAAGGGCTTGGGGTCACGCATCGATCAGACTTGTACAGCCTTGGCGCGGTCATGTTTACTCTGCTTGCGCGGCGGCCACCATTTGGAGGCGCCTCGCTGCCGCAAGTTGTCCATAAGCTGCGTTTTGAAGAGGCACCGTCGGTCCGCCGTTTCGCCCCAGAAGTTCCAACGGAACTTGAACAAATCATCAGCCAACTGCTCAGCAAGAAACCTGACGAGCGCGTCGCTACGGCATTGGTTTTAGCAAATCGATTGCGGGCGATGAAACATGGATTGGCGAACCGCAACACCAGCGATGCAGCAAGCGCGGAAGGCGACTTCGCGAAACCATCTGTCGCTCCGGCGCCCGCGGATGAAGATGTGACCCGGATTTCCAACTCCAGCCAGATGCCGAATACCGAATTGCTCCCCACGGCGGTGGACGACTTCGAGCTTCGAGAGGATGTCCAGCGCGAATCTGGTGCGGAGTCATGGAACGACGCCACGAAAGCCACGGTCGACGAAGTCTCCGAAGACAGCGGATCGAGAGGTAATAATTCGAGCGATGGGGTCTCCAGCGATGGCGTCAGCAAGTCTCGGAAGACGATTGTCGAAACACCGCCGCCTGCTGTCAATCGATTCACGACGATCGAAGCGGAGGAACATCGCAGGCGGCAAGAGACCATCGACCGTCCGGCCAAATGGCGCGAAGCGATCAAGGTTGTCACCATGACCATCGTTTTGGTCGCCATTGTCACAATCTCGTGGGTCTTGATGCGACCTTCGGCCGACCGCATCTATTCGGAGATCGTCAAGAGCCAAGCGACTGGGCAGTCGGACGATGCCAGAAAACAGATGAAGCGGATTGAGAAGTTCTTGAAGAAGTTCCCCGACGATGATCGCGCCCAAGAAGTCGCTGGCTACCAGTTGGATATCCTTTCCGAATGGCACGCGACGCGTCTGCGCGTCCAAGCACGCCAGACAATACTCCTGCCGGTGGAAGAGAAATATGTGCAAGCCATGAAGCTTCGTGAATCACAACCTGCTGTGGCACGGGGAGCCCTATTGAACTTGGTTCGCGACCACGAGTCAGAAGCCGCTGAATCGGAAAGGACACGGCTCTGCATCAAATATGCGTCTCATCAATTCTCACTTTTGAGTGACGCGATAGGCACGCGGCGAAGAACCAGTCCTTGATCCGCGGGTGTGGTATCGAGCCCCACGCTCAACCACGAGTCGTTTTGTGTGCCGCCCGAGAACGCCTGGCTGTCGCACCAGACATGCCGCCAGCACGGTCGCGGGTGTTTCTTCTTCTCAGATGTCAGCCACGATTTCGTCGTAGAACTTGAGATAGTTGTCAGGATCGTCGCCGGCGCGAAATTGCATGGCGGCCCGAGGATGTAGATTCAATTGTCCGGTAATGTTGTAGGGAACCAGCGGACCCCACTCCACCGTTTCACGTAGCGGATCAATGTACTCTTGCAGCAGCTTGACAATCGGTCGCAACTTGAATTTTGGGTTTCGCAGAAAACCCAACAACAGCTCCATGGGGCAGTTGCCTGCACCACGGCCGAGTCCAGCCATGGTGGCGTCGACACGATTGGCACCTAAGATGATTGCCTCAATTGTGTTGGCAAAGGCCAACTGCATATTGTTGTGAGCATGAATACCGATCTCTTTGCCGGTACCTTCCATGGCTGCCGCGTATTTGTTGTAGAGCATGTCCACTTGTTCGCGATACAGATGTCCGAAGCTATCAACGATTACCATGGCGCAGACCGACGTCGTGCGTATGACCTCCAGCACCGCATCGATTTCTGTTTCGGTGATGTTGGAAACGGCCATGAGGTTGGCCGTCGTTTCGTAGCCCAACTCATGAAAGTGATTGATCATCTCGACCGCTTCGGAGACCTGATGCGCGTAGAATGCCACCCGGATCATGTCCAGTACGCTCTGCTCTCGTGGCACAACTTGTTTCTTCCAGTCGCTCTTTTCAGCATCCGCCATCGCGACAAGTTTTAGCTCGACCGCGTCGGCGTCGTGATCGGGAAAAACGCGATTCAGATCGGCCTCGTCGCAATGTCGCCACGGTCCAAATTCGCCTGTCGGAAAAAGACGAGGTGAATTCTTGTACCCGACTTCCATATAGTCGACGCCCGCCGCGATCGACGCCTCGTAGACCGCACGCACAAGTTCATCGTCGAATTGGTGATTGTTGATCAGACCGCCGTCACGAATCGTGCAGTCCAGGACTTTCAGTCCTGGTCGGTAGGTAATCCAAGGGGCTTTGTCGGGCATGAGTTTGAACCTGGGGCAGTAGTCTAGACGCGGGAGGTTTGTGGAATCCTCCATTGTGCGCAGGTTGGCGCGGATCCGCAAGTTGACGCTTTGAACGGCAAAACGGCATAGCCGTCACTCGCCGCGAATCAACGCTTCGAACTCGGCTTCGTCCAGGACGGCAATACCAAGCTGTTCGGCCTTCGCCAGCTTGCTGCCGGCTTTCTCACCCGCCACGACAAAATCCGTATTCTTTGAGACGCTGGACGCCGGCTTGCCGCCATGCTGTTGGATTACTGCCTTGATTCCGTCACGGGTGAATCTGGTCAGTGTCCCCGTAACAGCCACCGTCTTTCCGGCCAGGACATCGCTGCTGGCCTGCTTCATCTCTGCGTCCATGCGCACCCCGCAAGACCGCAGATCCTCAATGGTCTGGCGACCATATTCCTCGTGCAGAAATTCGTGCACACTGGCGGCGATGATGTCGCCGATTTCGTGGATCTCGCTGAGCTGTTCGATCGTCGCTTCCTGCAGACGCTCCATCGTGCCAAAGTGGCTGGCCAGAACTCCCGAAACACTGTTGCCCACATGGCGAATTGAAAGAGCATTCAACAGCCGTGCCAACCCACGTCCACGGCTCGCGTCGACTCCCGCAAGTAGTTTATCGACCGACTTTTGGCCCATTCGTTCGAGTGCCAGTAGCTGGTCGCGTCTATTGTCAAGTCGATAGAGGTCGCCAAAGTTGTTCACTAACCCTCCGCTGACCAACTGATCAACTAGCTTGTCACCCAGACCTTCGATATCCATCGCATTGCGGCTGGCGAAATAGCGGATCCGCTCCCTGACTTGAGCGGGGCAGGCCAGATTAGGGCAGCGAATATACACGCCGTCTTCGTCTTTAATCAGCATCGTTTCGCAACTGGGGCACACGGTCGGAAAGTCAAACTGAGGCGGATCGCCTTTTCGTTCGTGTTTTTCGACGCGCACGATATGTGGGATGATCTTGCCGGCCTTTTCGACGACGACCCGATCACCTTCACGTATATCTTTGCGCTGGATCTCTTCGGCGTTGTGTAAACTCGCGCGACTAACCATTGTGTCGGCGATCTCGACCGGTTCCAATTCCGCCACTGGAGTAATCGCTCCAGTCTTGCCAATTTGGACGTTGATTGCATTGAGTGTGGTGACTGCCTCGTATTTCGCGTACTTGTACGCGATCAGCCAACGCGGACTTTTGGACGTCGAACCGAGTACCTCACGCTGATCGAAGCGGTTCACCTTGATCACCAGACCATCGACTTCAAAGTCCAAGTCGTGGAGCCCTTGGATCAACTGTTCGCAATGTTTGACCACCGCCGCAAACGTGGAAAACGACTCGACCATCGGAGTCGCAGGCAACCCGTGGGCACGCAATTCGTCAAGGAATTCCATGTGTGTCGTCGATGTGAGGCCTTCACAATAGCCAACTCCGTGGCAAAACATGCGCAAGCCCCGTTCACTGGCGATGCGAGGATCCAACATCCGCAGCGCTCCAGCGGCAGTATTTCGTGTATTGGCGAAGGTGGCCAAACCGGCTGCCGCCTGCCGCTGGTTCAAGTCAACAAAGTCCGAGTTGGCAATGTAGATCTCGCCACGTACTTCCAGAACGGACGGAATGTTATCGCCCAGCAGACGTAATGGGACGTCAATCACCGTGCGCACGTTGTGAATGATGTCGTCGCCAACTTGCCCATTGCCACGAGTGACGGCCCGGACGAGCTGGCCATTTTCGTAGACGACCGAAATCGCAGCACCGTCAATCTTCAGTTCAACGACCCATTCGATTGATTCGCCTGCGAGCAGTTTTTCCGTGCGGGCCACATAGCTTTGCAACTCCTCTACGTTATACGTGTTGTCGATTGACAACATCGGCATACGATGTTCGACCTGTTGGAGGCCTTCCACCGGCTGCTCGCCAACCCGCTGCGTTGGGCTGTCCGGCGTTACCAGCTGTGGGTTCTCGGATTCCAGTCGCCTCAGTTCGGCGTACAGCGTGTCATACTCGAGGTCGCTGATCTTCGGTTCGGCCTTGACGTAGTACTGTTGATCGTGGTAGCGGATTTCGTCGCGTAGCTGTTCAATCCGTTCAGCGGCGTTACTCATGCCAACCTATCCGTTCGAAGACTTGTCAAGACCGCATTCTGAAACGACGGTGACGGTTTTCCCCCTCGCCGAGTTGGGGATCAGGCAGAGGAATTTTAGAGGCGAGTCGCCCGTGTTGCGAAACTGGTGGATGTCGTCCGGATTGACGAACACGACATCGCCTGGGGCGAGTGGATGTTCCACGTCGCCCTCGATCACCATACCGTTTCCTTCCAGTACGAAGACTTCATGCTCGTAGGGGTGGTGATGTTTCGGGGTATGGCCGCCCGGCGCGACCTCGAACTGACGCATGGCAAAGGTGGGCGTCCCGTCGGGCTCGCCGAGTAGCGAACGGATTTTGCAACCCGAGGCGCCGTCCATTTCGACCGGCTTCTGTTCGATCAACTCGACATTGTTGACTTTCATACCAATTTCCTGGGTTGATGCGAGGGAACGTCATGCCAGCCGGAGATGCTGAAATCCACCTACTCGTCTTGGGGTGGGGGACCGTGCGATTCGCCCTTGGTCGTAGCAGAGTCCACGCCATCCGCCCACATTTCGTCGGTCAGGATCGCACCGAACGTAGCGAGCGCCAGTACGGCGAGTTCGATCATTAACGCCGAGAAACCATGATCTTGGAAGAACCGAATCAGTCCCCCGCCGCTTGCCGGGTCAAGTTCGCCCGTCGAATTGATGTCGCTTACCATCATCACGGCGAATCCACAGGCCGTTATGGCGAATGCCACCCCCACCAAAACGAGCAACGGATAGAACGGATTTCTCGATCGCTTCTTTGGGGTCACTGTGCGCTTCCAGGCGATAACGAAACATACCAGTAGGGAAATGGACACGATTCAAGACAGGTCAATGCCAACCGCTATGATACGCATTTCTGCATTTTCGGTTCAACGGGGCAACGGATGCTGGGTGATTTCGTCTCGCGTCGCCAGTCGCTAAATTGAATCTCGAGTGTTCACAGTGACTGGATAGCTCTCTTCGCCGGTGGAAACGGGAGCCAGGAAGGAGGCTGGACGTCCCAGATCAACATGCTGGCGTATCCCACCAAAGCCACCAGGATAAGCAGGAGTACGATCAGTCCCCACATCGCGGGTTGTTTCCAAACGGACTTGCGACGCCGCACGAGCCTCCGTGTCCTCAATGGCGCCGGTATTGGACTTGAGGCGACTGTCGGCGCAGATCGGTTCGTGTGGGCGGATGCGGCAATCGCCGGCGGAGGCGGTAATGGATCGAAACCAGCGACGGGAGGCGGTGTCGGCAAATCTGATGGCGGCAAATCTGCCGGCGGAATATCTGCGGGCGACAAATCTGCCGGCGACAAATCGAAGTCAGGAAATGTCGCGTCAAACTCGGCTCGTATCTTTTCGTCGTAGGCGGCCTTGCGTTCGGGCGACAGCAAGCCAATCCGCGCCGCGGACACTTCGTTGAGCAGCCGCTGCGAATCCTTTGCGTGCACCCCCGACTGAAATGTCCGCAGGTGCCCCATTTGTCGATCCGCCGCCCGTTCGATCACGTTGGCGTTCGCCTCGAACCGCTCGATACCCAACAACCGGTACCAGTTGGGCGGCTGATCTCGGGCGGGAATTCCCAGCCATTCGTAATATGGGTCGAACCCGTCGTCCATTGAGCATCTCGAAAACGATCACGCTTATTCAACCATCCAATATATCCGATCCTTACAACCGATACGATCTCGACAAACGGACGGATTGTTTTGACTCGGTAGAACTACTGACGTATATGTCTTTACTAACTCTGCGCGCTTCGTACGCGCCAGCTCGCCGTACCGTCCGACTATTCGATACAACATCCGCATGTCCGCTTCGGCACCAGATCACACCGCAGCCAAAGCCGTCGTTTCCAACGACAATGCCCTGGTCATTTTCTGTGATCAAGCAAGAGAGCTGTTTGCGCAGCAGCAACGGCGCGTGCAGTTGTTGGAAGCGGACCTGTCCCAGCAAATCGAAACGGCGATCGAAGAGATTAAGCTCAGCGACGGATCTGTCGACGAGCGTGAAGAACGTTTTTGTCAACTCGACCAAGAACTAACCAAGCTCTCGAATGAACGCGATCAAGCCATCGAAGCCCGCGCCGAAGCAGAATCTCTGCTCGATGAAGCTCGTTCCGCCACTGCGAAAGTCTCACACGAACAGCACGACTTGCGTGTGCAGCTATCTCAATGTCACAAACAACTCAATGCCCGCGCCGAGGAACTCAACGAGCTGAGAACACGTTTGCAGAACTCCGTGGGCGAGCAATCACCGCAGGTGACTGACAAACTGATGTCATTGGAAACCAAATGTGACTCGTTGCGCGAGCAACTTAACGAGGCACAGCAGCAACTGGCCGATGCTGGCAGCGGATCTTCCAACGATTCAGGCGAGTTAGACGAATTGCGTCAGCGGTTTGAAACCGCAGTGCAGGAAATTCGGGGACTGAAGGGCCGTAACAACGAGCTTAGCGGTCAGCTCGCGGGGCCCTTGCAACAGGACGAGGTTCCCGTCGGTGGTTTTGATTGGGAAGCCCAAAAACGCCGGTTGATGATGCAGCTCGAATCAGACTTTGATGAATCGGACGAACAACAAGACAGCGAAAAACTCACGGTCGAAGGTACGATCCGCATCACAGATCAAGTGATCGCCGAAAAAGACTGCGAGATTGATGAGCTGAAACAGATGTTAGACAACCAATCGAGCAGTATTGGCGATGTCGCTGTTGGTGCAGCTGCTATCGCAGATTTCTTGGATCAGGATGAACTGATCATTCAGGAACGCGAGAGCCTGAAACAACTGCAAGAGGAATGGCAAGATAAACTACGTCAAGCAGAGATCGACGTCTCCGTGGAACGCGCCAAGTTGGGCCGAGAACGGATGGAGCTGCAAAGCCAGATTCAGACAATCGAACAGCAACGCCAATCGGACGAGTCCTTGTCAGATGACGAGAAAAGCGACGACAGAAAGCCGGGTGGGCGTTGGCGGAAACGTCTCGGATTGAAGGACGATTAATAGTTGCGAGGCAAAGGTCCTTTGTGGCAGCATTAGGCGTTGTCAAGACTAAGAATTAGGGTTGTCGGGCTTGATTGTCGTGGTTCGCTCCGCGAACCAAACGTTTTGATCGCGATCAACAACTATCTCACCAGGCGACCGTTCCTCTTCAACCCTAAAATCAAAGATTGGCGCAGCACCAGCCTCTGCTAGCGGTTCGCACTCCGGTCCTCGATTTGCTTGATTTCTCAACGCGTGTTTGCCATGCTTGGGTCTTAGCTCACGGTACGTGACGTGACTTCTCCCACCGTTTCGTCTTCAGGCCACACCGCATGCGCACCGTCACACTCGTTGTCACCTTGTTCGCACTGGCATCGCTAAATCTGTTCACGCCGGCAGTCTTGGCAGAACCCGCAATCTACCCGGACGACGATTGGTTGCGCGTCGAACCCGTCGCCGTGGGCCTGGATAGGCGGAAGCTGAACGTGGCACGCGACTACGCCTTGACGGGCGGTGGCGCCGGTTTGATCGTCCGGCACGGAAAACTAGTCATGTCTTGGGGCGATGAGAAGCGACGATTCGATTTGAAGTCGACCAGCAAGTCAATTGGCGTGACGGCGCTGGGACTGGCAATCGACGACGGCAAGATCAAGTTATCCGATCGGGCTCGACGGCATCATCCAAAGTTGGGTACGCCGCCGACAAAGAACGCGGACACTGGGTGGCTCGATGAGATCACGATTTTGCATCTGGCGACACAAACTGCCGGATTCGAAAAGCCTGGCGGTTATCAGCCGCTGGTGTTTCGGCCAGGGACCAAATGGCACTACAGCGACGGTGGCCCGAATTGGTTGGCCGAGTGCGTGACGCGGGTTTATCAGCGCGACGTCGAATCGCTGTTGTTCCAACGCGTGTTTACTCCGATCGGCATTACCCGCGACGATCTGCGTTGGCGAAAGCACGCCTACCGGCCCGTTAAGATCGACGGCATTACCCGATGCGAATTTGGTTCGGGTGTCCACGCCAATGTCGATGCGATGGCGCGCATTGGTTACTTGTATCTGCGAGAAGGTGTGTGGCTGGAGCGTCAACTGTTGTCTGCACGGTTTGCCAATGCAGTTGGAAAGACTCTGCCGGCCGTTGTTGGGCTTGACGAATTCGATATTCAACACGGCAACGCATCGGATCATTACGGGCTGTTGTGGTGGAACAACGCCGATGGCTCTTTGCCCAAAGTTCCTCGCAGCACATTTTGGTCCTGGGGACTGTATGACAGTTTGATTGTCGTGATTCCGGAATTGGATATCGTGATTGCTCGTACTGGAAAGTCCTGGGATCGAAAGGGCTGGGACGCACATTACGGCGTGCTTGCTCCGTTTCTGAATCCCGTCGTGGCCGCCGCCACGTCGCCTGCCGCCCGACCCGATCCGCCGGCGCACCGCGACGAAGTGTCCGCTGCGCCCTATCCCGGCAGCCCGGTCATTACTGGGATCTCCTGGTCACCGAAATCGACCATTGTTCGGCAGGCTCGAGGCAGCGACAATTGGCCTGCAACTTGGGCCGACGATGACCACCTCTACACGGCCTACGGGGACGGGCGAGGATTCAAACCGTTTGTTCCGCACAAGTTGAGCATGGGGTTTGCCCGCATCGACGGTTTTCCGGCTGACTTGCGCGGCGTCAATCTGCGCTCTGATGGCGAAACTCGCGGCGACGGTGCGCGTGGCAAGAAAGCCAGCGGCTTGCTGATGATCGACAGCGTGCTGTATCTCTGGGCTCGAAATGCGGGTAATTCACAGCTGGCCTGGTCAACCGACCACGCCAAGACGTGGACCTGGGCCGACTGGAAATTCACGACCAGTTTTGGGGCACCCACGTTTCTGAATTTCGGTCGAAATTACAGTAACGCCCGAGACAATTTCGTTTACGTTTTCTCGCACGATTCAGGTAGCGCGTACCAAGCGGCGGATCGGATGGTGTTGGCACGTGTGCGGCAAGATCGCATACGCCGCCGAGAGGCCTATCAGTTTTTTGTGAAGCTTAACCACAACCGGGAGCCGGAATGGACGGATGACATTGCCGAGCGGGGTGCGGTCTTTTCGCATCCTGGTCAGTGCCATCGCAATGGCATTAGCTACAATCCCGGTTTGCGACGCTATCTCTGGTGTCAGGTCCTGCCAGAAAGCAAACATCCACAAGGGACGCGATTTTCCGGTGGCTTCGGCGTCTACGACGCGCCCGAGCCATGGGGACCGTGGACCACCGTGTTTTTTACGCACCAATGGGATGTGGGTCCCGGCGAAACCAGCAGTTTTCCGCCGAAGTGGATCACTGCCGATGGCAAGCAGGTTCACCTGCTGTTTTCTGGCGACGATTGTTGTTCAGTACGAAAGGCTGTCTTGCGTTTGGCAACAGCTCGATCGTCTCGCTAAACCAGTCGGCACATTGTCGGCTCTTCGGATTCGTGTGCCAACGTCGCAGAATCTGCCCCATTATTCGGTTGCTCCACCAAAGACTTGGTGATTTGGTCACCGCGTTCGGCTAAACTGATTGGGTCTCATCCCGCCCGCCGGAGACGCATTCTCGCCATCATACATCACCTGTGGAACAATATGGCGGCTGACACCGCTCGTACACCTTAAGGAGATCGTCATGTCACACCGTCTCTGTTTCGCCGTGGTGTTCCTGGTTTGCTGTGTCTTCGGTTGTTCGTCCAATCAGTCTTCAACGTCGACCAGCTCAACCGGGAAGGCTGAACGCAGCGACGGCGAACCATCCGCCGAGACGATTCTGCGAGAAGTTGCCAACTACTACAGCAAGGCCGATGCACTGCAAGTTAGTCTGATGCAGACGACCTCCGTGAACTTCCAGGGCACGAAAAATGAGTCGACCGTCGAGTTCGGCGTGCTCGCACAACGTCCCAACCGCCTGGCGATCCGGGACAAGAACAGCGAGGCTGCGGATTTCGTCTCTGATGGCGAAAACCTGTTCACACTCGTGCATCAGATGAAAACCTACACAGAAACGAAGGCCCCACAGTCGTTTGAGTCTCTGGCACACGATCCCATGCAGTTCAGGATGCTGGGGATGGGAAATATGTTGGCACTTGGGCTGCTCTCCCAGGATCCCTACGCTGCCATCATGGAAGGAGTGAACTCGCTGACCTGCGTCGGGCAAGAGACGGTTGGCGATGTTCGGGCCCATCACCTCGAGTTCCAGCAGGACGAATTCGATTGGGAAATGTGGGTGGCGGCTGAGGGCGATCCTGTAGTACTCAAACTCGTTTTCGACATGAGCAAGCAAATGGCATTTGGTGGCCAGAACAGCGCCGAGATGTTGACCACGATCCTCTATCAGAATTGGAGCCTGAATCCAAAAATCGACGACAAGGCCTTTACTTTCAAGCCCGCCGCCAATGTCAAGAAAGTCAACAGCCTCTTTGAGGGAATCGCGGAATCGATGGGTGGACAGGAAGCGATCTCGCCGTTGGTGGGCAAACCGACTCCTGATATTGCGAGCACGATGCTGGACGGTTCACCGTTCAATCTTCAGGAGCGTTACGCCGAGAACATTCTCATGGTCGACTTCTGGGCCACGTGGTGTGGACCCTGTGTCAAGGAACTGCCGATTTTGATGAAAGTTGCCGAGCAGTATGCCGACCGTGGCGTCGCGCTGTATGCGATTAATCAGGGCGAAGACGTGGAGACCATTCAGCGTTTTCTAGATCAGCAGAAATGGAAATTGAATGTAGTTCTTGATCAGAAAGGGGCCGTCGGCAGTGCGTATGCGGTCGAGGGGATCCCTCAGCTGGTGATTATCGACAAAGCGGGAACGGTCCAAAGTGTCCATGTGGGCTATTCCCCCGGCATCGAAAAGACCCTGCGAAGCGAACTGGATGCGTTGCTGGAAGGCAAGAATCTGGCAGCTGAGGCTGCGACCAAGCTCGAAGAGAAACGTGCCAACGCGCCCAAACCGTTTGGGCTCGAGCTCGTTTGGGCGAAGCAGAATGGGGCCGCAGAGTTGGCGGTCGATCAGAAACAAAGGACGATTTACGCTTCGAGTTCCGGCCACGTCGAAACGTTCAACGCGAAGGGCGAAGAGGTGGCCTCCGTCGAGATCAATGGGAGATCCCAGCAGCTGCGGCTCGCGGAACTCGATGGGGAAGAGGGAGCCGAGCTGTTGGCATTCGGTGCCTGGGGCCGAGAAATTGTGGCGATAAGCTCGGATGGGACAAATCTCTGGACCGAATCCGAAGGACAGGGAATCGACGATGTTTGGGCTCAGGATCTCGATGGGGACGGCCGCGACGAAGTGATTGTCGGGTACAACGGCGGGACGGGGCTGCACGTCTTCGGCCACGATGGCGTGCGACGGTGGAAGTATGACAAGATCGCAAACGTGTGGCATGTCACGGCAGCAGACGTTACCGGTGACGGTAAGATCGAGGTGGTGACCACATCTGCTGCCGGACGAGTCCATTTGTTCAGCAACGCTGGAGAAGAAATCAAGAATCTTGACGCCGGTATTTACGCTAACATGGTGCGCTGCGCGATGCCAGCAACGGATTCCGCTGAACCGCTCATCCTGGTGATCGGCGGTGGTCTGAAAGACGTGTCGATGGTCGCGCTCAGCGGCGCCGGCCAAGAGCAATGGACCGTCGACTTCCCCGCGGGCTCGCGGCACGCCGATTCGCTCATGCCCTCCCCCGACGGAAGATGGGCCGCCGCCGGCTTGCGGGGCGGAATGGTGTGTATCGTCGATCTCGAAAAGGGCACGATCGTCGCTCAAGCTTCTGAACAGGGCGCAGCCCCGCAAGTTGACTGGCTCGCCGGTCACGAGGGCGGCGAACCGTTGCTCGTCGTGGCGACGGGCCAGAGCTTGAACGTCTTTCATGTTCAGCCGGAGAGCGCGGAGTCCACAGAAGAGCAGTGATCACTTTTTAGCAACTGTCATTAGTCCAGCGATCATTGCACAAGCAAGAAATCGCGACAACTCAGAGCCAGTGCAGCAGCGCACCGCGGAAGGTGGTGCGCGTCCGCCGCGCGAGTCCCAGATACATCGAACTCCAAGATTGTTTCACCTGTTCTTCATTCCTAGCCTAGGTTTGAGTGATGACCAAAGGCGATTCCAGTAGCGATCTGCATCTGCCATCTGCGGCAAGTGCGTCAACTCGCACGGCGATACCCGTTCCCCCTCCGCTTGACGGCGACGACGGGCCGCGTGCCGGCTCGGATCTAGTGAAACCGCCACCACTGCCAGAACCCGCCGCAGCCACCAGATCCGACGAGGAGCCTCCACGAAACGACGCCGTTGAGGCGGCGCTGCGCGAGGACGAAGCAGCCGACAACTCCAACGAGTTGGAGGCCGAGTTGAGGGGAAATGGGCGGCAGACTTGGGGCGTCTTTAGAAATACGGAAGCCTTCATGGGTTCCATCTTTGTGCATCTTGTCCTGCTGGTCGGTTTGGCGATATGGATGCTCCCAGAAGTTGTTCACGAGGTTACCACGGTGATCGTTGTCGACGCGCGCTCGACGGATGAAGACGCGCTGGAACGGTTGTCGCAGGAGGCACTAGAGACCGCCTCGGCGTCGATCTCGATGTTGAGCACCGATTCCATGAGCGGCGTGGCAGGCAGTGCCACCGGCTTGATTAGTGCACCGAGTCTCGATCAAGGGCTTGTCGAAAAACTCTCATCCAGCGGGTCGGGTCTGGCGATCTCGATTCCACTGGATCGAGCCCCCAGCGCCATGCGGCTTATCGAGGCAACACCATACAGCACGCTTGGCGATGCACGGGCGATCGTTGCCGACTATGACGATGCGTTTGATCGCATCACCCAGGAGATACTCTGGATGCTCGCGAATTCCAACGTGCTTGTGACGTGGTGTTTCGATCAATCGGAGAGCATGAAAGATGATCAGCAGGAGATTCGCTCGCGAATTCGTCACGTCTATTCCGAATTGGGTTTGGTTGGCCAAACGAACAACGGCGCGTTGATGACCGCCGTCACCAGTTATGGACAAGGCTATTTGCAGCACACCAAACGTCCCACGAGCAACGTCGAAGAGATCGAGGCTGCCATGGATACGGTGCCAGTGGATCCATCTGGCAAGGAATTCATGTGCCAGGCAATCACGCTGTCCATCGCCCAGCACTTGAAATACGTGAAGCAAGGTCAGCGGCAAATGGCACTGATCGTTGTTACCGATGAATCCGGCGAGCGGAAGGGCAATCTGGAACTGCTCGAACAAGCCATCGCCACGGCCCGAGACGCCAAGTGCCGCATCTTTGTCCTCGGACGCGAGGCGGTGTTTGGCTATCCCTACGCGCATATGAAGTGGAAGCATCCCTTCACGGGCCACGTGCATTGACTGCCCATCGATCGAGGTCCTGAAACGGCTTTTGTCGAGCAACTGCAAACGGACGGGTTCCGTCGCCGTCACGATGCTCATCCCAGTGGCTTTGGTCCCTACGAGCAGGCCCGCATGGCGCGGGAAACCGGCGGGATCTTTTTCATGCTCCCGAGTCTTGAAACCGATCTTGTGCGAGGTGAGAAGCGATTGTACGAACTGGAAGCCATGAGGTCGTATCTTCCCAATCTCGAAATCCGAGCCGAGCAGTTGGTCGAGCGCGACACGAGTGTGTTGCGGGGCATGCTCTGCAAGGTCATCAATGACCTGAATCCCTACCGCAAAGGAGTGGCCGAAGTGATGGAAGTCCGTTACGATTTTTCGGCCAATCCCGATCGCTTTCTTGTGCAGTCCCGCGAGGAACAAGCCAAGGCCAAATTCTATCTGCAATATCTCAGCGCTGCCGAACAAGCGCTGGTCGAGATCAACGAATCTCGTGGACAGGAAGTGTCACCACGCTGGCAAGCCAACTATGACTTAATCTACGCCCAGGTGCTCGCCTACAGCGCTCGCACTTACGAATATGGCGCGTTCCTGGAGGCATTCATCACCGACCCCAAAGTTGTTCCTCTGGAAAAGCCGAACTTCCATCGCTTGTCGAGTTGGCACATTCAACATAGTAAGAGCACAGTCGGCGGCCCGCTGACCGCATCGTACATCGAGCGAGCTGCCGCTATGTTCAACAGTGTGATTGAACAACATGCCGGTACTCCGTGGGCGGCGCGTGCCCAGTGGGAGCTGAGCCGTGGCTTTGGTTATGAATTGCGAGAGAGGTATTCTTACTACGGTCCCCGCACAACGAAACCCACACGCAGCATTCCCAAGATTCCCATCCCAAATCTGTGAAGTGTCCATCGGCCGTACGATATGTGATGATATAATCTTTGCGTCGAACGCATTTGGCACCTGTTGGTTTGTCGTTCCGGATGCTAACTGCCAGACGCAAGGCGAGCCGGCATTGGATGTCAGAAGAAGGGTCCGAACATGAAAATCCCGTTTTCACCGTCGGTGTACGAGCACGCTGCGAAGATGGTGGGCCGGAGCCCCCGCGAGGTTTCGTGCAACCCGGATCTACTCTTCGAAGGACACCGGGCCGCCTACCTCGAGTACCGGCACTCGCCGATCGTCGTGGGTATCGATATCTACAACCTTGAGGGCGAAGCCTATGGGGCAACGATATCAGTGCCCGAGGGAAATGGTATTCCGGCGATTCACGAGCCCCTCTTCAAGACGCTCGACGAAGCCCTTGGACTGCCCCGGTTCGATCCCCACAGGGACGGCCGGATTGCCATGTTCATTGAGGTCGGTCAGCGACTGGCCCGCGAGTTTCCGGACGCCGACGTGCGCATTCCTGTTAGTGGCCCTTTTTCCATCGCCTTCAACCTCCGCGGTATCAACGACCTGTGCCTGGACGTTGCCCTGCGTCCCAAAGATGTCGCCACCTGGTTGATGCAACTGGCCGAGAACCAGGGAGTGTTCTGCGAGGCGGTCGTCGAGTCGGGACTCGATGTCGCCTTCTTCGAGTCTGCGGCGTCTCCGCCCATGCTTTCCCCACAGCAGTTCCACGATATCGAACTGCCGTCGCTCAAGCGGGTCATCTCTGTTGCCGAGTCCCACGTGGGGCATCCCGTGCCGTGCATCATGGGAGGGGACACTTTTCCGATACTGGATGACATCTTGGCCACGGGAACGGGATACGTTGTGTGTAACGTGGAGACCGATCAGAAGAAATTCGTGGCCCACGCCGGAGTCGCCGACCCCAAGGTGAAGATTCGCGTCAACATGGACCCGGGGATCGTCGCCTGCGACTGCCCCGAGACGATCTACCGTGAGATCGACCGCATCCTCGCCATCACGGCCAACCATCCGAATTGTCTCATGGGAACCGGCTGTCTGCCGTACGAGACTCCACCGGAAAACATTCGCCTGATCAAGGAATACATCGCCTGAGAGGGCACCAACATCCAGAGTCGATGTAACGGGTTGGGCTATGTTTTTGACCTTCTTCGATGGCGTCTGAGAATACGGTGGTGTGAAGGACGGAAATCTCACGCAGAGGCGCAAAGAGACTGTTGTTGATCGATCCGTCCGTTCCTTCGCGCCTCTGCGCCTTTGCGTGATCAACGAAACGACGTGGGACGAAGCGAAAAGAAAGAAGCGAAAAAAGCGAAAAGGACAGGCATCATCCCGAGATTCCCGTCCTCGAAAGCTGCGATAACTCGAAATCGGTGATGTGAAAGACGGAAGTCTCACGCAAAGGCGCGAAGGCGCAAAGAGACTATTGTTGATCGATCCATCCGTTCCTTTGCGCCTTCGCGCCTTTGCGTGATCAACGAAACAACGTGGGACGAAGCGCAAGAAGCGAAAAGGCCGGGCATCATCCCGAGATTCCCGTCCTCGAAAGCTGCGATAACTCGAAATCGGTGGTGGGAAGCTCCGCTAATTGGACTTATCCCCTTTTCGCGTTCCCGGCAGCGGATACGGATCGGCAAAGGCAGCGAAGGCGCCGAGGCCGCCGTCGACTTCGAGGTCCGTGCCAGTGATGAAAGAGGCATCATCGCTGGCCAACCACAGCACGGCGTGGGCGATCTCTTCCGGTTGGCCGATCCGGCCCAAAGGATGGCGGTTGGCAATGGCCGATCCGCCACCTTGTGCGTCCAGGTTCGCGCGCATCAAGTCTGTATTGATGGCGCCAGGCGAGACCGAGACGACGCGAATGCCGTCGCGTGCGTATTCGACGGCCCACTGACGGGCCTGCATGATGTTCGCTGACTTGATCGGGCCATAGACGCCAACTTCGCGAGTCGTGCGATGCCCTTGGGCACTGGCGATGTTGACGATCACGCCGCTTCGTTGCTCTTTCATCTGTCCGAGCGCGTACTTGGCCATATACATGTAACCGGAGAAGTTGACACCGACGAGCCGATGCCAGACTTCGCTAGGCAGTTCGTGTAGCGGGCGATACGCCTCGGTTGGCTGGATCGCGGCATTGTTGACGAGGATGTCGATACCGCCAAAGCGTTCGATCGTCGTTTCGACTACCCCTCGGCAGGCGTCTTCGCATGACGTATCGCAGCGTAAGAACTCGACGCCGTGGGGCAATCGCTGCGCAGCGGCTTCATCTACATCCGCACAGATGACGATCGCACCAGACGTGGCTAGTGCCTCGCCAATCGCGAAGCCAATTCCTGCGCAGGCACCTGTCACAATCGCGACGCGGTCAGTGTTGTCATATTGAACGCGACCTTGGGGGCGAGCAGATGTCATCTTTTGTATCTCCCAATCAACGGCGATATCGATTCTCGAGTTAAGATCCAGTTACCCTCTCCCGGCCTACCACGTCCGACCTCTCCCGGAGGGAGAGGCGACTGGATCTTAACTCTGGAAGCGAGAAAGATCTAGAAGCTGCACGCCGTCCAAGGGAGAGACATGATGCTTTTTAGTAGCCCTTCATTTCCTGGTCGTTGAAAGGCTTTTTCGGTCGACCGTTCAGTACGCGCTTTAACGAGCGAAAAGGACAGGCATCATCCCGAGATTCCCGTCCTCGAAAGCTGCGATAACTCAAAATCGGTGGTGTGAAGAACGGAAGTCTCACGCAAAGGCGCAAAGAGACTATTGGGGAGCGATCCGTCCGTTCCTTTGCGCCTTCGCGCCTTTGCGTGATCAACGAAACAACGTAGGGCGAGTCGAAGCGAAAAGGCCAGGCATCATCTCGAGATTCCCGTCCTCGAAGGGCGAAAATGGGAGGAGTCCAATACCCCGCTAATTGGACTTATCCCCTTTTCGCGTTCGTCATAGCGGTCGCGGATGTCCGGCGTGTCGGGCCGTACGTTAAGAATGCGTTGTTGACCAGCCGCCTTGACCTTGTTGACGAGTTTCATTTTGGCCATGCGTTCCTCCTGTGATGTTAACCTGCGCCACTTCGCGCCCGAGATATTGGCCCCCGGACAGATCGCGAAATGTCACCTGTGTGACACATCCATCAGGTTGTTACGGTATTGGCCAATCGAGGTGGCGGTGCAGGAAGTCAAATGTTCCCTGACCGTTGATCCAGTGGCCTCCTTGAAAAAACTCGATCTCCGTCCGTTCAGGGATTCCGAGTCGGGTGTACAGTCGGCGGACTTTGGCGTACTCGGCGGCGACCCATTCATCGGGCGCAACTCCGTCATCATGGCCTCGTTCAACCATGAATGGGCGTGGCGCCATCAGGGCCACCAGCTCTGCATTGTTGAACGTGTTGGCCTGATTGAAATAGAAGTGGTCGTACTCGGCGGTGAAGATGTAGGCCGCCCGAAAGTCAAGCGTCACGACCTTGCGAGCCCAGTCATTGTAGGCGGCCGAGCAGATCGAGAGCGCGTAACCGTCTAGCAGCGGAGGAATGCGCACGGCAGTCGTTCCGCCGTAGGAAAGTCCGTAGAAACCAATGCGATTTGGATCAACAAATGGAACTGTCGCGAGCCATTCTAGAGTCCGCTGATGTTGCCCCAGGATGAAGGAATACAGCGTGAGCTTGAGTGGGTTCGCTTTCCGCTGGAGCTGGCGGAACGCAGTCTTGCCCCGATAGGGGTTGTGTGGCGCGTAAACGACGAATCCGCGCGCCGCTAGTTGGGTGGCGTAGGCTCGGTAGGACCGCCAGTCGCGGCTTGATTGGTCTTCGTTGACGACGCTGGAGGGCAGACCTTCGAGACCATGTTGGCAGACCACGACGGGCCGCCGCTCGCCAGGTCTGATGCCTTTGGGAACCAGCAGGTAGCCCCAAGCAAAGACATCCGGCCAGACGTCCAGCATCACTTCATGCATCGTCCAGGATTCTCGATCTTCGATGATTCGCGTCCGAGGTTTGATCGGCAGGGACGGATCGGGCAGTTTTCCAAGAACTTCTCGCCAGAGATAGTCCTTGTAGGACTTCGTCGCCTGGGGCCAAGTATCGTGCGACTCAGGTGTGGCTTGTTTCCAGAACTCGTTCCGAGCCTCGGAGGACCGGCGTAAGAGACGTTGGGAATACTCCAGGAGTTGAGTAACTTGTCGGCGCTGACGCTGGTCCGCATCAACGGTTCTCAAGATCTGAAATTCCGATGGACCCTCTAGATCGCCAGTTACGCCAAGGTAGCGCAGGAACTTGGTTAGCGCTTGGCTCGAGCCCGGAGCATCGACCGCTTGCCTACCGTCTGCGATCAGGTCAATCGCTCCCATTGGTTGGCCGGACGGTGAGGTGATGAGCTTGCGGGCTCGTGCTACCTCGTTTGAAATGGAATTGAGCACGGGCGACTCAAGTTGTCCGGGCGCCGCACTATGGCGACGATCCGGACCGGTTGCAGGCGGGCCGTTGACTTCGGGGCCGGCGCTGTGCTCGATGACAACCGGACGCGGCGCGATCAGACTGGCGATTTCCGCATCGCCGAATTCTCGGAGCAACCCGAAGACGCCCCGATAAATCGGTTCAGCCCAAAGCTCCTGTCGGGACTGGAAATAACCGCTGATCAAGGCTGCGTCGACTCGCGTGTCAACAGATGTTGAGTAGAGCGTTAGCAAACCTCCTTCACCAAACCCCGCCACGCCTACCGGCGTTGGTCCCCGTGATTTCAACCAACTGACCGCCGCTTCGATTTTTCGGACTTCGTAGCCAATCGGATGCCGGCCAAACTCGACGCCGTGTCGCCAGATCCACTCTCGGTGGGTCTGATCGGTCATCGCGATGCTCGGATTCCCAGACCAGAGACATTGCCGGTCCAGGAGGGTGGGAACGAGAACCCGGCAGCCGGCAACGGCGAGGTGACTAGCAAACAGACAGCTGGCATCGCCCGCCAGACCAGAGATCGTTTCCGGCGTTTGATCCGCATCCGGGATCACCACAGCACCGGCGATCGCCTTACCTCTGGGCTCCAGAAGAAGGCCTTCGGCATCAATACCATCCGTTACTGTCCAGCGGACGGCGAAGACGCGAAGATGATCGCTCTCAGCGACCAATGCGGGACGATCAGGTCCCGAGTCGTAGCTCAACACAACCGGCATCACCAGTTTGTCAGTCGCGCCGATAATGGTCCTCAGGCGGGCCCGATTCGGCTCAACGGACTTGGCATAGTTCGCCGGCGAGGAGAAGTCTCGATTCCAGAATCTCGCGCGCGGCGCGACCGACTCGGCGGTAGCGCGGGTGAGATAGCGATCAATGCCCGCCACCATTTGGGCTGAGAGATCGCCATCGGCCGTCAGCGGCACCGTTTCCGGTAGTCGTACCTGACCGTACGCCTGAATGACGAGAACCCAGGGAATCAGGAAAGCGACGGGCTTTTGGCAAACGCGTGGCATTCCACCGATTATCCACTTCCACGACCACCATTCAAGGATCGCCGCGCGTCAATCCTTTTCCGGCATTGCTGTGAAGATCATCGCCGTGATAAGCGCCGAGAGAATTCGACGTGGGGTCAGGGCGTGACTCTTGAAGAAAGGGAGATGGCCTCCAAAATCCCCCGAATAGTGGCTAGACTCAAACGCAACAGATGTTTGGGACTGAGAGTTGCCCCGCCAAGTCAGCTTGCCATGACAAGAATTTGTAGGGGCGTTTTCACCGGAAAGACAGCGGATCGGAGACCCGCAAATTCCTGGGTTCCTCGCCAAATAACCCGAAAAAACGAACAGTCCGATGCTGTCGCAATGCGTGCGACAAATTACCGCATTTTTTCCTGTCAAAAATGAAAATAAACTTGCCATTGTGGAGCCGATACTATGGCGGAGTCGAAGGTGGGAATGTCCCCGGAAGGGTCCACAAAATCCTTGTCTGAAACGTACCCGCATCTGGCCGATACCGGGCGAAGGCTGTTATTGGTCGATGACAGTGAAGCCTTCCGCGAACGGTTGGCCCGCGCTTTTCGCGATCGGGGGTTCGAGGTGACAACGGCCGGCAACTACGGCGAGGCGATGGCGGTCGCAACTCAGCAGCCGCCTGACTTGGCCGTCGTTGATTTGCGAATGCCCGGCGAATCCGGCCTTACACTGGTGAAGAGTTTGAAGGAGATTCACGCGTCGACGTTGGTGTTGGTGTTGAGCGGATTTGGCAGCATCGCAACGGCTATTGATGCCATGCGATTAGGTGCGGTCAACTTCTTGCCAAAACCGGCTGACGCCGACGACATATTGGCTGCCTTTGCGCGGGGTGATGCACCGGTTGTCGAGTCAGTTGGAATACAACCAGAAACGCCATCTCTGGCCCGTGCGGAATGGGAGCACATACATCGCGTGTTGGCGGACTGTGGCGGCAACGTGTCTGAAGCAGCTCGCCGGTTAGGTATCCATCGACGCTCGTTACAACGAAAACTCCAAAAACGCGCCCCTTAGGCTCGCGGCTCTGGCCGCAACGATTGCGGGCAGGCAATCACCGTGGGGTGCAGAAAATCCGATCATGACCACGCCATTGCTGCTTCAATCGCCTCCGATTGCGACGGCCACTCGCGACGATATTGACCTACCGCTGTTGGAACGCGACTTTACCTTTTTGCCAACACTGCATTATGCGGAGGTCCAGGAAAACACGATCGATTTCGACGCTTTCACACAGCAGAGTCGGTTGTCCGTGGACGTCGAGGCTGCGTTGTTTCGCCAAATGCATTTGGCACTGTTTCAGGCCGAGGCAGTTCGCACCACGATCACATCGGCATCGACGTTTCGGCGATCTGACCTGGATGAGTTGTTGCGTCTGGCGGCTCGCGCCGATCGGATTCGCAATACATTGGCGACGGTCTTCACCAAACTGGCGCTGTCCATTGCGGCCCAGTTCGCCAACGCCAACAACCCGCTCGACGAACTGATGAGTGAGTCGCACGAGGTGGTTCTCCGTGCGGTCGGTAAGTTCGACCCAGATCGCGGGTTTCGCTTTAGCACCTATTTGACACATGCGATGCGCCGTCAGCTACTACGTTTTCTACAGCGTCGCCAGCGCGATCGCCAGCGCATGATTGCCTCGCCGGATGACACGGCGCTGCCGGAAACAAGACGCTGGACGCTGGCCTACGAACAGCGGATAGCGCGCAACGTTCATGATGTCGAGCGGTTTTTGATGGAATTGAAGCCCCGCGACCGTTACGTGATCCGTTCACGATTTGGATGGGGCCAAGAATTCGAACCGAGGACGCTCCAGGAGATTGCCGCCGAGTTGGGCGTGACGCGTGAACGTGTCCGACAGTTGGAGCAACGCGCTTTGAAGAAGCTCACTGCGATGGCCGCCGCGCAGAAGATGGAACTTGCTTAGAGCGCACTCGGCGTAAGTGCAGCGGATCTGTCGTCAATTTTCTGAGCCTCATGGCGGTCTCGATTACCGCCCGCTCGCCTTCACGTCGCGTGTCGGTGCACCCTTTAGGGTTGCCAAGTATGCCACCAAATCTCTCAGTTCAGAATCTGTCAGCGTGTTTGTGAAACCGGCTGGCATGGCGGTTCCCTTCTGGACGCGCTCGTCGATGGCAGTCGCAAAGTACTGCTCGACACGTCCAGTCGTGAGATTACGAATTGCGACGACGCCTCCATTTTCCGCCGTGACGTAGCCCGAAACGGCGCGACCATCGTCAAGAAACAGTGTTGTCAATTCGTATCCCTCTTTGATTTGGCGTTTGGGCCACACGACCGACTCGATGATCAGTTCAAGTTGCAGCCCGGCGCCGACTGCTGTCAGTTCCGGCCCGTTGGGAAACGCTTTGGCTGAAGTCGTCACGCCGTGGACTTGGTGGCACGCCGTACAGTTGGTCAGCGACGAAGTGAAGACCCTTTGGCCAGCTAACGGATCTCCGCCGCGTCGCACACGTGCTGCGATTTGTTGCACGAGGTCAGGGCTGTACGCTACCGCCGTCCCATTGGTGATGCCCAACACGGTTGTAAGCGCACTGACCAGCGTGGGGTCATCGACCCCATTGGCACTCACCCATCGGCTAATCAGTTTGGCCTGGTCGGCGGACAGTTTCGCGCTGGGCAACGCGCCGGCGATTGCAGTAGCGGCGCCGCGCCGCTGCATCAATGTCGCAAGAATGGGTGCCACGGCCGCGCTGTCATCAGAAGCGGTCAGCAGTTTGAGGCCGTCACGGGCTGCGACGTTGAGGTCGATGCGAGAAACGGCCTCCAAGGCAGCGAGCCGTACGACGGGCGGGTACACATGTGAAATAAATGTCTGTACATCCTCGAAAGCATCATCTGGCGACAATTCCATCAGCGAGCGAATCGCCGCGGCCCGAACTTGCTCGGGCACTTCCAGCGCGATGACCAAGGACTTGATCTTGCCGGTGAGTTGCTTCTGTCGCCACAGCCCGGCGAGTCGGATGGCGGCTGCGCGAACTTCGCTCTGCTTGTTTGCAAAGAGAGTTTCCAACGTCGTTTGGATATCTCCGGAGGGTTGCGTGTGCCTCGCTTCGACGACTTTCGTTAGCGCCGACAGAAGATGTGAGTTGTTCGTGGCGCTTTCGACCACTGCGGCATCGAAGACCATGCGCGTGTCAGTCGCGTTGCCGACCCGCGCCAGTAGTTCCAATAGCTGGTCACGGCCAGATTTCGAAACGGATTCGTTCTGCAACAGCTGGCGCACCTGGGTGGCGACATCGTTCCCGCCATGGGCACGCAGCACATACACGAGCTGTTCCGGCTGTTCGAATGAGAGGTTTCCGGCCTGGAGCGCTGGCAACCAGTTGCTGGCCAAGGCGTGAACGCATTGCGAGAGAGCCGCCACCAGGAACCGATCCATAGGTCGACTGGCAGCCTGGGCGGCCACGGTAATCGCCGCCGGGTCGCGTACATAGCTGCAGGCAACCACTGCTTCCAGCCGCACACGCGGACTTGGATCGACAATACAACGACCGAGCATGTCCAGGGGAGCTCTCAGGCGATCATGCCAACGACCAACGACGCGCGTGGCGTACGCTCGAGCGCGATCGTTTCGAGCCGCGAGCAGCTGTTCGAGCAGCGGACGATTGACGACTTCGTGTGATTCGAAGACGCCGATCGCTTCGTACAGAAGATGCTCCCGCTGCGAGTCGCTTGGCAAGTTGTCGAGCCAATCGCGCACGGCTGCAAGGGCCTGCTCGGTCGGCAAATCCATCAGCCGGCGTTTCGCTTGCGACCGGACCCAGCTCTCTTTCGATTTCAGTTGCTCGCACAGTTCGCTCGCCAACATTTCAGCGAGTGCGGGAGGTTTGGAGAGTGGCCGGTCCTTTGCCGTAATGCGCCAAATGCGGCCGTGCGATTTGTCTCGGTCAGGGTGTCGGAAGGAAGCCTGGTAGTGGCCAATGATCGGGTTGTACCAATCTGCGACGTAGATCGCCCCATCCGGTCCGATTTGAATATCGACGGGCCGAAAACTGCGGTGGTTTGTCCGAAGCAGCGGCGGCATGTTCTCAGTTTGGTGCCCCGCTCTGTCAGACGAGAGCTTCATCCGGTCAAGCAAATGCCCGAAGTACCCTGCGATTAGTACGTCGCCCTGCATGTCGCTAGGCAAGTGCGACGACTCGACAATCTGCGCAATCATGCTCTTGATCTGCGTCTTGCCAATGTCCAGTGGCGGCTGGAAGTGATCGGTTTGGACCATGATGGGGAGCAGTTCGCTGAGCGCCGTGCCGCTACCGCCTTTTACGAGTGGTTCTCCCCAGCGACCGAAGACGACGCCCCAGGGATTTTGGCTGCTGCCACCGCGAAAAGAATGAAGTTGTCGGCGGCGCGGCCGCAACCGCCAGACACCATGTTCGTCCAGCCTGGCGATTCCCCAAGGCGTTTCCGTGCGAGAAAAACAATGCAGCCCCTGACAAAAAAAGAGCTCGCCACCAGGGCTCCAGGTGAACGAATTGATGTTCTGATGCGTGTCACCAGTGCCGAAGCCAGTGAAGATCAGTTCGCGCTGGTCGGCACGTTCATCTCCATTGGTGTCTCGCCAGTGAACGAGATCCGATCCTTCGCCGATGTACACACCGCCGTCTCCGATGGCAAAACCGGTGGGCATATTCAATCCATCGACAAACACGATCGATGTATCGACGCGATGGTCGTCATTGGTGTCCGACAGAATGAACAGCTTGTCGTTTGCTTTTTCTGTGGGTACGACCTGCGGATAGACGCTCGAGCAGAGGACCCATAGTCTTCCGCGTGCGTCCCACCGCATCGTGATGGGATTGGCGATCCCATGCGTTTCGGAAGCAAACAGATTCGCCGTGAAGCCCGGAGCCAGTTCGAATGATTTCAATTCGGCAGCGACCGAATCGTCCGCCGCTCGCGGCGCCACCGAATCGCCCAACGCCGGCGACCAATGCGGCGCGTACATTGCCAAGATCAAGAGGAGATATCTGCGAATCAATTGATGCAACGGCCGACCGGAAACAGAGAGCTTTTGAGACACGGTTCCGGCAATCGAACCTGACTGTCTTATCTTCATTTCTTATCTCAGCTTCAGAAGCTGGTCCTCCGATTGCTCGATCAGCGGAATGATGGCGTCAAGCTCGTTGGGGAACCAACGCGCCTTGCCTGGTCGATGGTCATGGCTGCTGGGGACATGGGTCCGATTGCCGTAGGCAAAAGACCAGTTGCTCGGGTGCCAGTGCCGGCGCCACAACGCGTTCTTCTTGAGAATCGACTGGCGAAGCATCTCGACCTTGGCTGCCGTGAAGAGTCCGTCGCGGTTGACGTCGCCGGCGCTCAAGGTTGGTGACTCCAATAGCTGTCGCGACAGCTCGAACCCAACTTGCCAGCGGCCCTCGGCGGTCAAATGCAGGCCGTCGGTGGTGAGTCCACTGGTTTGAAACGAACTCAGATCGACGCACAGATAGCCCCGCCGCTTAGCCAATTCGGCAATTGCCGTCGCGTAGGCAACAATCGTAGGATTGTGTGGCGTCAGGTCCGGGAGATTGGACAGATTCGGGCTGGCAAACGGCAATGGTGTGATCAGGACGATCTTCCGAGTGCGACGCGCGACTTCATCCAACAAGGCCTCGTACGCGGTGACAAATTGTGGCAGCTTCGCCAGACCACCGAGGGCTTCCATCTGGCCGAATGTTGCGACCACGATGGTGGCACCGACGCGATCGAGCTGTTCCAACTGTGTTCCAAAGTTAAGCGGCCGCTGCTGGCGATAGACGGTGTCCGCCGACCAGGCCATGTTGCGGAAAAACACGCGCTTCTGGTGAGCCGCCAGCGTGAGGAGAGTTTCGACGTAGCCAAAATCGTCTTGTTTAGCGACGGTCGTTCCGCCCATGAACACCACGACATCATCGTCCGAAAGCGCAAAGTTGGCGGCGAATGGGGTTTGAATCTGACGTTTCACATCGCGAGTTAAATCAGTTTGCTGGTTTCTGGGCTTGATCCGACGCGGCTTCGCTTGGCTGGCAATCCAGCCACCCGGTTGTGATGTCGCCTTGGCAGTTGTTTCGGCAAACCACCTCTTTAGCTGTTGTAGCATGGCAGCGGTCTGTTGCGGTTGGTCCGCGGCAAGGTCTTTCTTCTCGCCCAGATCCCGGTCCAGGCGGTAAAGCTCGACCTTCTCTCGCTCGAAGGTTCCCGGCCGGGCCTGCGGATGCTGCACGACCAACTTCCAGTCGCCCTGTCGCATCGCTTCGCTGCGGTGACCGCCGTTGGAGAGCGACGCCCAGAACAGGGGGCGGGCATCCAAGAGCTGTCGATCGAAAAATATCGGCGAGAGATCGACGCCATCCAGTGGACGATCATCGGGTGGCTCGACGCCGGCCACCGACAGCACGGTCGGCATCACGTCGATGCTGATCGCGGCTGCCGCCGATGACGTGTTTGCTTCGATCTTATTCGGCCACCAGGCGATTGCCGGCACGCGGTGGCCACCTTCATAGACCGATCCCTTGCCTGCACGAAGCCTCGGGCTCCCGCTGGGGAAGTCGCGCGCCGGACCGTTATCGGAGAAGAATAGGACAAACGTATTGTCGTCGAGTCCCAGTTCAACGAGTTTCTTTCTGATCTGGCCGACGCCTTCATCGATCGGCAGTGTCATGCCTTTGTATTTTTCGATCCGTTCCGCTGCGTTAACGGGTTTCCAACGCTTCCATCCATCTGCCTCGCTCCGCCGCACGGGATCGCCTGGAACCTGCACTGGATTGTGAATCGCTTCGTGGGCAATGTACAAGCAAAACGGCTTGTCCCGGTGACGCTCGATAAAGTCAAGCGCGTATCGATTGATCAAGTGTGTCGAGTAGCCAGTTTCATGAGTCTCTTTGCGACCGTGCCACCAATCATGTTTCACGTGGTCGCCGACATGGATGATGAAGTCGATGTTGCCGCTGTGATAACCGACGAATTCGTCGAAACCGTGATTCTGCGGATGATATTCGGCCGAGTTGTGCGGATAGCCTTGATGCCATTTGCCGATCAACCCCGTCGTATAACCGGCCTGCCGCAAGATTTCGGCAAAGGTATTTTCCGATTCTTTGAGCCCCTTGCGGTGTTCCGGGTGTGTGGCGACGGGATGGATGACCGCTTCAATACCGGCTCGCTGTTGATAGCGACCTGTCAGCAACCCGGCACGGGTCGGCGAGCAGACCGTGCCCGATGAATGAAAGTCCGTCAGTCGCATCCCTTCGGCGGCCAGCTGATCAATTTCGGGCGTCTTGAAATACGGATTGCCAAAACAACTAACGCCTTCGTAGCCCATGTCGTCCACCATAATGATCACAATGTTCGGTCGTGGCTTCGGATCGGCACAAAGGGCATTGGGGGTAACAACTTGTGACAGAGCTGCCACCAGAACCAAGACCGTCCTTGTTGTTGTCCTGTGTCGTAAATGACGTGCTACGAAACTGCGACGAGGCAACGGCTTTGCCGCGAGAGGGTTGAAGTGCATGGTGATCTCTTCTCTTTCGAGCCTGGTCGTTCGGAGGGGATCGCAGCGGAATCTGTCGTTAGAATATCAAAATCATCACGATGTTTGACTTCCCGCCACCGATTCGCAAGACGATCTACACGACCAATGTGATCGAATCGGTCAACAGCGTGATCCGCAAGTTCACAAAAAACCGCAGGATCTATTCCCAAAAATTCGGACAGGCCCTCCCGCGGCTTCTATTTCATTTTTCGTTCGACCTCACGGATTCTGGTTTGGATCTCCTTCAGGTCAGTCCGCGTGTCCTTGATGGCTTCCTGCACTTTTTTGCGCGCCTTATTCAATTCCGCTGGTGTGAACTTGGCTTTACGCCGCTGCTTTGCCTCCTTTAGGTCTTGATCCGCTTTCTTCACTTTCTCGTCGTATTCTGCGATCATGTCCGTGTTCCATTTGACGTTAGGGGTCCAGCCCTTTACGTCTTTAGCGTCTTTGCGTTTCTTCGCGTCGGCGAGTTTCTCTTGAGCCCTCTTTAGCGATCTCTTGTAGCCATCGAGCGTCCCTTTTTTGCATTTGAACACTTTCTCGGCTTTCTTGACATCCGCGTCAAACTCGGCAATGACCTTCTTCTGATCGGGTCTCTTCGAATTCAACTCCTTTGAGGTCTTGTTCAATTCTTCTAGCTTTCCCTTGTCTTCCGTCTCGTTCTTGCGCAACTCCACCAGCTCTCTCTTATGTTCTTCCAGCAATGCGGCTTTCTTTGGGTCTTGCTTCTCGTCCTCTTTATCCTTCTCCTCCTCTTTCTTTTTGGCAACGATCAGCTTGCCCGGCGATTTCCACGGCGCTTTCAGATAGGCCTGTAGATTGCTCTCATATTGCTCAATCATCTTCACATATGTCCCGATGTTGCTTATATCGAAAGTGCCATCAGTCTTTTTTACTCGGAATCTCGTCGACACGACCTTTTCGTCTATGACTTCGAATTTGTCGCCCGATCGCACAATGGTCACGCGCCGCGTGACGATTGGGATTGCGACCGTCAGTTTGACTATTCCACCTGGGCTGTTCTTCTTAATGCGATCTCCCGCTTTTACAATCGCATCCGCGGCCCTCATGAGTGTCTCGACGTACTTCGCGAAGATCTGGACGAAGGGGTTCTTTACATTCCCAGCCAACTCGGCGGCCTTTTTAATGGCTGCAAAGTACTTCAGAATTGCTTTGACAGATCCTCCATATGGTCTGGAAACCGCGGGCTCTACCTCCAAGACAACGCCGCTCGGGTCTAGCAGATCTTTCCACTCGTAGGTTTCCGGAACACCAGCAGGTTTCTTTTTTCCCATTTGAATTCTCCTCAGGAATTAGGCGTTAATTAAACGGTTCTTCAGAACAATTCGTGGGTGGAATTGGTTGTTCTTTTGAGGAGCGCGGTGGAGCCCCTCGGGACTCAGAACAACAAAGCCTGTTTTGTGTTTTGGGCGTTTAGGAGTTGGTCCGGCTCCGTCGTCCTTTCATC
>PVBE010338230.1_pt1 | contig 45795 bp, 29 predicted proteins | sample 1631181 | NCBI WGS metagenome assembly PVBE01 (sample SAMN08397723, study PRJNA350692) | Marine metagenome, whole genome shotgun sequencing project. | isolation source: water | place: Pacific Ocean | collected 2012-04
ATCACCACCTTCGCCGCCGTTTCCGCCGTCTCCGCCGTTGCCGCCATCGCCGCCGTACCCACCGTCGCCACCGAAGCCGCCGTCTCCGCCGAACCCACCGTCGCCGCCAAACCCACCGTCGCCGCCGAACCCGCCGTCTCCGCCGAACCCGCCCTCTCCGCCAAACCCACCCGCGCCGCCCTGTCCCGCTGCGCCGTCCAGGTCGATCGCAGCGTCCGCGCCGCTGTCTCCAGGCACCACGCCGCCGCTCCCGCCTGAACCGCCGGCACCACCGAGCGCCCCGTCTCCGCCGATGGCTGCGTCGCCGCCCCCGCTGGGTTTGATGACGCACCCCGGGACCAGCGCCGCGACGCCGAGCGCCACGACCCAACACATGAACCCGCGAGACATGAGCACCTCCTGGTGGCCCGCGATTCTGCCACGGCCGGTGGGATCGGATCAGCGCAGACCGAACACGCAGGCCGACACGGCCCTCGCGCGCGGAGCGCGGGCGCGGTAGCTAAGCCAGACGATGCTCGACCGCATGGACCGGCGCACATTCCTGGCCCGCGCCTCGGCGGCCGCCGCGCTACTCTCCGGATGCGGTGCCCGACCGATCCGGTGCGATACACCGCAGGCGGGCCCCGGCCAGCGTCTCGACCCGCTGGAGTGGCGCACGGTGCAGGCGGCTCAGGAGGTGATCCTGCCGTCGAAGCCCGGCTCGCCGGGGGCTCGCGAGGTCCAGGCCACCGCCTACCTCGACGCCGCGCTCGCCTTCGGCGCACAGCCCGGTGAATGCGAGACGGTCAAACGCGGCGCACACCGCCTCGACGCGCTGGCCGTGGAGCGCGGGGCCTTCGACTACGCCGCGCTCGACGCCGCGGACGCAGGCGCCGTGTTGCGCCAGATGCTGAAGACGTATGGCAACGAGTGGTTCGTCGTGGTTCTCGGCTACACCTTGGAAGCGTTCCTGGGGGATCCGGTGCACGGGGGCAACCCCGACGGGATCGGCTGGAAGTGGGTCGGGCACGCGCCTGGCTGGCCTCGACCGCCCACCAAGGGCTCGTGACAGAACACGTGCTCAGATTCGCGCCGCGGGGGTGGGTGAGATTCGGTCGCGGTGACCGAGCACGACCGGAGGCGTACCCCTGGTACGTCGAGGATTGTGCGACGGAGGCGCGGGCGAATCTGGCCTGCCCCCGTGGATGCGAAGCGAGCACGTGTTCTGTCACGAGCCCCAAGAGCGCCACGTGACCGACTTCGACGTCTGCGTGGTGGGCAGCGGCGCGGGCGGCGCGCCGATCGCGTACGCAGCAGCGAAGGCGGGCCGCTCGGTGGTGGTGCTCGAGAAGGGGCCGTGGCTTCGTGAGGGCGACTTCTTCAAGGACGAGGTCGCCGAGTGCCGGCGCCGGAAGTACCTGCCGGACCTGCGTGCCGAGCCGCACGTGGTCGCCTTCGATGACGGCTCCGCCTGGCCCACGCACGAGACCGGGTGGGACTTCTGGAACGGCTCGCTCGTCGGGGGCGCGACCAACCTGATGAGCGGCTACTTCCACCGGCTCAAGCCGGTCGACTTCCGCCTGCTCAGCGAGTTCGGCCCCATCGATGGCGCCGCCGTCACCGACTGGCCGATCACCTACGCCGACCTCGAACCCTGGTACGCCCACGTCGAGCGCGTCGTGGGCATCTCCGGCCGGGTGGTGAAACACCGGCAAGCCGACACGCGCTCGACCCCCAACTTCCCGATGCCGCCGCTGGCCGAACACCCGGTCTCCGGCTGGCTCGACGAGGCCGCAGCAGAGGTTGGCGCCCACACCTTCCCGGTCCCGCGCGCCATCCTAAGTCTCCCGACCGGCGGGCGGCGCGGATGCGAGTACTCGGGCTATTGCGGCAGCTACGGCTGCTCCTCCGGCGCGAAAGGCAGCGCCCGCGCAGCGCTGATCGACGCCGCGGTCGCCACGGGCCGCTGCGAGGTCCGGCCGAACTCGATGGTGGCGCACCTCGCCTCCGATGCCCGCGGCCGCGTCACCCACGCGGAGTACTTCGACGCCGCGGGGGTGCGCAAACGGGTGGACGCCCGGGTCTTCGTCGTGGCCTGCCAGCCCATCGAGAGCGCGCGGCTGCTGCTCAACTCACGCGGTCCGGGCCACCCGGAGGGCCTCGGCAACCGCGACGGCCAGGTCGGCCGCTTCCTGCTCTCGTCCGCAGGTGGCTCGGGCTCCGGGACGCTGACGGTCGACCGCTTCGGCGACGCGCTCGGCGACCGCCGCCCGTTCGTCAACCGGGCCACCCAGGTCGACTACGTGCTCGATGACCCGCGCCGGAAGGGCGGCACCGTCGACTTCCTCTGGCGGCATCCGAACCCGATCAGCCGCGCCCAATCCCTCGCCTGGGGTTCGGACGGCCCGCTGTGGGGTTGGGCGTATAAAGAGAAGCTGCGGCGCGCCTTCAAGCGCGAGCGCGAGCTCATGTTCGAGGTCTTCTGCGATTGGCTGCCCGTCCCAGGCTGCAACATCGCGCTCGACCCCGACGTCGTCGACCGCTGGGGACTCCCGGTGGCGCGCGTCACCCTCGAAGGGCACCCGCAGAACATCGAGGTCGGGAAGGCGTTGGCCCGCCGGGGCGAGTCCGTCCTTCGAGCGCTCGGCGCTGACGACGTCTCGAGCCGGACCACCTGGTCGCCGTCGACGAACCTGCTCGCGGGCGGCTGCCGCTTCGGCGCAGACCCGGCGACCTCCGCCCTCGACCGCGACTGCCGGATGCACCACGCACCGAACGTCTATGTGACCGATGGCAGCTTCGCGCCGACCGGCGGCAGCGTGCCCTACACGTGGACGATCTACGCCAACGCCTTCCGCGTCGCCGACCGACTGCTCGCGGACGCCTGACGTCTACGCCGGCCAGTCGTGCAGGCTGGCTTCGACGACGCGGTCACCGGTGAGATCCAGGCGCACATAGGTCGGGCGGAACTCGATCCAGGCGTCGAGCTGACCTGAGGCAAGCTCGGTCGCGAAACCCCACAGCGCCTCGCGCGCTGCGTCGACCGGGCCGCGCGTGATGGTCTCCGGCACACGGATGAGGTCGGCCCAGGTTCCGCTGTTCAGGTAGTAGCCGCCGCTGGTCAGCTGCACGCGCTTGGCGAGGTGCGTGTGGCCCATCACCACGTGCCGAATCGCCCCGCCCGCGAGATCCTCGGCCGCCTCGATGTACGCCACCTGACCCTCGACGTCGCGGTCGAAGGAGTGGTCGTCCGCCAGCGCGCGAAGGGCGGTCAGCAAGTTGTCGAGCCGGCGGCCAAAGCCGTCGGGGCCCCGAGCGATCCAGGCCAGGCCCAACATGCGCGCCGCCCCGCCCGCGGAGACGTCGGCGGAGAAGCGGTCCTCGGGCTCGAGGTCGTCCAGGAAGCGGTCCGCCTTTCCGCTTGGGAGCGCGCGTGCCAGAACCGCCGCGAGCGGATCGGCTGGCCGTGCCGCGCCGCCCCCGTCGAAGGCGCCCTGACCGAGGCCAGAGTCGTCACTCACGTTGGCGTCGAATCGCGGCCGCGCCGGCGCCTTCGGGTCGCGTGCGACCGCCTCGGCCTTGAACCGCGCGATTCGAGTGACGTGCGAACGAAATCCGGGCTCCAGAGCGAGCAGCAGCGGCAGGACGGCCTCGGTCTCCGGCTTGAGCAGGTCGACGAAGGGGTACTCGCGCTTGATGGGATTCATCACCTCGGCGACGATCCGGCTGCCGGGGGGCGGCGGGACCTCGACGTCGACCACCTGGTCACGGGACTGCAGCGAGCGCGCGGCGCGGACGGCGTCGTGGTCGACCACATTGAAGCCGTCGTAGCGGTTGCCGTGCTCGATGAGCGCGTCGCCGACCCGGTAGGCCTCGCCGTCGTAGAGGAACACGAAGCGGCGCGCGTCGGTGGCCCCTGTGGCGTCGCGCAGCACCTGCCGCACCGCCGGAAATGCCAGCTCCACGTCGTGGTTGCCCAGCAGCAACGTGAGCCGGTGGCCGGCGGCGAGCAGGTCGCGCAGCGCGTCGAAGAGCGCCTGGTCGCGCGCTACGATGGCGCGCATCGCGACGGCCGCCTCGCGCGCGTCGGCGATGAACGGCCGCCACTCGCCGTCCGCACCCGGCTCGGCGAGGAAGTCGACGAAGTCGCCGTTGATCACGAGCTCGATGTCCGCACCGCCGCGCCGCTGCGCGAGCGACTGCACGAAGGCGGTGAGCGCGTCGACACGGGTGCAGATTCGGAACCCGCGGCCGGCTTCCCCCGGCTCCGGCCAGGCCCCCCCCGATGTGCAGGTCCGAGACGACGTACACCTCTCGCTCCACCGACATCGAAGTCCTCCTGGAACCCGCTGTGAGCTATCGTCACCGCGATGGAGCCGGGATTCAAACGGGCCATTGCGCGCGTCCAGGTGGGCGGCGAGCGCGGCACGGCCTTCCTGGTGGCGGAGGACGTCGTCCTCACCGCGCTGCACGTGGTCGCCCGCGTCGACGGCGCCCGCTTCGAGTTCTACCCCGACCCGATTCGGCTGTTCTTCTTCGACGGCCCGCAGAAGGTCGCGGCGGCGCCGATCCCGGGGCTGGTCGATCCGGTCGGCGATTGGGTCGCCCTGCGCTGCGAGCGGTCGCTCGAGGTCGAGCCGCTCGGGCTCGACACGACGGTGGAGGTCGGCGACGCGTGGTCCGCCTTCGGGTACGCGATGCCGCGCGCAGACGACGGCATGGTCTTCGCCGGCGAGGTCGCCGACGCCGACGCGCGCTTCCGTCGCGTCGAGGCGCTCCAGCTCTTCGCGGCCCAGGCGGCGGCAGGCTCGGGCGCGCCAGTCGCGGGGCTCTCCGGCGCGCCGGTGGTCGTCGAAGGCCGCGTGGTCGGCCTCGTGCGGGCGAATCTGAAGGACGCCCTCGGCGACGACCGGCGAAACCTCGCCGGCACGATCTACGCGTGCCCCGTCGACACCATCGCGGCCCTCGCCGGGGACCGTCTCCCCTGCCCCGACGCGCGCGCCCCGACCCTCGGCGAGCTGCCCGAGGTTCCCTACCCCGGCCTGCGCTGGTTCCGCACCGACGAGGCGCCCGTCTTCTTCGGCCGTTCCCGCGAGAGCTAGCAGCTCCACCGCGCCCTCACCCGCGAGGACGCCGCGCCGCTCGTGCTCCTGCACGGCCCGAGCGGCGTGGGCAAGTCGTCGCTGCTGGCAGCCGGCCTCGCGCCGCGCCTGATGCCCGAGCACGACTGGCTCCACCTGCGCCGCGACCCGGATCTGGGCCTGCTGGGCACGCTCGAAGCCGAGCTCGGCACCAGCCTCGAGGAGTGGCAGGCGCGCGAAACCGAGCGCCCGCTCGTGGTGGCACTCGACCAGGTCGAGGAGGTCTTCACCCGACCGCGCGGCAACCCCGAGGACGAGCTGAGCGACTTCGCGGAGGCGCTGAAGGCCGTGTTCCTCACCGGCGAGCCGCCGCGCGGTCGCTTATTGATGTGCTTCCGGAAGGAGTGGGCACCGGAGCTGGACGCCGCGTTCGGTGCGATCCCCAACGAAGCGGTCTTCCTACGAGCCCTCGACCGGCGAGCGATCATCGAGGTCGTCAGTGGTGTGCGCCGCCACGAGAGCACCCGCCGCCGCTACAAGACCGTCGTTGAGCCCGGCCTGCCTGCGGCGGTCGCGACCGACCTGCTACGGGACCCCGACTCGCCCGTCGCGCCGCTCCTCCAGATCCTGCTCGCGCGCCTCTGGCAGGAGGCGCCGATGGAGGACGGACATCGCATCTTCGGCCACGATGCGTACCAGAGGATGGTGAGCGAGGGCCTGCATCTCGACGCCTTCCTCGAACGCCAGCTGACGACCCTGCGAGGCGCCGACGCGGCCGCCGTCGACTCCGGGCTCGCGCTCGCGGTCCTCGCGACCCACATCACCCGCCGCCAGACCGCCGGCACGATGACCGAAGAGGCCCTGAGGTCCGCGTACGGCCCGGTCGAGCCGCTGGTCGAGAGCCTCGTCGCGCTGCACCTCCTCGTCGCCCCAACCGAGGACACTACGCGCCTCGCCCACGACACGCTGGCGCCAGAAGTCCGCGCCCGCTTCGACGACTCCGACGCCCCCGGACAGCGCGCGCGCCGCATCCTCGATGCGCGGGAGACGGGCGACCCCTTCGACGATGTCGACCTGGCGGTCGTGGAGGCCGGCGAGTCCGGCATGCGCCGCTGGACGCCCGAGGAGCGCAGCCTCGTCATCGCGAGCCGGACCGCGCGCACTCGGCGCAAGCGCGTGCGTCAGCTGGTGGTCGCCTCGATGTTCGCGTTGACCGTCTCGCTCATCGGCGTCGGCATCTACTCGAACAAGCAGAAGCGCGACGCCACTGAGGCGGGTGAAACGAACCGCTTCCTAGAGAGGCAAGCCGAGGCGCGCAAGCAATTCGACCTCGGACAACGCGATGTCGCGGTCCACGGCGACGTCGCACGCGCGCTCGTCGCGTTTGACCGAGCTGTCGAGATCGCGCCCGACGGACACGAACAGCTCCCCGTCTACATCGGCCGACAGCTGTGGACGGCCGCACGAGCGCCGGTCCTGAGCGTCCGCACCGATGACACCAGCCTGGCCCACCTATCCAAGGAGCGTTGGGCCACCTCGGCGCGCGCCCGATCGCCCGTCACGGGCGCGTCCCATTTCATCACCATCCCGTGGGGGCGGACCACGGGCTACCGGCCGACCCCATCGCCCGTCCTCGATCGACGGCACCGCCACCTCGCGGGCGTCCACAGGGAGCACGGGCTGGTGGTCATCGACATGCACGAGGAACGGCGCGTCTTCGCGCTGCCCCTCGACCGGCTGGAGGCGACGGGTGGCGACATCACTGCAGCCAAGGACCCTCGCCTGACGCTCGTGGAAGATGGACGCGCGCTCGTGGTCACGGCGTCGGTCGGCGAGGAGCGCCGCCTTTGGTCATGGCGTTTGGACGCCGCAAACCCGGGCGGCCCCCCGCGACTGCGCAGCCTCGACGTGCCCGGGGCGCTGAGGCTGACTCGCGCCGGCGGACGGCCATTGACCGTCGTGGCCGAGATCGACCTCTTGCTCGGGCGCGACGGCCCCTCCAGTCCGCGTACCACGGCGCCCGTCATCCTCTGGCCGACAGACTACGACGAGCGCCTGGCCACGACCGATCCGAGGAACCTGTTGAAACGAGCATACGAAGCGAATCGGGCGCGGCTGGCGAAGCTCGACCAGAACGATCCGTGGGTCGCCTGGAGCGCGCGCGCCATCCCGGCGTTCGCGTGGCGGATCGAGGACCACGACCTCTGAGCGAGCCCTACTTCTTCGCGGCGAGGGCTTCCTGCGAGGCCGCGTAGGCACCGCGGGTGTCGGCCAGGAACTCCGTGAGCTCCATCTTGCCCCGGTCGACCTTGGCGAGCATCGCCTTCTGAGCGAGGTAATCCGCGTTCTTCACGCCTGCGCGACTCTGCAGCATCCGCCAGGCCTTGCGGCGCTCGACGGTGAAGAGCGCGACCTGGCGTGAGACCAGCAGACGCACCACGCGACCGCCGCGGTCGACGTCGATGTAGGCGGTGAAATCGGGGATGTAGGACCGGTGGTCCAGGTGCAGGTGGCGGCGCCGGACCACGTCGTCCTGGCGGATGCGCAGGATGAGGTCCTCGAGGGCGATGGCCCCGTCCGGGAGCGGGCCGCGAGCGGGCTTGAAGTGGCGCCGGAAGCGGGCCTCCGTCGCGGCCCAATGGGCCACGGTGTAGGTGTACTTCTCGCCGCGCACCGCCGACTTGACCTCCGCCCAGTCGCGGTTGTGCTGGGGGTTGCCCTTCACGTCGAGGGCCTCGGTCCAGACCTCGCCGAGCGCGGGGTTGAACACGAAGTCGGGCATGCCGCGCCCGTCGCGGACGCGGGTCGCCTGGACGGTCGCCATGTCGTCGCCGACGCCGTGCTCGGGCTGGCAGGTCGTGAAGCACTGGAAGAACGCGGTGCCGCGGTACTCGAGGGCGTCGAGCAGGGCGCGGTACAGCTTGGCGGAGTTGGCCATCGAGAGCTGGGCGACGTACGGCGAGCCGTGTCCGACGGTGAGGATCTCGGCGACGCTCTTCTTCTCGGTGAGCTTGCCCTGAGTGGCCGCCCCGATCTGGTTCATGTCGAAGCCGCCGGGCATCACCGACGAGTCGGAGTTCTGGCCACCGGTGTTGGAGTAGACCTGCGTGTCGAGCATCAGCACGCCCACGTTGGGGCGGTTCTGCAGGATGACCTTCGAGAGGTTCTGGAAGCCGATGTCGCCCAGCGCCCCGTCGCCGCCGATGCACCATACGCGGGGCAGCTCGTGGATCTCCTGGTCGGTCATCAGCTCGTCGCCGAAGTGGGTCAGGGCGAAGACCTGGTCGTCCGTCAGCCCGGCGCCCCCCTCGGTGAGGATCGCGTCGCACAACCGCTCCGGCACCACCGATCGACGCGCGTGGAAGCGCATGAAGCTCTCGCCAAACATCCAGCCGACCGTCGCGCCGTCCTGGAAGAGCGAGTTCATCCACGGATACGGGTGCGGGCTGTTGGGCGGCGTCGACCCGTAGACCGTGTTGCAGCCAGTGCTCGCCGACATCGCCATCGCCGCCATGCCATTTGCGGCGCGGCCGTCGATGGCCTGCAGGTCCCGATGGTTGAAGGCGTCCTGGCGCAGCACCATCGCGATGGCCTCGAGGACCTGCGCGTCGCCGAGCTCACCGTGCGCTTCGATGCGCGCGTCCGTGTCGGCGACCGACTCGCCGCCCAGCCCCATGATCTGGTGGGCCACCACGTGCTTGAGCCGCGCGTACCCCTCGGGGTTCGCCCCGGCGATCGCCCGCAGCTGCGAGGCGCCGCGCTCTGCCAGGTCGTCGGCCTTGGCCAAGAGCCGCGCCGCCTTCTTGTGGAAGATGGGCCGCATATAGACCTCGGTGATGGTCCCGAGGGCCCGCAGCACCGACTTCTCGCCGCACCCCGCGCAGGCGCCGTCGCCGGAGACCACCGCGTCGTACGCGGATTGCAGCATCAGGTGGGACTTCAGCGCACCGACGCGCGCGTCCTGCGGGCGCTGCGGATCGAAGCGACCGAGGTACTTCGCCTTTGTCTCGGGCAGCAGGTCGAAGAACGACATCGCGCCCACGACCTCTTCGTTGAGCGTCTCGCTGTCGTCCACCATGCGCAGCGCCTCGTGCTCGCCGCACTCGACCACGCACTCACCGCAGCCCTTGCAGAGGTCGGAGACGAAGATGGAGAAGAGCGCACCCTCGCCAGGCTTCTTCTTCTCGATGCCTTGGAAGAGCGCCTTCGTCTTGGTGTACGCCAGCGGCAGCAGGTCGATGACCTCCATGAGCTGCGCGCGCGAGGCCTCGGTGGTCCCGCTGTTGAGCCCCGAGACCACGTCGCGCACGATCACCTTGAAGGGCACGCTCGTGCCTTCGGCGATTGAGTTCGACATCCGGTGTCGCGCTTGCGCTTCGATCGCCGGCACCTGCTCGCGCATGACGGCGCGTTGGGCCTCGTCGAGCACGTAGTTCTCGATGGCGGTCTCGAGCACCGTCGAGATCTCCTGCGCGGTATTCGGCAGCGCGGTGTCGGGGCACGCGGTGATGCAATCCATGCATTGCGTGCAGTTCTCGGCGATGTACACGGGCGCCTCGCGGCGCGCGACGTACTTCGATGCGGTGTCGCCGGTCGCCGCGGCCATCAGCCCGACCGAAGAGAAGGTCGAGGCGGGCTGGTGATAGCCGAGCCCGGCGCGGAACTCACGGTCGAAGGTCTCCCGCTTCAGCATCGGTGCGCGCGCTGGCTGGCCCGGGGGCACGTCGAGCGTCGCGGGCGAGCGCGGCAGCAGCGGCGAGCCGCGCATGCTGGAGCGGTCGGGCACGTCCACGCGGCCGTGCGGCACCGCACGAACCCTCGAGAAGCCCTCGGTCATGACGGTCATGTTCGAGTCGACCACCGCGTCGCCGAAGCGGCCGAACTTCTTCCGGTACTGACCGAGCACCACCTCGCGGAAGCGTTCCTGGTCGATCGCGTAGTCCTGCAGGAAGGAGGACACGCCGAAGAAGGCACCCAGGAACGCGTTGCCCTGCATGCGCAGGCGCAGGTCGGGCCGGTCGGTCGCGGCGCGCGCGATGTCGAAGCCCGGCAGCACGTATAGCTGAATGTCGCGGTCGATGATCTCCTGGCGGAGGTGGCGCGGGATGCGCTCCCACGCGCCGGCCGGCTCTTCGTCGGACTCCCACACGAAGGCGCCGCCGTTGGCCAGCCCGACGAGCGGGTTGGTGTGGGTGAAGGCCTTCGGATCGCAGCAGAGCACGACGCTGACGTGTTGCAGGTCGCAATTGACGCGGATGCGCTCGCTGGCCACGACGAGGAAGTAGGCAGTCGGCGCGCCCTTCTTCTCCGAGCCGTACTTCGGGTTGGCGCTGACGTGCAGCACCTCCACCGGGCGCCCGCAATCGTCGAGTTCGCCGGAGCGCTGCGCCAGGTCGTCGCCGAACTCGCCGATGATCGCGCCGAGGTTCTTCCCGGTGGTGATCATGCCCCACCCACCGATGGAGTGGAGACGTACGGCGATGGCGCCCTCCGGCAGCAGCGACGGCGTGTCCTCGGAGATGACCGAGTACGGGTGGTCGATGCCGACCGTGAAGAAGCCGGTCCCGTCCTCCGGGCGCGCCCCGTCCGAGCGGGGGACCTCACCGGCGACGAATTCGTACGCGCCGAGGATGCCCTCCGGGCGGAAGTCGCGAGAGCCCAGACCGTAGACCCCGCTGAAGATGCGCGGCATCTGCTCGGCCGTGAGCTGTGGGCGGTCACCGCCGGCGGCGACCCGGGAGCGCTCGATCGCGCGGCTCAGCGCCGTGCGTACCTCGCGCGTCAACGGGTTCTCGGTCGCGAGCGCCTCGTCGGTCCGCTCGAGGACGATTACGTTCGCGCGGCCCGCGAGCGCCCGTACGACGGCGTCCTCCGGGAACGGCCGCAGCACGTTCACGTGGATCGAGCCGACGCAGACGTCGCGCTCTTCGGCGAGGTAGTCGCACGCGGCCTCGATGTTCTCGGCCGCGGAGCCGAGCGAGACGAAGACCGTGTCTGCGCCGCCTGTGCGGTACTCGGAGATCGGGCCGTAGCGCCGCCCCGTGAGGCGCGCGAACTCGTCGTAAGCCTCGTCGAGGAGGCCCGGGATCGCCTCGTAGAAGTTGTTCCGGCGCGCCACCACGCCGTTCATGTAGTGCTCTTGGTTCTGCACCGGCCCGATCACCACCGGGCTGTTCAAGTCGATCACCTTCGGCACGCGCCGACGCGTCGGCCCGAAGAGCACGCGCTGGGCCTCGGTCGGGCACGGGATCTCGTCGTCCGGCGCACCGAGATAGTCGCGGATGAGCCCGGACTCGTGCTTGAGGAAGGTGCGCTCGAGGTGCGAGGTGAGGAAGCCGTCCTGCACGTTCATCCCGGGCGTGAGCGAGGCTTCTGTGACGCGGCGCAGGATGAGCGCCTGGTCCGCCGCCTGCTGGGCGTCCTTCGCGAACAGGACGATCCAGCCCGTGTCGAGCGCCGCGTACACGTCGTCGTGCCCGCAGTGCACGTTGAGCGCGTGCTTCGTGAGCGCGCGCGCGGCGACCTCGAGCACCATCGTCGAGAGCTTCCCGGGCGCGTGATAATACTGCTCGACCCCGTAGACGATGCCCTGCCCGGAGGTGAAGTTGACCACCCTCCGGCCGGTGACCGAGCACGCGATGGCGCCGCCCTGTGCCGCGTGCTCGCCCTCCGCCTCGATCGCGAGCGTCTGCTCACCGAAGACCGTCAACCGCCCCTCCGCGTAGGACTGCTGGTACAGCTCGCCCATCTCCGTCGATGGCGTGATCGGGTAGAACACGCCCGCGTCCGCCACACGCGACTCAGTGTGATACGCCACGAGCAGATTGCCGTTGGACGTGACGCGGACGCCCGGATACTCGGGGCGGTCGCTCATGATGGAAGCTCCTCAGGGGATGATCCGGGTCACACCTTACTCCAGCTGGTCGTAGTCGCCGACCCGGTTGATCAGGGCGGCATTCCCAGCTGGCGACGGGCGTGCGCGGCCGCACCGAGCAGCGACTTCGTCTCGTAACCCTCGCGCGCGAGCGGCTCCGCGATGCGCAGAAACTCCGCGGGCTGCCCGCGATACAGGTGCAGGAACGCGCGGGTGAAGCGCGTCGCCTGTCCGTTGGGGGCGGCCTTGGCGAGCGCGTCGAGCTGTCGTTGCACCTCGTCGAGCTTGCCCTGGTGCAGGAGCACGCGCACGAGCTTCACCCGGTGGTCTGGCACAGGGTCGCTGATGGCGACGGCGCGCCGGAGCAGGGCCTCGGCCTCGTCGGCTCGCTTCTGGACGAGCAGTCCCAGGGCCTGGTCGACGAGGTGGCGGGGGTCGTCGGCCAGGATCACGTCGCGGCGATGCTCGTAGGCCGCGCGCACCTTCGCGTGTGCCGGGTCGTCACGCAGCCTGGGGTCGACGTGCGCGAGCGCGCCGTATGCGCTCATCCGGATGGTGCGCAGCGGATCGGTCAGGGCCTCGGTCAGGGCGTCCCGGGCGACCGGCCGCAGTTGGCCCAAGGCCTCGGTCACGTAGAAGCGCACCAGCGGATGCGGGTCCTTCCGATGCGCCAGCAGCGCCGCCCGCGCCGCAGCCTCTCCTCGGGCCTGCCCCAGGAACGACGCAGCGCTCGCGCGCTCGACCACGTTTCGCGCGCCGTCGTTCAACCACGCAACGAGGCGCTCCACGGGTTTCGAGCCGCTGCCGAGGACCTGCGACAACACCTGCGCACGGTCGAGCATGCGCTCGCGGTACCGCCGGAAGCTGGGGCGCGCACCGTACCAACGCTCGACGGCGGCCTCGGCCCACTCGGTGCCTTCCTCTGCGTGGCAATTCGCGCACGCATTCGGCGCCTCGAACTTGCGGGTGAGCTCCGGAAGCGGGCACCGGGCGGGTGGTGGCGGAGGTCAGCGCACACGCCAAGGGCGAGAGCCTCGTGCTGCGCGGCGGGACCTACCGCGTGAGCCGGCGTGACGATGACGCGCTGTGGGAGGGCGACGTGCCGCTCGCGTCCGGGGCCACCGAGCAGGCCGACGCCCACCTGACGCGGCGGGTTCCGTATGCGGCGCTGGTCCGCAAAGGCGGGTCCGGCGTCGCGTCGAGCGTCTGGGTCGAGGCCGGCGTGCGCGGTCCGCTGGGTGAGGGCATCGAGAGCTCGCCGCTGCTGAGACTGGCGTACGCGTTGGAGTTGCCGTGGTTCACCTTGCGTCCGCACGTCGGAGCCAGCACGAACCTGGCGGGCTCGCCGCAGAGCACGCCGCGGCTCGAGCTCGACCTGACCGAGCTGCAGGCCGGGCTCGAGGTCCGCCGCGCCTTCGACGCGCGGCTCGCGACGCTCTCGGTCGGGGTGCTGGGCGACGTGTTGTGGCTGCGCCAGTCCGACCGGGACGGGGACGAGGCCGACCGCGACGCCGTTGGGTTCGCCTTCGGCGCGGTCGTGGCCCTGGAGCACGACTTCGGTCCGCTCGCGGTGATGCTCGCCGCCGAGCTCGACGCCTACAGCTTCCCGTCGACAGACAACGACCGCGCACCGGCGGACGACGGCGCGCTGCGCACCGTGCTCACCTTCCGCACCACCCTGGGAGTTGGCTATGCGTTCTAGCAGCGTGCGGAGAAGCGCGCCGTCGCGAGGGCGACGAGGCGCCCCGGGGCGTGGTGACCGAGGCCGACGATGGCCGCAGACGCACTGGTGGTGCGACGAGGACCAGCGGAGCGTCGCGGGCGCCGCGCCCAGGGGATGCCTCGTCGGCCGCAGCAGGCGAGCTTCCCCGCACGCTGCCAGGCATCTGCTGCCGCTGCTGCTCGTGCTCGGTTACGGCGTCCCGCTCGTCGGAGAGACATACCTCAGCACGCCCGCCTTCGAGGTCCACGGCGCGGTGCACCAGTCGCGCGGCGGGACCGACGTCGACCGCGCTCGGCTGAGCTTGTTCTGGATCGGCTTCGACTCACGCACCCAGGAACGCCAGGTCGTCGATCAGCGCGTCACCGTCGACCACGCCTTCGCCCGCTTCGACCTGGCGCTCTTCGACGATCCGCCGCCCGAGGCGCTCACCTTCGACGGCGCCGGCATCGCGCTGATCGTGGTCTACGCCGACGGCAACGAGAACGGCCAGCTCAACAGCGACGTACGCGCACCCGAGGACGGTCCAGACGTGATCCTCGGCGCCGCCCCCACCCACGTCGTCGCCTACGCTTCGCAGGCGCTCGACGGATCTGGACGCGCGGGCGACGTCCTCGGCGCCATCGACGCCGGCTACCACCTCTTCGAGAGCAACAACTCCACCTGCCACTTCATCGAGGCGGTCCATTGCATCGGCGACGGCTCGCTGCGGCAGGTCGACCCGGCGGAGACCGTCGTGTTGCTCGACCTGCATCCAACGCCGGAGGCCGTGGTCGTCCCGAACCCGGCAGTGCCCGGAGCCAGCAGCGGCACCTCGATGGAGCCTGGCAACCTCTACGGGGCGCCCTAAAAATACAGGGCGCTGCCGAGGTGGAAGCCCACCTCGTGGAAGGTCACGTCGACCAGCGGCTCCTCGTCCATCGAAGCGTCGAGGTCGACCCGCTCCACGGCCGCGCGCCCGAGCCCGAGCGCGTAGCGCAGGCCCAGCGTGGTCACGAAGACGAGCGAGTCGGCCTGCTTCTCCGAGTGAAGTCGTAGCGGCGTCCTCAGTTCGATGCCGCCGGCGACGCCGTAGTAGTGCACGCGAAACTCGGACAGGTGCACCGGCTCCCGGTGTTGGCTACGGTCGGTGAAGAGCCCGGCCCCGAAGGAGAGCGTCTCGCTCGACTTCTGCCGGAACCCGAGACGCGCGTTCCACAGCGCCTCGAGGTTCACTTTGTGCTCCGCGTTCTCGAACGCCGGGTGGTAGTCGCCCTCGGCGCTGACCCAACCGCGGCCGACCGCGACGGCCACGCCCACGCGCGCACCGCCGGCGGTGATGAGCCCTACGCCCGGGTCGTCCGACTCCTCCTCGTGGTAGTCGAAGCTGAACGGGCGCTCCCCCGCGTCGGCCGGCAGCTTCCCGAACACCTTCAGGTCAGAGCGCTCGGCGAAGTCGTAGAACGCCAGGCGCGGCGAGATGAGCACGACGCCGAGGTCGAGTCCGGAGACCGGCTGCCACTGGACGCCGAGCACAACCTCCGCCCCGAGGCGGGTCGACTCGAACTCGAAGTCACCGACCTCGAACTCCTCCTCGGTGTCGCCGGTGCGCTCCTCCACCAGGAATCAGTCGCTCTCCTTCGTGGTCTGCCAGACCGCGAAGAGTGACGTCCCGACCCGGAGCGTCGGGTGCACCTGCCAGCCGACGCCACCGCCCGCGTGGAGCCGGCCGACCTCGTCCGAGATCGCGACCTGCTCCTCGTAGTGGGTCCCGCCGGAGGTCTCACGCTGGAGGACGGCCGTGTGGCTGAAGTAGTCCTGCTCGGGCACGAAGACGCCGAACGCGGCGTTGACCCCTTCGGTGATGCTGCGCGCGAAGACGAGCGAGGCGGGCACGGTGACGAGCTCGGAGCTGACGATGTCCGCGCGGACCGTGCCGACGTGCGGGACCTCCGCCGCCAGCGCGCTCGGGATGCGCCGATGCCTGAACACGAAGGCGCTGGCGCTGATGTCGAGCTGCGCGCGCAGCGCCGCCCCGAGACCGGCGGGGTTGTACCAGACGGCCGCCGCGTCGTGCGTCGTCGCGGTCACGGCGCCGGCGGTGAGGGCCGCCTCGTTGCCCATCGAGTACGAGTTGAGGTTGCCGGCCATCGCGGTGCTGGCGGCCAGGCAAGAGGCGAGGGCGGTGAGTCGCGCGTTCAAGCTATGCTCCAGGATGCGTCGGCGGCCCGATGTTGTCATGGGCGCGTCTGGAGCTTCTACGCTCGGAGACCGGAGGCTCGATGACCAGACAGTCGCAGACATCGACATTGGTGCTGATCGCCACGCGTCACGGCGTGACGACGCTGACGATGAATCGGCCGAAGAAGCTCAATGGTTGGACGATACCCATGCTCGAGGCGCTCCGCGCAGCGTTTCGTGGAGTGCTCGCCGACGACGAGACGAAGGCCGTCGTGCTCACGGGAACGGACCCGTACTACTGCGCCGGCGTGAACCTCGGTGGCACGCTGAAGCTCGCGCATCCGAAGAAACTCCACGCCATGATCGTCGAGCATAATCAGGCGCTCTTCGACTCGTTCCTGGACTTCGACAAGCCGATCATCGCCGCAGTCAATGGGCCCGCGATCGGCGCCGCGGTGACGACCGCGCGGCTCTGCGACACCATCATCGCCTCCGAAGAGGCCACGTTTTCGACGCCATTCGCCGCGCTCGGCGTGACCCCGGAGGGTTGTTCCAGTGTCGTGTTCCCCAGGGTGATGGGCGACGCCGCGGCCGAGCGAATGCTCGGGCCCGAGGGCTGGAAGCCGACCGCCGCCGAGGCCGCTTCGGTCGGCTTCGTCGAGCGCGTCGTCCCGCACGACGAACTGTTGGAGACCGCCCAGAAAGAGGCCGAGGCGCGCATCGCCAACGGCACCCCGCGCAGCTTCAGGGACCCCGCCGAGCTGGCAGAGCTGAAGGCCGTCAACGCCCGAGAGTCAGTTGGCGTCGCGGACTCGTTCCTCGCGTCGCCGTTCCTCGAAGGCCAGTTCCGATTCCTCTGGAGCAAGAAGAAGCGCGTCCCAGCGGGCATGTTCCTCGCCCTCCGCCTCTCACGGCCGGTCTGGTCCCGTCTGCTCTGATCAGGTTCCGTTCGACTCGACGCGGTGGCCGGGGCTCCAGCGGGGGACGCCCTCGGCGCGGGTCTCGAGGAAGCGGGCGAGGCGGTGGAAGTCGCTGCCCGGCTCGATGAAGCGGACGTCGGTGACCAGGGTCTCGGGGTTCACCAGGTCGCTGAACGGCACATACGTCAGGGCGAGCTGCCCCGCGACGCTGACCATGTGACCGTCGAGGCCCTCCTCGACGAGCGCGCCGTACGCGCCGATGCCGAGCTGGCTGCCGAGCATGACGTCGAAGGCGTGGGGCGGGGAGCAACGTGACTCGTAGCCGAACTGGACACCGCGCATCTTCTTCGGCTCACCGGTCCGGGCCTTGTAGCGCTCGGCGATGACGGTCGCCATCATCTCGGCGAGGTTGACCTTCCCCAGCGACAGGTGGCCGTGCTCGTCGCGGTGGACGCCCGCGATGTAGGACTCGGGGAGGGCCTCGGCCAGCCCCTCCGCGAGCACCACCGTGCCGTAGTGCTTCCGGTCGCGCTCCTCGCGGCTGATGATCAGGTCGATGATGCGGTCGGCGAGGGCCTCGACGTCGAGGTGGCCGTCATCGGTGACCAGATCGCCCTTGAGGTCCTCCGCCGCGAGCACGAGGTTCGCCTCGCCTGCGATGGCCACGCCGTACGGGAGCCAGCCCGCCTTGCGGCCCATCGTCTCGACGATGAACCAGGAGCTCGTCGCGCGGGAGTCGGCCCGCAGGTTCAACAGCTCCTTGGCCATGAAGTCGACGGCCGTGAAGAAACCGAAGGTGAAGTCGATGCCGCGGTAGTCGTTGTCGATGGTCTTCGGCAGGTGCACCACGTGAACGCGGCGCGCGTCCTCGGGCAGGCGGTTCTGGAACTCGTAGAGCAGGTTCGCGGTCTTGAGCGTGTCGTCGCCGCCGATGGAGATGAGCGCGTCGATCTCGAGGTCGACCAGGGCGCTGTAGACGTTCTGCAGGCGCTTCGTCTTGACCGGATCCTCCAAGTCATCGGGGCACTCGATGCCCTTGCCCGGGTTGGTGCGCGCGGTGCCGATGCAGATGCCGCGCTCGTTGCGCAGGCCGCGCACGTCCGACGCGTCGAAGATGCGGTAGTGCACGTCCGGCAGGAGCCGGTGGCTGACCGGGTGATAGTCGACGAGGTTCGAGTACCCGTGGAAGAAGCCCACGACCTCGCGCTTGTCCTCGAGGAACGCGAAGGCCGCCGCGGAGATGACCGCGTTGGCGGCGGGGGCGGGGCCGCCCGAGAAGATGATGCCGACGCGCTTGGGACCTGGTCGCTCGACCATTAGTGACTCCGTCCTGAGTTACGCCTGATTATCCACGACCCGGAGCACCGCGTCGAGGTCTGCGGGCACCTCCACGAGCGGGTTGGGGTAGCTCGGCGTCACGCCCTCGAGCTGGTCTGTGTGGTAGTCCACCACCACCTTCGGGTCCTTGAGCACGTGGCCGGTGAGCACGCCGCAGACATCGGCGTCCGCGGGGATCACGCCCTCGGCGACGAGGCGCTTCACCCCGGCCACGGTGGCGCAGGAGGCCGGCTCGGCACCGATCCCCGCCGCGTCGACCTGGGCCTTCGCGTCGAGGATCGCCTGGTCGTTGACCTCGGTGACCACACCGTTGGTCTCGCGCAGCCCGCGCAGGCACTTTCGCCACGACACCGGGTCGCCGATTCGAATCGCGGTCGCGCGCGTCTCGGCGCGGACGGGGACGAGATCAGCGCCGGTCCGCCAGGCGGTGTAGAGCGGGTTTGCGCCCGCAGCCTGCACCACCGCCAGCCGTGGCAGTCGGTCGATGAGGCCGAGCGTCTTCAGCTCGCTGAGCCCCTTCGCGATCGCCGAGCTGTTGCCGAGGTTGCCGCCCGGCAGCGCGATCCAGTCGGGCACGTGCCAGTCGAGGTCCTGGAGCAGTTCGAAGGCGATGGCCTTCTGCCCCTCGACGCGGAAGGGGTTGATCGAGTTGACCAGGTACACGTCCCGCTTCGCACACACCTGCTCGACCAGCCGCATCGCTTCGTCGAAGTCGCCGGAGATCGAGATGGTGCGGGCGCCGTACGCGAGGGCCTGGCCGAGCTTGCCGAGGGCGACGTTGCCCGCCGGCACGAAGACGAGGGCGCGCATGCCAGCGGCCGCAGCGTACGCGGCCATCGAGGCGGATGTGTTGCCCGTCGAGGCGCAGGCGACGTGGGTCATGCCGAGCTGGCGGGCGACGCTTACGGCGACGGTCATCCCCCGGTCCTTGAACGACCCCGTCGGGTTCTCGCCTTCGTGTTTCAGTCGCAGCGAAGCCCCGACGTACTTGGTGATGCGGTCACTCGAGTAGAAACCGGTGTTGCCCTCGCGGCGCGTCGCGACCACCCCCTCGTCGAGCGGCGCGACCAGCTCGCGGAAGCGCCAGACGCCGGAGCGGTCGAGCGGTGCCTTCGACGCCAGGCGCGCGTCGAAGCCCGCTAATGAGAGGTCGCTCGGGAAGTCGTGCACGACGTCGAGGGTCGCTCCGCAATCACAACGGTAGCGAACCTGCAAAGCCGCGTACGTCGCGGCACAGACCACACATCTCAGTCGCATGAGTGCCTCGGTGAGGGGGGGTCGGTGAGTTGAGTGCCGTCATCGCCGTCGAGGCCGAGGAGTGACGACGACGGCGTGCCCGAGGCACGTCGAGGAGGAACGACGACGGCATCGTCGGTGAGGGCGGTGCTCATCTCGCCGAAGACTCCTCTTCCGAGGTACTTGACCCCGGTGCGTTTGCGGAGGAAACCAAGGCCGTGGCGCCCAACCCGGCGTCGCCGAACGCCGAGCACAGGCGCGGCGCGAGCGCGTGGGCGTCTGCTTCCGACCCGGTGAGCGCGAAGATTGAAGGGCCGGCGCCAGAGATCGACGCGCCCAGCGCTCCACCGTCGCGCGCCGCCTTCAGGACGCCCTCGGCGCCAGGGATCAGACGGGCGCGGACGGGCGCGACCACGGTGTCCTCCATCGCGCGCCCGAGCAGAGCCAGGTCCCCCGCGTAACAGGCCGAGACCAGCGCGGCGACGTTCGCGGTGTTGCGCACCATCGCGGAGAGCGGGACCGACTCGGGCAGCGCGGCGCGGGCGTCCGCGGTGGCGAGCTCGTAGTCGGGCGTGACGACCACCACGTGCAATCCGGGCGGGACGGGCAAGCGCACCACGTCGAGCGGGTCGACCGAGCGGATGAGCACCAGGCCGCCGAGCAGCGAGGGCGCGACGTTGTCGGCGTGCCGACCGGAGACGGCGGCTTCGGCTTCGACACAGGGACCGATGAGCGCCTCGGTCGGGAGGGGCGAGCCCAACAGCGCGTTGACCGCGGTGGCGCCGGCGGCGGCGCTCGCGGCCGAGCTCCCCAAGCCGCTACCGACGGGCATCCCCTTCTCGACGCGCAGCTCGATCCCGACCCGCGTGAGGTCGACCCCCGCGAGCCGCGCCGTCTCGATCGCCGCGATCCCCGCGGTGTTGCGAGTCGCGTGGGTGGGGACGCCGGCAGACGCAGCCGCGAGACGAACACCAGGCTCGTCCACCAGGGCAGCGGTCACCCAGTCACCGAGGCCCTGGACCGCGAGGCCGAGCACGTCGAAGCCGGGCCCGAGGTTGGCGATGGTGGCGGGCGCGAAGGCGACGGCTCGTTCCATACCGGCGACTATCGCCCAACTGTGCGACCCGGCAAACTGCCGCGATATGGCATACCCGATCGAGCCGCCTATCGAGCCGATGCTCGCCAAGCGCACCGACGCCGTCCCGAAGACGGGGGATTGGCTGTTCGAGCCGAAGTGGGATGGCTGCGGCTCCTTCGGGGGGCGAGTCTCTTCCGGCACGTTGCGCAGGTTGACGCGGATGCGGGTCCAAGTGGTCGACCGGCCGCGCATCGAGTCCACGAGCACGTCGTCTATCGCCAGATGTCCGGCGGCGTCGGCCCAGCGAGCCTTCCAGCGCTCGAGACCGGCGAGGGCGTCGTCCTTCTTCTTCGCCTTCGAGATCGTCAGCAGCGGGAACTTCGGCTCGCGGCGTCCGCTCCCCTTCGCGCGCGAGGGCTGAACCCGCGGCGGCTCTCCGGGCTGCTTCTGGTAATGCGGTGGCCAGGGCGCGTCTTCCTGTCCGGCGGCCGCCTGCTCACCGGCGAGGTCGAGCAGGCCATCGAGGGAGCCGGCCGTCTCGTCAATGCCCTCGGAGGCGTCGCCCTCGGCGGCGAAGCGCTCGGGCACCGTGAACACCGTCCAGCGGGCCGGGTCACAGGCGGCGACCTCGTCCCAGCGCAGCGGCATCGACACCCGGGCGTCCTGCAGCGGCCGGACCGAGTAGGCGGAGGCGACCGTGCGGTCCTTGGCGTTCTGGTTGTAGTCGAGGAAGACGCCGTGGCGCTCCTCCTTCCACCACTTCGAGGTCGCGATCGCGGGGGCCCGGCGCTCGACCTCGCGGGCGAGGGCCAGCGCGGCCTGGCGCACCTGTTGAAAGCCCCACAGGGGCTCGATGCGCACGTTGATGTGGATGCCGCGCGAGCCCGAGGTCTTGGGCCAGCCGACGAGCGCGTGGTCGTCGAGGACCTCGTGGACGACCTTCGCGACGTGGCGCACGATCGGCCACTCCACGCCCGGGCAGGGATCGAGGTCGACGCGCAGCTCGTCGGGATGCTCGAGGTCGGGGACCCGGGTCGGGTGCGGGTTCAGGTCGACGCAGCCGAGGTTGACGACCCAGACGAGCTGCGCCAGGTCGTTGATCACGACCTCCTCGGCGGTGCGCCCGGATGGGAAGCGCAGCACCGCCGTTTCGACCCAGTCGGGGCGCGATTTGGGGGCACGCTTCTGGAAGAAGAAGTCCTCGTCGATCCCGCGCACGTAGCGCTTCATGACGAATGGCCGCCCGCGGATGCCTCGCAGGGCCCCCTCCCCCACCGCCAGGTAGTAGTTGACGAGGTCGAGCTTGGTGACCCCGGCCGCGGCGAAGTAGAGCTTGTCCGGCGAGCTGACCTTGACCTCCCGGCCAGCGATCTCGAGCAGCTTCGGCGGCGGCCTCTTCCCCACGGCGGCGAGTCTACCGCGTGTCCATTCGGCGGATGCGGTGGCGCGGTCCGAACTTCGGCGCGTGCACTCCGGCCATGAGGAGCAGGCGGATCACACGCCCACGGTGACCCGAATACGGCTCGAGCAGCTCGAGCATGCGGGCGTCGTTGGCGCGGGGCTCACCCGCGAGGGCCCAGGCGACCAGGTTCGGGAGGTGGAAGTCGCCGACGGGCACTGCGTCGGCGAAGCCCAGCCCGCGCAACATGACCTGAGCGGCGCTCCAGGGACCGATGCCGGGGATGAGCAGCAGGCGCGCGGCGGCGTCTTCGGCGGACATGGTGATGACCTGCTCGAGCTTGCGCCGGTGGCGTCCGACCCGGCGCAGCGTGTCGCCCTGCTTGCCGAGGGCGCCGGCCGCGATGTAGTGCGAGCGCGAGAGGTCCGCGAGCTGAGCGCCGCTCAGCGGGAGACGCAGCTCGAGCGGGCCGGGTGCCTCCTCGCTGTGCGCCCGCATCAAGTTCACGTACGCCCGCCCGGCCTCCTGCCCCGTGACGAGCTGCCCGAGCACGATCGAGCAGAGCTGTGAGGCGACGTCCTCGACGCGCGGAAGGCGCATCCCGGGAAAGCGGCGAAGGAGGCGGCGCAGGGTCGGCGGGCGCGGGGTGAAAGACTCGAGGTCGTCCTCCAGGCCGAGACGAGCAGCTGGTCGAGCGCGCGCGCAGCCCCGGACCCCCAGGCCTCTGCGCGAACCCGGTCACCCAGGTGCTCGACCGCCAACGTCGCCGGCCCGTCCGCCGTGTGAAACGCCCACTTGAGCCGCCCACCACTGAAGCGAAGCGATGGGTCACGATTCGACCCCCGCAGCGCCCCAATCGTGAGGCGGAGGTCCAGCGGCACTCGCAACGGCAGTTCGACAGGCGCAGACATCAGCCGCCCATCCTACCCCGCCCAAGCCCCCACCAACGCAACGTCGACGTCGACGCGCGACGTAGACGTCGACGCTACGAGGTCGTCGACGTTGACGTTGCCTTTCTGCAGTGCGGGCGTGGTTGGAGGTGGCGTGGCGTGGTGTGGGGGTGTGGGTTAGTGTCGCGCTGACTCGGTTCTTTGGGGGGACGCGAGGTGGGTGACCACAACGTTTCAGCGACGGTCGACGAGGCGCAGCGCCGCCGCTTCACCAAAGCTCTGCTCGACGACGTCATCGCGCTCGAGCGCCTCATTGACGAGGAGCGCTTCGACGCCGGGCCACGGCGCATCGGGGCGGAGCAGGAGATGTTCCTCGTCGGGCCGCGCTTCGAGCCGGCGCTGACGGCACCGGAGGTCCTCGAGCGCATCGACGACCCGCGGGTGACCACGGAGCTCGCCCGCTACAACCTCGAGTGCAACCTCTCGCCGCAGGTCTTCGGCGGCGACTGCCTGTCCAAGATGGAGGCCGAGGCCAACGAGCTGCTGACGATGGTGCGCGTGGCCGCCGCCGAGGTCGACACCGAGTATCTGCTTACGGGGTGCCTGCCGACGTTGTCCGGCGCCCACCTCACGCTCGCGAACATGACGCCGAACCCCCGCTACTTCGAGCTCAACCGCGTGATGAGCCGGCTGCGTGGGGGGAAGTTCCACGTCCTCATCAAGGGCGTCGACCAGCTCGAGGCGACCTACGACACGGTGATGCTCGAGTCGTGCAACGCCAGCTTCCAGGTGCACTTCCAGGTCGAGCCGCACGAGTTCGCGCGCCTCTACAACCTGTCGCAGGCCATCGCGGGACCCGTGCTCGCCGCGGCTGTGAACTCCCCGGTGCTGCTGCGTCGGCGGCTGTGGTCGGAGACGCGCATCGCCGTCTTCGAGCGCTCGATCGACACCCGCTCGGCCGCCCAACAGAACCGCGGGAACAGCCCGCGGGTGCACTTCGGCGAGCGCTGGGTCAACCAGAGCATCCTCGAGATCTTCCAGGAGGACATCGCGCGCTTCCCGGTCGTCATCGCTGGTGACCTCGACGACGACCCGGTCGCTCTCGTCTCGGAAGGCGGCACCCCGTCGCTCACCGCGCTGCGCCTGCACAATAGCACCGTCTACCGCTGGAACCGCCCCTGCTACGGCATCCTCGACGGCATCCCGCACATGCGCATCGAGAACCGCGTGCTCCCGGCGGGCCCGACGGTGGTGGACGAGGTCGCGAACGCCGCCTTCTTCTTCGGGCTGATGGCCGCGCTCGGCGAGGAGGACGCGGTCGAGACGCGCATGCCCTTCGACGACGCGAAGACCAACTTCTTCGCCGCCGCCCGCCACGGAATGGAGGCACGATTCCGCTGGCTCGACGGCAAGCAGGCCCCGGCGCGGGAGCTGATCCTCGGTGAGCTGCTGCCGCTCGCGTGCGAGGGGCTGCGCATGCACGACGTCGACGAGGACGACATCACGCGCTACCTCGGCACGCTCCGCTCCCGGGTAGATACCGGGCAAACCGGCGCGCGGTGGGTCACCAACTCGCTGGCGGCGATGGGCGACGAGGGCACGCCGGACCAGCGGTTCCGCCAGCTCACCCGCTCGATGCGCGACCACCAGCTGACCGGCCGCCCCGTCCACACCTGGCCGGGCGTCGACCTGCCCGCCGAGGGCAGCGACGATTGGCGCGCGAGCTTCCTCACGGTCGGCCAGGTGATGCAGACCGACGTCTTCACAGTCCGCCCGCACGACATCATCACCCTCGCCGCGAGCGTCATGGACTGGCGCCAGATCCGCTATCTGCCCGTCGAGACCGAAGAGGGCGAGCTCGTGGGTCTCATCTCACGCCGCGCCCTCGTTCGCGTCATCGCCCGCGGCATGGAACGCCACGGCGAGCTGCCGACGGTCGCTCAGGTGATGACGACGGATCTGCAGACGGTCAACCCGGACACCCCGACGGTCGACGCCATCCGCAAGATGCGCGACGCCCGCATCGGCTGCCTGCTGGTCACCCAGGACGACTCATTGGCGGGGATCGTCACCGAGCGCGACCTGATCAACGTCTCGGCGAAGCTGCTCGAGGACTTCCTGAAGGACGCGTGAGGCGCAGGCGCTGCACGAGCGTTGCCACCTCGGGGACACCGCTGAGCCCATCCACCGTCTCGTAGATCCGGCAGCGCGCGTCGCAATCACCCGCGGGCTGGCCGCTCACGCAGACCCCGTCGACGAGAATCGTGGGTGAGCCGTAGCCGCGGAGGCGCTCCGGCATCGCCGCGTCGTGCAACGACCACTCGCGCCAGGTTGCGTCTGCGCCGACCTCGGCGAGCGCGTCGCGGATTACGGTCCGGGCCGCCTCGACGTTCGGGCACGCCTCGTCCCAGACCAGCTCGACGCGGGCGGCCGCCATCACAGGGCCGCGTGCCGCGCGATGAAGAAGCCGTCGTCGCCCTCCCCCTGGTACTTCGGGAGCATCATCAGGCCGTCCATCGGGACCCGGACCGGTCCTTTGCGGTCGCGCGCGACGACCTGACCGTGACTGACCGGCTGGAAGTTGGTCAGGCCGGGCTCCATCACGAAGCAGTCCTGGTCGCTGATGCCGTGGCGGAACACGATGCGGGCCGCCAGCGGGTGGCCGGTGCAGGCGGCGGCGAGACGGGCGCGGTGCAGCGAGATGTCGACGTGCGGCTCGAAGCAATCGAGGGCGTCGAGGGTGAGCACCACGATGGACTCGTGGCAATCGACCGACGCCGGGTCCTCGTGGGCGCCGCCTTCCACGCCGATGCCGACGTGCCCATTGCGGCCTAGGTAGCCGACGAGGTTGCCGTTGAGCGTCTCGGCGAGGCCGAGCAGCGCGGGCACGCCGAGGTCGCGCGCGAGCTCGCGGTTGCCAGGGCGGTCGGGCACCACGGTGAACGGAGCCGCCCGCGCGGACGTGGTGTGCAGGTCGACGAAGATGGACGGCGTGGGCAGACCCGAGACCAGCTCGAGCAGCTCGAGGCGCTCGTGGTCTTCGTCGGCGCGGTCCTCTCGCGGCTTGTCGAGCAGCGCCGTGATCTCGGCGTCGGTCCAATGCCGGTTGAGGTCACAGCTCAGCTGGCGCCGCCCGGCGTCGAGCGCGCGCAGATTGCCGGCCACGGCGATGATGTTGGCCTGGATGCGCCCGAACTCGCCCGCGTCGTGGCGCGCGAAGAAGCGATGCAGGGCGTGGACACCCGCCGGCTCGTTGCCGTGCAGGCCCCCGATGAAGACGACGGTCGGGCCGTCGCCGACGATGTTGCCGATTTCGCGGATCACCCGGCCAAAGGTAGCGTCGCGCCAAATCGCCTGCAAAGGAGGGGCGGTGTAAGCTCCGGCGATGAGCGCTCCGAGAGGGGTCGTCGCAGCCGGCGACCCACAGACTGTGGAAGCCGGGCTCGCCGCCCTCCGGCATGGCGGAAACGCCGTGGACGCCGCTGTCGGCGCGGCCTTCGCCGCCTTTGTGTGCGAGGCCCCGCTCTGTAGCCCGTTGGGCGGCGGCGCGATGGTGCTGACCCGGCCCGACGGCTCCGCCTACGCCCTCGACCTCTTCGCCCGCACGCCCGGACTCGGCGGCCCGTCGCCCGCGCAGATGGACTTCGCCGGCATCGAGGTCGACTTCGGCAGCACCCGCCAGGTCTTCCACGCCGGACGCGCCAGCGCCGCGGTGCCCCTCGGCATGCCGGGCCTGCTCGAGGCCCATCGCCGGTGGGGCAAGCTGCCGCTCCCGGTCGTCGCAGAGCCCGGCGTGCACCTGGGCCGCGAGGGCTATCTGCTCAGTGACGGCGTCGCCTTCGTCTTCGACCTGCTGTGGCCGATCGCCGAGCTGTCGGCCGAAGCCAAGGCGCTGTACGGCGGCGGTGACCGGCCGGCGACCGGAGGCGCGCGGCTTCACAACCCTCAAATGGCGGACGTGCTGGAGCGCATCGCAGACGACCCGCGCACGCTCGACGACCTGCACGCCCAGCTGGTGCGCGAGTTCGGACCGGCGCGCGGCGGCCTGCTCACCCCGGGAGACTTCGCGAGTGTGGGCCCCGAGCAGCTCGAGCCAGTGCACCTCCACCACGGCGATTGGGCGCTGCACACGATGCCCGGACCGTCTACCGGTGGCGTGCTCGTGGCGCTCGGTCTGCGCTTCCTGCGCGACGCGGCGCACACCGGCTTTCTGACGTCCGAGCACATGGTCGCCGCAGTCGAGGTGCAGCGACGCCTCCACGAGATCCGCGGCAGCGGACTCGACGCCCGCGTGCGTGACCCGGCGTTCGTCCAGGCGCTGCTCTCCGCACCTCCGTCGCATGCGGACGCCGCGCTCGAGCCGGAGAGTCCCCTCGGCTCGACCACCCAGATCAGCACCCTCGACGCCGACGGCGGAGCCGTGAGCGTCACGCTCACCAACGGCGAGGGCTGCGGGTACCTGCTGTCGGGCACCGGCATCCAGGTGAACAACCTGTTGGGCGAGGACGACATCCACCCGCGGGGGTTCCACCGGGACCCGCCCGGCTACCCGCTCACGACGATGATGGCGCCGACCATCGCGCGCCACCGAGACGGCGACCTCCTGGTCCTGGGCAGCGGCGGATCGAATCGGCTGCGCAACGCGATCATGCTGACGCTCAGCCACATGCTCGACCACCACGAGCCGGCCCGCATCGCCGTCGACGCCCCGCGGATGCACCTGGAGGTGACCGGCGACGGCTACCACCTCGCCTACGAGCGCGCCGGGATGTCCGAGGCCGCCGCCGCAGCGCTCGACGCCGCATGGCCGGGGGCCGCGGCGTTCCCGACGAAGAACATGTTCTTTGGCGGGGTGCACACCGCGACCCGACTCGGCGGCGTCTTCGGCGGCGCTGGTGACGGCCGCCGCGGTGGGCATTGCGGCGTGGTGTGAGCCACCGCTTCCTCGTCGTCGACGACGACCCGCTGGTCCGGCGCGTCGCGCGTCGCATGCTCGGGCCACTCGCGACCCAGGTCGACACCGCCGAGAGCGTGGCTCAGGCGTTGGAGCGACTCGAGGCGTCGCCCGTCTCGCTTGTGCTGACCGACCTCCGACTGCCCGAAGCCGACGGCGGTGATCTGCTGCGCGAGGTGCGACGCAGGTATCCGGGCGTGCCCGTGCTCGTGATGACGAGTCACGGCTCGATCGACGTCGCGGTCGAGTTGATGAAGCAGGGCGCGGCGGACTTCATCACCAAGCCGCTCGAGGCCAACACGCTCCTGCCCCGCATCGAGCTGGCCCTCGAACGCGTCGCGCTCACGCGGCGTGTCGCCCACCTCGAGCAGGCCCTCGAAGCGGCGAGGTCCGCTTAGGGCCCGCGCGCCCTTAGCCCCGGCGGCGCCACGCCAGCAGGAAGAGGACTCCGGCGGCCAGCGGGAGTCCGCCGCCCGGGCCGTCCGTCACCGACGAGAAGAGGCAGCCGCCACCGCTCGGCTCGAGACCGAGGTCGGCCGCGTCGGGGGTGGCCGCGTCGGGTGTGGTCGCGTCGGGCGCGGCACCATCCGGAGCGGATCCGTCGGCCGTCTGTGCATCGACGACCCGCATGTCGGCGGGGTGCGCGTCGGGCACGAGTCCGTCGCGCACCGCGCCGTCGGGCAGCGCGCCATCGGCTACCAGGCCATCGCTCGCACCGTCGACCTGCCCTGCGTCGGGCGCGATCGCATCGGCGGGCGCGCCGTCCGCCGGGGCGCCATCGATGGGAGCGGCGTCGACGCCCGCGTCCGCGACAGCAGCCGCGTCGGCCACGTCGCCGTCCGGCTCCACGACCGCCCCGTCCGGCTCCACGACCGCTGCGTCCGGATCCATCGCGGCGTCCGGATCCACCGCGGCGTCCGGCGGCACGACCGCCCCGTCCGGCTCCACGACCGCCGCGTCGGGCGGCGGCAAGAACGCGTCCGGCTCCCCGACGCCCGCGTCCGGCTCCGGCAGCTCGAGGCAGTCGACGACGTTGTTCTCGTCGAGGTCGACGTCGGGCTCACCGCAGCCGCACGCGCCCTCGAGGAACTTCAGCGGATCGTCCGGACACTCGTCGCGGACGTTGATGAGCAAACGCGGCGGGTTGTCGGCCACGAGCAGGTCGAGGTCGCCGTCGCCATCGACGTCGCCGGCGACGACCGCGCGCGGTGAGGCCCCGAAGGGGATGCCGTCACGGAACTCTACGAAGCCGCCCACGCCGTCGCCGAGGTAGAGCATCGGCCGTACCGTCTCGAGGTCGGCGCTGACGATGTCAGGCGCCCCGTCACCGTTCATGTCGGCGGCGATCATGCGCCCGAGGTTGGCGCGCAGCTCGACCCCTGCCTCCATCACGCCTTCACCGTCGTTGAGCAGCACCTCGCCACCGGACTGACCCGAGCCGGCCACGTCGGGGAAGCCGTCGCCATTCAGGTCTGCCACCGCCATCCAGATGGGCTGCCGCGGCCGCTGCACACCGACGTCGACGCTGTCCTCGAAGAGGAGCGCGTTGTCTCCGCGCCACCAGCGCAGCGGCCCGTTGGTTTGCGACGCGGCCGTGAGCAGGTCGCCGGCGCCGTCCTGGTCGAGATCTGCGACCGCGCCCACCCAGCTCCCCTCGTTCGGGGCGTTGAGCGCGAGTTGCGCCAGGACCCCGCCCTGGTTCGAGAACACCACGTTGCGCCCGGGATGACGCACGACCAGGATCTCGGCGTTGCCGTCGTCGTCGAGGTGGCCGACCGCCACGTCAGCTACGGAGTTGGGCAACTCCACCGCCGGCGCGAACGCCCCCCCGCCGAGCCCGCGGTAGACGCTGCCGCGCTCCCGCTGACTCGCGAAGACCGCGTCCAGATGCCCGTCGGCCATCATCTGCGCCAACGCGATATCGCTGACCTGCCCGGTACGGAAGGCGGCCTGCGGGCTGAACTCGAGGTCGCCCTCGTTGAGCAGCACGACGCTGTCGGAGCCGACCCAATCCCCGCCCAGCACGAGGTCGAGGTCGCCGTCCCGGTCGAGATCACCGAAGGCCACCGCGCTCGTGCGTTGCACCGGACCGGGCAGCTCCAGGGCGATGAACTCCGCGGGTCCCTCCCCCGCCGCAGCGTTGAACGCGAAGACGTACGGACGCGCCGGGAGCTCACCATTGGCGCCCCGCCCGTCCGCCCCGACTGTCACGGTGATCCGCTCCCCCGGCTGGAACGGGATGTCGTGGCGGAGGACCATCCCGCGGTCCACCAGCTCGACGACGATCACGTAGGCGCCAGCCAAGTCGCCGTCGACGCGCACGGTCGGGACCTGCTGCGGGTCGACGTCGGCGCTCATGCGTAGCTCGACCGCGCGCCCCACCGGCGAGTCCCAGGACTCGGGCGGAGGGATCATCTCGAGGACCTCCAGCACGTCGGGCCCGGGCGCCTCGTCGCAGTCGTCCGGGATGTCGTTATTGTCGAGGTCGACCGTCGGGATGCCGTGCACGCAGACCTCGTGGAGCGTGTACCCGTCGGTCCGCTCGGCGGCCGCGAGGTACAGACCCAGCTCGCCGGGCGGCTCAATCGGGCCGCGGTCCGCCTGGGCTCCCGGCGCGGGCGGATCGATGCGGCGCGCGTCGAGGCGTGCGCTGCCCTCTTCCAGCTGCCAGTTCCCCTGCACCTCGTAGTCGTCCCCGACCTGCATGGCGCCGACGCCGTCGACGACCTCGGGCGCCTCCCAGAGCCCCCCGAAGACCCCGTTCCCATCGATCTCGGTCGGGAAGATCCCGACGCTGCCTCCATCGTCGTCGGCGTAAGCGAACGAGAGGCGACGCGTGCGACTGCCCACCTGTACCAACAGGCCGTTGTCGGTCGTGTCGACGCGGTAGCGCACCGTCACCTGCACCTCGAGCGGATCGCATTGAGCCGCGCCGGCGAAGTCGAGGAAGAGCAGCTGCTCGGGGATCCCCGGGACGTCGTACGGCTCGACCACCAGGCTGTCGCCGTCCAGCGAATACTGCCGTTCGAAGGTGTCCAGGAACACGAAGTCGCCGCTGTCGCGGATCTCTCGGCCCGTCCAGCAGACGCGTGGGATCGTGGGGAACAGGTCGCAATTGTCGCCGACGCCGTCCTCGTCCCCGTCGCTCTGCAGTGGATTGGAATCGTTCGGGCAATTGTCCTCACACCCGAGGCGCCCGTCGTTGTCGCCGTCGACCTCGCCGCCCCGGGCGCTGGTCGCCGCGTTGCAGTCGTTGTCGGCGCCGTCGCAGCGCTCCTCCGCCCCTGGAAACACTCTCTCGTCGCCGTCGTCGCAGTCGCCCCCGCAGGTCGTGACGAAGTCGCCGTCGGCGTCGAAGCCCTCGTCCACCGCGGCATCGCAGTTGTCATCGAGCCCGTTGCAGATCTCGGCGGCCCCCGGGTTGCGCAGCCCATCGTTCGGCGCGCAATCCTCACCATCGGGGGAGCCGTCACCGTCGCTGTCCGGGTCGAGCGGGTTGGTCCCCATGTCCACTTCCGGGCCATCGGGCACCCCGTCCCCGTCGGTGTCGACGCGGTTCGGGTCGCTGCCGATGTCGACCTCGACCCCGTCCTCGAGTCCGTCGCCGTCGGTGTCCGAGTTGCCGCGGTCGGTGCAGTACCCGTCGCCGCTGACGTAGACGCCCGCGCCAGCGAACTCGACCACCGCACCGAAGCCCTGCGCACCCTCACCATCGTTCCAGCCGCGTACGGCGCCATCCTGCGCGATCTGGATCGCGCCGCCGACATCGCCGTTCGGCTCCGCTGGCAGCCACGGCTCCACGTCCGCGCCATCGCCGCTGAGCCAGAGGAAGCCCTCCCGGCAGTCCCCGGTCGGGCACGCGCCGCCGATCCAATGCCCCTTGTCGAAGGGCGCCCCCACGTCGACGAAGGCGGAGTCGGGCAGATTCGCCGTCAGGAAGTCCCACTCCTCGTCGGGGACCACGCTGGCGAGCTGCCCGCGGATCCCGCGCAGGTACCAGCGCTCCGCCGCGGCGACCTGCGTCTCCCACGGTGCGCGCTCCGCGACCGCCGCGTAGCAGCTCTCTGTGGCACCCGCGACGGCGTTGTAGCAGCGCGCCACCGCCGCGTCGGGGCAGCGAAGCTCCTCGAGGTCGGGGATGTCGTCAAAGTCGGAGTCGGCGTCGCAATCGGTCGTCAGCTGCTCCAACCGCAGCGACACGCCGCCGAGGTTGTCGCCGGGTGCCGGGTCCTGGAAGAAGAAGGCCACCTCCTGCTGTGTCGGGATGCAGAACGCGTTCGCCGGCGCCGACGCGAGGGCCTGCGTCGGGGTCGAATAGCGGTCGACGCCCAGCTGAAGGATGTCCACGTCGCCCGAGAGCACGCGGTAGCCGACGAGCCACCCGGAGTTGCAACCCGCGCCGTACGGGTTGCAGCCCCCGACCGCGCCCCATCCGTTGCCCGCGGTGAAGTCGCCCCCGTCGTCGGGGCCCACGGCCGTGACCATGTAGACGCCGGGAGAGAGGCCGCGCACCTCGGCGGTCGGCTCGTTCGTCTCGGTGAGCGCGTCGATGTCGATGATCTGAACGCAGGGCTGGTCGGCCCCGCTGCAGTTGTTGTCGAGCGCGTCGTCACAGACCTCCAGCAGCCCTGGGGCCCGCAGAGCGTCGGCGTCGTCGCAATCGATGCAGACGTTCGCGCCGTCGAGGTCGGCGTCGGTCTCGGGCAGCTCGCCGCCGATGTTCTCCGCGCCTGCGAGCCAGGCGATCTGGTCGGCGTCGAGCACCCGCGGGTAGACGCGCACGTCGGTCATGACCCCGTCGAACGGCTCGGACACCCCGCCCACGCCGTCGGGCCGCGCGCCCAGCCACATCCGCGCGGGCGTCGCCGTCAGCAGCGGGAACTCGTCTTCGTCGAAGGTGTCGCCGTCCACGTACATGACCGCGTCGGTGCCATCGTGGGTGACCAGCAGGTGATGCCACCCCGCGTCGTCGTCGACCTTGCCCAGGACGCTCGTGTCGTCCCCCGCGAGGTCATAGTCGGTCGCGTGCAGGTCGCCGTCGTCGCTGATGCCGACGACGAACCCGGACTCGTTCGCGTCACCCCCGAAGCCGACCAACGCCATCGGGACGTTGATGCCCTCGGGCCGCTTGAACCACAGAGAGATGGTGACCGCGGCCAGCGCGTCGACGCGGCTGCCGTACCCGCCCAGGTCGACATAGCTGCCGCTGCCGTCGAAGCGCAGCCCGTGGGGCATCTCGATGTCGTTTTCACCGACGAGGTCCTCGTCCCACGTCAGCCCGCCCCCGTTGGCCCAGACGCCCTCACGGGTCGTGCCGGCGAACGGCGCAGGGTGCGCGTCCGCGACGAAGGTCCCCGCCCCATCCGCGAGGTGCCACCACGCAGCAGTGCGCGGGCTCGTCTCGACACCGCAGGCGCATTCGCCCGGCGCCGCCTTCGACGCGTCGTTCGGGCAGCCGTCGCAGGCGTCGCCCGCGCCGTCGTCGTCGGTGTCGGCCTGCGCCGGATTGGGGACGGACGCGCAGTTGTCCTCGACGTTGCGCACCCCGTCCTGGTCGTGGTCGTCGCAGAAGGGCGCCACGCCTTCGAGCGCCACGGCGTGGTCGTAGACCGCCACCTCGTCGAGCAGGCCCTCGAAATGGAGGTTCAGCGGGCTGGAGCCGATGCGGGCGTTCTGGTTGTTGGTGACGTTGGCGACCTGCACCGTCTCGCCGAGTTGGACCTGTTGGCAATCGACGTACAGCCGACTCTGCAGGCCCTGGCGCACCGCCATGACGTGGTGCCACCGGCCATCGTTGTGATGGATCTGGCTGCGCAGCTCGATCCGCCCGGTCCCGCTCTGGTCCGCCTCGAAGGCGATGCCGTGTGTCGGCTCCTGGCGCGCGTGGCGGAGGGTGATGTGGTCGCCGAGCGCCGCGGTGCGGTTGCCGAAGAGGTCTGCGTTGGCGGGCTCCTCGGTGAAGTTGAACCAGAGCGAGAGCGTGAAGTCGCCGGTACCGCGACGCAGCGGTGTATCGCCGACCTCGACCCAGTCGGCGTTGCCGTCGACCGACAACCCTTGGCCCGCGCGTCCTGGCGCCCGCACCGCGTCGCCGACGAAGGTCCCGGCGGTGGCGGGCGAGCCGAGCGTGCCGGTGTCGGGCTCCGTCGCGTTGCCGGCCGCGCCGTCGAAGGTCCAGCGGTGGATCGGCAGCGGCCCGTCTTTGCAGCGCTCGCGCGCGTGCAGCTCGATCTCGTAGGTGCTCAGCTCCCGGTCGTAGGTGCGCACCTCGTCGATGAGCCCGTTGAAGTAGTGGGCGTTCGGCGGATCGGCCACCACGTTCGCGAGGTCCGCGCCGATCGCACCGGGATCGGCCTGCAGCTCCGCCGCGAAGAACGCACCCACCACGGCCAGCGGCTCGCCGTCGACGTAGAGGATTCCCGTCTGGCCGTCGATCCCACGCGCGAACGCGACGTGGTGGACCTCGTCGTCGTCCACCCGCACGGGGCTGCAGGTGGCGAGGAAGTCGTCGCGGTAACACAGCCGCCCCGGCTGCTCGCCGACGTTGAGTTCGAACGTGCCGCCGATCGCGTTCTCGTCGCCCTGGCGGTAGATGGTCTGGTGGGCGGGCACCCCGGTGAGCACGCAGGCCTCAATGGTGAACGGCCCCGCCCCCACGATCGCCGCGCCGGGGTCGAGGGCCACGAAGCTGCCGCCGTCGAATTCGAAGCCGAGCGCGCGCGCTCCCCCGTCGTACGCGTCGTTGCCGTCCCACTGCCCATCGGCGTTGCCGACGACGTCGGTCGTGTCACCCTCCGCGGGCCAGTAGTGGTCCTGCGCGTGGGCGGCGGCCGCGAGGAGCAGCAGCGGGGCGAGGTGACGCTTCACTTCGTCGTCATCGTGAACACGCCGTCCCAAGCCTCGAGCGGCGGTCGCGCGCGGTACATCTCGATGCGCTTCACGAACGCCTCCGCAGGCGCGTCCCCCTCGTCGTGCAGCGTGCGGAACACGTCGAGCGCGTCGTCCCAGCGCTGCGCGCGATACAGCGCCAGCGCCTCAGCATAGCAAGCGTGGGTGGACCGTTTCGCCTCGCTCTGGGCCGCCTCCGGCGCGACGATCTCGTACACGCGGACCGCCACCTTCTTCCCCTTCGGGCGGATGAGGTCGAGCTCCCGGAATGCCGCTGCGTCGCCGGCGGCTTCGGCCGTCGCTTCGCTGCACATCATCCAGGTGCCGTACTTGCCGTTGGCGCCCTCCAGACGGGCCGCGAGGTTCACCGTGTCGCCGATCATCGTGTAGTCGAAGCGCTTCTCGGACCCCATGTTGCCGACCAGCGCGTGACCGGTGTTGAGCCCGATCCGCATGTGGACCTCGGGCAGCCCGCGCGCCGCCCACTCCTGGCGCAGCTCGGCCATCACCTCGTTGCAGCGCAGCGTGGCGCGGCAGGCGCGGGCGGCGTGGTCGGGCTGCTCCATCGGCGCGCCGAACATCGCCACGATCGCGTCGCCGATGTACTTGTCGATGATCCCGCCCTCTTCGAGGATCACCTCGCTCATCCGGCCGAGGCACTCGTTGAGCACCTGCACAAGCTCGGCCGGCGGCAGCGCCTCGCTCAGGCTGGTGAAGCCCTTGATGTCGCTGAAGAAGGCGGTGATCTCGCGCCGCTCGCCCCCGAGCTGGAGCTTGTCGGGGTCGGCCACCAGCGCCTCGACCACCGCCGGGGCGAGGTAGTGGTGGAACGCGCGTCGGATGGTGCGCGCTTGCTTGCGGGCCTCGGCCGCGCGCCGAAACCCGGAGGCGAGGCGCACGGCCAGCCACGCACCGAAGCCGCCCCAGACAGGCAACACAGGCACGAGGTGACCAGCGACCATCGCCTGCCGCGCGACGACGCCCCAGCCGACCACGCCGGCGACGCCCAGCAGGACCACCACCGCCGTGCGTTCGACGCGCAGCCCCACGACCACGATGAGCAGCAGCAGCCCGAAGCCGCCGAGCGCGCCCCAGCGAAGCGCGGGGCCATCGTGACGTAGGAACTTCCCTGCCAGCAGCGCGCTGGTCGCCGCCGCGTGCAGGAAGACCCCCGGCTGGTCGATGTCGCGCACGGTATGCACGTAGTCCTTGGTGCCCGCCGCGCTCACGCCCACGAAGACGATGCGGCCGGCGAACGCCGCCTTCAGCGAGGCCGATTGCGCCGCCTCGATGACGTCGCTGAAGCGCACGACGCGGAAGTCCTCGCGGCTGGGCAGTAGCAAGCCGGGGCGTCCGCCGTCCGCGTCCTTGGCGCGCGCGACGAGCGCCTCGAAGTCGTCAGGTCTCGCCAGCTGAACCGCCGCGAGCGCCATGCTGGGATAGAGCTTGTCGCGGCGGGCGAGGAAGTACGGGTAGCGGCGCGCCACACCGTCCGGGTCGAGGGTCAGCGTGATGCTGGCCTGCGCCCGTGCGCCGTTTGCGAGGCGCGGCACGCTGCCCACGATATTCGAGCACCGCAGCGCGTTCGCAGGCGGATCCGAGCCAACAGGCCGCATATTCGGGGGCTCCGCGCGGGCCTGAACGTCGCGCTGCAGCGTCGCGCACATCACGCCGAGCACGACGCGTCCGAGACGCGCCAACGACTTCTCGAGCTGACGGTCGCCGTCGAGCTTCGCTGCCTTGCGGTCGAGGACGTCCGCGAGTTCTTCGCCCGCCTCGTGGTCGCCGAGGTCGCCGTCGCGGATGACGTCGGCGATGTCGAGGGCCAGCTCCACCTCGCCGCGCGGCGCGGGGGTCTCGAACCAGGCATCGATCAGCACGGCCTTCGGTTCGTGCACGGCGACCGCGTCGAGGAAGCGCGCCCACAGCTTGCGTTCCATCGGCCAGCGGTCGCCGAGTCGGGTGAGGCTCTCGTCGTCGACCAGCACAACCGTCACGTCCTGGTCGATGGGGGGCGGCTCGACCAGCCCGCGCTGGCCGACGTCGTAGACCGCGTCGTCCAGGTGCGCCAGACGGCCTTCGGGGCTCGTACGCAGGGCGAGCGCCACCGCCGTGGCGACCAGCACCGCAGCGACGGCCCAAAGCTCCTCGCGACGTGCCGAGCTCAACCGATCACCCGCCCCAATCGAAGGCGTAGACCTTGCTCGAGCGGCCCCCGAAGTCGTCCCCATCGACGCCGCGAACGCGCCAGAACCACTTCCCCTTCGGGAGCTGCAGCGTGCCCGCGGGCAGCGACGTGCCAGGCGCGTCCACGGCGCGCGCGTCGAAGACGAACTCGGCGTCGCGCGCGATCTCGACCCGATAGGCGCTCGCCCCGGTGACGCCGCCCCACTCGAGGGACGCGCCCTTCGCCAGGCTGCCCTTCAGCGGACCGGTGACCTTGGGTGCGGCGAGCAGCGCGATGGGCGCGGATGGCGGCTTGCCCGGCTCGGCCTTCGCCGCGAAGCCGGCCTTGACCTCAACCGTCTTGCCCTCGCTGGTCAGCGCGACGCTCCCCTCGAGGGTCTCGATGCGCGTGCCGTCGTCCCCCCCCGCCATGCGGAAGTGGGTGCCGCGGACGCCGGCGACCGCCGCGCCGCTGGTGATCTGGAAGTTCGAGCCCTTGCCGCCGGACTTCACGTCGGCCTCGATCTTCCCACCCTGGAGGTCGAGCTTCACGACGCGCTTGAGGTCGTCGTCGAGGTACATCCGACCCAGCTTGATCAGGGTCTCGGGCAGGAGCTTCACGCGGCTGCCGTCCGCGAGGGCGACCCAGGAGGTGCTCGCCTTCCCGGTGCCGACGAGGGTCTGAGCCCGCAGCGGATCACCGGTGCGGACAGGCTTCATCTTTGCCTTCGACCGGCCCGCGGTGACCTTGCCTTCGGCGGCGTCGATGCGCCCGACCGGCTTCTTCCCGCGCCTGGCCGTGAAACTGAGGGCGAGCGTGTTCTGCTCTCCGTGGGCCGCCGCCGGGACCACCGTCGAGACCCGCGCCTCCGGAACGCCACCGGCAGCGATCGCCTTCGCGTAGGCGTCCGCGACCTGCTGGCCGAGCGGGCCGGTGCGGAGCGAGTCGGGTAGCCGCACCGCGACGGTCACCGCGCGTACCCCGCCGCGACGCTTCAACGCCTGACCGATCGCCTTCGCGCACGCGAGATCGCCCTTCGGCAGCTTCGCGGCGACCGTCAACCGGCGGGCGGTCCGCACCACGCCCTCCTTGAGCGCGATGCCTCCGCACGCGTCGGGTTTGGGCGCCTGAGCCCACGCAAAGGGCGCGAGCAGGAACACGAGCAGGGCCGTTCTCATCGCGGTCCTCTTCCTCATCGGGTGCGCCGACGCCCACGCCCGGGGCGTGGGGCGACATCGGGGCACCCGTCTTCGTCCAGATAGCCGTTCTTCGTCTCGGCGACACGCGGGCAGCGGTCCTTCGCGTCCAGCACGCCGTCGCCGTCGTCGTCCGGGTCCGGGCAGCCGTCGCCGTCGCGGAATCCGTCCTTATCCTCCGCCGCGCGCGGGCAGCGGTCGTCGTCGCCCGACAGGCCGTCGCGGTCGATGTCCGCCAGCGGGAGCGGCGCCAACGCGAGCACCTTCGCGGCCACTGCGCCGTCCGGACAGCCGTCCCAGTCGCGTATGCCGTCGCGGTCCTCCGGCATCGCCGGGCAGAGGTCCTCGGCATCACCGACCCCGTCGCCATCCGCGTCGGGCCCGGTCTCGGGGCAGCCGTCCAGGTCGGCGACGCCGTTGACGTTCTCGGCCACGCGCGGGCACCGGTCCTGGGCGTCGGGCACGCCGTCGAAGTCGTCGTCGAGCTCGGGGCAACCGTCCTGGTCCTCGAAGCCATCCTTGTCCTCGGCGACTGCGGGACAGAGGTCCGTCTCGGCCGGGATGCCGTCGCCGTCGAGGTCGGCCGCCAGGGGCAGCGGCGCGAGCGGGGCCGGGGCCGGCAGAGCGGGCGGCGGGGGCTTTCCGGCGGGCGGCGGCGGGGCCGCAGCAGCGGGGACGACCACGCCTGCGACGAGGAAGAGCGCGTCATCGGGACAGCCGTCACCGTCGCGGATGCCGTCCTTGTCCTCGGGCTCCATCGGGCAGACGTCGACCCGGTCCTCGATCCCGTCTCCGTCGGCGTCGGCGCCGATGTCGGGGCAGCCGTCATCATCGGCCACGCCGTTGAGGATCTCCGCACGCAGCGGGCACTTGTCCTGGGCGTCGGCCACCGTGTCCTGGTCGTTGTCGGGATCCGGACAGCCGTCGTCGTCCTCGAAGCCGTCGGGGTCCTCCTTCACCTCCGGACACACGTCGACGTCGTCGGTGAGCCCGTCTTCGTCGGTGTCCGGCGGCCGGCTGAGCGCCGCGAGCGGCTTGCGCTCGTCCTTCTGCTCCTCCTCTTTCGGCGCCGCCTCCGCGACCCGCTCCCATTGCGCCTCCGGGCAACCGTCGGCGTCGCGAACACCGTCCAGATTCTCGGGCTCGTACGGGCACACGTCGGCCTCGTCGTCGATTCCGTCGGCGTCGGCGTCCCCGACGCGCACGGCGCCGCGCCGCTCGATCTCGGCTGGCCCGGGCAGCTGAAACCCAATCTGGGCCAGCGCCCGCCAGGTCGGGGCGCCGACGCCTTCCGTCAACGCCGTGCCCGCGCCGACCCGGAGCGTGACCGTGTCTGTCGCAGCGAAGCGCACGGCCAGCTGGGCCTCGGCGGGGTGACGGCTGTGCTCGTCCACGGTGCGCGCGAGGTCCTCGGCGTCGCGCTGCTCGGCCAGCCCGAGCGCGCCAAAGGCCGACCCCGTGACCCCGAGACCGAGCGGCAGGGAGAGGTCGGCGGCCACCCCCCAGCGCAGCGCGTCGTCCACGCCGAAGCTGAAGAGCTGCGCCTCTGGACGGGCGTGGTAGCCGAGGTCGACGGCCACCCGAAGCAGACCCAGCAGCGAGTAGCGCGCGGTCACCCGAGGCTCGAAGCGCACCGCCCCCTCCCCTTCGAGCGCGGCCTCGTCGCCCGTCGGCATCCAGACCGTCAGGCTCGCGCCGACCGACAGCCCGAGGAGGGACTCGAGGCCGAGCAAGAGCCGCAGCGGCGCGACGTCGAGATGCAGCCGGACATCGCCCGGCACCCACGTTTCGAAGTCCGATGACTCGCGCCCCGCGAAGCCGTGCTCACCTTCTCCGAAGGAACGCGCGAAGGGCACCGCCGCGCCCAGCTGCACACCGTCCAGCAAGCCGAAAGCGCCCACGAGCTCCATTCGCAGCCGGTCCGCCACCACGGCCCCGTCGCTGCGCGGGTCTTCGCTGTCGGTCGGGGTCAGGACGAGCGGCTCCACCGAGTAGTGGGTCCAGACGTCGAGGCCGAATCCGAACGCGGGCAGGTCCGCGGGGGTGGACACGCCGAGCAGGCCCGCGCCAGGCGGCCGCGGCTCGAATTGCTCGAGCTGGTAGGCACCGTCCTGAGCCGACGCGGGCCCTGCCAGGGCCAGCCAAACACACGCGAAACCGGCCCCGAAGTAGCGCACGGCGAGCATCATACCCCGCACAATCGGTATGGGTGCCAGCCGTAGTCGTGAAGCGCCGCCGGCGGTTCACCATATGGTCCCGCGACCATCGCGGAGTGCCCATGCGTCTCGCCCTTCTCAGCCTTCTCCTGCCGCACCCTGCCTCGCCCAGCCCCGTCGGGCGCGCAGGGTCGCCCCGGAGAAGTTGGTGGTGTACGAGGAGGTCAGGCCCGTCGGATCGCGTTCGAGGCGACCGGCCGGCAAGGCGGGTCATCGCGCGCATGCTCGGCGTATGCGAAGGCGGCCCAACGCAGCAGGGCGGGATGGATCGGGCGCGATCCGGCAACCCAGTTTCGGTCGGCCTCCTAACCGGGGCGGACCCGGTCGCCGAAGAGGCGCACGGCGTTCTCGTGGAGCACGCGCGCCCGAGCCCCGGCGTCGTCCTCGGTAGCCAGCAGCACCTTCGCGAGCCCCATGCCCTGGTGGTAAAAGGGCCAGTCAGTGCCGAACATCAGCCGCTCCGGTGGCGCCTCCACCAGCAGCTGCTTCACCGCCGACACGCCCTGGCTGGCGACCTCCATCCACACATTTGGATAGCGCTGGGCGAGCAGCAGCCCCTGGTCCATCTGCAGCGCGCCCGAGTGGCCGAGGACGAAGGTGGTCTCTGGATGCTCGTGAACGGCACGCCAATAGTGCTTGAGCTGCGAGCACTCACGGCCGCGCGCCGTCTCGATGTCGACCGGACCGCAATGCCAGAACACCGGCAACCCGAGCTCACCGCAGGCCCGGTAGATGGTCATGCAGCGCGGGTGGTCGGGGCGCAGCAGCTGCACCCCCGGGTGGACTTTCACGCCCACGGCGCCCTGCGCCTTCTGAGCCTCGAGCCGCTCGAAGATGCGGCGCCGCAGCGGGTGCACCGAGCCCATGCTGACCAGCCCGTAATGGCGGTGAGCGCAGTCGAGGTAGACCTCGGCGTTCCACGACAGTACCGGAAGGTCGATCGGCAGCAGCACCGAGACGGCGATGCCCAGCTCGCGCATCTCCGCGAGCAGGTTCGGCGCCGTGTGGGTCGCCCGCTTCCCGCGCTTGGACGCGATGCGCGTGCCCAGCTCGCGCTTCATCTCCGAGAGGTTCGCTTCGTCGAAGTTCCGGTTGGCGTAGACCTCGAGATCCCACGGTTTGTGGACGCCGAGATAGTGCTGCGCGGGCTCGGGCGCCGCGTTCAGGTCGACCGAGGTCCGGCGCCCGAAGGTCATGGCGAGGTGCGTGTGCACGTCCACGATGGGACCGACGTCGGCCACGGCCGTCAGGCGCCCGTCACGCACCTCGAACCAGGGCAGCTCACCGAGGCCCAGACCGGACGTAAACGCCGTGCGCGCCTCGCTCATCGCCGCCGCCTCCTGGGGAGGGCGAGCAGACCGAGCAGCGCGAACGCGAAGCCGCAGCCGTCCCCGCCGTCCGACGAAGACACAGCCGCGTCCTTCTCTGCACTCGCTGTCGGGCCGTCCATCATCTGCGCATCCTCGACCGTTCCGGCGTCCAACGCTGTGTCCCCGCGCACGCCGGCGTCGGGAAGCCGTCCAGCGTCGTCACCTCGACCCAGGACCGCCCGGCGTCCTCCGACCGCGCGACGACGGAGTCGGGGAAGCGCAGCCCGAACCCGAGCACCGTGTCCGCGTCCGGGGCGGCGAGGATGGCGAACTCCTGCACGTCGTCCGGGCCCCACTTGATGCGCTGGAAAGACGCCCCGCCATCGTCTGAGCGCGCGGCGCCGTGCTCGTGGCTCACGTACAGGATCTCGGGTGCCCCAGACGCGCGCACGAGCGAGGTGATGCGCCCCGGCACCTCGAGCACCTCGAGCCCCTCGACGTTGTCGATGCGGACCTCACGCGGGACGAGTTGTTGCCGTAATGCGCCTCCGGGATCACCCGGTCCGGGTTGGTCGTGACCACCACGTCGTAGACCCCGTCCGGCACGCCCGTGACGTCGATCCACTGACACGGGAGCGTGCGCCCGTAGGTGTCCTGGCAGCCGGCGGTGATGCCCTGCTCGCGTGGGTTGTAGCCGCGGCACCCGCGCACCGCGATCTCCGGGTCGTAGACGCCCGAGTCGATCACCGCGAATCCGTTCTTGTGGCCGACGTCGAGCGGCTCGCCCGTCTCCGGATCGATCAGCGCGTAGTCGGCGTACGCCTCGAAGTGGAAGTGGCTGTGGCACATATCCCAATTCCAATGGTCGACGCCCTCGCGCGGCACGCCGAGCTGGAAGTCGGCGCGACTCACGTTCCCGATGCGTGTGCCGAAGCGGATGATACGCCGCAGCCCCAGCGCGCCAATGCAGCCCTCGTCCACCAGGCATTGGTCGTCGGCGTCGATCACCGTCATCTGGATCGTCGCGCGCAGGTAGTCGGGGTCGACCAGCAGGTCCGGCAGGCATTCCTCCGCCGGTTCGAGCCCGGTGCCGCCCCCGACGCAGTTGCCGCACGGGTCGAGGAAGGCCTCGCCGTCGCACTCGTCGTTGCAGTCGGCGTTCTCACTCGGCAGCCGCCCCGTGTCGCCGCCGACGCAGATGTCGCAGCCGTCGACGACAGCGAACCCGCCGACCACGCCGTTGCAGTCCTCTTCACAGGCCGGCCGCACGGAGTAGACGTAGACCTCGTGATTGGCGACCCAGCCGTCGGGCGCGACGCACGCGACCACGCCCTGCGAGTCGGCCCCCATCCCGTCCCCGTCGGCGTCGGAGTACCAGGGCCTCGGTCCGGGCCCGCCGCACTCACCGCAGGCGTCGGTGTCGTTGCTGGCGCAATCCGGGCCGGGGTCATCGCCGTTGTCGGCATAGCCGTCAGGTCGAGCACAGGCCTCGACGGGGCTGCGGGCGTCGCCTTGCCCATCGCCGTCGACGTCCGGATACCAGGTCTGCGTCACGCAGGCGTCGGGCGGCGGCGGTGGTGGCTCGCCTGCGTCCGCCGGAGGCGCCGCCCCGTCGGTGCTCACCGCGGCGTCGGCGGTCGTCGAAGCGTCGGTATCGGCCGGGTCGCCTGTGTCACAAGCCGCGAGCAGGAAGACCGGCCCCGCGAAGCACCACGTGAGTACACGCATCGCAAGCATGCGAGCACGTGCGCTGGATCACACGCACCCGGTCAATCACCCGACTTGAATGGACGCCTCACGGAACGCACACGCCGCCCCCGTCGTGGGCGGCGCGAGGGCAATGCAGGGCGGCATTCGCGGCCGCAGGGAAGGAGGCGTGGTAGGCCCGGCACGCGGCGGTGTCGCCGACAACGTCGTCCCACTCGCCGGGCGGGAAATCATCGCAGGCGAGTACGCATTGCTCGCGGCCTTCGTAGAGGTCGGCGCAGTTCACCCCCACCTGATCGCAGTAGGCCTCGCAGACGGAGCCGCAGACCCGCCCACCGTTCACGCTGGCGTGGGGGCAATGGAGCTCGGGACCGAGCAACGCGGGGAAGGAGCCGTGGTAGCTGCGACACTGCACGGAGTTGCCGGCCGCCGCGTCGAATTCGCCATCCTGGGGCATGGCTGCGCAGCTGGCCAGGCACGCGTCGACGTCGGGGTAGAGGGCGTGCTCCCCCGTGCACGTCTGCATGACGTGGCTGCAGTAGACCTCACAGAGACCACCGCACACATTGCTGCCGTGGACACTGGCGGGGCCACAGTGGAGCTGGGGCTCATCGCTGGCCGCCGCGGCGTGATAGAGGTGACACGCGAGGGAGTTTCCATCGGCGACGTCCCGGATCCGATCCTCGTCGCCCCCATCGGGGAAGAGCCCGCAGGCGGCGAGGCAGTTCGCGCGATCGGGGTCGCGATCGGGGTAGAGCCCGTTGCAGTGGGCGGCGATGCGATCGCAGTAGACCTCGCACTGCACCGGCTCGCAGCGGTCGCCCACCCCGTCCCAGTCGATGTCGGCCTGGTCGGGGTTGGGTAGGGGGGGCAGTTGTCGGCGCGGTCGAGAATGAAGTCGCCATCGGTGTCCCCGTCGTCGCAGACGTCCCCGATGCCATCCCCGTCGGCATCAGTCTGGTGCCACGCGCTGGCCGCTACCCCGGGGCAGTTGTCCTCACGATCCGAGACCCCATCTCCATCGGCGTCTCTGTCCGAGCACGCGTCGCCGACGCCGTCCCGGTCCGCGTCGGTCTGGCGCGGGTTGTGGTCGTTCGGGCAGTTGTCGTCGTCGTCTGGAATGAAGTCGCCGTCCGTGTCCGGACCGTCGCACCACCTTTCGAAGCAGACGAAGTCTTCAGGACATTGGCGGTGTTCTGCGCAGCCGATGGGGTCGGCGCACCGCCCCACGGTGCAGCGCTGGCCGTCAGGACAATCCGTGTGGCGCACACACACGTTCAAGCGGCAGTCGGCCGGCTCACAGCCGGCACCGTGGCACGCCGAGAAGCACCCCTCGAAGTGCAAGCCCAGGGCGTGAACGCGGCCGAGCAAGATGCCGTCGCGGAGCTCGTCCACTACAAGATCGCCATCGTTGTCCACCGCCGTCGCCTCCCCGTCGAGAATGAAGCGTGCGGTGGCAGGCGCGGTATGCACGCCGAAGCCTCGCATTAGAGCCTCGATGAACACGGCCTCGCAAAGACCATCGGCCACGTCGTTGGTGAGGGCATCGTTGATTTGCCCGCACGGGAGGCGCTCTTCCAGGAGGCGCGCGGCGCAGCCTTCGTCCTCGCAGGGCGACTCGAAGAACAGCGGCGCGAACCACTCCCGGACCAGCCCGACCAGGGCCGCGCCGTAGTCGAGATGGAGCGCGCGGGCTTCGATCCGGAAACGGTCGCCTTCGAGCGCCCCGAAGAACTGCCCCGGCTCGGGTTGTGCACAGGAGATCGACGGCGAGGAACTCCCGCGTGCACGCGTCGCCTGCCTCTGGACACCCGCCCCGCCAGGTGAGGCGGAGACGTTGGAGCTGCTCGGAGAAGTCGGCGAGCACGCCGTTCTGCGGAAGCTCGAGCTGGTCCAGCGTCCAGGCGCCCGCGAGGGTGGGATCGAGGAACATGTCGCCGCTCGCGGCCATGGCATCGAAGAGATCGAGAACCTCGGCCGGAAATAGACGGTCGATCGTCTGGTCGAGGAGCGGGCGGCCAACGGCCTCGAGCCTGTCGCACAGGGCCTGATCCACGCTGCTCAGGTCGCAGAGCGCGCTGACCGCCCCCCCCTCCGTGATCCGTCGTAGCGCGACGACGAAGTCGGCGTAGGGCTCATCCTCCATGAGCGGCGGGAGGGTGCGGCGGAGGTCGAGCTTCTGCACGAACGTGTACTCGCGCTCCAGGCGGAGCGGCAGGTCGGTGAGGAAGAACTCTGCGTCCCCGACCCCGTCCTCGACGGCCACCCCATCGGCGCACGCGAAGACCACCGTGTGGACCTCGTCGAGCATGCCCTGCGCGGCAATGCTGAACACCTCGTTGCCGAGTTCGCGGATCTCGACCTCGTCGTCCCCATCGAAGGGTTCCACCTGGCCCGCGAGGAACTCGCCCGCCAGGTCGGTCGGGCTCTCGCCCAACAGGTCGCAGCCCCGTGCGCGGTAGAAGCGCAGGTCGACCCGAACCAGATCCTCGAGCGAGTAGCGGCCCGCGTTCGGCTCGTAGCGAACGCGTATCCTCAGGGAGTCTCGTACTTCGCCCTCGCCCTCACCCTCTCCCTCACCTTCGCCCTCACCCTCGCCCTCACCCTCACCTTCGCCCTCACCCTCACCTTCGCCCTCACCCTCACCTTCGCCCTCTCCCTCACCTTCGCCCTCTCCCTCAC
>PVBE011028070.1_pt1 | contig 45715 bp, 35 predicted proteins | sample 1631181 | NCBI WGS metagenome assembly PVBE01 (sample SAMN08397723, study PRJNA350692) | Marine metagenome, whole genome shotgun sequencing project. | isolation source: water | place: Pacific Ocean | collected 2012-04
CCGAGACCCTCATGCGGCTGGGAATGGAAGAGTTTCTCGAAGATGTGATGGTTTAACAGCGCCTCGATATCCCCTTCTCTAGCGGTTGTGATCCAGGCAGACTCCGGCTAACCCAGCGCGTGGGGTGCAGGATAAGGCGTGAATCAGGTGGATATTTCGATGCTAGGCACCACTATGCGGGGCGGGTTTATCAATAGCGGTCTAAATATTGAAGATCAGTATAGGCCATGTCTTTTTCCACTATACAGAACTAGCCCTTCAGGGCTCCCATCGTCATACCACGCACAAGATATCGTTGCAGAAATATTACTGACAAAATGACGGGCAGAGTGCCAATAATCGATACAACCCCGACCTTACCCCAATAAGTAGATAGCGCGCCAAAATAATGTGAAACGTGAACCGGATAAGTAATTACATTATCTCTAGTTAAAACTAGCGCAAAGCCAAATTCGTTCCAGGCAAAAATAAAAGTAAAAACCGTAGTCGCAAACAATCCTGTTCGTATCATGGGGAATGTTATGTGCCGAAGAGTCTGCCAGCGGGAGCAACCGTCTGTAAGTGCACTCTCTTCAAGCTCGACTGGAACGTCCTGAATATAACCACGCATCATCCAAATGACAAAAGGCAAATTAAATGCTGTGTAGACAGTGATCATCCCATGATAGGTGTCCACCCATCGCAAAAAGGCAAAAGCGACAAACAGGGGAAAAACAATTGCGACTGGAGGCAGCATACGCTGCGACAAGATCCAGATTGACAGGTTATCGCCGCCTGTCCGGAACCGGGCAATTGAGTATGCACAAAGAGTTCCAAAAAACATAGCAATAATAGTACTGACTGTAGTGATTAAGAAGCTATTCCAAACTGGGATCAAATCGTCTGTATTTGCCATGGTACGGAAGTTCTCGAGATAGAAAGAACTCGGCACCCATACTGGAGGGAACGCAAAGATCTCTTCAGGAGTCTTGAAAGCCTTAGCAAACAGCCAGTAGACCGGAAAGATGACAAAAACTGTTATCAAAACCGCTGTCGCGAAGCGCAGCCACATGCGAAAAGACGATTTTTTCACCGTGCGACTCCCATGCGCCGGAGAGCATAGATAATTATGATTGAGAGTATGATTACGATTAGAAATACCATCGCCCCGGTGTAACTTGTGTCAAATTGTTGAAATCCACGATGATAGATATAAACCGAGATAGTCTCGGTAAGGCTACCTGGGCCGCCTCGCGTGAGTATCCATACGATGTCAAAAATTCTTACCAGGTCCAGTGCTCTGATAATCAAAGCAATTGCAATTATTGGCCAGACGAGAGGCAGGGAGATCCTGAAGAGAATTGACCAATAGCCAGCGCCGTCGATTTCAGCGGCCTCTTGAAGGCTTCGATCAACATTTGATAGTGCGGCATAGAGCATCAGGAACATAAAGGGAGTCCATTCCCATATTTCCGTAATCATAAGGGCGGGATAGACCCAGTTCGGGTTTATAGTCCAAGGTAGTGAGAATCTTTCATCGACCAGCATCCTGATAACAGCATTAATTGGACCAAATCGATCATCAAACATGAGTCGCCAGGTTGCACCAACAACAACGGGGGAAAGTACCGCAGGTACGATTAAGAGACCTACAAACAAACGTTGAAATGGAATCTTTTTTAAAATAAGTAGCGCGAGCAGTAACCCGAATGCAAATTCCAAAGGTAGAGCAATCGCAGTAATCACTGCCGTATGAAGTATAGATTTCCAGAGCCTCCCATCACTAAATAAACGACTGTAATTCGCTAGTCCTGCCCAAGAGTAATCCACGCTCATAATGGAAACATTCTGGAAACTAACCATCAGAGAGTACAGTATCGGATACAGACCAATAAATAACAGCACAAAAACAGCAGGTGCAATCAGAACATATTTAAAGTTATGTTCTCCAAATATTCCAGAACGCCTACCAAATTCCGTGATCACAGCCATTAAAAAAAGAGCGGGGACTCTGTAATAAAGTCCCCGTTTTTGAATAGATTAATTGTTGCGCAACTGTTTATGTGCCCGGAGGATACGCACGGCCAGTAGAGACAAAAGCATTATAGGCTCTCCGTTGGGCATCTACCCCAACCTGCTTGGTCAGAGAATCCCACTCTTTAGCCAAATTGTCCAACGCCTTCTGGGGATCTTCACCTCCGATCGCTGCTTGCAACGCGGCACCAAAAGCATCCTGATACGCGGCCGTGTTCCGTAGCGTTAAGTCAAGCATGCCTGCAGCGCCAGCGTCCATAAGAGTATCCTGGAATTGCCCGGCATTTGGCCATTGATTTCGGAGTAATGGGCTTTTGTAATGAGAGGTACGAAATGGGTCTCGTATCGAGTAAGGTAACTCGGTTCGCTTGAGACTGACGTCGGCGCTGTTGGCCCATTGAATAAAGAGATAGGCCGCTTCCTTATTTTTACTGGTCGATGAAACGGCAAGCGAGAAACCAGGAGCCATATTGGGGTGTTTGCCTACAATTGCATACCCGACTTTATCTGCGATAGTCGTTTTGGGAATCCAGGACATGGCATCGATATCCGTGCCGACCCCTTCAGCCCAACGTCCTACAGCTGGCCATGAGACAGTCATAGCTACCTCGCCGCCAAGCCAGGCGCTGAATTTCTCAACAAATCCCCAGGTTGCGTTACCGGGAGGCATGTGCGCTGTGCGATCGACCAGTGCTTGTAGCGTTTCAACACCGATATCTGAATTAATCGTCGCGTTCATCGTATCAGGATCAAAGAATTTCCCACCCCTAAGCCTAAATTGCTGAGAGAAGAAAAATTGGGTTAGGCCTCGGCTTCGCACCATAGATGCGCCATAGAGTTTCGGTGCATATCGATCGGTGAAAAATTTTGCAATCTGATCGAATTGTTCCCAACTGGCTGGTGGTGCAAGATCGTAACCATATTCCGCCTTAAAGGCACTTTGGTTTTCTGGATCCTCAAAAAGGTCTTTACGATAATATAAAAGCAAAACGTCACCATCGTCTGCAAAAGCATAGGTATGGCCGTTGTACTTCTGCCAAGCGTCACGATAAAACGCGGCGATATCCATTTGTTCGTCATGATAACTATACTTATCCATGAACGAATCCAACGGTTCTAGCGCGCCAATTTCAACGAGGTCACCCATCCACGGTGGTTGAACATCAACGACATCAAACGCCCCGGTACCGCCGCGGTGCTCGATAACAATCTTGGAAAACATCTCATTTGTTGGTGCTCCGGTAATATTTACTTTGATACCGGTGAGTTCTGCCCACCGCTCGGTGGTAGAAAGTTGGAACCCCAACTCAGAAAGGCCGGCTTCGAGAAAGATGGTTAATTCTGTCCCGGCATATTTTTTTGCAGCTTCAACCGCTATCTCGTCAGCATTTCCCGCGTGAACCAGGTTGCTCGTCACAGCGAAGAACGCTGACAATATGGTAAGAAATAGTCTTTTCATCTCAGACTTCCCCCTTGTTTTGACGATAGTACTTAAATTACTATTGTTAGAATGTTCTTGCTATCACATAAAATCATAAGTTGTCAAGGTCCATCGCTATGGAACTGAGGTGCAAGAAAGTATGGCGGACCTTCCACCGATATGGAAAAGCTGATCGCATCCAGACAGTTTGTCTGGCGACCACTGCCGGGGCTGATAACCCATTGAACTGTATGGCATGACCACGTTTCAGCGGCTACGCTAGGCCCTGGTGGCGCATCACATCGACTAAACCCAGGAACCCGTGCTGAATCAGACAATTGTCCTGGAGTTTGTAATTGAAAGATTTAACAGAGGTGCTCTGGTTAGCCTTACCAAACTGGGCAAAGCACGGCAGGCCTTTAGATCATTGTGACCAACAGCAGATCATTAGATATCGGTTCCATTGGTAATATCAAGAGAGGCGTTACGCCTTTGTGGGGAAGGGTGTATCTCGTACACCAGTACGGCAAGTGTTAATTTTTCGAGTGACCAACATATGGCTACGATAAATATCCGGTCTTTGTACAAACAATTTGATGATACAGAGGCGGTGAGTGGCATCGATTTAGACATTTCAGACGGAGAATTTGTAGTGTTGGTAGGGCCATCTGGATGCGGGAAAACCACCACACTCAGAATGATTGCGGGGCTTGAAGAAGTTACTGGCGGAACTATTACAGTGGATGGCCAGACAATAAATGACATGGCGCCAAAAGACCGAGATGTAGCAATGGTATTTCAAAACTATGCGTTATATCCCCATATGACAGTCTTTGAGAATATGGCATTCGGTTTGCGTTTTCGAAAAATCCCTGGGCCTCAAATCAAAAAGCGAGTAGCCGAGGTAGCGGGAATTTTAGGAATTGAGGAGCTTCTTGAAAGGCGGCCGAAGCAGCTATCAGGTGGGCAGCGACAAAGGGTTGCCATGGGTAGAGCAATTGTCCGCAAACCACGTGTGTTCTTATTCGATGAACCATTGTCGAATCTTGATGCAAAGTTACGGGCCCAAATGCGTACAGAAATCAAGAGGCTTCACGCGACCGTGAAGTCAACAGTGGTCTATGTAACCCACGACCAGGTTGAAGCTATGACATTGGCAGATCGAATTGTGGTGATGAATCAGGGGAGAATTGAGCAAATTGGATCACCCCAGGAGTTATATGAAAATCCTAAAACCCACTTTGTCGCTGGATTTATTGGCTCACCTTCAATGAATTTTATCCCTTGCGAGGTAGTACTTGAACAGAATATCTTAAATATCCACATTGGAGGAAACTTGCGCCTTAAAGTGCCAAAAGAGCGGTGCAACCGCTACAAACCGTTCCTTGGAAAAAAAATGTTATTCGGCATTCGGCCGGAACATTTGACGGATAGTCGTTCTACTTATGGACAAGATTTATTTGAATTTAAGGAAACAGTACTCGTCGTAGAACCGACTGGAATGGATACGATGGTACTAGTTGATGTCAATGGAATAGATGTTTGGGCTAGATCAAATCCAAGTGTTGCGGGTCATGTTGGGGAAGAAATGTCATTTTCAATTGATTTGAAAAATATGTATTTGATTAATCCGGAAACTAATCGGGTGGTATAATGTCCTGCCACAACCTGTTTTTCATAAGGTGTTGCCGAAAGAGTTGTCAATTTTCCGGCACTTTGTAGCTATATCAATCGTTGCCTTCGCAAACAACTGCAATAGTCGCCCACTATGAAAGCACTTTGCAAGCGTCATCGTAAACCCGGCCTTTGGCTGGAGGATATACCAGAGCCGAAAATCGGCCCAGGCGACGTATTAATTCGGGTATTAAAGACAGCTATTTGTGGGACCGATCTCCACATTTACAACTGGGATAGTTGGGCACAAGAAACTATTCCAGTTCCAATGATCATTGGTCATGAGTTTGTTGGAGAGATTGTAGAGACGGGAGAGCATGTAAACGATTGCTATGCTGGCGAAATCGTTAGCGGAGAAGGGCACGTAGTTTGCGGGCGATGCCGGAATTGTCTCGCAGGTCGGCGACACCTTTGTGCTAATACGGAAGGAATCGGCGTTAATAGGCAGGGGGCATTTGCAGAATATATCTGCATTCCAGAAAGCAATATCTGGCACCATGCCCCTGATATAGATCTGAAAATCGCGGCCTTATTCGATGCTTTTGGCAATGCGACTCATACCGCACTGTCTTTCGATATTTTAGGTGAGGATGTCCTGATTACAGGCGCCGGTCCAATTGGCTGTATGGCGGCAGCGATTTGTCGTTATGGTGGGGCACGTTACGTTGTTGTTACAGATACCAATAAAACGAGGTTGAATATTGCGCAAAAAATGGGTGCTACTCAAGTTATCGAGGCAGGAAAAGAGAAGATAGCCGTAGTGCAGAAAAATTTAGGCATGAGAGAGGGGTTTGACGTGGGCCTTGAAATGTCGGGAAGCCCCTCAGCTTTTGGAGATATGCTAGAAAATATGTGCCACGGTGGAAAAATTGCCATGCTTGGAATTCCTGAAAACATAATGGCAATTGACTGGCATACAGTTGTTTTCAATATGCTTACCATCAAAGGAATTTACGGTCGGGAAATGTACGAAACCTGGTATAAGATGACTGTGATGCTACAAGGTGGCCTTGATATATCACCAGTGATTACCCATCATCTTCCAGCGCAAGACTACAACGCGGGATTTGCCATTGTTGATAGCGGCGATGCAGGCAAGGTGATTCTGGATTGGACAAATTTTTCGTAGGCAGTATTTACGGGCTAACTTACCTTGCCAGAAATTAGAAACCTGGAATAGGTTTTTTGCCGGCTATGTTTTACTTTTACGCTTCTTAATAGCCGAAAATATAAAGGTACATTTTATTGGTGCTCGGCATGCCCCCCTGTTGTCGTCGATGAGGGAAATGATTGCTCCTGCGGTTACTTGCTAATGCTATTATTTCCTCCATTTCAACGAAGGCAAAAAAACTTTATTGTAAGAGTAACTATGGGAATGGGCAGTTTTTATGATTCAACTCTTGCTAAATTTTTCTTAGCGTAAATTTAAAGATTATTTTCCTTGCTACCAAAACTCTATTTATTTACATTGTCCTTCAAAATTGAACTCGATCTTGACTCCGTGGGGGTCATAACAAAACAACTGGTGGAGATCTAATTCCGGTACCGGGTTATCTTCATAAGCTACACCATGCTTTTTCAGTCGTGCCGTAAACTTATTGAAGTCATGTGCGCGAAATGCAATGTGATCTATTGTGCCGCTATTATTGGGCAGTTCTTCGTCTGTTTGAATAAAATGTAAAACAGGGATTTCCTTGAGGTATAACCAAAGGCCTGCAGAATCGAACTCAGGCCTGAAGCCCTCTTTAAATCCCAGAGCATCTACATAAAATTTCCGACAAGCATCAACGTCAGAGGTAAGAATATTGACATGATCCAGAGATACAATATTCGCAAATTTTTCAGCTTTATTATTTTGCTCCATGACTGCCTCTCTTATCGCTATTGGTGATTAACAAAAAGGCTACCGAATCTTCGATATAGTATTTGATTTACTTCCAACGCAAACTTATTCTCTGCATAGTAAATAATCGCGGTGGAAACAAAAATAGAAGCGGAGTTACCAACCTACCGCATAGGCTGGGCGCCGAGGGTCAGCGCCGCCCGTATGAACTCCTGATTTAAAATCTGACTTAATCATGCAGACCGCGCCGGCCTGCCAACTCCAATCTGGCCAGTACTCGGCCTGATGGCCAAGCGCTTGGAGCGTCTCAAGTTGGCCTGAATTAAACCGCGGCTCCATCATAAGCTTACCAGGGTGATATTTGTGTGGCTCAAAGGAGTCTGGAAAACTATAGGAACCGAATCTGGGTTTTTCTACCGCCTGCTGTGGATTCATATCCCAAAGAGCAACATTGAGAAAACACTGAAGCATTGCCTGAACCTGAACATCACCGCCTGGTGTTCCAAAAGGGATTGCATATTCGTCTTTTCGAATCGCAAGTGCTGGGTTAGGAGTTAGTCTGGGACGCTTCTTTGGTTGTACCGCAGATGGATGTCCGGGATCAGACCAGCTTTGGGAGCCACGGGATGATGGACAAAGGCCAGTGCCGGGAACGATCGGGGAGTCTTTCGCGACATCACTTGGGGTACTGGAAAAAATATTTCCGGCGCTGTCGGTAACACATACATACGAAGTATCAAGACTGGCTGCAGGTTTTGATTGTAATGCTCCTGTATCTTCGAGACTAGGGCCAGTGGGTCTCAGCCGGAACGGGTCACCTGCAGGGGGCATCCGCGGCCAGGCTTCACCCGAGCGAATCAATCCGCGACGAATGTCATTATATTTTTCGCTGATCAATGTTTCTATAGGAACGTCGACAAAATTTGGATCGCCATAATAAAAGTGACGATCGGCAAACGAAAGTTTTATAGCCTCTGTAAGTGTATGAATATAAGCCGGAGAATCTTGCTTCATATTTCGAAGATCAAACCCATCTAGAAGGCGTAAACACTGGAGTAGCACTGGGCCCTGGCACCAGGGGCCGCAGGTATATACTGTCGTGCCCTGAAAGTTAATCTCTACCGGGTCTTCAATATCTACTTTGAATTCCGAAAAATCTTCGAGAGTGAGAAATCCACCATTTTCCTTTTGGTGTTTTACAATCTGATGCGCAATATCTCCTTGATAAAATGCATTGCGTGCGGCACATAACCCTTCAATTCTACCGCCAGTCGTGGCTTTCTCTTCATCTGCCATGTACTGCAGTGTTTTTCCGAGGTCCTTCTGAAAAAATATTTCACCTGGTTTTGGCGCTATGCCATTAGGAAGATAGATCTCCTCATTCGATTTCCAGCGCCGAAAATTTTCCGCGTTATCCTGAATTAGCTTAGACATGAGTGGATACATCACAAACCCCTCACTAGCGAACTTGATTGCCGCTTGAGCGACCTCGGAAAAAGTCATGGTGCCGAAATGCTCAAGTGCTGTAATCCAAGCATCTGGCGCTGCCGGCACTACCGTGCGTAAAACGTTTTCCGGAATATGGCCTTCGTAACTAGAAGAAAAAAGATCAGGCCGAATTGTCTTGGGCCAAGTTCCCAAGCCACTGATTGTGATAACCTTTTGGGTTTCCGCATGAAAAAGAATAATTGGGGCAACGCCCGCGACGTTGACTAGATCGCTTTGCAACACTCCCAATGCAATGCCGGCTGCGCAGCCGGCGTCGATTGCGTTACCGCCAGATTCCAGGATCTGGAAGCCAGCATGTGCAGCAAGATAATGGCCTGCAACAACCATGTGCCTTGTCCCAGCCACGGCAGGCCGGTAACTATTACAAACCGGTGAAGAAGAATCGTTCAATGTTTTCGTATAGCCTCAAAGAAAAAAATCTGGTGGATAGAGATAGATCCAACTTCTTGATAGGCCTGTAAGTGGAAATTTTTCATCTGTTAGGCCGCCCCCTGCTCAGTCGTTTCTTCGAAATAGACGGCGTCCAGTATATGCCGATTAAGCGCCATAATAAGGCTACCTGTTGAAAAACAGAAAACGTCGCCTCTAGCGCCCGACGAAGTTCAACAGAGCCTTCGAGGGTTTTAAGAAAAATTTCTTTACACTTAATCACCAGCCACCACCACCCGATATACCTCCTCGAGAGCTCTACTAGGGCTGCCACGAAAACTCCATATTCATGGTGTTAAAAAGCGCCCGGTGAGTAGGTTACGACTGACTCGATCGACAAAGCGGCCAGGTAATTGGATATTATTTCTGGCTGGCCTACGGGCTGCACATATTGCTCCACGCGCGGGCATGGCATTATATTCCTTGAGATACATTGAATCTTACACAAAAACGTTAGCGCCCTATGCACTTGCCATCCATACACCGTCAATAATAGTATATGCCGAGCCTTGGGAATAATGACAAATTAAATGCTTTCATTTTCTGGGAAAAATATTCTTGTTACTGGCGCGGGTAGTGGGATTGGCAAAGCGACAGCACTCCTGCTTGGCCAGCAGAATGCGGGAATAATTGTAGTGGATCAACATCAGGAGACTGCCCTTCAGACAACCGAAGAATTGAAGGAACTCGGCGTTAGAGCGATTTTTGTTGTGGCAAATATTTCAGATGCCGCTGCAGTTGATCAAATGTATGCGAGCACGATGGAAAACTTCAAGACTCTTGACGGGATCGTTCACTGCGCCGGTATTGGCATTGAGCGAACCCTGATGGAAATGACTCGTGAAGAATGGGATCGGATCATTGCAGTTAATCTCACTGGCACTTTTCTCTGCGCCCAAGGCGCAGCGAAGATCATGGTCAAGCAGCGCTATGGCCGCATTGTATTGATGGGCTCCGCTGCGGGCGAACGCGGTGGGACTGGGCGTACTGCCTATGGCGCTTCTAAGGGAGGCGTTAGTGCCATTACCCGGGTAATGGCTGTAGAGCTCGCGGAACTCGGTATTACCGTCAATGCACTTGCTCCCGGCGCGATTGAAACCGAACTGGTATCCAGGATGCACGATGCAGAGACTCGAGAAGCTTATTGCTCCCGCATCCCGGTCAACCGGTACGGTACACCCGAAGAGGTTGCTGCCACAGCAGTTTTCCTGGTCAGCGAAGAGGCTGGGTACATCAATGGGGTCGTAATGCCAGTAGACGGCGGATTTATGGGCGGCGGTGTGATTAAACGAAAAGCAAATCCCAAGGGATAAGCACTCGCATTCATTTTTTCGAGATACCTAGTTTGAAGAAAAAATTTGACCAGTATCTTGGTCAGGAACTCGATGCGCTCAGATCAGTTGGTCTCTACAAGACTGAGCGGGTCATTACTTCCCGGCAATCGGGAAAAATTGGGGTTTCCACTGGCGAAAAGGTTCTGAATTTCTGCGCCAATAATTACCTTGGCCTTGCAGATCACCCTGAACTGATCCGAGCAGCTAAAACTGCGCTGGATCGGTATGGCTACGGCATGGCGTCGGTCCGTTTTATCTGTGGGACTCAGGTCGAGCACAAAGCACTCGAAGAAAAAATCGCTAACTTTCTCGGAATGGGGGACGCAATTCTTTACTCTTCATGTTTCGATGCCAATGCAGGCCTTTTTGAAACTTTGCTTGATGAAAAGGACGCGATCATCTCAGATGCTCTAAACCATGCTTCCATCATTGACGGTATACGACTCTCTAAATCTGCAAGGTACCGGTACGCCAATAATGACATGGATGATCTTGAAGCCAAACTGAAGGAAAGTGCCGATGCCCGTTTTCGTCTGATTGCAACTGATGGCGTTTTTTCAATGGATGGCACTATTGCTAATCTACAGGGCATCTGTGATCTCGCTGAAGCATATAACGCCTTGGTCATGGTCGATGACAGTCATGCAGTTGGCTTCGTTGGAGAGGATGGGCGTGGGACAGCGGAATACTGTAACGTTGAGGGTAGAGTAGACATCATTACCGGCACTTTAGGGAAAGCGCTGGGGGGTGCATCGGGGGGCTATACTGCTGCATCCAAAAAAGTTGTCGAGTGGCTTCGACAAAGATCAAGGCCGTATCTTTTCTCTAATACCCTGGCTCCAGTAATTGCTGCAGCTTCTATCAAAGCATTTGAACTGATCGAAAGCGGCCACCACCTTCGGCGACAATTGAAGGTCAATTCCGGTCAATTCCGGGCAGGAATGTCGAATGCCGGATTCGATCTAGTTCCTGGTGAACACCCGATCATCCCGGTGATGCTGGGAGACGCCAAACTCGCCCAGCAGATGGCCGCCAGAATGCTCGAAGAGGGAATCTACGTGATCGGTTTTTCCTTTCCGGTAGTACCAGAGGGGAAAGCAAGAATTCGTACTCAAATATCGGCTATCCATTCCCACGACGACATTGAGCGGGTGGTCGAGGCGTTCGCAAAGATTGGAAATGAACTGCAGGTAGTGTGAGGTTGGTTAAACTGTATTATCTGTAACTTTACCTGGTAATTTTCATCTAGGTGGTCGTGGTTTTGTCAGACGGGTTCAGGTTACGAACATTTCCGTTAAAACTATTTGCCGTTTTCCATGCGGCTATCGGAAAATTGATCACTGCATTTTCCCGCTAGTATCATAAGAAAGTGCCATAAACATTTCGAGCCACCTCTTTCGATACAAATCCTATTTCTACGTCCTGTCGAACCAGTTCCGGGTCTCGCTTATGGGGATTACCAAATCCGCCACCTCCAGGAAAAACAAGCCGAACCTGGTCACCATTCATTAATGTGATGCCACTAAATTTTGCCTCTGAAATAGTATTAAAGGACTCTTTGAACGTGCAAAACTTCTCGCCCCCACGTCGTTTTACGAAGATTCCCGCTGTCGCTCCATCATGTCCTCCACTGCGCCCAGGAGGAGCAAGTTGCGTTCTGTTAAACAGAGCACTTACAGTTACCTCTGGTGCATTTACTGTCAAAATGCGCTCGCCCCCAAGACCACCTCGCCATTGACCCGCACCTCCAGAATCCTCAAGTAGGCGATAGCTTTCAATGATAAAGGGAAATCTTGTTTCAAAAATTTCTACCGGCGTTGCCATGCAATTCCCGTTGATCACGATTACAACGTTGTTTCCATCTTGCCCCTGCCGGGCTCCCCATCCGACTCCTTCAAAATGGAAGTGGGCATAAGGCTCTCCTGTAACAGGATGATGGCCACCAAAAAGGAAGCAGCAGGATGTTCCCCCGAGACCCGCCGGCACGATATGAGGTAGTGCAGGCATCAACGCGCCAAAAATCATGTCCGTAATCCTCGGGCTGATTTCCGTATTACCTCCGACCAGTGCTGCTGGATGTCTGCAATTTAAAATAGAGCCTAGTGGCACCTTTATCTTGATTGGCCGGTAACACCCGTCATTTCTTGGGATATTTGGGTCTGTAAGATGAAGAATTGCGTTATAAACAGCGGATGCGGTAACGGAATAGTTGGCATTCATTGGCCCTTTTGCCTGCGAATCACTCCCATCGAAATCAGCGGTCAAAACTGAACCGTCCACCGTTACCTTCACTTTCATCTGGTAACTTTCTGTACTTACGCCATCGTCTTCAATGGTATCTTCGTAACAGTAGGATCCGTCCGGTATCTTCTCTATTTCAGAGCACATTCTCCGTTCGGCAATGGCAAGGAGTTCATCTGCTACTTGTTCTACCAACCCTTCACCGTAGTGCTTTAACAATTCGTGTAAACGTTTTTCTGCAACTGTCAATGATCCAACCATTGCCAGCAAATCACCACGGCTACAGTCTGGTGTACGGTGATTAGCCAGGATAATGTTCCATATATCCTTTACTTCTTCTCCATTCCGATAAAGCCAGACCGGAGGCAGAATCAGGCCTTCCTGATAAATCTCTGTTGCATCACCCGCCAGTCCTCCAGGCACTTTCGCCCCTGGCTCTGCCATGTGGGCACAATTAGCAACACAGAAAAGCAAATTACCATCGTTGCCGAACACCCCCTGAAGAACAGTGTATTCCGGAACGTGGCCAACACCATGGTACGGATCGTTGGTCAAAAGGATATCGCCGGGCTTAAATGCATCTAAGCCAACAACATCAAGAAGACACTCCACAGTCCCCTTAATCGTGCCGATTTGCGATGGGCAAAATTCGGCCTGCCCTATCAAGCGTCCAAATCGATTAAAGATCACACAAGAGAAATCCAACGCCTCATTAAACATTGGAGAGTATGCGGTTCGAACCATTGCTAACCCCATCTCCCGGCAAGTTCCCGTTAGATAGTTATTGATAACGGTCAGAGTAGTCTGATCTATGGCGGTCATGCGCTTAGTAATTGTCAGGCGGTCTCGTGGCAATATAATGGCAACCAGTTCACGGGCCCGATACCGCTTAACCAACCTCAATAATCAAGGAACCACTGTTGTCTACAATCAACTCATCTCCTGGCCTTAGAAGGGTGGTAGATCCATGCTCAACGAGTACCGCTGGCCCAGTTATATGTTGCCCAGTATCAAGGCTTTGCCTTTCGATGATTTTTGTATCTGTATATCCTGTCTCGGTAAAATAGACCGGTTGCACTCGAATCTCTGCGCTTGTTTTTTTCGGGCGCAGGTACACCATTGGCGGCTTATCGGTCTTGCCCACCGCGGTAGTGCTCAAACTGATTATTTCCACGATTGCATCTGGAAGTTGATAACCGTACAAAGCCTCGTGACGTTGATGAAATGAATCAAACGCCCCATAAATCACCTCTTCTGTTACAAAATCGTGCGGGATCGGCACATCATATTCGTGATTCTGACCCGCATACCGCATTTTGATTGTATTGACCCAGTAAATGGCCCCTCCATATTGGTCGACTCGAAGTTCTTTTGCCGCTGATGTTTCCGCATCATTAAATTGTTGGTTGATCCTGTCGATATCTAACGAATCACTTCGCATCGGGAATGTACGAATCTTATCAATCCGTAAATCTGCAAGCAGGAACCCTAAAGCGGACGTGTTCCCAGGCACAACCGGAATGATCACTCTGGGAATAGATAATTTTCGAGCAATTGCAGTCGCGTGTAGCGGGCCAGCACCCCCAAAGGACATCAACGAAAATTCTCTGGGATCATGACCTTCTACAACAGAAATCATCCTTATTGCGTTAGCCATATTATCTTCGCTGATTTGCGTGATTGACGTGGCTACTTCTTCTAGAGCGGGTACCTCAGATTCGGAAACTGTTGCCACCGCCGTGCCGGCGGCGTCTTTGGAGAGAGACATTTCACCATCCAGAAAAAACTCGGGTATCAGTCGATTTAAAACAAGATTTGCATCTGTTACCGTCGGGGCGTTTCCGCCAAGGCCGTAACAGGCTGGCCCTGGATCAGCACCGGCCGAATGTGGCCCCACCTGCAGAAATCCGCCGTTATCTATCCAGGCGATCGACCCGCCACCAGCACCGATCGTCCGGATGTCAATCATCGGGATACTGACCGTCAACCCAAACTCAATCTCGTACTGGGTAGTGAGTTTTTGTTCTGCGTTAACAATAATTCCAACATCGCAACTGGTGCCCCCCATGTCCATCGTTAAGACTTTTTTCACATCAAGAGCATCAGCTATTGCCTGGCATGCAATCATTCCCCCGGCCGGACCGCTCATCATTGACTGAATGGGAGCTGCCGCACAACTGCTAGAACTCATCATTCCACCATTACTTTTCATAATCATTAAAGATGCCGGAAGATTAATTTCCGAGAGACCGGTTCTCAATTGTTGGACATAACTAGATACGACCGGCTTGACAAAAGCATCTGCGATCGTCGTGCTCGCTCGATCATATTCCCTCCAAATGGGGGCGACTTTGCTGCTGATAGAGCACGGTAACTCAGGCATCTCCTCTGAGAGTGCCTGCTTAAGCTTGATCTCGTGCGAAGGATTTAAAAACGAAAAAAGTAAACAGATAGCTATTGCGTTGTATTTTCCGGCTCGTAATTCTGCTATTAACGCGCGGATTTCCCCATCCTTGAGGTCTTTCAGCACAGATCCATCATAGAGCAATCTTTCATTGAGCCCGTAACAGTCTGACCTCCTGGCGATCATTGGAAGACTTTTTTTCCAACCCAGGTTGTATAGCTCAGGACGAGTAGTTCTTTGAATAAAAGGAACATCCTCAAATCCGGCTGTTGTGATATAGGCGACAGAGCCACCTTTTCTTTCTATTAGAGCGTTGGTGGCAATGGTCGTACCGTGAACTAAGTCGGATACGGATTGTGGCTTAATGTTTAGCTGCCCGAGGGTATTACAAAAAGCATCGACTGGTACTTTATGAGTCGACAGACACTTGCTTGAATAAATCTCGTTTTTTTCGCTGTCGAATACTACGAGATCCGTAAACGTTCCACCTGTATCAACCCCAGCTCGAATAGCCATCGCCGTTTTCCTGTTGCTATATTGGGGTCAGTTGACTCCCATTATCCAAATCTGGCAGTAGCCAAGGATTGCTATACCAAATCTATTCATTAAAGTGTTCAGATATATTTACCACGGCCGGTAATCGGCCAATGCCCAACCAGCGCTCGATCACAGAATACGTGAAACTCATCATAAAGATTCGCTGTAGCGCAGATATGGCTTGGAAGCAATTCCAGCCGATCTCCCACAGACGGCACTGGGCCACCCCTTTCTACCTCCATACAGTAATGCTCCTCATGAATTTCAAAGGGCAAGATATCTTGCCGCCATCGGACAACGGGTAAGCCCTGATCAACAGCAATACTTTTCAGTCCAGCGTCTAACACAATTCTATTATCGACTCGATCAATTACTGTTGTCAGCACTGTGCAAGCCAGTTCAAAATAGTCCCGTACGTTCTCATATCCAAAATAATCACTATCCATAAGACAATAACTACCTGGTTGTATCTCCGTCAGTTCGTCAGGCTTAACACTCAGGTTAAATGTCCCTGTTCCGGCTGCACTCACAACTGGTACTCCGATACCGTGCTCTCGAAGTAAGGATACGGCGAAAGCTAGTTCACGGTGGGCTGCTTCTGCTTTGCGGTGCCGCGCTGCAAAATCTTTGGTACCCACAGCGTGCCCCTCATAACCCATCACGCCTCGGAACTCAAGTTGGTGAGCGGCACAAACCCTTCTAGTTAGTTCAAGTGTTGCTTCCGGCCCATTCGTACCGCAGCGCTGCATACCTACCTCAACCTCTACAAAAACGGATAGTATTGTGTTCGCTGCATGCGCGGCCATGACCAGTTCTTGAACATGCTCGCTACGACTGACACACTGAGATATCTACTTGCTTGTTCAACGCTACTAAACGTTTTATTTTTAGCGGACCAATTACCTGATTGGCCACCAATAAGGGTCCAAGCCCTGCCTCGGCCATAGCCTCAGCCTCTCCAAGCTTTGCGCATACCAGCCCTGTTGCGCCAAGTTCCAGTTGTCGTTTGGCTATTTCTGGACATTTGTGCGTCTTGATGTGCGGCCGCAGAGCAATTCCGTTGTCCGTACAATACGCTGCCATTGTTTCCAGGTTTTTCTGCAGCACCGGCTCATTTATTAGCAAAGCCGGCGTATCAACAAGTTGCTGCAAAAAATCAACCGAGTTCATGTGTATCCAGGAATACAAACAATTCAATTACTGACAAGTTCCAGAAGAATATGAAGAGCAGGTAAGTTGGTATCAACAAGGGTGCCGCCTATTTTGAGCTTCTAACTCCTGTTGAGTAGGTTGTAATTTTTGTACCCTCTTTATCGTATTCGGTTCCCTCCCAGGGAAATAGCTTGAACTCACCAATAAATTTTCGCCCGCCAGTGTAGAACATAGTTCCCCGACCATTTCGCATACCATCTTTCCAATTGCCGACATACTTCGAACCATCAGCAAAGATCATGACGCCCTGCCCATGAGTTTTTCCACCCTGCCACTGTCCAACATACCTGGAGCCGCCAGAAACGGACAGAGTACCCCGGCCGTCCGGAATGCCATCGAACATTTCTCCTGTGTAGGTGCCGCCTAAGTACTCAATAGGTGCGCTTTCTGCGCTGTTAGGGGTTATCGAGGATGATTCTATCTGTAGGGTGCCGTCTAGATAGGTTGCTATTACATTCCCTTGTTCGTCCTGTTCGATTCCTTTCCATTCATTATTATCCTTCCATTGGCCAATAAACTTTGTTCCATCATCATAGGTCATTATCCCCTGACCATGCTGTTGGTCCTCTTTCCATTGCCCCGTGTACTGCCTACCATCACTCCAGATATAGGTGCCTTGTCCATGGCGGATTCCATCCTTCCATTGCCCGGTATACGTTCTTCCATCGGGAGAAATATAGGTAGCTTCTCCATTTAGCACATCCTCCTTGAACTCACCAATCCACTTTCGCCCATCAGAAGCAGTAAGGGTTCCCTGGCCATGTTTTTTGCTATCTGCCAATCCCCCAACATACTTTGATCCGTCGGGATATCGGATGGTTTCCATATTCTCGCCAGCCATCACCTAAGTTACCAAAATTTATCTGGCCTCAAGAGATTGCGGGATGCTTGGTATGTAGGAGTTTCTATCATACGAGCAACTGGCTGGCGTTAAGTGTTTTCATAATGCTTTTGGTAATTCGGAAAACCGTCACACAATCAGTTGCCTTGGCGCTGATTATCCCCACATCATACGTAACCCCAAAATCCATACAGAGAAATTCCCAGTCTCTCAGCAAAGCGCTGCAGATGTTTTATATGCTGTTGCGGCCCTAGCAACGGCATCAGGGTCGATCTCAAACCCCAGACCCGGCCCGTCAAGAACCGGCAGCCGCGCATCGACCAAAGTAAGATTTGGACTGGAGATAATGTCGGAGACCAACAGGTGGTTCATGTATTGGTTGCCGTCATCAAGGTTGGATAGAACGGCTGCTGCCTGGTTCGCTGCACAGGTAGTAACACCTGTCTCATGCAGGCCATGTATACAGATGTTAACTCCGGCTGCTGCAGCGACACCTGCAGCCTCGATAAACGGCACTATCCCGCCGGTCTCGTGTAACCCCAGAACAATCAAATCGGCTGCGCCAAGGGTCACTGCGTTGTAGACATCAGCTGCATTGAAAACTGACTGGTCAGCCGCGATTGCAATCGGGCTATTTTCTCTGATCTGTCGGAGTGCGTGCAAACTCTCGTGACCGCAGGGTTGTTCGATCATCTCTATATCGTAGGCGGCAATTTTCCGAATCATCCTGGCGGCAGTCAGTGGATCCCAAGCCTCGTTAGGATCAAAACGCAAGCGAACGGATTTTCCGACCACTTCGCGTACCCGGCGGATAATTTCAAGGTCGAGTTGTTCCCCCCGGCCAATCTTGCCGTAAATCACACGATGCCCGTCAGAAACCATCCGGGCGGCGGCGGCGGCAAGATCCTCGGCTGTGTCACCCTGGATAAAGCCAAAATAATCGATGGTTTCCCTTACTTTTCCGCCAAGCAACTCATGTACAGCACAGCCTGCGGTTTTGCCGGCCGCATCCAAGATCGCCATTTCCAATCCTGCAAGTATCTGCGCCCCAAACCGGGGTGCACTGCAGGTGCCGTGAGCCTGAAAAAGCGCGTGATAACACTGGCGCATTAGCCGACGACTTTCAAAAATGCTTTTCCCTGCGAGGTGGCCAGCAGCAGTCTTGATAAACGCCTCAATGCCGGCCGCATTCGGGCTCGCAATACTTTCACCAAAACCCGTAACTCCATCACTGGTTCGCACCTCGACCAGGATTACTTCGGCACCATACATGACTCCGTGAGCCCAATGATAGGGTTCTTTGTTTTTGGCCAGAAGCGGTGTTGTTTGAACATCTGTGATGCGCATTTTCAATCTTTTCCTTCCAGGTTCCTGACCAAGCTTTTTAGTGCCAAAAAATGAATGAACTGTCCGGACCGTCCTGTTGCGGCCCTACAACCTCTAGAGCGATTAACAGACCGAATATCCGCAACTAAAAGCAATTGATCAAATCAAACTCGGGTTATTTATCGGACATTCTAACCACCTATACCGCAGTGTTTACGCTCCATTGTAGCGACGTATCAATAACTTGTTTAACCGAATCCATCAATGCCCCCAGTCTGCACAGGGCCAATTAGGTCAGATAAGGCCACAAATTTTTAAAGCTTAGCTTGCATACCGTAGACGATAGAGTCGATACTTTTTCGAAGGCTTCCGTTGTCGGAAATCTCCACATAGCAGTGTTTTCATTTAGCAGGCGCAGTCGACCTGCTCCAGAACTTGATTAACTCGAGATCACCATCCAGCATGATCGCTGTTTCGCGCAGATGTTTTTTCATGAACGGCATTTCTGTGTGGGCTTCAAAGGCCGCCTTGTCAACATAGAGCTCGTAAAGCAAAAAACGGTGGGGATCAGATTCATCAACGTTGACTTCAAAACTTATGCAGCCAGGCTCTCTAGTAACGCTGTTTTTTGCATGCCGCTTTATGCGCCTTTTGTATTCTGCTAGATATCTTTTCTTTACCTTCAGAATTGCTGTGACTGTAAACGCCATTGAGACCTCCTGTCATTGAAGAGTATTGAGCCGATGTGTGCTTCCGATACTGGTTACCGGGAGTACCAATATTGTACAGAGTATCAACTTTATGGAATTTAAAAACACCCGAAATGTCGACTCTCGATTGTGGAGGTGATTATGATAAGAAAAAAAATCTCTAGAAGTTAGAAACGTTCAATCCGTTGACCTGATCATGTCCGCTGCTTTCTCGCCAATCATCAGACAGTTCGCATTCAGATTCCCACTCACCACAAAAGGCATAATCGATGCATCTACAACATAAAGGCCATCAATACCATGTACCTGAAGCCTGTGGTCAACCACCGCGTCGCCATCATTACCCATTTTGCAGGTACCGGCAGGATGATACACACCCAATGAGGTCTCGCGAATAAATGCGCGCCAGTCGTCATCGGTTTGTACTTCATCACCCGGAGATTGCTCTTCGATAGCATATTGAGCCATAGGTTCCGTCTGAAATATTTTTCGCTGGAATCTTCCACCGGTCATCAGTGCGTCAACATCGCGATCATCACTAAAAAGATTTGGTTGAATCAAAGGTGGGTCCAGCGGGTTTATTGAATTTAGGCCAACCCATCCTTTTGAGTATGGCCGGTGCAAATTTGTGAGTCCGGTAACAGAGGGTTCTTTGTGAAATGTGGGTCCTTGTTCGCTGAGTTTGTATCCTGCCGGTGAGAAAAGATATTGCACGCGAGAGAGGTTTTCTGCTGTATCGGAATTCAACACACCAACAACTTCTGCCATTGGATTTGAAAGTGGACCGGTAGAGGAAATCAACCACTTCAGCCCAAAGGAAAGATAATCCAGGGGGCTCGTTTGCACATTGTAGGTCGGCCGATCTACCCGGACTGACTGTTCGATCCCAGCATGGTCTTGGAAGTTCTTACCGACTCCTGCTAGATCGTGAACTACAGGAATTTCGAAATTCCTTAAATGATCGGCAGGACCTACGCCCGAAAGCATCAGAATTTGGGGTGATCCAAAAGCGCCCGCCGACATGATAACAGCCTTCATCGCGTTTACCCGGGCAGTGCGGCCGTTATGGTGATATTCGACCCCAACCGCTTTTTTCCCCTCAAAAAGCACGCGTTGAACATGAGCGCCGGTGTGGATAGTGAGATTTGATCGGTTCTTGGCTGGCCAAAGATAGGCGCGCGCCGCACTGAATCGCCAGCCCCTTTTTATTGACCCTTGGACAAAGCCGATCCCTTCTTGTGGGGGAAGGTTGTAATCCTCCACACGTTTCATGCCAGCATTGGCGCAGGCTTGAAGAAATACCTCTGACAGGGGGTGTGGAGATCGAAGCGGTGAAACATTTAAGGGTCCTCCGACGCCGCGATATTTGCCCCCTCCACCTTCAAAGTTCTCTGATTTTTTGAAATACGGTAAAACGCTTTCAAAATCCCATCCGTGGCAGCCAAGATCTGCCCAGCCGTCATAGTCTTCCGGGCTGCCCCTGACAAATGACATGGCATTGATTGAACTAGTCCCACCCATTACCTTGCCCCGCGGCATGTAATCCGTTCGACCCCCACGGGTTGGATCTGGCTCAGAAGTAAAACGCCAATCGTAGGTCGGATTACCATATGTGCTAAGCATGCTATAGCCTGGAATCAAAATTTTTGCTCGTCGGTCAGAACCACCTGCTTCCAGTAACAGCACTTCACTTTGAGCGTCCTCCGACAGTCTCGCAGCCATAACGCTGCCCGAGGAGCCGGCGCCAATAACGATGTAGTCGTAGTTCATATTCTTTTCCCTCTACCAAGCGAAAGTCTGGGCCGTATAACGGGGGCCAAAAGATGGCTCTGAACAAAGAGAGAGGATAACCGACAGCCATTGACCAGAACTACAAACTGAGCCTCTGTTAACAACTTAAGCAGTGCTGATTCAGCAACCAAATTCTTAGAGATATCACGTAAGTTATTATTTTAACAGCACATTTTAAGCCGTAAGCCGCCAGAATGAATAAATCATAATTTACAGATGGAAAAGAGATATTATTGTTGGTACGTTATGTAAGGTCAAAGTTAAGAAATAATTTTGTGCTTTCACCCGATCTAACTGATAGGCGTCGGCTGCATCCTTTGGCCAAATACAAAATGATGGGGCCTATACGTCATGGGCCATCGCAAGATGGACGTTTCAAAATAGCCCAAATTCAAAGGAGAGTAGAAAATCATGAAATACACAGATAAAGACATTCAGGCGTATGACAACGCAGTAAAAGATTTGCATCATTACCGGAAAGGAGAAGTTACCCGGCGTCAGATGCTCAAGGCATCTGCTGCCGCGCTGGGAGCTTCACTGGCTTCACAGTTTGTGCCAAGCGCCGTCCACGCTGATGTCGGCGGCACAATCGTTCACTTTGCTGCGTCTGGTAAGCGACTGTCGAATACGCTGACCGCGGTCAAGCCGCTGTTCGATAAAGTGTTTCCAAATGTAAAGCTCGAAGTTGTCTCTAAACCTGTTACGGAAGCTCTGACACAAATCAATACCTACATGGGCTCCAAGAGCAGCGCATTTGATGTCGTGACTCAGGATCATGCCCAGTTTGCTGCGCTTCAGGCGATGGGTGCATTGACGGACCTTGGTCCTTTCCTCAAGGGTCACGAAGCATGGCTTGCCGACTATGAAGAGGATGTTCCAGAGATGTATCGAGATATGTGGAATATTCCGAAAGGACCAGCGCCACCAGGATTCGTCGCTGGACTGGCTCCAGATGGTAATGCCATGATGACGTTCTATCGAAAGGATGTCTTTGATAAGGCGGGCCTGCAACCTCCTAAGACTTGGGCCGACGTGTTAGAAGTCGCCAAGGAAATCCATGATCCAGCGCGGGAACAATACGCTTATTGTGCTGCGATGGCTCGGAATTTCTGGGCGGGTTACCAGTATAATGGTGCACTGGTGAGTTGGGGTGGCCACACCTTTGTTGATGAGCCTGGTGGAGATTTCACCCCTGCCCACAGTACGGAAGAGGGATATCAGGCACTACACCATCTTGTCGAGCTGCAGAAATACGCTCATCCTGTAACGGCAAATGCAGGGGAAGATGAGGTAAACCGGGTATTTGGAAATGGAACAGCAATGTTTAGCCCCTTGTCCTGGGGAACCGCAGTCCTTAATGATGCATCGTACACAGACCTTCACCGTGACTGGAACATGGCCGTTTCTCCGAAAGGCTCTCTTCCTAATTCTGATCACCGCGCCCTTACCGGTGGATTTGGGTTCTTTCTTCCTACATGGGGTGGGAACAAGGAAACCGCGTTCGCATGGACCAAGTTCATGAACTCTGGAGATCGCGAAGATATAGGCGGAAGCCCACTCATTGCTGATGCCATCGTTGGTGCCGGGGGTCAGCTTAGTCGGGTTTCTACGCTTAAACGCTGGTCCGATCGAAAACCGTTCTTTAACGGCCTGATGGAATCTTTCCCGGTTTGTGTAAACAGTTCACCAATCGTCCCAGAAGCTTATGCCATCATGGGTGCAGTTGGCGAAGAAGTTGCTGACGCGGTCAATGGAGAAAAAAGTGTAGAGGCGGCCCTGAAGGCATGTGATAAGAGAGTCCACCGGATTATGGAAGATGGTGGGTATTACAGTTAAGGCACGCTGCTAAAAGACTTGCTACTGCATAGTTGGATCGAATCGCAACTGTGATTCACGTCCTGTTTGAGAACTAGCCAGGGGGTTCGGTAACTGATGGCCGGACCTTCTGGCTGGTTTTTTCATAATCTAAGTCTCGTTGCTCGACAACGAGTTGTTGCATATTTACTACTTGCTCCGGCAGTAATTATTCTGCTCCTGCTTGCGATCTATCCGCTGTTCTATGCAGGCGTCCTATCGTTCCGAGTGGACCCACTCTACAACCCGAATGTCGCCAGATTTATCGGCTGGCGGAATTTTTCTGATCTTTTCGAGGATGAGAGATTTTGGGCAAGTATTCGGTTAACTCTGTACTGGGCGTTTGTAGTGGTTGGGGCTCAGATGATTCTTGGCTTCTTCCTCGCTGTTTTGCTGGATAGCACAGTCAGAGGGATCGGCTTGCTTCGTTCATTGATCATAATTCCAGTGTTTATTTCTCCAATTGCAATGGGCCTGAACTGGCGTTTTATTTTTGAACCCGTCTCCGGACTTGCAAACTGGATTCTCAGCGACGGACTGGGTTTGGAAAAGTATTCATGGCTCTCTCATGTGGATACAGCTCTTACGACTTTGATGATTGTAGACTGTTGGCAGTGGATACCTTTTGTAGCACTGATATTACTTGCAGGGATGCAGAGCATTTCGCCGGAAATCATTGAAGCGGCCCGCTTGGACCGAATCCGCGGAATCAGATTTTATACAAAGATAGTATTGCCGCTGATCAGGCCGGTGATCATGGTCGTCGTTCTTATTCGACTGGTCGATGAAATTCGAATGTTCGATTTAAATTTCATCATGACCGGGGGCGGCCCCGGGTCATCGACCCTACTTGCAAGTACCTATGATTACACAATCTTCAAGCACGGCCATTTAGGTCTTATGGCAGCGTACGGATTTCTCATCCTGATTCTGATCAACATTGTTGTAGGTGTTTTCTTAAATACGTTATATCGATCAGAAAAAGCCGCACGGAGAGAGGAAATAAACTGATGAGATCGACGATGTATTCCCGTGCGCTGTTTATTCTAGCGATCGCTGTAATATTTATCTGGTTAATACCGGTAATTTGGGTTGCCCTCACCTCCATCAAACCAACAACTGTGATTAATGCTGCCGTACCAACATTTTTCGCATTCGATCCTACGGTAGATCATTATATTGAGGTTTTTGAACGGTTTCGGTTCGGTCGTGCGATAGTAAACAGTTTCATTACGGTCGGTATTTCAACGTTAATCGTCATGATATTGGCCCTTCCAGCCGCTTACGCTGTGTCACGAATGGGATTAATGAATGGTGACACGTGGGCACTTGTCATCCTGTCACTGAGATTTATGCCTGGCATGGTCATCGTTCTGCCATATTTTAAGATGGCAAGTTTTCTTAATCTCATAGATACGCAGATCGTACTTATCATTATCTATATTGCTTTTGGATTGCCGTTTGCAGTATGGATCATGCGCGGGTTTCTGCTTGATTTGCCGAAAGAAATTGAAGAGGCCGGTCGACTTGATGGATTGAACTGGCTACAGATCATATTTCGCTTGATTTTGCCCATGGCGGCACCCGGAATAGCCGTGACAACTATATTCACCTTTGTATTCAGCTGGAACGAATTCTTGTTCGCACTTTTCCTAACGTACGACAAGGCAACGACCATGCCGGTGGCATTACAGAAGACCATCGACCTATACAACGTGTTATGGGGTTCGTTGAGTGCGGGGGCTGTTATACAACTGGTGCCTATGATTCTGGTTGTGTTTCTGCTGCAAAAGCATATCGCGCGTGGCCTCGCGCTTGGAGCTGTCAAATAGAATCTTATCACCTTCTTGCAAAGTGCGGAATTTTTCTCACGCGAAATCAACGGCTTACAGTGTTTTAAAAATATTTAAATAATCTGTTTTGACTAATTCAACGGCTTCCTCGGCCTTTGTAGGCGAGTAACAACGATTTCTTGTGGAAAAAACATCCTAATAATAGTATCTTAGAAAAAGCAGGGAGGCAGCTACATGAATTCAGATTCCTCTATTATTTTCGACCACAATCTTAAGGTTGAGAAAAACACAGATGTTGAACTTAAACGATCAGTGATAAGCGAAAGGAGATGAGAAATGACTTCGGATAAGGAAAGCCTGTTTAGGCAGACGATTGCACAAACTGGGTTAATGAAAAAACAAATCTCTCGACGGCGGATGATGGGACTTATGGCAGCTGGAGCGACAACAGCGTCAATGGGAATTGGCTCTCGGTTTGCCAGCGCTGACACCCGCGGACCGGGTTGGTATACGAATAACGATTTGAAGGGGAAAGTCACCATGTTCGTATCGGCTGGGCAGCGTTGGGAATTACCAGCTCGCGGTGTGTTACCGATCTTTAATGAACGCTTCCCAAATGTAGAAGTAGATATCCAGGCAGGACCACACGGTGAGATGGTTACGAAAGCAATGACATTGGCGACTTCGAAGAGCAAGGCAATGGATGTTTTGTATACAGACTTCGGCCAATGGCCTGCTTTCCATGCGGTGGGTGCTATGGAAAATCTGGAAAAGTATGCCGCGGAAGATCCAGGCTGGTACGCAGATTACAATAAAGATACTCCGACCGGTGTTCAGTACCGCGTGCCGGCAGACGCAGATGGAACGCTTTATGGCCTGACAGGCGATGGCAATGCGAAACTTCATTTTTACCGCAGAGACTTGATGCATGCTGCTGGGATTAATAAAGTGCCGGAGACTTGGCCAGAGGCGTTAGAGGTATGTGAAGCCCTCCATAATCCAGACAAAGACCAATACGGTTTTATCACGACAGCTCGTCGAGGTGGATTTGCCGGCTGGGTGTTCTGGGGAATGCTGGCCTCATATGGCGGTGACTGGTTTGACAAGCAGGCGGAAGGTGGCTGGCACCCGACTTTCAATAACGATAAGGGCTATAAAGCACTTGAAACTCTCATGAAATTGATGAAGTTTCGGCATCCGGTCACGCTAAACGCAACAGACAATGAGTGCAACACCGCCCTTGCTAACGGGTCGGCTGTGTACGCGCCGATACAATGGGGAACGGCGGTATTAAACAATCCAGAGTTTAGTAAATTCCCGGATGATATTGGTACTGACCTTGTACCTCGTGGAGAAACAGCAGAAAGTGCCCATCGCCCGCTAATGGGTGGACTTGGACAATATGTATCCGCCTATTCGGACAATAAGAAGGCAGCATGGGAGTGGATTAAGCACCTGAATTCAGGCGACTATACCGACTCTAGAATCAGTGACGCATACATAGAACATACTGGGCAACCTGCTCGCATCTCTATGTTGGATAAATATTCTGATATTCGCCCTCATTTCGTTGGCCTGAAAAAGTCCTTCCCTGTAGCGGTGTCCTTTGTACCGCTAATTCCGGAAGCATTCACTCTTTCAGACATCATAGGTAATGAGGCAACTGCTGTAATTACCGAAGAGAAATCCATCGACGATGCTTTGAAGGCCATGGAAAAGGGTGTCGAAGGCGTCATGATGGACTCCGGCTATTACGGTTAGCCTGACAGGCGTCAAAAGACTAATTACTGACTGTAGCTAATTTCAGATTCACTGCTAATAATGTGAATCAAGCCAACTTGGCCTTTAAGTCGGTAAAACGGTTGGATGAGGGTCGGATAGCACTTTTGTTAGTGCTCCCGACCCTCATTATTTTGGTTGGGCTAGCTGTTTACCCTTTGGGGTGGGCTGGGGCCATAGCCTTTCGTGTCGAGAATCTTTTTCGGCCGGACATTGGGCACTGGATTGGATTCCGAAACTTTAAATATCTGCTGACTGAGGATACTTTCTGGAAAAGCATTCGTCTGACCCTGATATGGTGTCTATCCGTCGTATCTATTCAAATGGTACTGGGATTCTTGCTTGCAATGATGCTCGATACACGAGCTCGGGTGGTTGGAGTATTGCGCACATTGATTGTAATTCCGGTCTTTATCTCTCCAATCGCGATGGGTTTGACCTGGCAATTTATGTTTGAACCAGTCACAGGTGTTATTAATTATTTTCTTGAAATAGCCGGGCTGCCAGAAGGGTCATGGCATACATCTACTGATACTGCATTGATCGCTGTGATGATTGCAGACATATGGCAGTGGACACCATTTGTTACCTTGATCCTCCTAGCCGGCATGCAGGGTATTTCACCGGAAGTTATCGAAGCTGCTCGTCTTGACCGAGTGCGTGGATGGCAGTATATCCGCCGCATCATGATCCCATTAATTTGGCCGGTAGTGATGATTGTTTTACTGCTCCGAGTAGTCGACTCTATCCGGGTCTTTGATCTAATTTACATTATTACAAGAGGTGGGCCAGGTACAGCAACGCTGGTTGCTAGCGTATACGACTTTACCCTCTTTCAAGCAGGGCGCCTTGGTGTGATGGCCGCGTATGGATTTCTGATTCTTATCGTAATCAATCTGACTGTGATCCTTTTCCTGCGCGTCCTATACCGACAGGAAAAAGAAGCCCGGCAACAGGCAAAGGCATAATGAGAAGTCCTATTAGAAAAGTATTGGATATCGCGGCCGTGTTTATCATCGCGATATATCTGGCGCCGATTTATTGGATTTCGCTGACATCTGTCAAACCAATGCAGGACATAAATTCAAAGATTCCAGTATGGACTTTTAAGCCTACATTAGAGCATTACGTCGAGGCTTTTGTAAGATTCGAATTTGACAAGGCGTTGATAAACAGTTCAATTATTGTATTCAGCGCAACTTTCATCACTATGGTGCTGGCGCTTTTATCAGCCTACGCCCTGGCTAGGATGAAATTGCGCGGTGCCGATATTCTCTCCCTGTTTATCCTATCACTTCGATTTATGCCGGCCGTTGTGATAGCGATGCCTTATTACCTGATGTTTTTGAAGGTGGGATTAATTGACGTACATATCGGGATGATCATCGTTTATGTTGGCTATGGATTGCCGTTTGCTGTCTGGCTGATGCGAGGATTTTTTCTCGACCTGCCTAAGGAAATAGAAGAAGCGGCACGTCTTGATGGGTTAGGCTGGATGTCAATAATCTGGAGGATTATCCTTCCACTTTCAGGGCCCGGCATTGCCGTAACCGCAATATTTACCTTTGTCTTTAATTGGAATGAATATTTGTTTGCACTCTATCTAACACAGGCTGATGCTGTTACGTTGCCCATCCAGATTGCGAAAATGATCGATGCATACACCGTACTGTGGGGAACCATAAGTGCCAGCGTTGTAATGCAGTTGGTGCCGATGGTTATTGTTGTTTTTTTACTGCAGCGCCACATGATTCGAGGCCTCGCACTAGGTGCGGTTAAATAACTGCTTTATATACACATGTGAAAATTTTGCCAGGGAGACGTTCATGAGCGTATCGTTAAAAAATCTCCATAAGACATTCTCCGACGGCACTGACGCGGTGAAAAACCTTAATCTTGAGATAGACATGGGTGAGTTCATCACGTTTCTAGGGCCTTCAGGCTGCGGAAAGACCACAACATTGCGCTTAATTGCGGGTTTAGAGGAGCCGACAGCAGGCGATATCTTCATCAACGAAAAAAGAGTCAATGATGTCGATCCGGGTGACCGCAATATAGCCATGGTTTTTCAAAGTTATGCGCTTTACCCGCATATGTCCGTGCTAGACAACATGACACTTAATCTAACAGTCAGCGGTTTATCGAAAGCTGAAGCAGTTGCTAAGGCCCGCGGGGTGGCAGAGATGCTGGGGCTCCAGGATAGTTTGGAAAAAAAGCCAGGAAAATTGTCAGGAGGACAACGTCAACGTGTTGCGTTAGGTCGAGCTATGGTGCGCGATCCGGTCTGCTACTTGATGGACGAACCGCTTTCCAATTTAGATTTAAAATTGCGAGAGCAGATGCGTACTGAACTAAAGCGTATCCACCGTCGCGAGAAAGTTACGACCGTATATGTCACTCATGACCAGGCTGAAGCGTTAATTCTTTCGGACCGGGTTACAGTAATGGACCACGGGGAAATCCAGCAAACTGGTGACCCGGTAGAAATTTACGAGTACCCGGTAAATGAATTTGTTGCAGAATTTATCGGCAGCCCGAGCATCAATTTTTTGAAGGCAAGAATAGATTCTAACAATACTGTCCTGGGCGGCAAACCACTCGAAACAAAGCCGGTACATGCTACAGACGGCCCAGTCATATTAGGGGTTCGGCCAGAAGATATCATTCTCGATAAACCAGAAGCAGGTGTGATCCGTGGAAACATCGAGTTTTTAGAACCCCAAGGTGGCGTGATACATGTATTCATCGCATTAGAAGATGGCGAGAATATCCTAAGAAATAAAGACTACCTGGTGGTCAGTATTGATACGCACGAGAAAATCAAGATTGGGACTGCAGTAGGAATTCGTTTTCGAGGGCAGCGAATCAGCCATTTCGACTATGAAACGCGGCAGGCGATCAGTAAAAGTTAAAGGCGCGGTAACGCTTGTAAGATAAAGTAAACTGGGTAAGACATCCCGGCGCACAAATAGTCGGTTTCTAAGAATGCAAAGAGGAAGCTGCAGGCACGAAGTCCAGAAACTAATGATTCGGGAAACTGGCCGTTATGTATGGTGAAGAACTCACCGCAGATATTGTCATTGTTGGGTCTGGTGTAGGTGGGGCGACATTTGCGCGTACCGTCGCGCCGTGTGGAGCCAAGATCTTGATCGTAGAGCGCGGGGAATATTTGAAAACCACTCCCGAAATGCTCAATGAGAAGGCCATTCATCGGGATGGGGCATTTATTGCCCAGGAGACCTGGTATGAGAACCATGGCAAAGCTTTCAGCCCCTGGATCTATTACTACGTCGGGGGTAACACCAAATTTTTTGGGGCAGTAATGCCAAGATATCGTAAAGAAGACTTCGAACCGGTGGAGCATATTGGCGGAATATCACCCGCCTGGCCATTCCTGTATGAGGAACTTGAGCCTTATTATGGTCGCGCCGAAGAACTTTTCCGCGTTCGTGGAACAAGCGGGCAGGATTCTTGTGAACCTCCACGGTCACAACCATATCCTCACGCAGCGGTGCCAGATGAGCCTTCGATTGCGGCAGTACGGCAACGACTGGAGCAGATAAACATAAATACCCACTCGACACCACTGTGTGCCGATGAACAATGGCTCGACTTTGCTCCAATTACTTGGGATTCCTATCCCAATACGGGTGACAAAAAGGCAGATGCCGAAAATGGCCCGCTACGAGAAGCGCTGGCCTATGAGAATGTAGACCTTTTGACTGGTGCCATAGCCTTGCGGCTTCACACTGGAGGCAACGGTAAAGAAATTGTTTCTCTGGAAGTTAATCACCGAGGTGAGAAAAAAATCATAAAATTCAAATGGATTATTTTGTCTGCGGGAGCTGTCAATTCCGCCGCGCTACTTTTACAGTCAGCCGACGACAAATGGCCAGACGGCCTTGCAAATAGTTCCCGTATGGTCGGTGGTAATTTCATGTGGCATCACTGCAGTTTCATGATGACTATAGATCCCAGAGTTCGAAATGATGCGGTGTATCAGAAAACTATCAGCATTAACGACTTCTACTTTGAAGGTGGAGAGAACAATAGACCGCTGGGCCATGTGCAGCTGTGTGGAAAAATCTCACCTCCTATGGTGCAAGCGATATATCCTCGATTACCTGAGTATCCGCTTCGCTGGGCGTGCGCTCATTCAGTAGACTGGTTCTTGCTCACTGAAGATTTGCCAGTGCCCGAAAACCGCATCAGGGTTGATTCATCAGGCCGGATCCATTTTCACCTGGACCGGCCGAATGACCAGGCACATATACAGCTGGTACAAAAAATGAAGAAGATATTTCGTGATGCTGGATACCCTTTAATTTTTACTAAGCCATTCGGAATAAACTACCCAACCCATCAGTGCGGCACTGTTCGAATTGGCTCTAACTCAGCTGAAGCACCCTTAGATCCTTACTGCCGTAGTTTTGATCACCCCAACCTCTGGGTTGTGGACGCGAGTGTTTTACCAACATCGGCAGCGGTCAACCCAACACTAACTATCGTTGCCCAGGCACTTCGGGCTGGGGAACACTGGTTAGATGAGCTGGGCCTCGGGGGAGCTAGATGACCAACTATTTCGGACCATCTTTAACGGTTCACACAGATCAAAGAAATTTATCAGGAATTTAGCGTTTTATTATCCGGGCGTGCGATTACAGCAACTTGTCACCCATGATAGTGAGTTGGTGAGGAACCTCAGAACATTGCAAGGGCGACGTGTCAGTCTCTATAGCACCTGGTTATTCCCGCTGCTGGATGAGAACTGATTAAACTGTTTGGAGACAAATGAGTTAAAGGGTGAAGTGAATGACTGACTCAAAGATGAGCTACGCCCTCGAACAGGGTGATTTTACGCGGCCTGCTACTGGCAGGCCTGTGGTATACGCAAGAAATGGTGTGATTTCCAGTGGTCACTATCTGACATCAATGGCTGGGATGCGAATACTTCTAGATGGTGGCAATGCGTTCGATGCTTTGGTGGCGTCAACATTTGCCGCAGCGGTAGTCGAACCAATTGCATCATATTCCCTGGGAGCTGAATCAACGTTCATGTTTTTCGATGCTAAAAGTGGAGACTTCAAAGCCTTGAGTGGCCAGGGAACAGCTGCTGGAAAAGCGACTCCTAACTATTTTACGTCGAAGGGATATGATGCGATTCCAACGGGTCCCGGCAATGGTGCACCTTTGTCGTTTACCGTGCCCGGTGTAGTAGCTGCTTGCTTATCATTGCTCTCGAAATATGGAACAAAAACAGTAGGAGAAGTCCTGACACCATCGATTGAATACGCAGAAAGCGGCATACCGAACTACGAATATATGTTGGAAAGACTGAAGGTAGGAGAATCGCTCAGTCAGTTTAAGCTCTTTCCACCGGGCGGGCTGGAGATTTTCTTTTGCAACGGCAATATTCCCGAGCCGGGGTCAATTCTTGTTCAAAGTGCGCTGGGCGGCATTCTCAGGAAAATGGCCGATGCGGAATCTTCTGCAGGCAATGACAGGCAAAATGGAATTGCAGCTGCGCGTGATTGCTTCTATCGTGGAGAAATCGCGGATTTGATCGGAGCCGCATCCGATCGTGTAGGAGGAATTCTCACCAAGTCAGATCTTGCGGGCTACCAGGAAGAGTATTCTCAGCCAGTGAGTACTTCTTACCAGGGGTATACGATACATGGCCAGTCCACATGGACGCAGGCCCCGGTTTGTCTACAGGCTTTGAATATTCTGGAACAGTTTGACCTGCGACGCCTGGGACACAATACACCAGGATACATTCACACCGTGACGGAGGCCCTGAAGCTGGCTTTTGCCGATCGGGAAGCATTCTATGGCGACCCTGAATTCAGTTCTGTGCCGATTGATGGCCTGCTTTCCAAAGAGTATGCTGCTGCCAGGGCAAAACTGATAAACCCCCAAGAAGCGATACCTGGCCTCCCGGAATATGGTGACCCATGGCGGTATTCATCGATAGACGGGAGCATCACGCCTCAACCTGATTTGGTTGTCGGCGGCTTCACGGATCTTCAACATGAGAGTGGCACCACGCATATTTCAGTGGTCGATCGAGCCGGTAACATGGTTTGTTCAACTCCGAGTGGAGGGGCTTTCAATAAGTCCGTATTTTTCCCCGAGCTTGGTTTTACAGTGAGCACCAGAAGTGAAATGTTTAACCTCACAGAGGGGCATCCGAATTGTGTTGCACCGGGGAAACGGCCAAGAACTACGATCATCAACTTTATGGTCACGTTGGATAACACTCCGATCATGACCATCGGTTGCCCCGGGGGAGATGCCCAGGCCCAGGCCAACCTGCAATTACTGCTCAACATCATAATCTGGGGCATGAATCCCCAGGAAGCGGTCGAGTCCCCCAGGTTTTCCAGTCTAAGCGTGCCCAACTCATTCTTTCCACACGTATATCTGCGAGGACAGCTGGCACTGGAAGATGGTTTCGCTCAATCAACACGCGAAGCCCTGGAAAGGCTGGGACACCACGTGGTTCATTCCAGTACTTGCGGGATGGGTGGCACCATCACAAAGCGAAACCCCCATACTGGCATTCTGGCTACCAGCTCAGACCCGCGCCGATCCTGTTATGCGATAGGCTGGTAATAATTCGACGATATTACTGTCTGGAAAACCGGAATATTTTGACACCACGATCTAACAACTGTCTGCCGTTAACTACGTTAAAGTTTCTCTTTTAATCTCGCCATTACTTCAACCAAAACGGACCCACTCACAATTGGCCAACTACGATTTTACAGGCAAGGTTCTGGTATTGACTGGAGCAAGTGGAGGAATTGGGCGAGCTACTGCAAAGTACTTCTTTGACTGTGGCGCCAATGTGGCGCTCACCTATCATAGAAATGAAGCGATCAAGGAGATGATCGGGGAACTTGATCCCTCTGGAAAGCGGTTTCTTGCCACAAAAATTGATCTCTCAAACTCGAATGCTTGCGACTATTTTGCGGCACAGTGCCAGGACCGTTTTGGGCAGGTAGATTTTCTGGTGAATAATGCCGCGGTTCTTCGAATGGCGCCGGTCGAAACCATGAGCGATGAGATGTGGCGCGAGGTGATGGCAATTAATCTAGATAGTGTGTTTTATTTATGCCGCACATTTCTGCCGATCTTGCGCAAAGGTGGAGCCATAGTAAACATCGCTTCAACAGCAGCCCATCGAGGCGCCGTCGATCATGCAGCCTATGCGGCAAGTAAGGCCGCCGTGCTGGCTTTCAGTCGGAGCCTCGCTCGAGAGCTTGCTCCGCGCATCCGTTGTAACGGATTGTCCCCGGGAATGATAGATACTGAAATGCTCCGTGAGTTGCCGGAGGAAGTCTTACAGGGGCTGCGTGACGAGTCCCCCTACAAGCGCCTGGGAAACCCAGACGAGATTGCGGGCGCAATCGCTTTTTTGTGTTCGGAAGATGCAACCTTTATTACGGCAGAGACGCTGCATGTTAACGGGGCCTGCTACATATCCTCATGATCTGATCATTGATTGGCTTAAACAGCCAGCCGCCGTAGGTATCTGAAATCATCCCGCCTCAATCAGCTTCAGTCACAGGCTCTGGGCCTTTTTCTTCGAGGGCGATTGTTATGGCGCTTGGACACCGGCAATCTGACGGATTATCTCCCACAGAAAATTTGAGGGCCACGACTGCAGGATACCCCCGAATCAATGCAAACGAATTTGATGTAGCCGAAAGATCTCAAGCACGTCTTACACCATGTCATCTCAGAACTCACTGTGGTAACTCAGCAATCCTACCGTGACCGCCTTCTGATGAGAGGCGTTCTCATCATGGCCTTGGCCGGAATTGTTCTCTCTACCGGTGGACCAATTATCCGGCAAGTTGAGGAAGCCTCAGGTTTCCAAATCGTATTCTGGAGGTCAATAGCACAGTCGGTATTAATTTTTTTGATCTTGATGGTGCGCGAGCGCGGCGGCATCACCAAGGTCTTTCTAGGACTTGGATGGCCTGGAATAAGCGGGAGCTTATTTTTGAGCCTGGCATTTTTTGGCTATATATTTTCAATCACCAGTACGACCGTGGCCAACACCTTGTTCCTGATCTCGACAACACCATTCTTCGCGGCGATTCTGGCATGGCCGATACTGCGGGAGAAAGTCAGTAAACCAACCTGGATCGCGATCATGACGGCATCGATTGGCGTCATGATCATGGTCAGTCAGGGCCTGAGTACAGGCCGGCTTTTCGGCAACGTCATGGGTCTTTTTTGCGCGCTTGCGACTGCGCTTTACATCATTTCAGTTCGCTATGGCTCCGTGCGTTCTGGGAGCACAGATATGGTACCCGTTGTCTGTGTCTCAGGGCTCATTGCAGCGTTGATCGCAGTCATTATCGAGGGTGGCAATATATGGATTTCGACTAACGACCTGTTCTGGTGCGTAGTAGCAGGCGCTGTCCAAAACGGTCCTGGCTTCATGCTTTTTACCATGGGATCACGATACATCCCAGCAGCCGAACTTTCGCTGTTAGGTCTGATAGAGGTCATCATTGGTCCGATCTGGATGTGGCTGTTGTTGAGTGAGATACCTGATATGTACACCCTCGCCGGCGGGGGCGTCGTCCTTGTCGCGGTCTCCGGCCTTGCTTTCTGGTCTCTATACCGATTTGGGTCTGGGCCCGGCAAATAGCACCAATTACAGTGCACAACCAGGCAGCCGGTAGTTCAGATGTTGTATCGCCGGAATCAGTGGGCCCAAATCGTGCTTTAGGGCTGGTTTCAGAAATTGATCTCCCGGGGAAGGAGGCATGACTCGTGTAGCTATGACATTATGTGCTCGGCGTTGGCCAGCCTCGCGTATGCTTGCGTTAGCGCCATGTTGCAGTGCCTGGCAATTTCAACTTTAGTTGTTGAAATTCCCATGAGGTACGGGTCGCTATTCTTGGGCAAATCACCTATTCATTAACCCCGGTGAAATAAGTCCTGTCTACTGCGGTAGCGTGCATCATCATTTCATCGAGACCGCCGATTTCACTGAGCCCGGTAAGAAATTTCTTGTGCGCTTCGATCGAAGACCATTTCTCAATAATCAGAACCTCGTCCGGATTATCGTTATTCAAAAATACACTGATGCCAAAGCAGCCATCGATATCATTTTCGGCTGGTACGGATTTGAGAATCTCGGCAAGCGCTTTACCATGCCCGGCTTTGCCTGAAATTGTTACTAGCAATGTTATTGTCATAATTACTGCCTTCCAGTTGAGATGGGGGTAAATGGCGAAGTTCAGTCAGCGGTAAATATTCAGCACCCAACAGACTTTACCAGGCCGCGTGTAATGCACGGCAACAGTACCGCGAGGGTAGCGGCAGCCTCGGTCAAGCCCCAGGCGCCGACGGAGTATTCTAAAATATTAATGGTTGACGATACTTCAAAGTGAACTCCTTTCAGTTTCCTGGTTTTAAGTGTAGCCCATGGCGTTTCCTGGAAATTACGCCTACGTGCAGTACCGGTAAACAGCGATGACCCGATCGCTGACTCAATGATGCAGGAGCTCCGGAGCGATCAACAGCCCCTTTATGATGCCTGGGTTTCTGCTGTTCGCACAGAAAACTTTCCAGACAAGCGCATCAACACTTCGAGGGGCTGAATGCCCCACGCATCTGCTAGTGTGGCAAGCGTAATTATCTCTTCGGCATCGCGCCCCAGAAGCGTTACTGAATCCCCGGTATCAGCGCCGTCAATGCCGCTAAGATCAATCGTCGTGTGCTCAAGGGAAACCGACAGAACACGACACTTCTGACCACGCACCAGAACCGGCATATCCTTTCCTGGCGGTCGACAAAACCCATGCGCCATACCGACAGGCAAGACACCTACAGTGTGCGCCCGCTCTAGGCCGTAGAGGCCTCCGACAGCGATGTCCGAACCTTTAGCATGATGTGCGATGTGAATCAGTTTCGATTTCACGCTTTTCATTACTGGCTTCAGGTGATTTATGCCCTCCCCACTATCCGATTCGAAGGGCGATAAGCCATACAGAGCATGACCGACGCAAACCGCCGAGCTTTGATCCAAAAATCCAGCTAACAGACAGCAACTGGCCATCGCCTGGGTCAGGGGAAAGGTGTATCCAGCATTGCCAAGGTCTGTTATGAACCGGTCAAACGACTGCAATTTTCTTTCAGCCCAATCTGACTTTGACACTTGTGCAAATGGTACGTGGGTATAAATTCCGTCAACCCGCAGATTAGGCAAATTAACGACCTCTTCCACGAAGTATCTGGCTGTATTGATGGGTTCACCAAGCCGCCCGAGACCCACATCAACTTTCAGGTAGACTGCAGCCGGTTTCTTCAACGCATTGGCGACTGTTGTTGCTACTTTAAGATTGGTTAACGTGGGAATATACCCTTCGATCGCAGCCTGTACCGTAAGTCTCGGCGTAGAAAACGCAAACAATAAAATGGGGAGCGTAATCCCTTGCGTCCGCAGAAGTCGGGCTTCGTCCAAACTGCCTGTCGCCAGGGCATCGACGCCAATCTCCTGAAGTGCCTTCGCAACCAGGAGCACATCGTGCCCGTAAGCGTTGGCCTTGATCGAGGCGATTATCTGCTTATCCTGGCCTGCAAGCTGTTGCACGTAACTCAGGTTGTGCGCTAGCGCTCCAAGATCTATTTCGGCGTAGCTGGCCTTCTCTAAATTCATTGTCCTGTCATCGGGCCTGGCGGCGGGCGGTTCCAGACCGCTCCAGATCAAGTCTAAGTTGAGGTGAATTTTGAAACAAAAGTTTCAAGAGCACAACGGAGAATAAAAGAACTTAACGGCCTGCTCATGGGCAACGGCATTACCTATTGAAAAGCCGCAGCGGCATGGGTGAACACAGCAGCCTGGCTGCGGTGATTGCCGCTTGGCCCAGGGAAATCCTGCCATTGTTGGGTGGCGCCTGCTCCGGTGACAAACCCGCAAACCGGCATGGAACAGTTCACTTGGTACAACCTTTAGAAACAGCCGTTTCTAGAATATGCCCTCACTCAGCACAACTAATGCCTTTGTCTTTGGCAGAAATCGCGATAGCATGTGTTATCTCAGGATTTAGGGCTTATCAATAGCCAGCACAAATTATTGCACTTGCTATGAGCGATTTCTCTATCCAGAACTTGCTGGAACACACAAGGATCCTTTCTGTCGACTGGCCCAACCGTTTCATGGGAGAGGCTCAGGAAGAACTGGCTGCGAGGTACATTGCGGATCAACTTGAGTCCTATGGCCTGGTCGTCCATTTGTCCAGGGTGCCCGTCTTGGGTTGGGAGGTAGAGGACGGCCCTTTCCTGCAGATATTAGAGCCAGAACGACTGGTTATGGAATGCGCTCCATGCTTTTACTCGGGATCGACCGAAAGCAACGGCCTGAGCGGTCGCCTAGAGTATTTCGGCGAGGACTTCGCGGGAGGTGGGCCAGTATACAAGGGCGAAAAGGCAGACACATGGCCGAAATACGCCATCGTACCAGAGGAGAGCCAGCAGCCATCAGGTTTCGTGCTTGCGCGCCCGAACGGGCCGGTCATCGCACGCAATGGCCCCCCGGCAGGCTCAACAGTGCAGGCAAACGGCCCTTTGTACACTTGGCCGTCCTGCACTGTGGGGCAATCGGATGGCGAGAGGATTCGAGAGTGGACGGAAGCAGGCGAAAAGATCTCAGTGCGGTACTTCGCCAGAACAAAGTTGAAACCCAACTGCACAACCACAATTGTTCGAGGTGAGATTGGTGGCGCCAAGTACCCTGATGAGGTGATCATTCTTGGGGCGCACCACGACTCCATGGGTGCTGTCGGAATGCCAGCCCAGGTCAATAGCCCGGGAGCCTGCGATAATGCCTCGGCTGTCAGCATCCTCATAGAGCTCGCGCGTATTTTTTCAAGGCAAAAGCTTAGCCGGACACTCTGGCTCTGCTCGTTCGGAGGTGAAGAGAGGAATCTAATCGGCTCTAATGCCTATGTCAGGATTCTCAACGAACAAAAACAATTGGGTCGAGTTATCGCGTATTTGGGTGTCGATCAAGCAGCGTATGGTAATGTGTTGAGGCTGTTATCATCTGCTGACGAGCCCCACCTAGAGCCACAAGTCAACCTGCAAGATGTTGTGTCAGCCGCCGCGGCCGATCTCCAGCTATCTGAGCGCTTCGATACTTACGGGCCAGGCCCGGTTCATGCTGCCAGCGATCACTGGCCTTTCTTCTACTCGGGTATTCCAGCCTTCCTGACCGGCTGGCACCCGTTCGACGGGTGGCACCGACATACTGATACTTATGATCTGTGCACCCGAGATGAAGAATATCTCGCTACTGCTGACTTGTTATTGCAGATGCTGCTGCGGGTCTGTGAACTGTCCGAAGTCGGATTCATTGATCGATCGCCGGCAGCCGGATACATTCTCTACCCACCGGCAGTGGAAACCTAGGCAGCCTAATATAAGTTGGGCTCAACGCAGCACGAAACTAACTTACAGACAAGCGAAATCCATGCATGGTTAGTCAACCACCTCTCAGTGTGACTACGGTCTGTTACCCATTAAGCGTCTCCCCAGAATTTACTGTGGAAAGGGCATTTGAGGGTATATCACGCGCAGGACTCCGCCTGGTGGAGATTGTCGCGATTCCAGGTTACTGCGAACATCTGCAACTGGAGCAGATGGGTGATAAGCAGATCGAGCACGTAAAACGTATGCTGCAGGAATATGGCCTTACAGCAAATGTCATTAACGTAGCCGCTGACCTGACGACTCAGCCAGGAGTGGACTTTCTTGGTGAGGCCATGCGTGTCGCCTATGCCCTGTCGATCAGTACCGTTGTTGCTGGAATTGAACAGGCGAACAGCGATGAGAAAGCTGCTGATTTCAAACGACTGGCACCACATATCGCATCTCTCGCCGAAAAATTCGGCGTCACTGTGGCGCTGGAAATCCACGGTGGGCTCATTAACAACGGCGTGGAAGGAGCCAGGTTACTGGAGGAGTTGTCCCTGGAACGCATCAAATTGACCTACGACATGGCTAATGTCGTCTACTATGGAGGCGTTCTTCCGCAGGACGATCTGGCGATGATGGGGGGTGATGTCGGGCGTTTCGTAGCCCACGTACACCTGAAAGACAAGGCGAACATGGAGTTAGAGGACTACAATTTCCCTCCGTTCGGGAGGGGAATCCTCAACTTCGCCGACGTGTTGAATCTGTTGGATAAGGGTGGATACGAAGGCCCGATGACTCTCGAGGTTGAGTTAGATGGAAGACCACAATCGCCTGAAGTCGTGGATCAAGCTTTGATCGAGTCTTGTAAATTTTTGGCGCAATTCTGGACCTGAAGGAGGCGGATGATGAACGGTGTTCAATTGTTTGTACACGAACTCCAGAAACATGGCGTTCGTTTCATAGCCACCCTTTGCGGACACGGCCTCAACCCATTCGACAAAGCCTGTGAAGACGCAAGTCTGCGCCTGGTTGACGTTCGTAATGAGCAAGCCGCTGGATACATTGCTGAAGTCACCGGCCGTCTTACGCGCACCGTGGGCGTCTGTGCTGTAAGTAGCGGCGTGGCCCACGCAAACGCCATGACCGGCGTCGTGAATGCCTACTTTGATGGAGCTCCCATGTTGCTGGTGACCGGCAGCGCTTCAAGCGAGACTACGGGGCTAGGCCATTTTCAAGACCTAGATCAAGTCTCCCTCGCCAAACCAGTCTGCAAGTACGCACGTGTTCTTGATCGACCGGAGCGTATCCCTCAAATCGTCAATGAGGCCTTCGGGGCAGCGCTATCCGGGCGGCCTGGTCCGGTCCATCTGACCTTTCCGCTCAACGTTCAGACGGCAGAAGTAAACCCGGATAGCATTGTACGGCCGCTATCTTCTCCGGATCTCCAGAGCCAGCCCTCCTTTGGTGACCCGGAACGAATTTCTAGAGTCACAGAACTCCTGGCTCATGCGCAACGGCCACTTCTTGTCGCAGGTAGCGGGGTTTACTATGCCGGGGGTGAAGAAGCCCTGGTTGAATTCGCTGAAGTTCAAGCCATCCCGGTTGTAGTGCCTATCTGGGATCGCGGCCCTATTCCACGGCCCGTTGATCCATATGTGGGTGTTATTGGCGCGGCGACCGGTGGGCCCAGGCTGCTGACAGACGCTGATCTAATCCTCATGGTGGGCGCTATGTGCGATTACAGGGTTGGTTACCTCCAACCTCCGGCAATTCGACCCGATGCCCAAGTTGTCTGCATTCACGCTGATTCAGCGACGATTTCGCAGGGTGTTGGGGCCCACGATACTGTTCTGGGAAGCCCCAAAATCGTATTACAGCAACTCACCGAGGCTTGTAAAAAGAAACAGGTCAGGCCGACAACAGCCTGGTTAGGGGAGGCTCGCGCTAGACGCCAGGCTTTCAGAACAGAGGTTTTGCTGAAACGACCGAAATCTTCCGGACAACTGCACGCTCTGGACATCGTTGACGCTATCCAGCAGGTTCTCACTGAGGAAACCATACTCATAGTTGACGGGGGCAATATCGGGCAGTGGATACACCAGGCTATAAGCGATTGGTACCCTGGCCACTGGCTCACCTGTGGCGCAAGCGGGGTTATTGGTTACGGTATTCCCGCCGCTATGGCCGCTCGGCTGGCGTACCCCGAACGCCCTATCATCGTAATCTCTGGAGATGGTTCTGTAACCTTTTCCATTGCTGAACTGGAGAGTGCAGCAAGGCAAAAGTTTGGTTTCGTGGTTATCGTTGCGGACGATCAGGCGTGGGGAATCGCGCTTACCGGACAGGTGAAAGAACTCGGACGAGCAATCACGAGCGAACTTGGCCCGGTGAGATTTGACAAGGTAGCGGAAGGGTTTGGAGCGAATGGGCTTCAGGTACGTGCGGTCGATGAAATCGCCCCCACTATCCGAGAGGGACTGAGAGCCAACAGACCTACGTTGATCCATATACCGGTTACCAGAAGCGATCCGACTCACTAAGGTATTTCCTGCCGTTGAACCAGACTGTTGAGCTAGACAAAGCCCAGTACCGGTTTAACGTGATCGACGGCGGCTATGTCGGGTACTCCGACGAATCTGTACGGTTCCACCTGGTTATACAGTTTCTGCTCCAGCGCGTGCCGAACTGCGGCAAGCACCGGGTGCGGCGCTACTACCGCTGGTACAGTAACCGCAGCGGGGCCAGCGAAAGGCAAAAGAATCGGCGCCGCTACCCCTGACCTAGCCTCCTGGGCAAACCGTTGCCGGGGACACTACCTTGCGCCAGGCCGCTGCGGCGCCTGGGCACAGTTAATGCAAAGGGTCTGCCAGCAGAGGCTAAAAGGAAAATCCTATTCCTTTACGGCTCCAAGGGCGAGGCCGCGGGCTATATGTTTTTGCAACAAAAAGACGACCACGATTACTGGGAAAAGCTGGACTACCGCGCCAGCGCTCAGAGAGCCCCACAACACATTATAGAGATCAATCGTTTTTTGTAGTGCGACTGGTATAGTCGTCGCATTGTTGTAAGTCAGGAACAGGGCAAACAGATACTCATTCCAGCTGAACACGAAGGTAAAAATAGCCGTGACGGCGATGCCGGGTAACACCATTGGCAGAACTAGGCGGAAGATTATCTGAAGCCAACTGAGACCATCAAGCCGGCCCGCTTCTTCGACTTCTTTGGGCAAATCGAGCAGGAAGCCACGCAGAATCCACACAGCGAACGGAAGCCCGAATGCCACATAGACAACAATAAGCACAAATTGGGTATCAAATAGAGAAAAAAAGTTCGCCATCTTGAAGTACGGTAACACCACAACAACGCCCGGCATGAACCGCAGTGATAAGATCATTAGGGCCCAGGTATCGCCCCTCATCATCCCCATTCGTGAAACAGCATAAGCTGCCGGAAGCGCCAGTAGCATCACGATAAGGGTAGATACTCCAACCGTGACGAAACTGTTTACCATAGCTCGGTCAAACCGGAAGCGCTCGAAGACTTCTATATAGTGCTCGCCGGTGGCCTGAAAAGAGTAGAACGTCGGTTCCGGTGCGTTAATGTCCTTGGTCGGTTTGATCGATGTGAGCGCAACCCACATCACCGGAATCAACCAGATCACTACAACGGCAACCGCCAAAACATTGATTGCCTGTGAATAAACCGTGCGCATCAGTTTATCTCGGCCAGCCGTGTTGCTTTCTCAGCACGGTAGAAAGTGTTCAGAAAGACCAACACGACAAGGTTGACTAACAACAGTATGAGGAAACCATAGGCCGCCATTAGCCCAAGATGTCCTTGCTCGAAAATCGTGTAATCATAGGTACTCGCCAGAAGTGTAGATGACCCCGGCCCACCTTTGGTCATGACGAAATTTAGATCGAAGGTGCGAATTGAATCCACTAATCTGATTAGGACAACTACCATGATGACCGGTCTTATCAGCGGGATCACGATGCGGGTGTAGTAGGCAATTCCGCGTACACGATCGAGTCGTGCAGCTTCCGTTATACCTGGGGAGATACTTTGTATTCCTGCCAGAAGGATAAGCGCTACGAAGGGTGTCCACTGCCAACAATCAACAAACATCAGCGTCCCCAGTGCCGTGCTCTTATTCGAAAGCCATAAAAACTTCTCCAACCCAAAGACAGTGTCTAGGATCCAGTTAGCAAGGCCGGATACCGGTTCGAAGATAAATCGCCAGGTGAGTCCCATAGCAACTGGAGAAATAAAGACCGGAATAATAATAAGCGAGCGTAGAAGCCCTGCTCCTTTCATCTTACGATCTAGTAAGATCGCGAGAAAAAAACCAAGGATCATCTGGATAGTGACGACGATTACCGCCCATTTCAAAGTGAGTTGAATGCTGTTCCAGAACCGGGAGTCCTGGAAAAGATCGTTGTAGTTTCGCCAACCGATAAAACGAGCGACGTTAGGGTTGTAAATCGGGTCGACGCGAAATGAAAGCATTCCCGAAAAAATCATTGGGAAAATGGCCAGTGACAATAGAACCAACACAACGGGCGCGAGCAACAGCAGAGCGATTCGTCTCTGCTGTTGCCCGACCGCGCTGATGCGTGGTGCCTTAACGTGTGCCTTAGAGTATTTCGGCAACTGTGGCTCCACTCTCTATTAGGTTACCTTATGAATCGTGGTAACCGTCACTTCCGATGCGGATCAACTGTAATACCCGCCATCTTCCATTAGTCGGCGGGTCCGGTCATCCATTGCTTTGAGTGCTGCATCAATGTCCTTATCGCCATTGACAAAGTCTGCACATTCCTCACCCATGAGAGCTTGGATGGCATTCGCCTCAGGAATCTGCATAAGGTACGGCACCGTATGCGGGAAGGCTCGGTACAGCCCGGCGAGGAAATTATGCCCTTGATAGCGTTTGAGAATAGAGGCGTGCGCCGGCTGGGCACCCGCTGCCACTTTAGCATCTCCGATGGCCGGATCAGTGTAGTCGCCTGAGTTAAAGAATTTCATCCAGGCGAAGGCAGCATCCTTGTTCTCGCCCCACGTGTTGACGAACTGGCCAAGTCCACCCATTTGGGCGGTTCGAACACTGCCCGTACTCTTGCCTTTGGGCGGCAGATCGAAGTGGACGACCTCGTGGAAATCAGTAAAGCCGGGGTCGTTCAATACCGCCGTACCCCATGCCAGCGGGGCATAAACTGCGTGACCTTGAGCAAAGGCTTTATTGACTTCATCCTCTGTGGCGTTGAAGCTCACCGGATGGGCGTACTCCATCAATTTCTGGATGACCCGCATCGCCTCGTAGCCAGCATCAGTAGCAAAAGTTGGATTCCATCCCCCAGGTGCCATCTTATCGAACCACCATCCTCCGCAGGTCGCGTGCACGCCCCAGAATACGGTTCCAGCCCAGGCGCCACGCTGGAAGTTCCCGATGTGTCCGTATTGCCCGTTTGCGGGATCGTGCAGTTCTTTAGAGGCGTCTATCGCGTCATCCCAGGTTGTCGGATAAGCGATGCCTTTCTTCTCCAGGAGATCTTTACGATAGAAAGTAGTCATGACGTTCCCATCGTCAGTCAAGCCGTGCAGGTCGCCGTTACCTGACGGGATACGATAGAGGTCAGTGACCGACTTCGGCACATCAATCAGATAATCGTCCCGCCAACCTGTATCTTGAGCCAAGTAGTCCTCTATCGAGATCATCGCACCCACTGCATGGATAGCAGGGAAACGACCCCAGTCGATATAGGTCACATCGAAGTCCGGCGCTTTGACCGACATACGAGCAATCACTGTCTGAAAAAAGTCAGAGATTGGTTGGCCAGCAAAGACGACTTCAACGTTCGGGTAGACCTTGTTGAACAAGGGCTGTACCGCCCGCTGGGTATCACCCCAGCGTTTGCCTTCAGCGAAGTACAGCGTAACTTTCCCGCCGACATCAGCGAAAACCTCCTTGGGTGTATACGCCGAGGTGATAGCACCCACAGTAACTGCTGCACTCGCCTGTAATAAACGGCGTCTCGTCAGCCAGCTCTTTCGATCGCGGGCAACTTGTGCCTGAATTAACTTATATGCCTCATAGTCACGATTGTTCATGCTGCTTCTCCTTTGGTTTCATCACTATCTGCAAAAAATTCGAGATATTGCTTAGGACTCTAACTACACATACCTAACCGTCTACAGCCGGTTAAAGCTGAAATGTGCAGCAGCCCAATATTCATAATACCTCTAATAATTTATGGTAACAATACGATAACCCAATACACAGGCTTTGATGTTTCCGTTTTCTCTAGCGACGGGGTTCGATCACCTATTTTGCGGACGACCAGGGGGCATTCGTCGGCGAAATTCGGCTAACTACCAACATCCTACGTCATCTGGCCTGGCGGCGGGCGGCTCCAGACCGCTAGCAGTAGTTGCGCTTCGCTTTTCATGACGGTGGTGTGACCTGACCGGCAGTCTCTATTCCAGGCTGTGAGGGAGAGAATACCAACCTTAATCCTCAGGGTCGCCCTGCTAGGCCACGCTGCGCCCGGCCGCCCCGGCAAG
>PVBE012774900.1_pt1 | contig 45704 bp, 46 predicted proteins | sample 1631181 | NCBI WGS metagenome assembly PVBE01 (sample SAMN08397723, study PRJNA350692) | Marine metagenome, whole genome shotgun sequencing project. | isolation source: water | place: Pacific Ocean | collected 2012-04
AGGAAAAGATTTTATGAGAGTTACTGGCAGGTTATCCAGTTATTGGTGATTGTCATATAAACTGAAAATAATAACACAAAAAAAGGGTAAGCTACTCACATCGCACCGCTACAACCACCTACCCTTGCTACCTTCCAGTCCTGGGGGAATTCAGTGGGAGCTGGTCGTATGAGACTTACCCGTGGCAAAAATAAGTATTGTATTGACACAAATAGATAATTTGAAAAATATATTTAGTTTTACATAAATTTTAGATTTCTGGAAATAATGCTTCAAAAACCTTTAACACTACTAATCTTAATGGGTGCCGCAATAGGTTTGTTTATTGGCATACTCGATTCCATTTTTCATTTTATTAATTTTGAACAGTTTAGAATATTAAATATAATAGTATTCCTTGTGTTTTTTATAAGCGTTTACAGATCGGTAATTTTTTATCGGGATAAAATGCATCAAGGAATTATTACGTATGGCTGTACATTTAGAAACATGTTATTTATTGGCATTGTTGCTGCCTTGATAATAGCCGCGATCAGGTTCTTATTTTTAGAATATGTTATTAATATTGATATAAACTCGATACTTGATAATACTAGAATTTCTATAAATGAACAATCCAGCTTGTATTCTGATGATCAAATCCAAAATAGGCTATCTTTTATCGAATTCTCTTATAATCCAATCGTTTCATCAATACTTTATTTTGGATATTATTTTTTGTACGTAATTGTTTTCACATTTTTTGCTTCTTTTTTAATTAGGAGGATCGACAGAAATATATCACTTTAAATTTAAAAAGTATTTAATTATTCTATTATACTTGACGCATTTTATTAATTTTGTTGAACATTTTAAAACCTATGAGTTATAAATAAAAGTAATGCAATTTTTCGGGTCTCGTTGATGAATGGACTAATCACGGGAATTATTTTTTGCTTAATTACAGCATTTATTTACCTGCTTGACATAAACATGTTTAGTAGTCTGGTTGTCCCAATAGGCATATGGATTTTAAATTTGTGTATTGTGATAGTTGCAATGATTTTATCAATTAAAAAAGTAAGAGAAACTGTTATAGACCAAAGCCTTAACTATGGCAACAGGTTTTTAACCGGCCTAATTGTTGGTATTATTGCAGCATGGGTATCCGGGATATTTTCGTACTTATTATTTCAGGTAATTGATCCTGAATGGATGTTGCTGCAGATTGAAGGTATGGCTGACATGTTAATTAACATGGGACTATCAGAAGATGACGCATATGCGCAAGTTGATGATGCCAAAGAAGGTCTTGAACCAGCTAAACAATTTTTATCTGGTTTTGTATATGCACCTGCGTTTTATATTGTTGTTTCGTTGATAGTTTCTGCATTTGTGAAAGAGAAAAAAGCAGCTGAAATAGAAACCAACTAATTAATATGGACATATCAGTAGTTATTCCTTTATATAATGAAGAAGGATCTCTTATTGAGTTAAATGATTGGATACTTAAAGTGATGAGATCCAATCATTTTTCGTTTGAAATTATCTATATTGACGACGGCTCATCTGATAATTCGTGGCAGTTTATCCAGAATTTCTCAGAGGAGAATACTTCAATAAAGGGTATTCGTTTCCGCAAGAATTACGGTAAATCAGCCGCTTTAAACGAAGGGTTTAAAGTTGCCTGTGGCGAAGTCGTAATTACTATGGATTCTGATTTACAGGACAGCCCTGACGAGATACCCGGATTGTTCAAGATGATTACTGAAGAAAATCTCGACATTGTTTCAGGTTGGAAGAAGAAACGCTATGATTCTACGTTTGGAAAGAATGTTCCATCTAAAATATTTAACTGGACATCAAGACGGCTCTTTAGTTCAAAATTACATGATATGAATTGTGGATTAAAAGCCTATAAACTTGAAGTTGTAAAAAACATTGATGTGTATGGTGAAATGCACAGATATATACCAATTATTGCTAGGTCAGCAGGTTTCTCAAAAATAGGTGAGAAAATTGTAGTGCATCAAAAACGTAAATACGGAACAACAAAATTTGGAATTGACAGGTTTATGAAGGGTTATCTCGATTTACTGTCGATAAACTTTGTATCACGTTTCGCTCAAAGGCCAATGCATTTCTTTGGTTCCATGGGTTCGTTGATTTTCTTTATTGGATTTGTAATTGCCTCATATCTGGCATATGCAAAATTTTTCATGGAAGGCTACAAAATGACAGAACGTCCACTATTTTATTTTGGACTTCTCGCAATGGTAATAGGTACACAATTATTTTTAACAGGTTTTCTGGCTGAGATGATCTCCAGAATTTCTCGTGGAAAAACAAACTATCAAATATTAGAAAAATTAAATATTGAATGAGTAAATGAGACTTGGTGAGATATTTAATCATTTTCGCATTCAATCATTCTTACATTATTAATAAAAAGAGGCAACAAAAATAAACTAGAGTTGTCTGTTGAAAAACAATTACAATAAAATTATAAAATGAAAATACATTTGGTTTCAGGAGGGTGTGGCTTTGTGGGTCGCAATGTTGTTAAGAGACTACTCAATACAACAACAGATAGTATATTTATGGTGGATGACTTAAGTATTGGAAGACATCCTTCACAGTGGCTTTCAGGTGATTATACATCTACAATGTCAGGTGATTTGGAAATAATTGGCAAAGAACACAGGTTGTATTTCTGGAAAGGTGATTTCAGGGATTTACTTTTTTACATGCGTCAAAAACCGCAATACATTCAGGAGAAGTACGGGATAGGTTTTGAAAAGTTCAGTGATGTTTTCCATTTTGCAGCGATTGTAGGTGGAAGATTAAAAATTGATGGTGATCCTTTAATGGTTGCCCTTGATTTAAGTATCGACTCTGAATTCTTCTATTGGATAACACGTCATAAGCCTGAACGGGTATTATATCCAAGTTCGAGCGCTGCATATCCTACAAGTCTTCAAACAACCGAAGGAGCGATAGCACTTAGCGAAGGCGATATCGATTTTAAAAAGAATCTTGGCACGCCTGATATGACATACGGATGGACAAAGCTTACAGGAGAGTTTTTAGCTCAAATTGCCGCAGCACATTATGGTATTTCAATAGTTTGTATTCGACCATTTTCTGGATATGGAGAAGATCAGGAAACTGACTACCCTGTTCCTGCAATTGCTTTGCGAGCTGCTAAAAAAGAAAATCCTTTTGAAGTTTGGGGTTCCGGAAAACAAGGTCGTGATTTTGTTCATATTGATGATATAATCGACTTCATCCAAATTTTAATGGATAACGTAAGCGATGGTTCTGCTTATAATATAGGTTCAGGAAATCTAACATCTTTTTTAGATTTAATAGATGTATTTACCACATTTGCAGGCTATAAACCAACTATCAAACCTTTGTTAGACAAACCTGTTGGTGTACATTCGAGGTACTGTGACATGTCTCTTGTTGAGAAAAAATTTGGTTGGAAAGCGAAAATCTCTCTTGAGGAAGGAATGCGCAGGGTTTATGATGCAGCTAAAAGAAAAGCTTAAGATTAAAATATTTTCAGGAGTATTGGATTAATGGAGTGATGGAATGCGACTAACAAGGAGAATGAATGATTACAAGAAAAATAAAAACAGAGGGTTCAAGCAATTAAGAGTTTGGCAAGATTCTGTTGATTTATTTGTTCTTGTTAATAAATTGCTTAGTTCATTTCCTTACGAACATAATAAATCAAAAATAAATACACTCGACGATTCTCACAGTATTCAAAGAAATATTTCAGAAGGTTATTGTCGGAGATCGCCTAAAGAGTATTTGAATTTTCTAAATATAGCATTGGGCTCCTGTGGAGAGCTTAATAGTTCAATGATAAGCTTTCATGCAGTAGATATTCTGTCGGATGATAATTATGAATTATTTGATGATCTCCATTATAAAACTGAAAACGGATTATTAAAACTTGCTAAGTCAATTCAAACTAAAATAATTAATAAGGAAAGTTGGGATGACAGATATTAATATCAGATTTACTTTTATTAAACTTTCAAAAAAAAATTATGCTCTACTCCATCACTCCATCACTCCATCACTCCATCACTCCATTACTCCATTACTCCATTACTCTAATATAGTTTTATTATAAAGTAACTATCTAAACAATAAAGTTTCATGAACAAAAACACCATCGTTTGCTTTGGCCCAGGTCCGATGTTTAAGGGTGGAATTGCTAATTACAATACTTCACTGGCGAAGGCTTTTGATAAGTTAGAGAATACAGAAGTGCATATTGTTTCCTGGACTCAACAATATCCTGCAATAATTCCTAGAGATTTTATTGACAAAAAAAGCAAAGTTGATCAACTTGAAGGAACAAATATTAAGGTCCATTACATTACTAATTATAATAATCCGGCCAGCTGGAAAGCAACTGTAAGGCTAATTGCAGGACTAAAGCCATCAAAAGTAATTTTCCAATGGGCTATTGCAATACAAGGATTACCAATGGGTTATATTGCTCGGAAATTGAAAAAGCTTAAAGAAGTTGAAGTATTATTCGATCTTCATTTTGTGATACAAAAGGAAGGCAGCGCACTGGATAACAAACTCACAAAGGTTGGAATTAAAAACGCTGATTCATATATTGTACATGCTTTTAAAACAGCCGATGAACTCAAAGAAATTTTTCCTGATAGGCAATTTGAGATTATTGAAAGAGGTAAGGAAATTACTGGTAGTGGTATAAAAGTATTAAAACTTTATCACCCAGTTTATGATATGTTTAAACCTAATCCTGACTTCGATATAGCCAAGGCAAAAAAGGAAATGGGATTGAAAAAATATGTGTTTCTCTACTTTGGATTTATTAGAAAATATAAAGGTTTGCATAATGTGATAGCAGCTTTTGCCAATTTAGCAAAACAACGTGATGATGTATCGCTGTTAATTGTTGGTGAATCTTTTTGGAACACTCTCGATTCTAATAAATTATCTACAAGAGTAAAAAATGCAACTTTTGGTGTCGCAAAAAAGATTTTCCTAAAGAATCAAGATAACGAGAAGGATTATAACCCACTAGCGCTAATAGAAAAGCTAAATATTAAAGATTTAGTTTATGTATATAATGAGTTCGTGCCAAATGAAGAAGTTCCCAAATATTTTCAAGTAAGCGACAATATAATGTTGTTTTACTTAACGGCAACTCCATCAGGTGTTGAATCTATAGGTTATAACTTTAATATGCCTATGTTAGCTACTAATGTTGGACATTTCCCGGAAACGGTTAAGGAAGGCTTCAACGGTTATCTGGCTCAGGATCGTGATATAAAATCGATGATCCTAGCAATGAATAAAGCTATTGAAGAACCAATAAACAGGGATAACGTTGCAGCCACTTCCCAAGATATGAGTTGGGATAATTATGCTGCTGAAATTATTAGGTAAGCTAATTATGTATGTCTATCTAATGATAGAAATTATATTTTATAAATTTGCCACCATGAACATAATTAACTCTATAAAAGAATCAATCGCAACTAAGCAACTTTTTGTGAATGATGAGAAAAACATTGATTTAATAAAAAAGGCTACTAAACATTGCATTACAGCTTTTAATAATAATGGGAAAGTACTGTTATGTGGAAACGGAGGAAGTGCAGCTGATGCCCAGCATATAGCAGCTGAATTATCTGGTAGATTTAACTATGACCGAGATCCTCTGTATGCTGAAGCACTTCACGTAAATTCATCATTTATTACTGCTGTTGGTAACGATTATGGTTATGATGACGTTTATAGTCGTATGATTAAAGCAGCTGGAAAAAGTGGTGACGTACTAATCGGCATCAGCACCTCAGGCAATTCAACCAATGTTGTCAACGCAATTAAGGAAGCAAAAAAAAGAGGTATGATCACTATCGGGCTGACAGGTTTATCAGTGGGAAAAGTTGATGAAGTTTCGGACGTATGTATAAAAGCACCTTCAAAAAACACAGCGCGAATTCAAGAGTTGCATATTCTTATCGGACATGTAATTTGTGAAGAGATTGAAAATACTTTGTTCCCAAGGTAAACAATGATTAAATGATAAAAATTCTACGTACTAACTCATCACGCATTTAATTAGTAGCTTAACTAAAATAACAATAGAACCAACATGATCCCTGCCTTCCTTAAACAAATTAATAATACATGGACACTGTTTTTAGATCGTGACGGGGTAATTAACAAGCAAATTATAGGAGGCTATGTTTCAACACCTGAGGAATGTGAATTTCTTCCCGGAGTTTTAGATAGTCTGGTATTTTTTTCATCAATATTTAAGAGAATTATAGTTATTACTAACCAACAAGGAGTTGGAATAGGTATAATGACAGAAGCTGATTTAACTATAGTTCACAATCATATGATTGAAGTTATAAACAAAGTGGGCAGTAACCTTGATGCTATTTATTATTGTACTGACAGAGCTGAAACTTTGGATAATTGCAGAAAACCATCGCCGTTCATGGCACAAAAAGCCATTTTTGATTTTCCAGATATAGATTTGGCAAAAAGCATAATGGTTGGAGATTCTCTCTGTGATATTGAATTTGGAAACAACACTGGCATGAAAACAATATTTACTGGATCTGATTATGTTGATAATCAAGCCGCAAGTATGGCTGATTTCAAAGTAAAAAGCTTGTTTGAGCTAAAGACCATAATTGAAAAGTTATAGTTGTTATGAGCCCGGAATTAATTTTTGGTAGTTTTATAATTTACACCTTTATAATCTTTTCTATATCTTGGTTTACATCACGCAAGGCCGATAATCAGAGTTTTTTCATTGGTAATCATAAGTCGCCTTGGATTGTAGTCGCTTACGGTATGATTGGGGCATCACTATCAGGAGTTACATTTATTTCAATTCCAGGATGGGTTGGTGATACAGGTTTCTCATACTTTATTATAGTATTGGGTTATGTATTTGGATATGCCATTATAACAACCGTGTTGTTGCCTCTTTATTACAGATTAAACCTTACTTCAATTTATACTTACCTCGGCATCCGATTCGGGAATTACGCATATAAAACAGGGGCAGTATATTTTCTGATTTCACGAATTATTGGTGCATCTTTCAGAATGTTCCTGGTAGTATCAGTTCTTCAGGTATTTGTATTCGATTACTTTAACATTCCGTTCTGGGTGACGGTTACTATCTTTATGGGATTAATTCAACTTTATACTTTAAAAGGTGGTATTAAAACAATTATTTGGACCGACACATTGCAAACCACATTTATGCTGATCGCAGTAATTACAACAATATTTATTATTACAAAACACATGGATATTGGTATAATTGAAGCTATTTCAAATGTTTGGGAAAGTGACCTTTCGCGCTTAGTTATAACAGATATAAACTCAAAACAGAATTTTATAAAACTGTTTCTAAGTGGTATATTTATTACAATTGTAATGACTGGACTTGATCAGGATATGATGCAAAAGAACCTGAGCTGTCGCAATGTAATAGATGCACAAAAAAATATGACTACATTAAGTTTGGTGCTTATTCCTGTTAACCTGATATTTTTGTTTTTGGGTGGAATGTTATTCTTATATTCAGGTCATTTTAATATTTCTCCTACTCTTTCAACCGATCATGTTTTTCCTGACATTGCGTTCAACTATCTTGGAACAACAGCTGGAATTGTATTCATTATAGGACTTGTATCAGCTGCATATTCAAGCGCTGATAGTGCCTTAACATCCTTAACAACATCATTCAGCATTGATATATTAGGGTTGGACAAGAAATATTCAAACAATGGAAAACTTTTGAAAAAAAAGCGATATATGGTTCATGTTTCGATGTCAATTATTGTTATTTTTGTCATCGTTCTCTTTAAATTAATTAATAATCAAGCTGTTATAGCGCAATTGTTTACTTTTGCAGGTTTTACGTACGGACCACTTTTAGGTTTATACTCATTCGGCTTGTTCACAAAAATTAAAACCAACGATAAGCTTATTCCTGTAATAGCAATTATTGCACCAATTTTATCCTATGTGATAAGCCATTATTCAATGCAGTTTTTTAATGGATATCAGATAGGCTTTGAACTACTTATAATAAATGGTATTCTAACATTTATTGGATTATTTATGATAAAAACAAAAACTACTTAAAAGAAAGAAATGGCAAACTTCAGATTTACGGCACTTAAAAGAACACTTGACAGAGAAGTAATTAAAGTTAATTACCCTAGTGACAAAGCATCAGATTATTTTGGTTCGATGACATTCAATCAGTCGGTAATGCAAGAATACTTAACCAGAGAGGCATATAGCGGAGTCAGTAAAGCTATTGAAAGTGGAGTTCGTATTGAAAGAAAAATAACAGATCAAGTCGCATCTGCAATGAAAGCCTGGGCATTAAATAAAGGTGTTACACATTATACACACTGGTTTCATCCGTTAACGGGATCTACAGCTGAGAAACATGATGCTTTTATCAACCCTATTGAAAATGGTAAGGCTCTTGAAGAGTTTCGTGGAAGTTCATTAATTCAGCAAGAACCTGATGCATCAAGTTTTCCAAGCGGAGGTATTAGAAGTACCTTCGAGGCTCGTGGTTATACTGCATGGGATCCTACCTCTCCAGCATTTATTGTAGAGAATACTCTTTGTATCCCAACAATTTTTGTATCATATACCGGTGATTCGCTTGATTATAAAACCCCACTCTTAAAATCGATGAGAGCTCTGGATTCAACCGCAGTTGAAGTATGTAAATATTTTGACAAGAATATTGAAAAAGTATATGCTAATCTTGGTTGGGAACAAGAATATTTCCTTGTAGATTCAGCACTGTTCGCTGCCCGTCCAGATCTCGTACTTACTGGAAAAACTGTATTTGGTCATTCTTCTGCAAAGGACCAACAACTTTCTGATCATTATTTTGGAACAATCCATAATAGAGTACTAGCGTTTATGCAAGACCTTGAAGTTGAGTCACATAAAATGGGTATTCCTCTCAAAACAAGACATAACGAAGTAGCACCAAATCAATTTGAATGTGCTCCTGTATACGAAGAAGTAAATATAGCTGTTGATCATAACCAACTGCTTATGCATTTACTGGATGTAGTAGCAAGAAAACATAATTTTAATGTATTACTACACGAAAAACCTTATGCAGGAGTAAATGGATCAGGAAAACATAACAACTGGTCGATAGCAACCGACACAGGGATTAACCTATTGTCACCTGGAAAAACACAAGATGAGAATTTTAGGTTCATTACTGTATTAGCAAACATATTAAAAGCAGTTCATGATAATGAAGAACTTGTAAGGGCAAGTATTGCATCAGCTGGTAATGACCTACGACTTGGTGCAAATGAAGCCCCTCCTGCAATTATTTCCGTTTTTGTTGGTGAACAAATTACAAAAACTCTGGATGAGATTGAAAAAATGCCATCACGTGGTAAAATGAACAACAGGGCCGAGAAAGATATTACTGTTGATATACCTAAAATTCCTGAAATTCTATTTGATAATACAGATAGAAATAGAACATCACCCTTTGCTTTTACCGGCGACAAGTTTGAGTTTAGGGCAGTGGGATCTACCGATAATACTGCGAAACCAATGTTTGTGTTAAATTCAATTATCGCAGATCAGTTTTCCAAATTCAAGTCAGAAGTTGATAATCTAATTGAAGGTGGCACAAAAAAGAAAGTGGCCCTTTTTGAAGTTGTAAAACAATATATCAAGGATTCAAAAGACATACGCTTTGAGGGGAATTCATATTCAGCAGAATGGGAAATAGAAGCAAATAAAAGGGGATTATCAAATCATGCCTCTACTCCCGAAGCATTAAGAGCATTTGTTTCTGAAAAGAGCATGAAACTATTTGAACGACAACATGTTATGTCGAAGACTGAACTTGAAGCAAGGTATTCAATTAAATTGGAGAATTACACAAAAAAAATACAGATTGAAGGTAGAGTAATGGGTGATCTTGCAACAAATCATATACTACCTACCGCAATACATTATCAAAATCGCCTTATTGAAAACGCCAAAGGCTTAAAGGATGTACTCGACTCTAAATCATTTGTTAAACTTTCCAAAAATCAGTTAAATACTATAAAGGAAATATCAAACCATATTTCAGAAATCAAGGACCTTGTTGAGAAGATGGTTGAATCCAGAAGAACTGCCAACAGAATACAAAACACTTATGACAAAGCCCTTGCATATAAAAATGATGTACGAGCTTATTTTGATGAAATTAGGAAGCATGTCGATGCTTTGGAAATGCTGGTAGATGATGAAATGTGGCCTCTACCCAAGTACAGGGAATTGTTATTTATTAAATAATGAAATAGAAGTACTATATTTGTATTTCTAAGTCTTACACTTTGTTGAAGTACACCAATAGTGAGAGGCCCAAAAAATAAGCACTGTTTATTAACAACTATCGTAAACTTCATGCGCATGAAAAAATCTAAAATTCGCATATTCGTTGTTTCAGTTCTACTTACAACTTTTTTATTCCAAAGTTATAGCCAAATAACAGTTACAAAAATAGAACAGAGAAATGTAACCTCTTCAAATGAAGGTTTTATATATACACTTCCACAAACTGTTTTTAAAATTGATGTTGTATACGAAAAAATCCAAGAGCTTAAAGGTCCTTTAATGCAATATACAAAGGAGTATCTTGGAGCCACAGATTATATTTCTTCAGATAATACAGAATACAAGTTTGTGGATATAAATGTTTCAGTATTTCAGGAATCAGATCCCGGACAACTATACTTTGTACAATATCCTATTGAAAGAGCCAAAGATGAAAAAAAGACTTCTTTTATCCTTTCAAAAATTGGTGGAATATTAGCCTATAATGCACAACCGCCTATTTCTAGTACAACTCCAGACATAATCACTGACCAGACTTTCATCTTTGAAGAAGGGGATGAAAAATTTCCTTACATGTCTCAATATAACAAGCAAAAAAAAACGGACACGATTATACGAGTAATTAACATTGACACTGTTACTATTAACAGGTTTTTGTTTAAGTCATCATGGATCGATAAAAGTAATAAAGATAAGGCCGCGGATGCAGCCATGCAAATTGAAAGAATTAGGGAGAGTAGATATAATCTCATATCTGGTTATCAGGAAGTTAATTATGGAACCAGTATGGTTTACATGGACAAGCAAATGCAGAAAATGGAAGATCAATATTTGGAATTATTTCTTGGAAGAACAGTAAAAACTACAAGTAAACAAACGGTATTCTATGTTCCTGTTAAAAATAAAAAACAAAGTGAGTTGATGAAATTTGATGACGGTACAAGTTTAGCAATCGAGTTTGACCTAGGTACTAATTCTGATAAACTTTCTGATGTAACTTCATCAAGCTTAAACAGTATTTATTACCGTATTCCAGCATCTGTAAATGTATTGATAGATTCAGGAGGGATAAATTTGTATAATGGGAGATTCTTAGTAAATCAGCTTGGTGTTGTTTCCACAGCCCCTTTAAACAATACAGAGTTACAGTTTGATTCAAAAACGGGGAATATTATAAGTATAAGTCGTGAGTAGTTTATGATTAGTTGATATCGGTTCTACCATTAAAAACTAGTCACTGCTTTTCTTAGAATGGTTAATCGCGTAAGCAAATCTTCCAAAATATCCAATTTAAGCATATTTGCACCATCAGACTTTGCCAATTCAGGATTAGGATGCGTTTCTATAAATATCCCATCAACACCAACTGCTATTCCAGCTTTTGCAAGAGTATCGATTAAATCAGGCTGTCCGCCAGTTACCCCTGATAATTGGTTTGGCTGTTGTAACGAATGAGTAATATCTAAAATTACAGGTACATCAATCTTTTTCATTTCAAAAATATTTCTGTAATCAACAATCAAATCTCCATATCCAAACATTGATCCACGCTCGGTTAGCATTATATTATTATTGCCAGTATTAACAACCTTGTCAACAGCAAATTGCATAGAACTTCCTGACAAAAATTGTCCTTTTTTAATATTAATACATCGGCCTGTTTTCCCTGCAGAAATAAGGAGATCTGTTTGCCGACATAAAAATGCAGGAATCTGAAGTACATCAACATATTGTGAAGCTCTCTTGGCGTCATCAATTGTATGAATATCTGTAACTACAGGAATGTTATACTCCTCTGAAATTCTTGCTAATACTTTCAATGCCCTTTCGTCACCAATACCTGTGAAAGAATCTATTCTTGTTCTATTTGCTTTTTTAAATGAAGCTTTAAATATTGTTGGTATTTTTAGTTTATCGGTTATATGAACTATATGTTCGGCAATGGGGAAAGCCATTTTTTCATCCTCTATTACACATGGCCCGGCAAGTAAGAAGAAATTATTGGAATCAGTATTTTTTAATTTTTCTAATTTAGGTAACATAACAATAAAATATTTTCAAAAATATGTAAAAGAAACGAGATTGCAGTTAAGTTCGAAAAGAGAAGAAATATAAAATTCCTTCACATTAATACTCAAACTCAACCTTTGTAAATACTTGTTTTCTTAAAACTAACAAAATATACTCCCACAAAAATGAATGCTGCTGAAATAACTTCAGCAAAAGATAAACTATCTTTTCCAAACGAGATCGCAATTATTGAAGCTAGTACAGGTTGTAGATAAATATATGCGCTATTGATTGTTGGACTTATGGTTTTTAGCGAATAATTATTTAACAGATAAGCAAAAACTGTTGTAAATAGAATTACAAAACCAATAGAAAACCAAATATTGGTTGGGATTATCCCATAATTAGCATCAAGTACAAGGTCGATAGATACTGGTGTTACATAAATAGCTCCAAATAAAAATACCCATTTCATAATAGTTATCGGACTATATTTTGACATCAGAGGTTTTACGAGTACAAGAAATAGTCCGTATGAAGTTGCATTAATTAAGATAAAAATGTTCCCGGTAAATGTATTAGATGAAAATGAAATACTCCCGCTTTGAAGGATTAAATAAGCTGCACCTAAAAACCCAAGAATAATTCCAATAACTCTATTTAAAGTCAACCTGTCTCCAATTATAAAGTGAGAAATTACCAATACAATTATTGGAACTCCCACCATAATAATTGATGCATTAATTGGGGTTGTTAAATTGAGCCCCTCAAAAAACATGACTTGATTTAATGCAATACCAAAAAAAGATATATAAACTAACTTTAGTAAATCCTTGCCTATCACTTTTTCTTTTGGAAAAAATTTACCTACTATCCAAAATATAATAGCTGCACTAGAAACACGTAGAAATATTATGGCCCGTGGTTCAAGAAAGTCTGGCATGATACCTTTTGCCACAACATAGTTAATACTATAAATTACGTTTGCCCCAAGTACGGCAATATGTGCAAACCATATTTTTTTTGACATAATAAATCACTAAACGAAAACTTCCCTGTTAGTAAAAAAATCATTAGAAACCTGCGAGATTAACATGTGAAAGTTTTCCAAGAAGAATGAAGATATTCTAAAATGTGTATAACGCGAGTGTTGGTATTTTCTTGTAACACTGACTAAAACGGAAGATCATCATCAGGCAATCCAAGATCAGCTGGAGGTTCAGCAGGGATAGGAGCAGGACTTCCCTCATCGGCTTCGCGATCAATTCTCCAGGCTTTTATATCAGTATACCATTTTGAATTATATTCTCTCGATTCAACATTTATTGATACGTTAAGTATATCACCTTCAGTTACTTTTTCCAGCATCGACACTTTATCGCCCCAAAGAACTATGCAAATCTTTTTAGGAAATTGTTCATCCGTTTCAATAATAAATTGTTGTTTTTCCCACTTACCATTTCTTCCTTCTCCGCTCTCAATAGCTAATTTTTGAATAAGTTTTCCCTTTACCTGTAGACTCATAATTTTAATACTTGTTAAAAAAATCAAAATTAGTGTTTTTAACCAAACTGATCAGTATCTTTTATTTGATATTTATTATTGAATAATACTCATTTACTTTTTATTCATTGAAGGTTTTATTTTAAATAAAACTCCTATTTTTGTAATACAGCTTCAATGCAATGGACCAAAAAGAGTTTAAAATAGATATTCCTCAGCGTTTCTTTTCTGACGTAAGTGATTCACCATTTGAGAATTGTAATATTTGTGATAAATATTTGCTGGAAAATGATGTGCCATATGTTGTTGAGAAAGCAGTCAAAAATTATGAAGGGCATAAATTTTCATCAACTATTTATGAATTTGCTATTTGTCAGGATTGCCATGTAAACATGCAAAAATCGATGTCAGAAGAGTCACTTCAAAACCTTCAGGGATATTATCATAAGGTAATGTCAGCAAAAGGTAAAGAGCCTCTAGTAATAGATATACAGAATTTTGATTTGGATAACTGGTTGTCGAAATGCTTTTTTGATGGTAATGAAATTGAAGCTATGAATGAATATCAGATTGTGGCACAGTTTAAGGGTAGGCAGTTAGTCATGAACACGCCTCCTATTATTATTGGTGAAAACGCAATGAAACAAATGGCAGGACTGCTTTCTGATAAAACAACTGATGAAATGAATGGTTTCAGGGACAAGTTTTTAGGACCTTCGCCTGAGATAGAAGAATTAATTCATGGAAAAAAATTAATCCTGCTTTAACTTTGATACTAATTTGGTTTACTAACTCTCAATTTCTGGATGTATTTTAATCGTTGGTATATAATTGCATTTTCGATAATATTATTGAATACTCAGCATCCTTTAATTTCTCAGAACAATAAAAATGAACTCAATATGAATACAAAGACAGCAACATTCGGATCAGGATGTTTTTGGTGCAGCGAAGCTATATTTAGCAGATTAAAAGGCGTAATAAAAGTATCTCCCGGATTCTCAGGTGGTCATACCAAGAATCCTTCATACAATGATGTAGTAGAAGGCACAACAGGTCATGCAGAAGTTGCCCAAATAACTTATGATCCTGATGAAGTTTCATACAGCACATTATTAGAAGTATTCTGGAAGACTCATGATCCTACAACATTAAACAGGCAGGGTGGCGATGTCGGAACGCAGTACAGGTCGATTATCTTCTACCATGATAATGAGCAGCAAAAACTGGCAGAGGAGTATTTAAACGCATTGGAATCAGAAGATATTTGGGAGAACCCAATTGTTACAGAAATAGTTCCTTTTGAGAAATTTTATCCTGCTGAAGATTATCACAACGATTATTATAAAAATAATCCGGAAAACTCTTATTGCTCAATTGTTATAACTCCTAAGATTGAAAAATTCGAAAAAGTCTTTGCTGATAAATTATTAAAATAAATCTAGCGATTGACAAATTGTTTTTTGTCTTAACTCATCAAATCTATTAATAAATCAACCTAACCTAAGTCCGTTAGCAACAGCCTTATCAGGAACTGCTAACACAACACTCCCATCGTCTTGAATTAATCCTGTAATTAAGAATTCCGATTTAATTGGACCTATTTGCTTTGGTGGAAAGTTAACAACACCGATTATCTGTTTATTCAATAGTTCCTCCTTTGAATACAGATCTGTAATTTGGGCACTTGATTTTTTAATTCCAATTGATTCACCAAAATCAACAGTTATAATATATGCATGTTTTCTGGCTTCAGGAAATTCTTTGACATCGATTACTGTTCCAGAGCAAAGAACAACTTTTTCAAAATCACTCCATGCTATTTCATTAGTAGGCTTCATGTTAGTTAAAGTTAATTTGCTCCAATATCAATGTAAATTACTGATACTCTGATATTATCAGTACCCAAGAAAAGACTCGAACCTGCCTGTACTGCATTTCGGCAGGCAGGCTTTCACGACCATAAGGTCACTACACCCTGAATGTAGCGCGTCTACCAATTCCGCCACTTGGGCTCAGAAATGTTGAATGTTAAATGATGAATTTTAAATTAATTCAAAAATTACAATTAAAAATCCCATTGGTGCCCAGAACAAGAATCGAACTTGCACTCCCTTGCGAGAACATGGCCCTCAACCATGCGCGTCTACCATTTCCGCCATCTGGGCTAAATTTGGAGGTGCAAAAATAATCAATTTTAAAACGATCTACAGATTAGTTGAAACAATATTAACATGAAATAAATTTGATGAATTAAAGGTGATTCTTTAATAATTCAAATTTTAAAAGTTTATCTACAAATCTGTACTTTAAATTAAATTGAACCAAAATATTTTGTACTTCTACCAATTATCTAACTTGAAATTTATAATTTTAACCCAACTAATTAAAATTTGATGTTTACAGAAAAAGATTTACAACAAATAGTTGGCAAAGGGCTGACTCAGGATAATATTGAAACTCAAATTAATAACTTCAAAAGAGGGTTTCCTTACATAGTATTATCTGCTCCTGCTACTCCCAATAACGGACTCAACAGTTATAATCATGCAGAAGCTATTACACTTGCAAAGTATTTTGATGATAACTACAAAGATTATGAAATATTAAAATTTGTTCCCGCATCGGGTGCCGCAAGCCGAATGTTTAAACATCTCTTTGAGTTCAAACAAACCTATAAAAGAACACCTGAGGACATTGAAAAATATAAAAGCGACCAGGGATTTAACTCTGTTTATAATTTCTTCAAAAATATAGACAAGTTCGCTTTTTATTATCAGCTTAAAAAACTAATGTCATATGATGGACTTGACCTGATTGAGTTAATTAATGATTACAATTTTATCCCAATCCTTGACTATCTTATCACAGATCAGGGAATGAATTATGCCTTCCTGCCTAAAGGATTACTTCTGTTTCATAATTATTCTGACGAACCAAGATTATCTGTTGAGGAACACCTAGTTGAATCAGCACATTATTCAACTAATAAAGCCGGGACATCAAGAATGCATCTAACTGTTTCACCAGAGCATCAACACAAATTTGAAAATGCAGTTAAAGCCAAAAAAGGAAAATTTGAACAAAAGTACGATGTCGAATTTGATATTAATTTCTCACAGCAAAAACCAAATACAGACATAATTGCTGTAACACCTGACAATAAGCCTGCTAGAGATGTTGAAGGTGACTTGCTTTTTAGACCTGGTGGACATGGGGCACTTATTGAGAATTTAAACGATCTGGTTGGAGAGATAGTTTTTATTAAAAATATTGACAATATCGTTCCTGATAGATTAAGGGATCAAACCTATCTCTATAAAAAAGTAATTGGCGGTTTGCTATTTAAATTGCAAGCCAAAACTTTTGAGTTTCTCGATTTACTTGATGGCGGTTATTTAACAGATGAAGAGTTGGAAGATGTTCTTTATTTTGCACAAAATGAGTTAAATATTTTTATTCCTGATGCCTATTATGGATTTGATCAGATGGATAAAATTGATTTTTTATTTAACAAGTTAAACAGACCAATTCGGGTTTGTGGAATGGTTAAGAATGAAGGTGAGCCAGGAGGTGGTCCATTTTGGGTAATTGATAAAGATGATAACCTGTCATTACAAATTGTTGAGTCAACTCAAATGGACCTGAATAATGAAGCACAAAAAGAAATAATTTCCAAGGCTACTCATTTTAACCCCGTGGATTTAGTATGCGGAGTAAAAAACTATAAAGGAGAGAATTTTAATCTGAAAGAATATATTGATCCAAATACAGGTTTTATTTCATCGAAATCTCAGGGTGGCAAATCAATAAAAGCTCAAGAACTACCAGGATTATGGAACGGTGCTATGGCTGATTGGATTACAATTTTTGTTGAGACACCGATAATAACATTTAACCCCGTTAAAACTATTAATGATTTATTAAGACCACAACATCAACCAGAATAGCAATTAAAATTAAGATCAGTAGTACTTATTTTTGAGATTAATTGATAACAAGTTGTCGGATAACCAATTTCATTACTTTGTTTTCAATATCTTATAGAATCGCCCCTCAATATTTAGAAAATAAATATTTGGTACTAGTTGTGATAAATCAATCTGCTGATTATTTGATCTAATCACTCCACGAATAACTATATGTCCCAATGAGGAAATTATTTCATAATCCATTTGATTTGAAAAATTTAGCTCAATAGTTATATAGGAATTAGTTGGATTAGGATAAATAACTATTTGAAGATTGTCTTCAACCAATTGTTCAGTGCCTGTAATGTTAGTAAGATTATATCTTGAAAAGAATTTCCATACTTCTTCTGAAGCATTGATATCATTATTTGTTCCGCTACCTCCAAAAGTATTACCTGGCCAAGTATGTCCACCTCCTATTACCTTATAATGCTCAACTGTTACATTGTTATCACCTCCTTCATAAACATAATGCTCAACTGTACTTCCGTCATTTGGATCTAAATCAGGTAAACTTGTAATTGTAGGTGTAATATTACAATTATCAACCCCAACCCAATATTGTAGAACATTGTCTATCGACTCCGACCATGCTGCGCCAGTGTAAGGTACTACACCATCATCAGTGCCATGAATTTGCAAAATTGGCATAGTGTGCATTGGAGTACAATTATCATAGGTTTCGGGAGTCATTGATCCCGTAACTGACCCAATAGCAGCAATTCTTTCACTCAATTGACATGACAATAAAAAACTCATAAATCCCCCATTTGACATTCCTGTGGCATAAACTCTTGTTGAATCTATATTATAATTGACTGCTAATGTGTCAAGTAAAGCATCTGTAAAACCAACATCATCAGTGGTGCTTCCTATAGTCCATCCTCCTACATTCCAATGAGTAGTTCCGTTAAATAATGTTCCTTGTGGATGAGCTATAATAAATCCTGCAGTATCAGAAATTGGGCGAAAATCTCCATACCACATTTGCTCATTGGCAGTACTTCCATATCCATGAAAATTTAAAACCATAGGTACCGGAGAATCCCCCGTGTAACTTGCTGGTATATAAAGAACATACTCTCGTTGTATACCGTCATGAGTGATTGTGTCTGTAATAGTTTGCTGAGAATAAACTGCAAATTGTAACCCAATTATGCCAAATATAAGTGATATGATTTTCATTTGTATAGATGTATTTGAGCAATATTATAACTTGATAAAAGTATAAATTAATAAGGTATAAAATTTACTTTTAAATAATTTTGACAGTTTGTAAAATTCATACATTTACGGATATCTTTTATAATGATTGCTATGGATTACGATTTGCCAACAAAAATTAAACTCCTTGATCACCTGATGACTTTTGTTTCTGAAGAAAGAAAAGAGCGATTTAATGAAATCATAAAATACCGAACCAGACATTTTACAGTTGTTCTTGAAGATATTTACCAACCTCATAATGCAAGTGCCATCCTTCGCACTTGTGATTTAACTGGTATTCAAGATGTCCATATTATCGAAAACAACAATCACTACGAGGTGAATCCGGAGGTGGCCCTTGGCTCTTCAAAGTGGTTAAACTTATTCAAACATAATACCGCAGATAACAATACCATAGGGGCAATTAATGCATTAAAAGATAAAGGTTATACTGTTGTTGCTACAACACCCCACAAAAAAGATTGGAATTTGGATAGCTTACCATTAGACAAAAAAATTGCTTTTATGTTTGGTACGGAGCTCCTGGGTCTTTCTGATATAGCCATCAACTCTGCTGATGAACACCTTCGTATTCCTATGTTCGGGTTTACTGAAAGTTATAATATTTCGGTTTCAGCAGCGCTTGTTTTATTCACAGTAACACAAAGATTAAGAGCAAGCAATATTGACTGGAGACTGAGTAATAATGAGATAACAGACATACTTCTTGATTGGACCCGCAGATCAATAAACAAACATGAATTAGTAGAGCAACATTTTTTGAATAATATACTCTAGAGCTTGTTCCGTAATTGATTTTTCATAATTTTACCGCATATTTTAACAATAAACTTTTAAACATGGGAAAAGGTGATAAAAAAACGAAAAGAGGAAAGATTATAATAGGATCGTATGGTAATAAACGACGTAAAAAGAGGACACCTTTGTACGTTCCACCCGTCAAAAGGAAGCCAGCTAAAAAAGCAGAACCTGTTGTTGAAGAAGTAGTTGTTGAAGTTGAAGAAGTAATTGAAGTACCAAAAGAAAAAGCTACACCAAAAACTGAAACAAAGAAAGCACCAGTCAAAAAAGCTGCTGCGAAGAAACCTGCTGCTGCTAAAAAAGTAACAGCAACTAAGAAAACCACTGCAACAAAGAAAACCACCGCGACAAAGAAAACAACGGTAGCAAAAAAAGCTGTTACTACAAAAGAAAAAGCACCTGCAAAACCAAAAACAACAAAAAAGGCTCCAGCAACAAAAAAGACGACAACAGCTAAAAAAGCTACATCAAAAAAAACTGACACATCAGATAAAGCTGAAAAATAGCAAGTAAGATATTCCTTGCAGGCATTATCTTAATAACTTTAATATCATTTTCTTATTTACAATTAGTTGTAATAATTTTACAACTTATGGCTTGTAGTATTTTGAATTTCATTAAAGTAAAAGGAATAACACTCGACTATCTGCATCTTGAAAGTATATGAACTATAATACATACTACGGTTATTTGACTTGTCTCCATGCAAAAATTTAATAACAAAAAGATAATAATATGGGATTGGAATGGCACATTGCTAAATGATGCCAATTTTTGTGTAATGTGCATGAACAAGGTATTGAGCAAACGTCAATTGCAGAGAATAGATGTTGAACAATACCGCAACCTCTTTACTTTTCCTGTAAAAGATTATTATGAAGCTATAGGGTTTAATTTCGACCTTGAAGACTTTGAAGTACCAGCTATGGAGTTTATTGATCTTTATTATCCTAATTTAGATATGGCGAGTCTGCATGCAGAAGCAAAAGATGTTCTATTATTTTTTAGCAAACTGGGCTTCAGGCAACTAGTTCTCTCAGCAATGGAACATAGCAACCTAGTCAAATCACTAACCGATAAAGGAATAATTAGTTTTTTCGATGATATTTCAGGGATTAATGACCACTATGCAGTTAGTAAGCTTGAGATGGGGAAAAATATGATAACAAAGTTAGGTGTTCCTAGAAGTGAAATATTAATAATTGGTGATACTATTCACGATTTTGAAGTAGCATTGGGGCTCGGTGTAGACTGCATTTTGGTTACCAACGGACATCAATCGCGAGAGCGATTATTAAAAACGACACCAAACGTACTATCACAGTTGAAGGATGTAACAAATCTTTTTCAAAGCTGAAACAATTATTTTATTTCTTTTACTTCTTCCTGTTTCCTGAATTCATCTTTATCAACCTGTTTCCCATTTTCGTCGTAGTATTTCCAATCTCCAACTTGTTTGCCGTTTTTATAACTACCTGTTATTTGCACTTCTCCATCAGGATGGTAGTGAGTAAATTTCCCATCAGGCATACCATTAACATAATAACTCTCAGTCATCAGGTTGCCATCTGGAAAGTACTTAAGTAATTTCCCATTTTTTTTGCCATCTTTAAAGAAAACTATTTCAGCTGGTTTTCCTGTATCGGAATAATACGTGATACTTTCACCATGAAGGATTCCGTTAACATAAGTTTCTACTGAAATAAGTGGGTTAGATTTTTCATTTAAATAATATCTCCAGATGCTATCCTTTTGCTGCTTAACATATTTACCTTCAGCTAACAACTTACCATTCTTGTAGTATGATATATTATGAGCAATGGTTCCATTCTCAGAAAAAACACTGATAGTTTTAATACTGCCATTTTTATAATAGTAAGTAAATTTACCGAAGGGTTTATCATTGTTAAACTGGCCCTCGTACTTAATTTTATTATTATCAAAATATTTAACCCAACTACCTGTTTTTTGACCAGTACTATTAACCTGATTCACAAGCTGGGCATTTAAAGTGAAACATTGAGTTAATAAAATTATCAGTGTAATCTTAATTATCTTCATCTATTCAATATTTTTAGCAATTTTTCCGACAATAAAATTATTTATTTTATTAACATGCTACCTTTGCAATAAATAATATTTTTTTAATTTGAACGATTATTCCTCAAGATTATTAGAATCAGCTGTATCCGAACTTTCCCGATTACCAGGAATTGGAAAAAAAACTGCCTTAAGACTTGCGTTGCAAATACTGAAGGAAAATGACAGTTATGCTGAAAACCTGGGCAAAGCTATTATACGTTTGCGGTCTGAAATAATGTTTTGTAATACATGTAATAACATATCTGATTCTGAGGTTTGTGAGATTTGTTCAAACCACAAAAGAGACGAAAATACTGTTTGCGTTGTTGAAGACATCAGAGATGTACTTGCTATTGAAAAAACTGCTCAATTTAATGGTTTGTATCACGTACTGGGAGGAATAATTAACCCAATTGAAGGCATTGGCCCTAACGATATTAATGTTGCTCACTTAGTTCGCAGGGTAAATCATGAAGATATTAATGAAATAATATTAGCACTTCCTGCAACTGTGGAAGGCGATACAACTAATTACTATATCTATAAGTTGATAAAAACATTTGATGTAAAAGTTACAACTATTGCTCGTGGGGTTGCAATTGGAGACGAACTAGAATACACAGATGAAATTACTCTTGGGCGATCAATATTAAATAGGCTTCCATTTAGTGAAATCAGCTAACTTATTTATCCAGAAGTAACTACAATACTTTTATAGATTGATAGAGTTATCAAGCAAGGGATAAAAGGGGTATAAGGAAATAGAGGATCTCATAAAGTTTCTTTACTTTTTTTCCTTATTCCCCTTGTTTCCACTATACCCGTCTTACATTCTTTGAAAATACTTGCAGAATCCAGTTAAACCACATTCTTCACAAAGGGGTTTTCTTGCTTTGCATACATATCTTCCATGCAATAACAGCCAGTGATGAGCAAGTGGAATGATCTCTTCAGGAATATGCTTTACAAGTTGTTTCTCTGTTTCCAGAGGAGTTTTTGAGTTGGTAGTAAGTCCAATACGGGCACTGATTCTGAAAACATGTGTATCAACCGCCATTGATGGTTTATCATAAACAACAGCTGCTATTACATTTGCTGTTTTACGACCCACACCGGGTAATTTCTGTAATTCATCAATATCTGAAGGAACTATTCCATCGAATTCACTAATTAGCTTATTTGCCATTCCAAGTAAATGCTTTGCTTTATTGTTAGGATATGAACAACTTTTAATAAGTTCAAAGATATGCTTAATATCAGCTGCTGCAAGTTCCTTTGCGGTAGGAAACGATTTAAAAAAGTTCGGTGTAATCAAATTCACACGCTTATCAGTACACTGTGCTGAAAGAATTACAGCCACAAGTATCTCATAAGGTGATTGATAATCCAGTTCTGTTTCTGCAACAGGCATATTTTTTTGGAAATAATCTATTGCATGAGTGTATCGTTCTTTTTTTGTCATAAGTTTAATTCTGGTGATTTGAACAGCGAATTGAATCATTCAGTGAATTGGAACATATTTAAAGTTTAATAAATTTTTTAGTTGTTGTTACAGATTGAGTTTCAATTATAAATAGATATACTCCTTTAACCAGATTGCTAATATCAATAGACTCATTATCAGACAATGAATGAATTCCTTTCAATTCTTTGCCATTCATATTGCAAATCCTTACTGTTCCAGTCTCTCCATCTAATATTTTCACTTTTAAAAGATCTTGAGCTGGATTTGGATAAATCTTCACGTTATCATTCGAAAATTCTTTATCCAATATCTCAGTACCAATAGGCCAATAATACTCTTCCCTGTACTGTGGTGCCCAATATCCCTCATCGTTTATGTCAAGTTTCCAATCATTTCTCTCATAACTAATAAGATAGCCATGTTCGCCAAATTCATAAAGATCCTGTTCGTCATTTTTCCAATCCACCCAATCACCACTCTCATAAAGCCTATAAGAAATTTGAAGATCATTAGTATATTCCCAATTTCGTCTAAAAACATTCCTCCAAATTCCCGTATCTTCCTTCCACGATTTACTTGAAAACATTGTCATCATTGTATCATACAAATATTCCCAATTATACTTAATAAATGGCTTCCAGTTGTTTGTTACTGTATCAAAACTTTCTTCAAATTTCTCAACTTCCTTTCCCATTTGATTACGACTATAACTCCATCTAATGTAATTTTGATATGTTGAATCTGTAATTGGTCTTAAATATTTAACTTCAACTAACCAGTCGTTACTATCAAAATCATGTTTTCTTTTCCAGCTTTTTTCCCAAATACCCGTATCTATATTCCACATATAGATAAAACAATACGTATTGTTATTCCCTTCATAAAAATAATCCCACCTGGTTGCATTATACCATTCCGATATATCACTATCCCATTTTTGCCAAATATGCTGTGTTAGCAATCCACTTGTATCAAATGTATAAAGATACCGTCGACTATTCCACCAACCTCCTATATTCCAAATAAGTGATTGTTCTTCAACAACCTGATTGTTACTATTATATAAATAGACATCACCCCAACCATAACAAGCCTGTGGAAGTTCGAAATTCCAATCTAAATCTCTGTTCTCTGTTAAATAACCAGCTTCATTCCATATTTGTCTTTCGTTTAATACCCAATCGCTTGAATCTGGATTCCAAATCTCGTTCACAAAGTAATTTAATGATCCCAGGTCTGAATATCCGGAATTCCATTTATTGCTTAACACAGGTTCGCTATTAACTATCTCATACTCATTTCCAGTTAACATTTGTCCAAGATCATTCCGTTCAGAAACTATATATAGCCTATCTACTACCCACTGATTATTATTATTATAATCAAGTTGATAGGCTGAGTCAACATAAAAACTAATCTCATTAGCATCATGTACGTGGGAATAAAACAAAGGATTATATTGAGGATACTGTGGATTCTGTGAATACAGTAATGAACTTACAGATAAAAGTAATAATAAAACTAAAATCCGCATGACTTATTATTTTGATATAAAGTTAATTATTATCTTGTTGTCAGAAAAGAACCGGCATTTTGAGCATTATAAGGTACTGACTAAAGTCCAACCCCAAACCCTATTCGGATAACTGGGTTTGAATATGGTGAGTATTTAGTTTCGAGCACATTATATAATATCATGATAGTAGCGAATCCTCTACCTCCCATCGATTGAAAAAGACCTCCGCCTAGAAACAGGCTGTTAATAGTACGTCTTGTGTTTGTATACTGATCAACTGGGTATTCAACACTTAGTACTTCATATTCAGCATGTGCAACCAAAAAGTTAAATAATCTATGCTGCGCAAATAAACTACCTCCATAATCGTGAAAAGTCTTCTTCCCGATATTACCACCATAATCAAAACTGCTGTATATATATGTTAATCTTGTACCTACATTAAAATCAGGAGTAACTTTGTAGCCAACCAGAGGTGCAATCTCAAAACTTCCACCATTATTTGAAAAACTACCACCAATCATGCCACCAACAAACCAAGGATTTCTCTTAATTTCACCCTGATTAGCATTTCCAAGATTTTGATATTGAGCAGTAGCAGTTGAGGTAATAAAAAATATAACCAAGATTATAAGTGCATGTAACTTTAAAATACTTTTCATAACTTTAATAATTTTCGACCAATAAAATGTAAAAATACAATAAAAATAAATCTTTTGCGTATCAGTCTTAACAACATTAATTGTTCCTTCTATTAATATATATTTGCACACCAAAAAACATTAAACATCAATATGAAAATTGGAAAACGTCATATTAATATTATCATGCTGATTTCTCTTTTGGGCATATTGATTACTGTTTCATGTAGGAAGGAAGAAGCTATAAGTGATAACCCCTCATTAAAATTGAGTTTTTCTGTAGACTCGGTAGTTTTTGATACTGTTTTTACATCCATTGGTTCCGCAACAAAGCAACTCCGAGTTCATAACAGGTCTAACAGCAAGATAAGAATATCAAATCTCAGCCTAGGCCTTGGCGAGCAATCAGCGTATAGGATTAATGTAGATGGTGTTGGGGCAAATAATTTTACCGATATTGAAATTTCAGGTGGTGATAGTATATATATTTTTGTAAGGGTAACCATCGATCCTAAAAATATAAATAACCCATATGTTGTAGAAGATGATATCCATTTTTTAACAAACGGGAATGAACAGAGTGTAAAACTTATTGCCTGGGGACAAGATGCAAATTACATATTAGCTGATACATATATTGAAGGATTACCTCCTTTTAAAATTGTGGCAGATAGTCTTGAAGTAGTTCATTGGACTAATCAAAAACCATATGTAATTTATGGATATGCTGTTATTGATTCGTATGGAAAACTAATTATCGACGAAGGAGCCAGAATATATTTCCATGAAGGATCGGGATTATGGGCATATGTTGATGGAGTACTAAATGTGGATGGAACTGTAGAGAATCAGGTTACTTTCAAAGGTGACAGGCTAGAACACGAATACGATGATGTTCCCGGACAATGGGACAGGATTTGGTTAATGGAAGGTAGGGCAGGTCATAATCATATTATTAATAATGCAGTTATAAGTAATGGTTTTATTGGTTTACAAACGGAATCGTTTTTGCGCTTAACCGAAAACAAAGTGAAGTTACACAACGTTATTGTTGAGAACATGACTGGGATAGGCATTTTTTCCAGAATTTTTAACATTGAAGCTAATAATACCGTTGTAGCAAATTGTGGTGGCTATAATGTTGCCTTAACAGGTGGAGGAAATTATAGTTTTGTTCAGTCAACCATAGCAGGATACTGGTCATTTTCTGTACGTAATACTCCAGCTGTTTTTATCAATAATTACTTAATAGACACCCTTGAACAACCCATTCCATTTCCAATTAATTTCAATTTTGACAATAGCATACTTTATGGTTTTAATGAGAATGAATTTGAAACTGATATGGATGGAGGAGCGGATTCTCTATATTTCTTTAAAAGCAGCATATTAAAAACCGAATTAGATATAAGTAATACAGAAATCTATACTGATGTTCTAAAAAATGAGGATCCATTATTTGTAAATGTTGAGGAGAAAGATTTTCGAATAGATTCACTTTCGCCAGCGGTTGGAAGAGCTGATAAAGCCATTGCGGCCACAGTTCCAAAGGATATTCTTAATAACCAACGTATGCCATTACCCGATATTGGTGCATATCAATTTGTTCCTGGACAGGATACGAGTGAAACAAAAAACAATTTGATCATACCTCCCCGATTCCCAGCCAAGAAGCTGGAAATAAGTAGAAAAGGAAATTATCCAAAGTTAAAAAAAAGGGGTTCAAATTAAACTTACAACTTTCGCCTTAATTAAAGAAGCATGGTTATTGGCATAGGTGGTATAAGTAACGCTGGAAAATCAACTCTGGCATTAAGAATCAATGATTATTATTCTTCAAATAAAGTGATTATCCTTTGTCAAGATGATTATGCGTTTCCCAAAGACAAAATACCATTAATAAGGGATCATGTGAATTGGGAATGTCCCGAATCAATTGACTTTAATTATTACGAAAATGTTGTTCAGGAAGTAATTACAAAAAATGAAATTGTTATAGTAGAAGGTATTTTCGCTTTCTATAAAGATAGTTTCAACAAGCATATTGACAGAAAGATTTTCCTCACACTTGATAGAAGTTTCTTTTTTAGCAGAAAAAGTAACGACTTAAGGTGGGGGAAAGAACCTGAATGGTATATGCAACATATTTGGGATAGTCATCATAAGTACTGTGATCATAACACTCCAAAAGATGCTTTAAGGATAAAAGCCAATGAGGATATCGATCTCAAAATGGTAATTGATTTCTTAGAAAAGAGTAATGTTAAATAATTCATAACCAAGCTCCATTTTAAAAGTTATAAGCAATATTTTTAACTTTGTATCTCTAAACTAAACTAGTTGCAAGGCTTTTTCCATTAATATAATGCAATATATAACTACATACTTTGAAGCTCTATTTTCGTTAACATCTGAGATGGCTCCTTTTTTACTATTAGGATTTCTTTTTGCTGGAATACTTAAAGTTGCAGTGCCACCTGATTTAATGTCGAGGTATTTAGGAAAAAGTAGTTTTGCCTCGGTAGTTAATGCCAGTTTACTTGGTGTACCATTGCCACTTTGTTCTTGTGGTGTTCTACCTGCTGGTATCTCTTTGTATAATAATGGTGCATCTAAAGGTTCATCTGTATCCTTTCTAATATCAACACCACAAACAGGCGTTGATTCCATAATGGTAACCTGGTCGATGCTTGGTTTACCATTTGCTTTAATTAGACCTATTGTTGCATTTTTTACCGGAATTGGAGGTGGACTACTAACAAACAGAATTGATAAGAAGAATGTAAATCTGACTTCCAAAAAAACAAGTCATAGTAAAGTAAAGTTTAGTATTAAAACCATACTACATTATGCCTTTGTAGAAATGGTAGCCGACATTGCGAAATGGTTAGTTGTTGGTTTATTGATTGCAGCTTTAATCACAGTACTTGTACCTGATAATTTCTTCACCGAATTTCACCTGGGTGGAATAAGCGGTATGTTGCTGATATTAATAGTATCGATACCTCTTTATATATGTGCAACATCCTCAGTACCTATTGCCGCTGTCTTACTTCTAAAAGGTTTATCTCCGGGCGCTTTGCTTGTTTTTCTAATGGCAGGTCCTGCAACTAATGCTGCAACAATAACAGTTATAGGTAAAAATCTTGGCAGAAAAACGTTAATTGCATATCTAAGTTCTATAGTAATTGGTTCATTATTTTTTGGAGTAATAGTTGATAATTTCCTCCCACCGAATTGGTTTGCACCGTTATCATACATTACTGGCGACCACCAACACGAACTTCTTCCATATTGGCTAATGCTATCATCAACAATACTACTCGTAATAATGCTATTATATAGTTTCATTAATTCATTTCTACAATACAGAAGAAACATTACAACCAAATCAAATATTATGCATGATTCAGTTTCTATAGAAGAATTAACAATAAATGTGGAAGGTATGACTTGTGGAAACTGCAAAGCAAAAGTTGAAAATGAAATCCGAAAGATGCCAAAAATTATTTCTGTAATTGCTGATATGGATAATAACTCAGTAAAAATTCGTGGTCATGAGCTATCAACTGATGAAATTGGCAGCAAGATAGAAAACATAGGGTATAGATACAATGGTGTAGTTTCTGATCCAAAAACTAGTCAGAATAATAATCTTTAACAATATTGTTATCTTCAATAGGTGGACGAACATAGCTGTCGTCTATGGTCCTTTTTTCCAGATTAATTTTTGAATAGGGAATATCTTTATAATCTATACGACTCAACAAATGTCGAATAGTATTTAGTCTCGCTTTTTTCTTATCGTCAGCTGGTACATCATACCAAGGTGCAATTTTAGTATCTGTATAATCGAACATATTATCTTTAGCCTTTGAGTATTCGACCCATAACTCACGAGACTTTAAATCCATTTCACTTAATTTCCATCGCTTTGCCGGATTTTTCAATCTTGCCTGAAACCGTTTTTCCTGTTCCTCGGCACTCACAGAAAACCAATACTTTATTAATATTATACCTGAACGGATCAACATTTGCTCAAAATTGGGGCATGACCGTAGAAAATCCCAATATTCATTTTTTGTGCAAAACCCCATAACATGTTCAACACCTGCCCTGTTATACCATGATCTGTCGAATAACACCATCTCACCGGCAGCCGGAAGATGAGCAACATACCTTTGAAAATACCATTGCGTTTTCTCTTTCTCAGTTGGAGTACCTAAAGCTTCAACACGACAAATTCTAGGATTTAGAGATTCCGTAATACGTTTTATTACTCCACCTTTTCCTGCAGCATCTCGCCCCTCAAAAATAACAACTACTTTAAGTCCTTTGAGCTTGATCCATTCCTGCAGTTTTACTAATTTAATTTGTAGCTTGGCTAAATCGTGATGATATATATCCTCTTTAAGTTTGCCGTCTTTATCAAGTACAGATTTTTTATTTTTCATTAGAGTTGAATTAGTAATTCATAGAGTCAAAAATCGATTAGGTAGTTTGTTTAATATCTTCTGAACCCAACTTCAAAACATCAACACTGGAAGGAAATTGATAAACACTTAATTCAAATTCTGGAACGACTGCCAGTATATGGTCAAAAATATTAGCTTGAATATCCTCATATTCAGCCCAATCAACAGTTGTTGTAAAAACATAAATTTGTATAGGTAGGCCTTTTTCAGTAGGATCGAGGTGACGTACCAAAAATGTCATATCGTTATGTATATCCTCTCTTTTCCTCAAGTAGGCTTTTAAGTATGCCCTGAAAACACCAAGATTCGTCTGCCTTCTCCCATTAACTAAAACTGCAAGATCAATCTTCTCAGCTGTATTAAAACCATCTATTTCCTTCTCTGTTTTATTAATATAATCTTTTAATACATCAATCTTTTTAAACCTCTCAAGCATATCCTCGTTACAAAATTTAACGCTATCCATATCAATACTAATAGCTCGTTTTATTCTTCTCCCACCAGAATTTTCCATTCCTCTCCAGTTTTGAAAAGAACCTGAAATCAAACTATAAGTTGGTACTGTGATAATGGTTTTATCAAAATTCTGAACCTTAACAGTAGTTAGGTTTATCTCTAATACATTGCCATCTGCACCATATTTAGGCATAGAAATCCAGTCGCCAATTGCAATCATCTTATTAAAAATAAGTTGCAATCCACCCACAAATCCAAGTATCGGATCTTTGAATACCAACATCAAAACTGCTGACAAAGTTCCTATTCCAATGAAAATTGAACTTATGTCTTTATCAAAAAGAAATCCTATAATTCCTAACAGACCAAGGATGTAAATAATAATCTTAACAACTTGAATAATACCTTTTATTGGATGGTCTTTAGCAATATGAAATTTGTTATAATAATCGTTTATTGTGCTTAATAAACTATCGAAAATTAGAACCGTTATAACGTAAAAGAAAATTGTGATTAATTTTTTAATAAACACCGACAGACCTGCATGGATAAACAGTTCACTCTCCAGTGAGTAGTAAATAATAGATGCTGGAACTAAAAATGCAATACGGATAAAAAATCTGTTTTTAAGAAGAAGATTGTCAAGGTGAGATTTAGTTTTTGCAGCTAATGGTACTATTAACTTTCTGAGTAGGAATACTGCGAGTTTGTAAGCAACAAAACTTAGGAGTAAAAGAGAAATGTAAGCAAGAGTTTGAAAGATTATAGAAGCTGTATCCTCCGATGCTCCTATGCTTTCAAGAAATTTGGTAAACTTAACTAGCAGTTCATTTTTCATTGTTACTAATGTCTAATGATTATAAGTTTTCAATAGCGTTCAGATAATAGTTTCTAATAGAATTCAGCTTTTCAATATCTTTGTCCTCATCATATATCCTAACAAAATCTACAAAGCCGTTAGAACAGATTACATTTGCCTGAGCCGCATCAAAGACAATGCTTTCGATATTATATTTTATGTTTACAGTCAGTTCTTCAAATTCATCCCAATCAAGAAGTAAAGGTAATTGGAGATAGAAATACTGTTTAACATCCATGTCTTCATAAATACCATCACTACATTTACATAACCTGATAAATTTTCTGATTTTTATGATGCTTTCATATGGTGTGATCTTTTTTGCTTTCTCAAACTCTATACCTACATCTTTGAAGTGTTGAATGACCTCTGATATTTTACCATATGACAATCCTTTAAAACGAATTATATTTACAGGATTGTTTCTCAGATAGATAGTGCCAGGTGCAGCATCAAATGGAATTTTCAATACATTTTTTACCTTCTGTATTGATCTTATAATTTTTTCGTCAAGATTTATGTTTTTAGTAACTGCAAATAATGAATCTGGTTCTAGTTGATCCGGTATAGTGGTACCATGATAACCAGGATAAGGCAAAAGTGACTCAAGAACTAAAGCACTACCTTTTGCTTCGTGCTCAACACATGTAAGTTTCTCTTTCTTTATTATTGTACCAACTGTTTGAATAAGCTCATCGTTCATAATATAAATTTATTTTTTTTGTGGATAAAAAGCTAATATAAAAAATTTCTAAATTAAATTTTGACTCAGGGTTATTTATTTTAATTATTTGATCGTTGTGTGATAGTTCTATTCTATTGTTTCCAGGTTATTAGCAGGACAAATTTTAGTTTGTAAGTATTATTTGATTGTTTAGTAATGAAGATCTAAGCTCTTTTATTCTTCAGGCGAAAACATTGGATCCCAAGGAGGTAATAAAATTGCTTTCTGTGTTAAAATCTTAAGCACATCTTGATCAATATAATCCTTGTTAATCACTAACCTAAACATATATTCATCAAACCACTTATCAGTCATAGTAAGATAGCCTTTATTACCTTTATCAGCACCCCAGCTATTCTCCAACAACCATTTATCAATAGTTCCATCAGGTAATATATTAACTCCTATCAATGCCATTCCATGTGTAGATCCACTTTCAAAAGTTTCAATACGTTGTTTTTTATTCATTTGAAAATCAACACCCATTAAGTCGTTGTAATTGTAGTTGTTAAGATCTAGAAAACCACTCTTACTATTTAGCTGTTTCCCAACATCGCATGAAAAATACATAGCTTCATTTGCAAGTATTGACCTCACAGCAAATTCCTTAATCTTATCATTCGGAAGGTTGATGTATTTCCAGTTTGCGCCTTCAACCAAATTTCTATCATATCGTACTTCGTATAACTTATTATATTCCTTAACGGGATCATTCATTAACATCACATAATCATTCAAATCGATTCCTATTAGAGCTTCGTAATATTGTTGAGGTGTATACGATTGTGCTTTACTTATTTTTCCATCCTTGTCTTTATATTGCCAAATAAATTCAGTTGGCGGCTCACCCAAACTTAACACCAGTATCCTGTAAATTTCGCTTAGCATTTCAAATTTTGCAGCTTGTTTTAATTCTTCGCTCATGCGAGATTTTGTAATGTCTCTGATCCGAAGTCCGTTTTCTCTCAATTTTCGCCGAAGTAATCTTGACATCATTGATGTTTTTTCACTTTGATACGTGTCAGGCATAGCAGATGAGGGTACTAGTCCGTATTTCATAACATTGTCTGCAAAAGTGGTCCATTGCCCGCCATCACCAATTGGGTTATGGAACAACCACGAAACCTCTCTGTCATCAAGTGGCTTATTTGCAGTTGCGATTGCTATCTCAAGAAATAAGTTAGCCTTCTCAAATTGATCCCAAAAAAAGTTATATGTCTGTGAAAACTCAAAATCTGCAAGATTATATTTTTCCTGAACAAGTGGTCGTATTGTATTCTGCCCGGTATAAAGCCAACATCTTCCTGATGATTTCTGGTTGGTAATACCATTGACAGTAACCTTGTTAGAAAAATAGTGGTTAATAACCCCCTCGTTATCACGCGTTTCAGCTAGTTTCTTTATGTCATTATGTGTGATTGCATTTAGCAAAGCAATATCTGATGGTGTTTTTTCAAATGTTGCCATGATATCCTTAATTGTTTCTTTGCTTAATTGCCCGGTTATTTCCTGAGCGTTACTTTTTATTGATTGAACAAAACATACTATTGTTACAATAATTAGAATTTTCTTCATAAAATAAATTTAAATTAACCTTTGATTTTACAACTATAACCCATGTTTACCAGAAGATCTTTCACTTTCTCTTTGAAATCACCTTGAATGAGTATCTCATTATCTTTTACAGAGCCTCCAACACCACATTTAGATTTTAAGATTTTTCCCAGCTCCTTAAGATCTTCATTACGACCAACATACCCAGTAACCAATGTTACTTTTTTTCCCCTCCTTTGCTTCATATCTAAAGTAACATAAAGCTTTTGATTCTCAGCTGATAGGGTAATTACTTTGTCATCCTGTTCATCCCATTGATCAAAATCGGGATTTGTTGAATAAACAAATTTTGTGTTTCTAAACTTTGCTGACATATGGATTTATAATGATTTTCAAAGATAGTGGGTTTATCTTAATCTCCAGTTCTTTCCCAAAATTTATAGCTTCACCATCTATATTCACAACTCCTTTATGATCCCGAACTACACTTAAACTTTTTGTCTTTAATATTGTTGCAGAGGGTGAAATATCAATTCGTTTTAAGAGTAACAAGCTTGCAATTAATGGAATACGATAGATTTGAGGTTTCTTTACGATACACACATCCAGTAATCCATCCCTTAATTTAGCATTTGGAGCAATTGTGGTATTATAACCAAACTGGTTTGAATTAGCAAAAGCAACAAACAATGCTCTTTCAGTAATCACCTTTCCATTATCAAACGTTAACTTATAAGTTTGTGGTTTATAATTAAAATATTCATTTGCAATTATTTGAAAATACCCTAAAAAGCCACGGCGAACTCCTCTAGCAAATCGCTCTGCCACAAGAGCGTCAAAACCAACTCCTGCAATACTGACAAAGATGTTTCCATTAACAGATCCTGTGTCGATAGTTGAAGTTTGCTGCTTATTTATTAGATCTATTGCCTTCTCAATATTTCGGGGTATTCCTAAATGTCGAGCAAGTCCATTTCCAGATCCCAACGGTACAATTCCCAATGTATTAGAAGTTTTTATCAATTGTGAGGCAACTTCGTTTACTGTACCATCTCCCCCAACTGCTACAATAATATCTATCCCCTCTGCGACAGCTTTTTTACTTAAATTAATTGCGTGGTCAGCCGATTGAGTGTAAGTTACCGATACATTAAAAATATTATGATCAATTCTACTTTCGATTGCTCGAGAAATTCGTTCCTCGTTTCCCTTTGCAGAATTGGGATTAACTATAAAAAGAATATTCTTCATATAATACAGTCTTTGTTGAACGGTTGTATCATAATGAAATGCGGAATACTAATTTTTCTTTCCTACAACCACTTTTACCACTCTAATTTTTTCCTCGGCTGCAACACCACTTTCATCAGTAACATTATATTTAACTTCATAATCACCGACAGATGAAACATTAACATTATTAGTAGTAGTTATTTTGTTTGTTATATCTATAGTATCACCTTCAATTGTAATATCGTAAGCAATAGCTCCGGCATCAATATAAGGTAATTCGAGTGCCCAGTTTGTTGGATTTGAACCTAATACTAATATAACAGGTACGGTACCATCGCCGGAATCATCTTTTTTACATGATGATGAAAACGAAAGAGATAAAATTACAAGAACTATTGTGTAAATGAAACTACGATTCATGATATGTAGATTTAAGTTATTATTTATTCCGCAAAATTATACAATTTAGTCTGTTTATTATCAATTTCACTTGAATATAAACTGGTAAAACACTAGGTAAATAAAAACAAACTATTTTTGCACCCAACGATTTAAATATGGCTGAAAAACTTAGATACTGGCTATTTGCCTTTTTTATTATACTTTATCCGAGCTTGTGTTTATCACAATCAACTGAGCCTTCGAAAAGTAATCATGTTAGTAAAGAAAAGATAAATAAACTTCCTTTTGGTCTACCTGTTGATATACCATTATATCTCTCTGGCACATTTGGAGAATTGAGATCAGATCACTTCCACTCAGGAATAGATATTAAAACTGAGGGAGTTGAGGGTAAAATAATAAGGGCAATCGATGACGGTTGGGTAAGTAGAATTAAAATATCTACAGGTGGATATGGTAAGACGCTATATATAACACACCCAAATGGTTATGTGTCAGTTTATGCGCATCTCCAAAATTTTAATGATAGCATTCAAAAATTTGTTGTTAATGAACAATATTTAAAGGAAAGTTTTACGATTCAAATATTCCCCGAAAACGGTGAAATTAATGTTAAAAAAGGGGATATAATTGCTTACTCTGGGAACACTGGCAGCTCGGATGGTCCACATTTGCATTTTGAAATAAGGGAAGAATTATCACAATATCCTGTCAACCCTCTGCTTTTTGAAAGCATAAAAATAAAAGATTATTACCGACCTAAAATTATTAAACTGGCTATATATCCTGTTGATGATAACTCATTTATTAATGGATTGAATGATACCGTTTTTTACGATGTAGAGGGTTGGGGTATTGACCATCGAATTAAAGGAAACCCTTTTATTACTCTTGCCGGAAGAATTTCATTTGGTATTGGCACCTACGATCTTATGAATGACGCACCAAATAAAAATGGTGTTTACAGCACAAAACTTTACCATGACACAAACCTTGTTTATCATCTTAACATGAACAAGTTATCATTCAACACATCACGTTACATTAACAGTCTTATAGATTATTCATTTTTTATCAGAACGAAAAAAAGGATTATCAGAACTGAAGTTGATACTAATAATATGCTTAACAATTATTTGACAATACAAAATAATGGAATTATTGATTTCGATGATTCATTAACCCACAAAATGTTATTTGAAGTTAAGGATGTTTATGAAAATGTATCTAAACTTACATTTAATGTTGTTGGTTCTACTATTCTTATTACCGATTCTTCTAGTCATAAAAATAATAGTACAGGTTCGTTTTTTGATTTTGCAAAAAAAAACAGCATTATGGCTGACAGAATTAATGTGAATTTCCCGGCAAATAGTTTTTACAGATCTTTCTATTTTGATTTCACAAAATTGGAAAAAGACAGCAACTCATATTCTTCAACTTACAAACTTCACAACCAGTTTGTACCGGTTCATAAATATTTTACCATAAGCATATTAACTGATTCAGTAATTCCAGAACTCCGTGACAATATGTACATTTCTTTTTCTCCCGACAACAAAGAATTTTTTTACATCAATACTAAATCAGATGGAGAATATCTAAGAGGTAAATCAAGAGTATTAGGATATTATAAAATTTTAATTGATACCACTCCTCCAATAATTAAAGAAGTTAATTTCTATAACAATAAAAAATTGAAAGGCCAAAACAATCTTAAAATTGAAATTAAAGATGAAGAAACAGGTATTCTAAATTACAAAGCCACAATAAATGATAGTTGGATATTAATGGAGTATGATCCCAAAAAGGAACTTCTTATTTACAATTTTGATCAGATGCTACAAAAAGGAAAAAATGAATTCAAGCTTGTTATTACCGACATGCTTGATAATGAAAGTGAATATAATTGTATTTTGATTTACTAGCTAAAATCTTGCTAACAGTCATTTTTCAAACCACCAGTCACAACTAACTATACAACATTAAACCTTAAACCAGGTAGCGCCAAGTTGTGAACTCCTATTCCCACATTTATCATCAACCTTCTTGAATGTCACCTCATCATTACCCTTAAATTTAAACTCATAAATCCCAGGTCTAATTCCACATTCTGAGTCTTGAGTTGTGTAAACAAAAGTGACTTTACTATCCTTGATTACTATTTTACCCTTTACGAAAAATGGACTTTCAACCGAAGGTTGCTCTATTGAGAAATTTTGTCCTTTAATTGTGAGCATCGCCCCATCGTTATAACTTGCCCATGTTCCTTCCAAAGTAAGTTTATCGGAGTTACTTATTTCATTAGATTTAGTTTCTTCTGTATTTGCGATATTTTCTTCACCGGATTCCGTTTGAGTTACAAAATAGCTGATAACAAAGGATAAAATCGTAATACCAATTATAATAATTAAAAAAACTAGTAGCGTATTATTCTTTTTGCCGGTTCGCCTTTTGTATTTTCTTTTTGCCATAAGTCGTTTGGATATGGTTTAAATTAAAATTGTATTCAAAGATACTAATTATAAATCTTAGTTACCTTTGCAAAATGAAAGAAACCATCCTGATTTTAGACTTTGGCTCTCAATATACACAGCTTATAGCACGAAGAATTAGAGAGTTAAACGTTTATTGTGAGATACATCCATATAACAAAATTCCTGAATCTTTATTAGATGTTGCAGGTGTGATTTTATCGGGAAGTCCGTTTTCGGTACGTGATGAGGAAGCCCCAATTCCCGATTTATCTAAAATTAAAGGTAAGATGCCTTTATTAGGTGTTTGCTATGGTGCTCAATTATTTGCACAATCAGAAGGAGGTGAAGTGCTTCCATCAAAAATCAGGGAATACGGAAGGGCTAATCTATGTTACATAGATAGATCGTGTAGATTACTGGCTGACATGACAGATGGTACTCAGGTTTGGATGTCTCATGGAGATACTATTCTGGGGATTCCTGAAAATTTTGGTCTCACCGCTAGTACCGAAAATGTTAAAGTTGCAGGTTTTAAAATTGATAATGAACAAACCTTCGGAATTCAGTTTCATCCCGAAGTATATCACACAAAAGAAGGAACCCAATTACTCAGAAACTTTTTGGTTGACATATGCCATTGTACTCAAAGCTGGACACCAGATTCGTTTATTGAATCGACAATAATTTCTCTCAGAAAAAAAATTGGCAATGACAAAGTTGTACTTGGATTATCAGGTGGTGTTGACTCATCTGTTGCTGCGGTACTACTTAATAAAGCTATTGGAAATAATCTTTATTGCATTTTTGTTGACAACGGTCTGTTAAGGAAGAATGAATTTAAAGATGTTCTGCATTCGTATAGAGATATGGGCCTTAATGTTAAGGGAGTAGATGCAACCGAAAAATTTATTAGCGCATTATCTGGGATTTCTGAACCCGAAAAAAAAAGAAAGGCAATTGGAAATGCATTTATAGAAGTATTTGATCATGAAGCACATCTTATAGAAAATGTAACATGGCTTGCACAAGGAACAATATATCCTGATGTTATCGAATCTATTTCTGTAAAAGGACCATCCGCCACAATTAAATCGCATCATAATGTTGGTGGTTTACCTGATTTTATGAAACTAAAAGTTGTTGAACCTCTAAACAACCTTTTTAAAGATGAGGTTCGACGTATAGGACGTGCTTTAAAAATGCCTTCGATAATAATTGAAAGGCATCCATTTCCAGGCCCTGGATTAGGCATTAGAATATTAGGTGAAGTAACGCACAATAGGATTAAAATTCTACAGGAGGTTGATCACATATACATCCAAAACATGAGAGACTTTGGCTTGTATGATAAAGTTTGGCAGGCAGCAGCGATACTGCTACCTATACAATCGGTTGGCGTTATGGGTGATGAAAGAACTTATGAAAACGTTGTTGCTTTGAGGGCTGTTGAATCAACAGACGGTATGACTGCCGACTGGTCACCTCTTCCTTATGATTATTTGTCGAAAGTATCAAGTGAAATAATTAATAAAGTTTCAGGAGTTAACAGAGTCGTTTACGACATTAGCTCTAAACCTCCTGCTACTATTGAGTGGGAATAATTTAGAATTTATTACAGATTAATGATCGGTTAGGATTAAGCGTAAAGAAGACAATCGGGATTATAAATCATAAATGTTTTCGTTTTGCGTTATAGGATAACTTAGTTTTTTATCTTTGAGACTGGATACCCGAAATTTATAATGGAAATAAAAAAAATAGTTTTAGTTGCCATACTTTCAATTTTGATACTTAGAGTAAGTTCACAGTCAGTGTATATTCCTAAGTCGGAAATAATTGAATCTCGAAATGGAAAATCATACTATGTACACACTGTAAGAAAAGGACAAACCGTTTATTCCATTGCTAAGGTATACAATGTTACTCCTAATGAAATATATTTTGAGAATCCTGTAGCAAAAAAGGGTTTACTGATTAATCAGAACTTGTTTATTCCTACTGTAAATAAAGAAACTGAGCTTAAAAACGATGTGGTTACAGCAGATTTCGACTTTTTTTATCACGTGGCTTCCAAGAATGAAACGTTTGCACGCTTAAGCTCAATTTATTTAATTCCTGAAAGATATATTTTCAAAGCAAATCCTAATTTATCATCACCTTTACGGGAAGGAGAATATGTTAAAATACCTGTTGAAGACTCGTTTGATATATTAGATGGAAAGGCAAAAAAAAGGAGCTCAACAAGATCGGTTAAAGCTTCAAATACAGGTTCTGCCTATTCCAAACGAGTCAATAATCCCGCATCAAATAATTCATCTGCAAGTAAGCTTAATACTAGTGATAATAGATCAAAGTCAAATTCTGCGAATAATCGTATCCCGGCAGATATATCAGAAACAGTTAGTTTCAATCCTGATATAGCTGTGATTCCGGATTATCGGCATGTTGTAATTCTTGGAGAAACGACAAAAACTATTGCAAACAAATATGATATTCCGGTAGATATTCTTAAAGCTGCAAATCCGGGGTTAGGGAACAATGTTACAAAGGGAGATCGTTTACGTGTTCCTGATAAAACAAAATTACAAAAGACAATCAAAGAACAACCTCTCAACAACAACGAACCCAAAATAATTGAACCAACTACTGATACAAACATTTCTATTCCAGCAGCTACAAGTCCTCAATATGAAACAATAAAACATAAGGTGAAGAAAAAAGAAACTCTTTATAGTATTGGAAGGGAATATGGAGTTACAGTTTCTGAGCTGATGCAGGCTAATAATGGGCTTACAACTACAATAAGTATCGGACAAATAATTCTTGTTCCCAAAAAAAAAATAAGCACTCCGTATATAATCCACAGAGTGGAAAACAAAACCAAAGTAAGTAAAATTGCAAAGCTCTATCGAATTCCGGTTTACCAAATAAAAGAGTATAACCCTGAAGTTGGAAAGCGTGTTTATAGTGGCCAGGATATTAAAATTCCTGTGGGAAATCATGCAATAATTATGACCTTACCACTTGTAAATGATAAAGTTTCACGTTCGCATGAGCAGTCTGACAGATACAAGCATATTACTGAAAATAGAAGCAGCCATTGTAACTTCACACCTGATGGCAACAGGATTTTTAAAATAGCTTTAATGATACCTATGTTTTTAGAAGAGGCTGACAGTCTGAATAAAGAAGAATTCCTGTTGTCACATCAACCTTTTTTTTCTCCTTTCAGATTTATTCAATTTTACGAAGGGGCTCTACTGGCTCTGGATTCATTGACAAAACAAGGGATGAAAGTTGAAATGTATGTTTATGATGTTGGCAGAAATCTAACTAAAACGACAGAAGTTTTACGGCAACGTGAATTACGTAATATGGATCTCATAATTGGACCGTTTTATAGCAATAGCTTTAATCAGGTTGCTTTGTTTGCTGGTAATTTCAACATACCTATAGTTAATCCTCTTTCATATCGTGAAGCTGTAATAAACGATTATAAAACAGTAATTAAAGTTAAACCAGAAATTCTGTCTCAAGTAGTGATGATAAAAACATATGTCAATATTTTTGCAAATTATAGTAAGGTTTTCCTGATTTCTCAAACATCCTATAAAGACGCTGATAAGGTTATTGAAATAAACAATGGAATAATATCGGAACTTGAACCTCAGATTAAATTTAGTAACGAAGAACTACTTGACTTAGCTTTTGCTGTTGCACAGCGCGATACACTTTATGAGGATGTAAATACCCCACCCCCCTTCATTATAGAGAATACAGAGATTTATCCTTCAATTCTTGAAAGCATACCATCGGATAGCACTGTTATCAATAACTACCTGATTAGAATTAATTATGCTACTGACAGTCTGCACCCATTCCTTGAAAATGCTTCACCCCTACGCAACAATCTTGTATTATTATATGGTACTAAAAAGTCATTTATTCTGGATGTAATTAATAGACTAAACGAATGCAGAGATACTTTTGATATTCAACTACTTGGAGTTCCAACATGGGAAAGAATAAACAATCTTAGCAATGTCGAAATGAATAATCTCAATTTATCGTATTTCGCATCTAATTACATTAACTATCAATCTGAAAGCACACAGGACTTCATCGACACTTTTAGAAATAATTTTAGTAGTGAACCCGACTATTATGCATTTTCTGGTTTTGATGTCACTTACTACTTCTTAAGCTCACTTTTTTACTTAGGTGATGATTTTAGTGATTGCCTCGATCAGTTTCCAATGAAACTATTGCAGTCGACGTATTCGTTTAAAAGAGTTGCTAACACGGATAATTTTGAAAACAAGTACTGGAATCTATTACAACTCAAGCATATGACCAAAATAAAAATACCTGATAACATCATACTTCCTGAGAAAGAAGTTTTGACATATGATTAATTCAATCAAAATATTTTTACTACTACTTTTTTTATCAATATTATATATTGGATGTAAGGACAACCGTGAAAAATATTGGGAGAATGGGAATCTTCAGTCGGAGCTGCAATACAAGGATAACAAACTAAACGGCCTAGCAACCTGGTATTATGAGAATGGTAATAAAGAGCAAGAGGTATATTACACCAACAATGTAATAGTTGGTTCTCTTTTACGGTGGTACCAAAACGGAAACTATGAATCTAAATCATTTTACAAAAATGGCAGGCTTGAAGGTCAGGCACTTATGTTTGATGAAAATGGACATTTGCTATCGGAAGAAAATTATGTTAATGACACATTAGATGGTAAGTTCATTCAGTGGTATTCATCAGGTCAGATGAAAATTAATGGACATTACGAACGTGGTAATTATAATGGTCGCTGGCTTTATTACAACCTAGTTGGTGATATAATTGGCACTGGCAACTATGTTAAGGGCACAGGAATTCAAAAAGCATGGTATCCAAATGGGAATATAATGCGGGAAATCAATTATGTCAATAATCTAAAACATGGCACCGAAAAATTGTTTAACATTGATGGAAAACTTGAAGAAACTCTATATTATAAAGAAGGCAAATTAATAGATTAAACGTTGTGTGAAAATATTAATCTCCAAATTTAATTTTACTTTTATTAATTAGTAATATCCAAAACCAAGTAAATTATGTCGAAATTACGATTCCTTTTCCTGGAAGACAATTCAATCGATGCACAATTAATAATTGATGAGTTACGTGATTTCGGTTTTCAGTTTGAACAACTACTTGTTAACAATAAACAAGAATTTTTAGTTGGTCTAAACAACTTCAATCCACACATTGTTTTCTCCGACTTTTTGATTCCTGATTTCAATGGCATTGAAGTTATTAAAGAAATAATTAATAAGCACCAAGGTATACCAATTATTATCGTTTCAGCATCAATAAATGAGGTAACAGCTGTTGAATGTATGAAATTGGGAGCATCTGATTATATTCTTAAAAACAACCTCACTCGGCTAGGTATTGCGACAAAATCAGCGTTAGAGATTGCAAAGCTAAAAGAAGAAAACCTAAAGGTGCAAAATGAAATTAAAGCAAGAGAAGCCAGTTTAAGTGCAATTTTCAAAGCTGCCGATAATGTCTCGTTTATTTTAAGTACCGTTGTTGGTGAAGATTCTATTATCTTGGAATTTAGTCATGGTGCTGAAAACATTTTTGGATATAAGAAAAATGAAATTATTGGCAAACCAGTAAAAATATTACATACTGTTGAGACTATTGAAAACTTTTCAAATTATCTTAATAAGATGAAAAAGGGTGAAGAAGGGTTCAAAGGACAAACTGTAATGATAAGAAAATCTGGGGAAAAATTCCCTGCACTTCATACTGCCTATCCGGTGTTTGATAAAGATGGGAATCTTGTGCATGCTTTAGGTGTTACAATTGACATAAGTAAAGTAATTGAAATTGAGAATGCTCTGAAAGAACGGGAAGCACAATTACTTCATTCCCAAAAAATGGAAGCAATTGGACTTATGGCAAGTGGAATTGCACACAACTTTAATAACATATTACAGGTAGTTGTTGGTTACATCGACTTTGCAAAAGAAGGACTAAAGGAAACCGAACAAAGGTATAAAGATATTGAACAAATAAACCAGCATATTATACGGGCAACAAAACTGACAAAGAGCCTTCTAGCTGTTGGTAAAGAACAATTTATGACAAAAAATGATATTGATATAAACGATATCATGAAACCTATTGTTGATATTACAAATCGCACAACTAATAACAATATAGAAGTCAAATTTACGCCACAGGAAAACCTACCAACCATTGTTGCTGATGGAGGCCAAATAGATCAGGTAATTATGAATATCTTTTTAAATGCAAAGGATGCAATACCAAATGGCGGCCTAATTGAAGCAAGCACACAATGTGTATTAATAGATGAGGTTTTTTGTTTGAATAATGCTTGGGCCAAAGTTGGAAAATATATTCTGATAAGAATTGTGGATACTGGACATGGCATGGATCCGGATACAAAAAGCAGAGTTTTTGAACCATATTTTACCACCAAGGACATATATAAAAGCACAGGTTTGGGATTGTCAACAGCTTTTGGAATTATCTCACAACATAATGGTCTTTTTAATGTAATTAGTGAGAAAAACAAGGGAACCACATTTGAAGTTTATCTTCCCTTAAAGCATAAATCTTAGTACATCTTTTATAGCAGGTGGATTCTCCATTTTTAAAATAAACGAAAATTATATTTTCCAATTATGATCTGAATTAATTTTCTACTTTTATCGTGCGAAAAAGTTTATTTAGGTCAATATTAAATTAATAGGCGAGAGATGGCTAAAATCTTAGTGGTTGACGATGAACAAAATATTCGTGACGTTTTTAAACGAGCACTTGAAAATGGTGGTCATGAAGCTGTTGTTGCTGAAAATGGTATTGTTGGACAACAAAAGTTTTTAGAACACAATCCTGAGATTGTTATCTTAGACATATAATGCCTGAACAGGAAGGTATTGCAACTATGCTCCAATTAAAAGCAATAGATAATGATGTAAAGATTATAGCTGTTTCAGGCGGAGGAATGGGAAACGCTATAGATTATTTAGACAACGCATTAAAACTTGGAGCTAAAGCTGTATTCGAGAAACCAGTAAACCTTCAGAAACTAATTAATAAGGTGGATTTACTACTAATGGAGTAGGAATTTATATTAAAATCGCCGTACAATTATAAAAGTTTAAAATTTATGAGAACTCTCTCAAAACTTATTTATTCCATAATTGGCTGGAAAGCAGTGGGGTCTGTTCCTGAAGAAATAAAAAAAGCTGTTTTTATTGTTGCACCTCATACCAGTGCATTGGACTTTTATATCGGCAGGTTTTATTGCTGGATCAATAAATTACCTATGAAAGTTTTAATAAAGAAAGAAGCTTTCAAAGGACCTTTAGGGGGATTATTAAAGAAGGTTGGAGGAATGCCCATTGATAGAAGCAAAGCTACAAGTAAGATTACACAAATTGTTAATATGTTCGATGAGCATGACGAGATGTTCCTTACTATTGCTCCTGAAGGTACGAGAAAGTATAATGATCGTTGGAAGATGGGATTTTATCACATTGCTGTACAGGCAAAGGTTCCAATACTTCTCTCATTCCTGGATTACGAAAAAAAAGAAGCAGGTATTGGGCCACCATTCTATCCAACCGGTGATGTTGAAAAAGATTTTAAGGAAATCGAGAATTATTATCGAGGCAAAAAGGGGAGACACCCCGAGAGATTCAACCTGAGTTGATTATGTACAAATATTCGTTCAATCAAATTTTAGATATCTTTGCCAATCAAACAAGTTAAATCTAACTTGAAGTTACCCCATTTTTTAAGTGAAGCCAAATTCTAATTGCTCTATATCTCTATCAGGAGGCCTGGCCGCCGTTAT
>PVBE010079745.1_pt1 | contig 45690 bp, 40 predicted proteins | sample 1631181 | NCBI WGS metagenome assembly PVBE01 (sample SAMN08397723, study PRJNA350692) | Marine metagenome, whole genome shotgun sequencing project. | isolation source: water | place: Pacific Ocean | collected 2012-04
AGGTGCCAGCTCATCGGGTCTCCGCAGACGAAGGCGGTCGATTCTCCCTCGCTCACGTTGGCGGCATCCACGATCTCGAGCTCGGCGTAGAGGTTGTCCCAGTAGCCGTCATCGGAGTAGTCCCAGGACTGCACGGGATGGACCTCGCTGTACCCGGTGCCGTCGTGGAGCGCCCAGTCCGCTCCACCGGTCCAGCCGACGGTGTAGACGTCCATCCACCAGTCCGCCGAGTCGCATTCAAGCCAGAGCGCGTCCGAGGCGTCCGGAGGGTATTCGCAGAGGGAGCTGTCGATGCCGATGTAGGTCGCCGCGGTGTATTCCAGGCATTCATCGCTGTCCCACGAGGAGTCCCACCAGGTGTCGTCGATGATGACGAAGGTGTCGCCCCAGGAGTCCCAGCCGGTGTCGAAGGTGCCGCAGTCCTCGGCCTCGAACTCACCCTCCCACCAGTCGGTGTGGAAGCGTCCATTCGGACCGTCCATGCTGTCGACGTTCAGCCAGGTGGATCCGCCTCCGTAGTACCAGCTGTAGCCCCAGTCCAGCAGGTGGATGAAGCCATGACTGTAGGCCACCGTGGTCAGAGCGCGGTAGCCGTTGGCACCATTGCTGGTGCTCATCCACAGTCCGGTGAAGTCCTCCGCGTTCTGCTCTGAGCCCCAGCCCTGCCACTGCAGGATGAAGAGCAGGCCTTCACCCTTGAAGAGCTCGCTGTCCAGATCGTTGAAGAGGTACTCCTCGGTGATGTCGCCGCACTCGGCCTCTTTGCTGATGACGAGCACACCCATGGCGCTGTTGTTGTTGGTGTTCTGCGCCCAGAGGGCCTTGGCCCCGTCCAGATCGAAGGGCGGTGGCAGGGTGTCCGGAGGGTCTTCGGTACAGGCCAGAATCAGGAGCGGTAGCACGGAGGGATCATAGCTCAGGGCGGTAGGGTCAGGAAGGCCTCTTTCTCCCACTGGGCCGGGTTCACGGCCACCTCATCCACCACCAGGCCCCAGTGCAGGTGAGGACCGGTGGACTGGCCCGTCGAGCCGACCCAGCCGACGATCTCGCCCTGCTTGACCTGTTGCCCCGCCTCCACCGCCAGGCCGCTCATGTGGTTGTAGCTGGTGGTGACCTCCTGGCCATGGCCCAGGATGACGGCGTTGCCGTGCATGGGCTGGAAGGCGCTGACCAGGACGACGCCATCCGAGGCCGCCCGGATGGGGGCTCCTGTGGGCGCCCCGATGTCGATGGCGTCGTGGTGGCTTCGGGTGCCGTCGGGTCGCGCTCGATAGCGGCCGTACTCGCTGGTGATTCGGCCCTCGAGGGGTTGGCTCATGATCTCGCTCCAGGCCTGTTCCGGGAGGGTCTGGGCGTAGGCATCATCGCGCGCCTCCCTCGCCTCCCGAATGGCCTCCGTGTCCTTGGGGCGCTTGGGCAGACCCCGGAGCACCCCACCGAGCGGCCAGTCCACGTCCTGGACCTCGACCACCCGTCCGCCGACGAGCAGGTTGCCCTCCGTGTCCCGAGCCTCCACGACCAGCGGAAAGAGCCCAGGCTCCTGCTTGATGGAGATTCCGATCAGGGCACGGTGCCAGTCCCCGTGGGGATAGAGCGGACGCTCGCGGTCCAGGAAGCGCAGGCTCATGGTCTCGGCGTCGCTGCGCACCCACACGGCCAGGGTGTGGCCCTGGCGTGCTTCCGTGACCCGGACCTCCAGCGCAGGCGGCTGGACGTCGAAGGCCAGGATCAGTGGGAGGAGCACGCCTTCAGCGCCGCGATCGCGGCCTTTCGGTCCTCGGCCTTGAAGACCCCACTGCCGCTCACGAGCGCGTGGGCTCCGGCGTCGACGAAGCGGTGGGCGTTGTGGGTCTTCACCCCGCCATCGACCTGGATGACGGTGTCCAGCCCCAGGCGGTCGATGCGCTCACGCAAGCGCTCGATCTTTGGAAAGACCGCCTCGATGAGGCTCTGGCCACCGAAGCCTGGGTTCACGCTCATGACCAGCACCTGGTCCAGATCCTCGAGCACGTACTCCAGCACCGTCTCGGAGGTGTGCGGGTTCAGGGCCACGCCGGGCTTTGCGCCCAGGCTGCGGATGAGCTGGATGCTTCGGTGAAGGTGGGTGCAGGCCTCGGCGTGAACGGTGATCCAGTCTGCGCCCGCATCGCGGAAGTCCTGAACGTAGCGGTCGGGCTCCACGATCATCAGGTGCACGTCCAGAGGCTTGTCGGTGACCCTGCGACACGCCCGGACCACCAGGGGGCCGATGGTGATGTTCGGCACGAAGCGGCCGTCCATCACGTCCACATGGATCCAGTCGGCGTCCTGGACCGTGGCGATCTCCTCTCCCAGGCGGGAGAAGTCGGCGCTCAGGATGCTGGGAGAGACGATGGGCATGCGGTCATCTAACCGCTGATGGTCAGTCCACCTGGTAGAAGTCGCCCACCCAGGCCATGCCCTCTTCGAAGGGGGTGCTCAGCAGCGGTGTGGCGCTGAAGATCACGTTGCCCTCGCCGGACAGCTGGACGGTCAGGTCCACGGTGGCGGTGCAGACGCCGTCGCCGACCTCCGCAGGAGGCGACCAGCCGGTGTCCGGCGAATCTTCACAGCCTCTCAGGGCGTCCTCGATCGCGACGGTGGACCACTCATTCAGGACGACGGGCCCCGTGGTGGTGTCCTCCACGTGCTCGGGCCAACCCAGGCTCATGAGCAGGCTGGGCGTTCCGCGCATCTCCGTGGCCTGCAGATCCACGAAGAGGGTGGCATCGGCCGAGCCCTGGGTGATCAGTTCGACGCGCCAGGTCTGTGTCTGGCCCGCGCGGAGCGAAATCTCCTCCTGTGGGGCACCGGTGTCTTGGAAAAGCCACTCGTCGTCATCCCACACGATGGTCTCGCCTCCGACCGAGGCGACGGACGCTGCGCAGGCGACCAGCAGGACGATGTGGCGTGGGTGCATCAAGTCAGTGATACCGCTCTTGACCCCACCCCTGCACGGGATTAGTTCCGAGGGCCTTGCCGGGGCGTAGCGCAGTCTGGTAGCGCGCCTGCTTCGGGAGCAGGAAGTCGCTGGTTCGATTCCAGTCGCCCCGACCATGAGTGGACGGCCCTCGGACTACCGGGGGCCGTCTCTATTTGGGGGTATGGGTCTGGACGAGCCAGAATGTCGGGCATGGCATGGTGGCGCTCCAGGTCCCTGGTCCCCGGGGAGATCAGTGATGAGGATCTGCCCCTGGACTTTGGCCGCTACCAGCTCCAGGAGCTGATCGGGCGAGGAGGCATGGGGCTCGTCTTCCGCGCCTGGTTGTTGGGACCCGCGGGCTTCCGAAAGGAGCTTGCGCTGAAGCTGATCCGCTCGGTGGACCCTTCGGAGAGGACGCGGCAGCGCTTCCTGAACGAAGCCCGCTTGGGCGCCATGCTGGACCACCCCAACCTGGTGTCCACCCAGGATCTGGGAGAACACCAGGGTCAGCTCTTCATCGCCATGGACCTGGTTCGTGGCATTGGCCTGGACGCCCTCCTTCAGCACATGGGGCCCCTGTCCGGCACCGCGACGATGGATGTGGCGGTGCAGCTCTGTGCAGGCCTGGCTGCGGCCCACGGAAGCAGCCGGGACGGCGGACCTGGACTGGTGCACTGCGATCTGAAGCCCGGAAATGTGCTCCTCAGCGACACCGGGCTCGCCCGCCTGACGGACTTCGGCCTGGCACAGGCTCTGGATCCCCGTCACGGGCCGGTCGGGCTGAGGTTCGGCACCCTGAACTACATGCCGCCCGAGCAGCTCCTGGGCGCATCCCTGGACTGTCGAGCGGACATCTACTCGCTCGGGCTGGTCATCGCGGAGATGGTCACAGGCCAGCGCTTCTTCGACGAGGACGAGCGCCAGGATCTGGGTGCTGCGATCCTTGCGGTCGACGCTCGAATGGCCGACCCCTTTGTCCGGGCCCCTCTGGACACGGCCGTACCGGGCTTGAGCGCGGTGCTGGATCGCTGCATCTGTGAGGATCCCGACGCGCGCTTTGCCAGCGTCGTCGCCTTGGGCCACGCCCTGCGCGATCTGCTCCCCGGTGTTCGCGATGGCCGGAGCCTGGTGGAGCTGCTCGAGCTGGCGGGCGTCGCAGACTCCCAGAGTCTGGACTACTCCATGCGGGACTCTTCCCAGCCCCTCCGTAGCTCTCGGCCGGCAACGGAGGATCGCCTGGGGCCGGAGCCGGACCGCTTCGTGGGCCGCGAAGCCGACCTCGCCCGCCTGGAGCACTTCGTCTCCGAAGGCGGGGGCCTGATCACCATCAAGGGACCGGGGGGATCGGGGAAGACGCGCCTGGCTCGTCGCCTGGGTCGTCGTCTCCAGGGGCGACTCTCTGGCGGTGTCTGGTTCTGCGATCTGAGCGAGTGCGGAAACCTACGCGAGCTGCTTCAGGAGGTGGGCAGCACTCTGGACCTCCCCCTGAGCCGAGGTGAGCCCGACGAGCTGGTCTTGCTGCTCGGGCACGTGCTTCGGGGCCACGGGTCCTCCCTTCTCGTGCTCGACAACTTCGAGCAGCTCGCGGAGCACGCACCCGCAACCCTGAACTGGTGGCGGACCCTGGCGCCGGAGACGGTGCTGCTGGTCACCTCGCGGACCCGCCTGAAGCTCGCCGGCGAGAAGATCCTGGAGCTGGATTCGCTCTCGGCAGCCGAGGGTGTGAGCTTGCTGCTCGCCCGGGCCGAGGGCTGGAGCGCCGGCGAGGTGGACGAGGCCCATCTCCTGGAGATCGTCCGCCGTCTGGACGGTCTTCCGCTGGCCATCGAACTCGCAGCATCCCGCTCTCGCCTGCTCTCTCCCCCAAAGCTCCTGGAGCGACTCACGGAGCGCTTCAAGCTCCTGCGCAGCCAGCCGATTCCGGGAAAGGAACGGGGAGCGACGCTGTGGGCCACCATCGACTGGTCCTGGGAACTGCTGGAATCGTGGGAGCAGGCCGCTCTGTCCCAGCTCTCGGTCTTCCGGGGGGGCTTCTTCCTGGAGGAGGCGGAGGAGGTCCTGGACCTGGAGGCCTACCCGGACGCGCCCTGGGCCATGGACGTGGTGGGCGGGCTGCTGGATTCCTCGCTGCTGTTCAGCCGCTCCCGGCTGGGCCAGCCCCGCTTCGGCATGTACGAGAGCATCAGGGACTACGCCTCCCAACGACTGGCCAGCTCGGGGGATCGGGACGGGGCCCGGAAGCGGCATGCCCGGTGCTTTGCTGCGCTGGGCACCCAGGAGAGCCGGGACGCCCTCTACGTTCACGGTGGGCTGGAGCGACTGCATCGGATGCTCGCCGAGCGCGAGAACCTGCTGGCGGGCTTCGAGGCCGCACTGGCCCTGGGTGAGGCCTCGGCGGCGCGGGGCTGTGCGCTGGCCGCCATGAAGGTGTTGGAGCGGACCGGGCCGCTGGAGGCCGGAAGGAGCATAGGGCAGCAGGCACTGGATGCGGGGGGGCTGAGGGAGGAGGAGCGGCTCCAGCTCATGCGCGAGCTGGCCTGGATCCAGTCTCTGCAGGGACAGGTGGAGCCGGCCATCGCCATGGGCTTGCGGGCTCTGGCCCTGGCTCAGCGCCTGGGGGTGCGTGCCCAGGAGGCGCGCATCCACAGCAACCTGGCCTTCATGTACCAGAACCGGTTGCAGATGGATCGGGCGGAAGCCCACTACGAGTGTGCTTTGGAGCTGGCTCGGGAGGTGGGCAACCGACCCTTGGAGGGGGTGATCCTGAGCCACCAGGGAAGTCAGTGGATGGTGCTGAACCGGGAGGGGGCACGGCAGCGCCTGGAGTCCGCTGTAGGCATCGCGCAGGAGGTGGGCAACAGCCAGTCCGAGGCGCACGCTCGAGGAAACCTGGCCATGCTCTGCTCGCGGCAGGGAGAGGTCCAGGCCGCACTGGCGCACTTCTGGGAGGCGATCGGGCTCTGCCGCGCGGGAGGAAACCGTCGGCTGGAGGGCTCGGCGCTCAGTGGCCTGGCGGAGCTGTTGTGCACCGAGGGACGCCTGGACGAGGCCATGGAGGCCTGTCTGGCCGCTCTGGCCATTCACCGCCGCTTGGGCAACCGCGTCCAGGAGTGCATCGCCTTGGGCAACATGGGCGACATCCACATCGATCAGGGTGATGGAGCGGCCGCAGCGCATCGTCTGCGTGCTGCCATCGCCCTGGGGGACGAGGTCCTCCCCTCCGCGGCCGGGGCCTTCCGGGGCAGCCTTGGCCTGCTGCTCGGTCTGGAAGGGGCGGTCGAGGAAGCCCGCACCCTGCTGGACCGAGGAGCCGATCAGCTGCGCGGTGATCGACTCTCCGAGATGGGCAAGCTGCTGTGCAAGCGAGCTCGGCTGGAGCTGGCGGCGGGGGAGGAGGCGCCCGCTCGAGCGGCGCTGGAGCAGGCCCGCAGCATCGCTGATGAGCTCCAGGTGAGGCCCGCAGCAGCGCTCGCACGGGCCATCGTCCAGGTCCAGGAGCAAATCGACGGGCAGGGCTGACTCCCCTGTTCCGACCTCCACCTGAGACGCAGATGCCCTTCCTTTCGTAGACTGGTCAGTCCAGAGAGGAGGTCTCGAATGCTGGTACTGGTCGCACTCGTCGGCTGCAATGGAGACAAGCCCCTTCTCGCGGACGATACGGGTGCTGTCGCGCCCTCTCCGGGAGCCTTCAGCTTCACCTACCTGGGCAATCTCGGTGGTCCGCCGGCCCCGCCCTCCTGCGCCACGGCGAACTTCGACCTTGGGGAGATCCGGGCGAGTCGGGACTTCTACTTCCTGCTCCGAAACACCGGTGACGATCCCATCACCGACATCACGCTCAGCTCGTCCTCGGAGGACACCTTTGCGGTCTCACCCGGCTCCATCGAGAGTCTGGAAGCTGGCGACGACGTGGAGTTCCTCCCCATCATTCGGGTGAGCGCGATCCATGGCGTCGCACTGGATGGCTACGGCACCACCGATGTGATGAGCATGGGAACGAACACCACGACCCTGAACATCGAGGGCGCGATCTCGGACGCCGAGAGCGCGAGCCTGGAGGTGACGCTCTCGGTGGATGCTCTGTTGATGGACATCGAGCTCTACTGCGACGGGGTCGCCGTGGACCTGAGTGAGAACGATGGGAGCTCCTCCTCCAGCCTGGGTGGGGTTGGTTGGTTGCCGCGCTACCCCTGTGCGGATGGGGAGGTGAAACTGGAGAACACCGGGAACGTGGACATCGAGGTGTCCTACTACCGGGGGAGTACCCTCTACGACGCGGAGTCTCTCGGGCAGGGGAGCACGATCACCGTCGCGGACACCACCGAGGACAACCAACACTGGATCCTGGAGCTGGCCGGAGACAACACCATCGTCGATGCGGATCGTCTGACCATGGGGGACAACGGTCGGGCCTACCTCATCGTGGAGACCACCAACGATCAGGACTGAGTCACGCTACTCGTCGGGGGGCTTCACCGTGCTGGTGGGCACCACCTTCTCGATGGGCTTCAGGCGGGCCTCTGGGAACGGGGTCGATTAGGGGCCGTGGTCAGACCCAGAGGACCCATGTCTCGCACCCGCCTGTTTCCGATCCTGCTGTGCTGCTTCTGCGGCTTGAGCTGCGGCCCTGACAAGCCGGACGACAGCGCTGTGGACACCGACGACTCCAGCACCGACGACAGCGGAGACAGCGCGGCCCCCGCGTACTCGCAGTCGGAGGTGGAGCAGGCCTATCTGGGCGCGCGTGTCCTGCCGGACCAGCTCATGTGGGCCGTACTGACCCACTACGCAGCGAATGAACTCGGGTGTCCCCAGCGGGTCGAGCTGGGCTCCAACGAATCGATGTTGCAGGGAGACTGCACCAACGACGACGGCGTCAGCTACACGGGCACGCTCCACGTCCAGGCCGAGAGCGACGGCAGCAGCACCTTCAGGGCCAGCGCCTGGATGGTCGAGGATCCTGCATCAGCGCTGCCGCTGGTGGGCCTGGACGGCACCTTCACCCTTCCTGCCGAGCCGTCGGGGGTCGCCACGGCGGATCTGACCCTGCAGGCCATGGCGTCGACCTGGTCATCCTCGAGCAGCTACGTCTTCGTCAACTTCACCATGAACACCCTCCAGGGGACCTTCGATCTCTGGGCGGGAGAGCCTGGGACCATGAACGCCACGGGCGCGATGGAGGTCGTAGGGCTCGATCACTTCACGGTGGACGTACAGGTTTCGGACAGCGGGACCTGCGAGAGCGAGTACGACAGCTACAGCCAGGTGCTCACCGGCACCCAGGGCACCATCTCCTATGCGCAGAGCTCCGACAGCTGCGACGGCTGTACGGACTGGAGCACCGAGGACGGTAGCGGACAGATCTGCGGCTGAGGCCTGGGGTGCTTCTTCGGGACTTGTCGCGAAGAAGTACCGCAACACGGTCCGTGGTCTGGGCAAACCAAGGGAGAATGGATCGCTCGTGAGGGCCCTGTGATCTTCCGTCAGCTCTTCGACCCTGACAGTTGCACCTACAGCTACCTCTTCGGGGACCGGTACACGCGGGAGGCGATCCTCGTGGATCCTGTCTGCGGACAGGTTGAGCGGAACGCTGCGCTGATCCGTGAGCTCGGGCTGGAGCTGATCGCCAGCATCGAGACGCACGTGCACGCAGACCACATCACCGGGGCCTGGCGTCTGAAGGCCGTGACGGGGTGCGCCATCGTCTACCCGGCGGCGGCGGGTATCGACAGCGCGGATCGCCTGGTGCGGCACGGCGAGATCATCCGGGTCGGTGACTACGGTCTGCAGGCACGCTCCACCCCCGGGCACACCACCGGCTGCACCAGCTACGTCACCCTGGACCACTCCATGGCCCTGACCGGCGACGCGCTGCTGGTGAGGGGGTGCGGACGCACCGACTTCCAGGGAGGGAGCGCCGCCACGCTCTACCGCTCGGTGTGGGACCAGTTGCTGTCACTGCCCAAGAAGACCCAGCTGTATCCGGGGCACGACTACAACGGCCGGACCGTCACGACCGTGGGCGAGGAACGCGATCAGAACCCGCGCCTGGGAGGCGGCCGCTCGCTCCAGGAGTTCGTGGCCATCATGAGCAGGCTGGATCTGGCCTACCCCAAGCACATCGAGACCGCGCTGCCGGGGAACCGGGCTCTCGGCCGTTGTGGTGACGACCCGGATGTTCCGGGTTGTTGGAGCTTCATGGAGCGCAACACCAACGGCGCTCGCCAGGTCACGGCGGACTGGGTTCGTGCAAACCGGGAAGACCTGCGGCTGGTGGACGTGCGCCAGGATTACACCGGCCCTCTTGGCTTCATCGACGGAGCGGAGTGGGTACCGCTGGACGTGCTCGCCGAGACCGCGATCGGCTGGGACCGCAAGAAAGCCGTGGTGGTGCTCGACATCGCGGGGCAGGACTCCGATCTCGCGGCCACCTCCATGGAGGCTCTGGGCTTTGTTCGCGCCGCCTCGATGAGCGGCGGAATGATGGCCTGGGAGGCCTGAGCCCGACGCTCAGGGCATCGGCGGTGGGAGCTCTCCGGGGTGGGCCTGAGCCAGGTCCAGCATGATGAAGAACATCGCCTCGGTGACCACCGGGGCCGCCTCGCTGGAGTCCATGGACGCCCCCTGGTTCGCGAGCTCCTGGAAGTCCTTCTGCAGGGCGATGGCCTTGAAGCGCTCCGTCTCCGTCAGGACCTCCGAGGCGAGCACCGTCTCCATCAGAGCCACGGCGTCGCGGGCATCGGCCGCGGTGGTCTGTTGTTCACCCAGATCGGTCCAGCGGTCCTCGCTGTTCGCCATGGCCAGCACGGCCTGGGCCAGGAAGCGCCCGTGGTCCTGCACCGTGCGGTAGTCGATGGTCTCGGGGGTGTCGTCCACCGTGTGGTACCAGGTGAAGCCGGGGCTCGTGACCCAGGCGGCGGCCATGGGCTGGGGTGCATCCCAGAAGGGGTCCTGGTCGCTGGAGAAGATGGGGATGGCCGCGCGGTTGACGAAGTGCACGGGGACCTCCGACCACGAACGGGCCATGTGCCGCCAGAGGGCCATGAGCTCGGGGCTTCGTTCCATCCCGAGCAGCACCATGGGCCAGGTGTCCGGCAGCATGGGCCGGCCCATGGGATCCACCGAGAAGGCCGCGACGACCTCGGAGAGATCCCAGGGCGCGCTCTCTACCCAGGAACCAGCACCGCGCAGCCCGCTCTCCTCGCCGTCGGTGAAGAGAAAGAGGATGGAGCGCTCCGGCTGGATGGCCTGCTCCCGGTACAGGCGCGCGATCTCCAGGATGATGCCCACCCCCGAGGCGTCGTCGTAGGCGCCGTTGAAGATCTCGCCCTCCTGGGTCATGCCCAGGTGGTCGTAGTGGGCCATCACGACGATCAGCTCTTCGGGCCTCTCGGTTCCACTGATGAGGCCCGCGAGGTTGGTGCCTTGGGTGGCCTGGATCTCGACGATGTTTCCCTCGGCGTCGGTGGCGTAGCGCCCGGTGACCTCCATCGGAAAGACCTGCCGGTATGAGCCTGCATCCCCCGCGGGCTCCAGGCCGGCGGCCTCCAGTTCCTGCTCCAGCCACTCCAGGGCATCGGCATGCCCCAGCGAGCCCGGTGTGCGGCCGGCGTGGTCGTCGTCGGCCAATTCGTCGATCAGCGCCTTCACGCGCAGGATGTCGAAGGCCTCGACCTGGGCGGGGGTCAAGGGCGAGGGCAGCGCAGGCGGAGCGGTGTCTTCGGCGTCGCGGGCCGTGCAGGCGAGCAGAAGAAGAAGCATGGACGGACCATACAGGGCGCAGGCACCCTCTGTGGGCAGGAGAAGCCGGCTCAGGCGGTTCTTTATCGTGATAAAGACCCTTCAATGCTCATCCTACTCCTGGCCTGCAACGCCTCCGACACGCGCACGCTGCCCAAGCCGGGGGACGACACCACAGACACCGAGCTGGGCGGCGACGACACCGGAGAGTCGCCCTCCGACACCGGCCCTCGGGGATGGATCGGGAGCGCCTGCGATGCGGACAATGACTGCGCCTACGACGGCGGCGTCTGCCTGAGCGAGGACTTCCCCAACGGCATGTGCTCGCTGGACTGTGAGCTCTACTGCCCGGACGAGTCCGGCTACCCGGTCACCTTCTGTACGGACGAGCTGGACCTGGGAAGCGGCGGCGGTTGCGTCAGCCGCTGCGACTTCGAGATCTTCCCCGATGAAGGCTGCAGGCCGGGCTACGGCTGCGTGATCAGCCAGCGGGCCAACGAGCCATCGACCGAACAGTACGTCTGCCTGCCCGGTCGGGAGAGCGAGATCGGAGGCGACTGCCTGGACGAACTGACCAAGCGGGGCCTTGGCTTCGAGCCCACCTCTCGGGCGGTGGACCACCCCGACGGACACCCCGAACTGGACTGCATCATCGACACGCCGGTCTACCTGAAGTCCCCCGTGTTCGGCGTGGACCTGAAGTACTACGACGGCAGCGACGACGCCTCGGTCCTGGTCAGCTGCGATGGGGCCCACGCCATCGCGGACACCATCGAGGACGTGAAGCCCTACGGCGTCTCCGCCTTGCGGCACATCGGCACCTACAACTGCCGGGTCATCTCCGGGACCTCGACCCTGTCCCGGCACGCCTACGCGGACGCCATCGACATCTACGGCTTCGAGTTCGACGACGGGCGCCTGTGGACCCTGGTGGACGACTGGGAGCACGACACCACCAACCCCTCGACGAACGCTGGCAGCTGGCTCTACGAGGCGGCCTACCGGTGGCACGACGACGCGATCTGGAACATCATCCTCACCCCCAACTACAACGCCGGGCACGACAACCACTTCCACGTCGATCTGACCCCGGGCAGCGACTACATCAAGCTGCTCGAGGAGCACCACATCGGTCCGAACCTGACGGGGGACTGAGACCGGCTCAGCGGCGGAGTTGGAGCTGGGTGAGCAGGGGCTGGTGGTCGCTGAGCGGCCGACGCTGATAGCGCACGACCTCCACACGGACGGGGTCCACCTGCACCTCGGAGCCGTTCCGCACGTAGACGCGATCGAAGCGCTCGCGGCCCTCCTCCAGTCCCGAACGGAGGGCGTAGCGGTTGTCGAAGCGGAAGGTGGCCTGGGGGCGCTCGAGCTCTTCGGCGACGTCCCGCAGGCCGGCCTCGTTCATTTGGGCGATGGTGTCGGTGTCGGTGGGGTGGTTCCGGTAGAAGTTGAAGTCGCCGAGCACGACCGAGGGTTGGTCGTGCTGTGCGAGCAGCGCGATCAGCTGTCCGGCCTGCTCGGCGCGCACGCCGGCGCTGTCGGGGCCGTGCTGCAGGTGCGTGTTGTAGACCCGAACCGCGATGCCTTCGACCAGGACCTCGGTCTCCAGGATGCCCTTCTGCTTGAAGCGCTCGATGCCCGTCTGTATGGCGAAGGGGTGGAAGAGCGCCGCAGACGTGCTGCCCCCCAGTCGCCCGCCGATGGCCAGGCCGCTGTCTCCGGGCTGGTCCATGGGCATGGTCAGGTCCGCATCCAGGCGGCGGAGGGCCCCACCCCAGACCTCCTGCAGCCCCACCAGGTCGGCCCGATCGAGCTCAGCGGGGATCTCCGCCATGCGCTCGTCGCGATCCAGGGAGAGGGGCCAGTGAAGACCCCAGACGTTCCAGCTCATGACGCTCAGATCGACCGTCTGGACAGGCTCGGCAGCCAGGGCGAGAGAGAGCCACATGATTCCAGCGTAGAGGCACGCCGGTGTGCCTCGCTACTGTTTCACGGGGCTTTCATGACGAGTTCAGATCGGATCCGCATCGCGCACCTCGTTAGAGTGCTGGGGCCCGAGCGGAGGGTTTCGATCTCTCCGCCCGCGATAGCCTGCTGGCGAGGAGTGGTCCCAAGCGATGGTTGAGAGTTCGGGCGGGCGCCGCATGTTCGACATCCGTCGTAATGACCTCGACGAAGACGGGAACCGCGTCTTCGAGATCGAACTCTGCGCTGTGCGCACGCACGCCGGCGACATTCGAGCGCTCGTGGGCCGCCGGGGCGACTTCGTTCTCTCGTACCGGGTGAGCTGTGGCGAGCACCACAAGCAGGGCTCGATCGACCCCGATGCGCCCCGCTTCTCGGTGATCTTCGACAAGAAGGCCGACCCGGATGGCGTGTGGGAGATGGTCATCCACGCAAAGGCCGGCGAGGGAGACTGGTCCAAGGAGATCTGGCGTCAGCGGCTCTTCGTACAGAAGGAACGACGCCTCTCCGACGAGGCGATCCGGGAACTGGCCCACCGCTACGCACCGATCTTCGTCTTCAGCAAAGACGAGAAGTACTTTCCGGTGTCCCTGGACACGCTCTTCGCCTCACCTCCCATCCAGGAGTGCGAGGACGCGCTGACCATCCGCACGGTCTTTGGAAAGGAATCGGTCCCGCTCTCCCGCTTGGGGGAGTTCATGCGCTTCAACGGCCACAGCGAGTACCTGCTGGACTTCAACCTGTTCAGCATGAAGCGGAGCATCTTCGCGACCATGGGCGGGGACCCCCGGCACGCCACGGTCTACTACTCCTACTTCGAGGATCCGGACAGCGACCGCTTCTTCATCAACTACCACCTGATCTACGCCTTCGACACCAAGACCGGCCTCGCTCGGATGACCGGGATCGGGCCGCACGTCTTCGATCGGGAGAGCATGGTGCTCGTCTTCGATGGAGACAAGCCCTCGTCGATGATCATCTCGGGCCACCTCGAGCACCAGACCATCTTCCTCTTCAAGAAGCTGAAGATGTGGACCCAGGGCCGCATTCAGGTGCCCTTCGATGATCCCAGGACCCTCAAGCTGGGAACGCACGCCGTGATCGCGGTGGCGGAGGGTTCTCACGCGCTCTACCCCACCAGCGGCGTGTACCACCTGTCCATGCTGCGGGAGATCGCGGGCTACCTCTGCCCGGAGGTGATGCGGGACAGCGGAGGCGCAGGGAGCACCTCGTCTCCCTTGGCCCGCCAGGTGCTGACCCCGTGCACTGTCTGCACGGAGGATCTGCCCTCCTATGCGCTTCGGCCGATGGCCCTGAACCAGCTCACGAGCCACTTCGGGGGCGAGGAAGAACCGGGTCCCTCCCCCTACCTTGTCTTCAGCGGCTACTGGGTGGACGTGGCCGGGTGCCAGAACGCCCGCTTTCCGCCCTTCACGCGAAAGGTCGCGGAGGTCGAGGACTGGGTGGGTGGCGCCTATACCTGGGAGTGGGACGATCTCCCCGAGAGCTACCACTCCAACAACAACCGCATCCTGCAGTTCCTGGAGGACAAGCTCGCGGAACTGTGAGCCCGCCTACGCTCAGGCGAGGCTCTCTCCGCAAGTGATGCGCGCGCCGTTCACCAGGTCCCTGCCCGGCAGGGCCTTGCGGTTGGGCAGCTGGCCCTCCAGGATCTCGAGCGCTCCGTCTCCAGTCGCGACCACCAGGTGTTTTCCGGCCTGGAGGATCTCTCCGGGCGGTCCCTGTCCCTCGGTCATGCGGGTGCGCTTGACCTTGAAGGGCTGGCCCCGGAAGGTACAGGAAGTGCCGGGCCAGGGCTGTAGGGCACGGACCTGGCAGTGAAGGGACCAGGCATCGCGGGTCCAGTCCATCCGCGCGTCCTCTTTCTGGAGCAGAGGGGCGTGACTTGCCGCGTCAGCATCCTGGGCCTGGGGGGTGGGCATCCGCTCCAGGGTCTCGACCACGAGCTCCGCGGTCAGCCGTGACAGCCGCTCTGCGAGCTCCGGGGAGTTCTCGTCGTCGTCGATGGTCAGCTCTCGCTTCAGCAGCATGGGGCCGGTGTCCAGGCCTTCGTCCATGAGCATGGTGGTGACGCCCGTCACCCGCTCACCCGCCATGATGCAGCGCTGGATCGGAGCCGCTCCACGCCACTTCGGCAGCAGGCTTCCGTGCCCGTTGATGCAACCCAGCCGTGGGACGGCCAGCAGGTGGGGGGTCAGGATGCGGCCGTAGGCGACCACCACCGCCACGTCCAGGTCGAGGCTCCCGTAGTTCGTGGGAAAGGGCCCGCTGCGCACGCCTCGAGGCTGGCGGGTCTCCAGTCCCAGCTCACGAGCCCGCTCCACCACCGGAGGGCTTCGTAGCTTCTTGCCGCGACCCTGCCGCTTGTCGGGCTGGGCCACCACGGTGACCACCTGGTGCCCCGCCTCGACGAGGGCGTCGAGGGTGGGCACGGCGTAGCCGGGGGTTCCGAAGAAGGCGAGACGCACTAGGTTGCGTAGTTCTCTTCGGCCTCCTCGCGGAGCCGGTCCATGATCTTGGGCATCTTCTTCATGTAGCGCTTCTTCTTGAGCCGGCTGATGCGGTCCAGCATCGTCACGCCGTCGAGATGGTCCATCTCGTGCTGGACGATGACCGAGGGGTAGTCCTCGAACTCCTCCTCGAGGAATTCCCCGGTGTGTGGGTCCTGCCAGCGCAGCCGGATGCGCTTGTGGCGGTTCTCGAAGTACTCCCAGAGCTCCGGGAGGGAGAGGCAGCCCTCTTCCCAGCGGATGAGCTCGTCGGAGCTGGCGATGATCGTGGGGTTCACGATGAGAAAGAGGTGGGTCCCCTTCTCGCCGCGGTTGCCGTCCTCGTCGTCAGGGGCCAGATCGGCGGTGAGAATGCGCCGAAGGTCAGCCACCTGGGGGCCGGCGAGCCCGACGCCCGGCGCTGCGTACATGGTCTCCGCCATGTCGGTCAGCCGCTGGTGAAGCTCGGGTCCGAACTCATCGGTACGTACAGCCCGCGCCTTCTGTGAGAGCAGCGGGTTGGGCGCGGTGAGGATGGGCAGGACAGCCATGGGCTGTCCCCTTTATCCCGTCAGGGGGTCCACTCCCAGGGGTCGCCGGTGCTCAGGCCTCCCTGGAGGTAGCTGCCGTAGCTCCTCCACGAGGTTCCAACGTAGCTGAAGGTCTGGATGGTGCCGGAGATGCGAAGCCAGGCGCCGGACTGGTCATGGTTCAGTTCGCCGGGTGCTCCCGCGGTGAAGCCCTTGGGCATCCACTGGCTGGTGGCGAAGCTGAAGGGACAGGCGCTGCTCAGCACGGGCGTGGCGGCGTACTGGTAGGAGGAGTAGCTCCAGGTGGCCTGCCACAGGTAGCTCTGGGTCCAGCCGCAGGTGGCTGTGCCGAACTCACCGTAGAGGCGGAGCTCCCCGCTGATGCTGGAGGCGTTCCAGCCCTCCGAGTGGCTGCTGTACTGGCCACCGTAGGACCAGGTCCACTTGTTCCAGTAGCCGGTGCCATCGGTGATCACCGTGCTGGCCGAGTCGATGCACGTGGGCTCCACCCAGCACTCGGAGTCCTCGCAGTCCTTGTAGCCGTCGCCTTCGTTGTCGACGCCGTCGGTGCAGTCGCCTTCCACGCAACCGGTCTGGCCGTCGCAGTCTCCGTCTTCGCAGTCCAGCAGGCCGTCGCAGTCGTCGTCGAGTCCGCTGGAGCAGTCCTCGCTGTTGGCGGGGCTCCGCAGGCCTGTGCTGTCGTCGCAGTCGCCTTCCTTGTCCGCGTAGCCGCTCGGTGCGTAGCAGGCCTCGACGGAGTCGGCTCCGTCCAGAGCGTAGCCATCGCCGTCGCCGTCGACGTAGTAGGTGCCCTTGACCCCCTCGTCGGTCTCGCCGTTGCAGTCGTTGTCGACCTCGTCGCAGTACTCCGTGGCGCCGGGGTAGACCGTGGAGTTCTCGTCGTCGCAGTCGCCGCCTTCGTCCGAGGCGCCCTCAGGGGTGGTGCAGCCTTCGACCAGGGTGTCGTCGTCGCCGTAGCCGTCGTCGTCCCCGTCCCCGTAGTAGGTGTTCAGAGCCCCTTCGTCGACGGCCTCGTCGCAGTCCTGGTCGACCTCGTCGCAGACCTCCTCGGCACCGGGGTGCACCGCCAGCGCGTAGTCGTCGCAGTCACCCCCCTCGGCCACGTAGCCGCTGATCAGCTCGCAGGCCTCTTCGGACTCCTCTCCGCCGTAGTCGTCGCCGTCGCGATCTCGGTAGAAGGTGCTGAGCAGTCCCTCGTCCGTGCTGCCGTCGCAGTTGTCGTCGATCCCGTTGCAGACCTCGGTGCCGGCCGGGCTGACCTCGGGATCGTCGTCGTCGCAGTCCTCGGCGTTGTCGACGTAGCTGGTGCCTTCCAGCGACTTGCAGTACTCGATCGCCGTGGCTCCGAAGCTGTCCCCGTCCACATCCGTATAGACCGTGCGGCAGTCGTTGCAGGCCAGGAGCGCGAGGACGAGCATGAAGGTCTCCTAGTTTGGAAGCCAGTACCAGCCGCTTCCGCTGCTGAGTGTGCCCGCAAAGTACTGGGAGCGCTTGCTAATTGTAAAGAGTCCGAAACTCGTCACGTAGCTGCTGCTGGCGGAGCCCGAAGAGCCGGTGCCCTGGTACCAGATCAGGCTGCTGGTCTTGGTCAGTCCCTTGTTGCCGCTCCGCTTCATCTGCGACGGCAGGAAGGCGGAGGAGCTCCACGGGCAGGCGCTGCTGACCTGGAAGTTCGTTCGGTTGGGGCCGTTGACGCTCTGGTTTCCGTAGGCGGTCGACACGTGTGCCCAGTTCATGGATCCCACGGTCCAGGAGCAGGAGCGGCTTCCGAAGTCGCCGTAGACCTTCAACACGCCGCTGGCGCTCGTGGCCTGGACGAAGGAGCTCCTGTAGCTGCTCAGGATGTAGCTGTAGCCGGAGAAGTAGAGGGCCGACTGGTTCAGGGTTTCGCCGGTGCGGAAGCTGCCGCCGGTGACCTGGGCCACCGCGTAGTCCACGCACTGGCTCTCGGTCCAACAGTCGTCGTCCAGGCAGTCGGTCTGGCCGTCGTCGTCGTCGTCGTCGTTGTTGTTGCAGTCGGCCTCGAAGCAACCGTTGGTGGTGGCGCAGTCCCCGTCTTCGCAGTCCAGGAGGCTGTCGCAGTCGTTGTCGATCTCGTCGAAGCAGTCCTCGGACTCGCCGGGATTGCGCAGCTTGTCGTCGTCGTCGCAGTCCCCGACTTCCTGCGAGTAGCCCTCGGGTGGGCCGCAGGCTTCGATGGTGGCTCCGTTCTCGTCGCCGTAACCATCCTTGTCGTTGTCTACGTAGAAGAGGAGCTTCACATCCTCGTCGGTCTCCCCGTTGCAGTTGTTGTCGACCTCGTCGCAGTACTCGGGAGCGTCCGGGTAGATCAGGCTGTTCTGGTCGTTGCAGTCCCCACCCTCGGTGGCCATTCCGCCCTGCTGAACGCAGGCCTCGACGGTGCTCTCGTCGTCACCGTAGTGGTCGCCGTCCTCGTCGGTGTAGTAGGTGGTGGTGGCGCCCTCGTCGACGCTGTCGTCGCAGTCCTGATCGACCTCGTCACAGACCTCTTCCGCCTCGGGGTGTACCGCCAGGGCGTAGTCATCGCAGTCGCCGGTCACAGCGACCCAGCCGGCCCCGGGATCACAATCCTCGGTGGATTCATCCAGGCTTCCCCAGCTGTCGCCGTCCCGATCGCGGTACCAGGTCTCTGCGACCTCCTCGTCCACTCCCTCGTCGCAGTCGTTGTCGACGTTGTCGCAGCGCTCCACGGCGTCCGGGTTCACCTCCGGATCGCTGTCCAGGCAGTCGCCTTGCACGTTGACGTAGCCGTAGGGCGCTTCGCAGGACTGGATGGCCTGCAGGGGGTTTCCGAAGCCATCTTCATCGGCGTCGATGTACCAGATGGTGTCGCACTTGCAGGCGAGAACGGAGAGGAGAACGAGCATGGACGGAGAATAGTCCGTCGGGACGCCCACTGCGACTGCGTCTGCGCTCCCATGGCGCCGGCTTCGGGTCTAGCAGTCGCTGTCGTCGAAGTCGACGTCGCCGTCGCAATCGTCGTCGACTTCGTTGGTGCAGTCCTCGGTGGCGTCGGGGTTTCGCGCCGCGTCGCCGTCGTCACAGTCCTCGTCCGCCGTGAAGCCATCGCCGTCGTTGTCGACGTTCTGTCCGGTCTCGACCAGCGGAGGTTCCGCGGTGTCGACGCCCCCGATGCAAGCCGTCAGGACCGTCAGGGCAGTCAGGGTCAGCAGGGTTCGGAACATGGAGCCTCCGAGCGGGTGTTAGCACATCCTCATGCTCTTGTTGCTCTGTCTTGCGAATGCACAGTCGGCGAAATTGACGCTGCGCTACACGATGACGCTGGACGGGCAGACCATCGGGCATCGTGACGTAACGGTCAGTTCGCTGAGCCCCAGCTTGCGCATGATCGAGGTGTGGACCGAGGGCGACCTCCCCCTGGACGTGCACTTCGAGCAGAGGATGACGGGACTCGCCTCGCAGGACCCACAGCCCTTTGCGGCGGTCAACGAGGAGCGAGGCATTCCCAGCGAGGTTCAGCTTGTGAAGGCGCTGGAAGGCTGGACGGTGACCGTGGCGGTGCCGGTGGGTGTGTCCTCCAGGACCCTTGCCTGGAACGAGGTGGACCAGACCTCGCTCAGCCTGCTGGATCCGGGCGGTGTGAACCTGAAGGAGGGGCAACTGGACCTGCTCTCCGCGGAGACGGGAGAGGTGCTGAGCGGCCCCCTGCAGCAGCTCGGTCCGGTAGAGGTCCAGGTCGGCGAGCAGAGCCTGCCCGGTACGGCCTGGCTGTGGACGGTGGAGGGAACGGAGCTGGAGCTGGTCTACGGCCTGGATGGAACGCCGCTGCGCTATCGAAGCTGGTTGTTCGGACAGCCGGTGGAGCTGGTCTTGGAGCAGGCCCCCGACTGGGGCGAGGCTCTCTCGACCCCCATGGTCGTCGAAACGGTCCAGGAAGAGGAGCTCTGAGCTTCCCCTGTTAGATTGGGGACATGAGGAAGTCCCTTCCCTTTGTGCTGCTCATGGCGGCTGCCTGCAACCGCCCTCCTTCGGGGCACGTGGCTGCCATCGATCCGGCGGATCCGACCACTCTGAACGACCTCACCGCGGTGACGCCGACCCCGGCGACGGATCCCAACGACGAGCTCGTCTACTACAGCTTTGTGTGGACCCGCGACGGGCAGCAGTGGGGCACGGAGCAGGTGGTCCCGGCCTGGGAGACCGAGAAGGGTCAGCGTTGGAAGGTGGTCATCACCCCCTCGGACGGCAACAAGGATGGCGAGCCGGACAGCGCGGAGGTGGTCATCGGCAACGCGCCGCCGTCGGTCCTGTCCATCACCTTCGAGCCCGAAGTCCCGGGCGTCGAAGAGGACGTCTTCGTCGTCGTCGAGACCGAGGATGCGGACGGAGACAGTGTCGATTTCGCCGTGTCCTGGAGCGTCGATGGATTGAGCACGGGCTACGACGAGTCCACCCTCCCCGCCGCCGCCACCTCCAAGGGCGAGGTGTGGACGGTGACGGTCACGCCCACCGATGGCGAGAGCGAGGGCGAGCCCTTCTCCGCCGAAGTGAACATCGACAACACCCCGCCCGTGATGCTGAGCCTGGAGTTCAGCCCGACGGAGGAGGCGTCGGAGTCCACCGTGTTTGAGGCCGAGGCGACAGCCGAGGACATCGACGGAGACGATCTCAGCTTTGTCTACAGCTGGATCGTGGACGGAGACGTGGTCAAGGAGGGAGCGCAGGACTCCCTGTCGGGAAGCTACTTCAACAAGGGTGAGACCGTGAGCGTCAGCGCGGTCGCCAACGACGGCTATGTCGACAGCGAGCCGCTCCTCGCCGATCAGGAGGCGCTGATCGAGAACACCGTGCCCCTGCTCGGCGGAGTCGATGTGGACCCTGCCGAGGTCTACGAGGCCACGGTCGCCACCTGCCGGACCAGCGACTGGGAAGACGCGGACCCGCTGGATTCCGAGGCCAACCACTTCGTCTGGTACGTGAACAGCGTGTCGGTGGGTACGAACCAGACCCTCACGGGGGAGCTCTTCGACAAGGACGACAGCCTCTGGTGTCAAGCCACGCCTCACGATGACGAGAGCGAGGGCGACACCGTGGTCAGCGAACCGGTCCAGGCCTTGAACAGCGCGCCTGTGCTCACAGCGGTGGTGCTCAGCACGACCAGCCCAAGCCGCAACGAGCTGCTCAGCGCCCTGGCCGTGGGGGTGGACGACGACGATGGCGATGAGGTCGCTTTCCTCTATGACTGGGTGGTGGACAGCAGCTCGGTGGCCAGCACCGAGACGCTGAGCGGGGACTACTTCGAGCGCGGGGACGACATCTACGTGCTGCTCACTCCGGTGGACGAGGAAGGCCTGGAGGGCACGGCCATCAAGAGCGACACCGCCACGGCGGTGAACGCAGAGCCCGTCATCAACGATCTGAGCCTGAGCCCGGACCCGGCCTACACCGACAACTCCATCGTGGCGGTGATCGATGCCTCAGACGCCGACGGAGACGGCATCAACTACGCCTACGACTGGACCGTCGACGGCAACTCGAACAGCACCACGGGAGGCACGCTCAACAAGAGCGAGCACGACAAGCACGATGTCATTGTCCTGAGCGTCACGCCGACCGACTCCCAGGCCCAGGTGGGCGCCACGGTCACGGCGACCGTCACCATCCAGAACAGCCTGCCCGAGTTCACGGGAATCTCCATCTCTCCGGCGGTCGCGAACATTGGTGACACGCTGACCTGCCTCCCCACCGGCTGGAAGGACGAGGACGACGACAGCGAGGACTACCTCTTCGTGTGGAAGAACCAGGCCTCCGCCTCGATAGGCACCGCCCAGACGCTGGCGGGTACGGAGTTCTCCAAGGGGGATTCCATCGCCTGCACGGCGACCGCCTGGGACCAGGACGACCTGGGGGATGAGCGGACCTCGAGCGCTGTCTCGATCGACAACTCCGAGCCGTCGGTCGCCAGCCTGAGCATCACCCCCGCGACCGCCTACGAGACCACCGTGTTGACGGCGGTGGCCACCGGCTCCGATCCGGACGGGGACAGCGTGACCTTCACCTACAAGTGGATCATCGACAACGTCATCCAGGGCACGGGGAGTCAGCTGACCGGGAGCGACTTCGACCGGGACGACACGGTCTACCTGAAGGTCCTCCCCACCGACGGTACCGACACCGGCACCACCCAGGTCACCAGCACGACCATCTTGAACTCCACCCCGGTGATCACCAGCGTGTCCGTGACCCCCAGCAGTCCCTTCACGAACGAGGTGCTGACGGCCCAGGTCGTCTCTACCGACGAGGACGGTGACGACCTCACGATGACCTATGAGTGGCTGGTGGATGGCAGCACAGTGCTCACGAGCACCAGCAACCTGCTGGGCCCCAGCTACTCCAGCAAGGACGAGGAGATCGGGGTGCTCGTCACCCCAAGCGACGGCACCGCGACGGGCTCGACCTACATCCTGACCGCAGCGGCCACCATCCAGAACAGCCCGCCCACCCAGCCGGAGGTCGAGGTGCGGCCGGCCCTGGCCATGGCGGGAGTGCACAACCTGCAGTGCGCCGTGGAGACCGACTCCACCGACGACGACACGACGGACACCGTCAGCTACAGCATTGGCTGGACCCTGAGCAGCAGCACCTGGAGCGGCGCGGTGTCCACCCAGGACAACCCCGGCGACCTCATTGCCGCAAGCAGCACGTCGAGCGGCGACCAGTGGGTCTGTACCGTCACTCCCAACGACGGGGACGAGGACGGGGACAGCGACAGCGACGGCGTCACCGTTCTGCCGCAGTGCGACAACGACGACACCTGGAGCAGCACCGACTACTTCGGGGGGACCAACAGCCGCGGGGTCACCGTGTTCGACGTGGACGAGGACGGCAACGACGACATCGCCTTCGGCAACCTGGGAGACGACGAGGTCCAGATCTACTTCGGGGACGGCAGCGGCGCCTACAGCAGCTACAGCACCTTCTCCGTGGGCGGGGTGACCAAGAACCCGGCCTTCGGTGACTTTGACGGCGATGGGGACATCGACATGGTCTGCGCCAGCCGAGCGGACGGGAAGCTCTTCCTGATCGAGGGCCTGGGGGGTGGCACCTTCCAGACCGCCTTCACCAACGTGAGCCAGTCGGGCGACCCCACCTGGATCGATCTCGTGGATCTCGATGGGGATGGGGACGAGGACATCATCATGGCGCTCGCGACGAGCAACTGCATCGCGCGGAGCCTGAACACGAGCGGCAGCTTCGGGACCTCGAGCTGTGTCGTGTCCGGGGTATCCAGCCGGCCCGTTGGCGGGGACTTCGACAACGATGGTCGCGAGGAGGTGCTCTACCTCGCATCGGGTGCGATCACGGTCTTGGAGTTCACCAGCACCGGGAGCGTGAGCGGCAGCACCACCCTGGCCACCTCGGCCCTGAGCAGCGTGAGCGCTGCCTACGCCTACGACATCGACGATGACGGGGACGACGACATCATCGCCTTCGGAACGAGCTCCAGCAGTGGTACCGACGCCCTGGTCACCTACCTGGACTACTACGATGACTACAGCACCCTGACGGAGTGCGAGGTCGGCAACGGCTTGAGCGAGGTCGGCATGGCAGCCGGGGACTTCGACGACGACGGCACACCAGACTTCGCCACGGCGAGCGTCTGCAGCAGCTGCGGGAGCACCTACAGCGTCTACGTCAACGACTGATGTTCCTGCTGCTGTCCTGTGCTCCGCCGACGCCTGTCGTCGTCCTCGAACCCGCTCAGCCCACCAGCATCGAGGACATCACCGTTCACATCGAGACCCGGCACGGCTATCGGCTGGAGTGGTTCCGGGACGGTGAGCCGATGGCGATCGGGGGCGAGACGGTGCCGGCGGAGAACACCCGGCGCGGTGAGCGCTGGGGGGTTCAGGTCACCCCCGTGAGGAGAGGCCGCGAGGGGGAGCCTGCCAAGGACGGGGTGACCGTGGGCAACGCTCCACCGACGGCGACGGTGGTCGTCGACGCCGTGCACGCCGAGCAGCCGCTCGTGGCCACGGCGGCGGCAGAGGACCCGGACGGTGACCCGGTGGTCCTGAGCTACGCCTGGTACCGGGAAGGGGAGCTGACCGAGCTGGCCGATGCGACGGTGATCTCGACCTGGACGGCCAACGGCGAGCTGTGGGAGGTGGCGGTCACGCCCTTCGATGGCGTGGACGAGGGAGAGCCCGCACGGGCCGGCGTGGTCATCGGAAACGCTCCTCCCGAGATCCAGAGCGTGACGATCCTGCCCAGTCCACCGACCAGCAACGACCTGCTCTCGACCGAGGTCGAGGCCATCGACGTGGACGGCGACACCATCGATCTGCTCCATGTCTGGTTCGTGGACGGGGAGCAGGTCTCCGAGGAGCCCACCCTCGACCCCGTGGCCCGAGGCCACAGCGTTGCCGTTCAGGTCACGCCCTACGACGGACAGCAGGTCGGCGAGACGGTGGAGAGCGACCCCGTCGTGATCCGAAACGGTTCGCCGGAGAAGCCCTCGGTGATCATCGTGTCGCAGAGCACCCATGCGGGATGGGACGCCACCTGTGAGACGGAGGAGGCCGTCGTCGATCCGGACGGCGACGTGCTGGAGGAGAGCACGGACTGGTTCATCGACGGGACCAAGGTGGATGGGCCCACGGACACCACGGAAGGACAGCAGCTCACCTGCGTGATGGAGTTGAGCGACGGCCATGGTGCGTCGGTGAAAGGACGCGACGACATCACCGTGTTGTGGGCCTGCGGGCTGAAGGTCGCCGATGCGGTGAGCGGCCCGGGCAAGGGCATTCTCAGCCACGGTGACGTGGACGCCGATGGCCATGTCGACCTGCTGGTCGATGACCGCGTGTGGTGGGGCCCTGGCTTCGAGGTGTACAGCGAGCTCGGCATGGGGCTTCACAGCGGGGTGCTTGGCATTGGCGATCTGGACGGCGATGGCGTGCCGGAGATCGTCGGCGGGGATGAAGTGCTGCAGGAGCTGCACGTCCTCTGGGGGGACGGGACGCTGGAGACCCTTGCCCAGGGAGACGACGTGACGGATGTCGGGATCGCTGACGTGAGCGGGGACGGATCGCCGGACATCGTGATGCAGTGCGCGAGCGGGCTGGCCTACCGGCCGGTCAGCGGGGGCGTGATCGTTGGACAGACCAACCTGAACAGCCGCTTCGGTTCCATGCGGGTGGTGGGCGATCGGGCCGCTCAGCTGGACGAAACAGGCAGTGTCTGGATGGAGGACATCGAGCTGGCGGCGGGGGTGATCGGCTTCGACAGCGACGGCGAGGATCTGCTCGTCTGGTCCTTCGACGAGGTGGTGCTGCTCGAGGCGGACGGGGTCGGGGGCTTTGGGGCCTGCCCACTGCTGGAGGGAGCGCCGGATGCGGTGGCGGACCTGGACGGGAACGGAAAGCCGGACCTGGTGTCCGTCCTGGAAGGCTGGGAGATCGCCTTTACCGAATGAAGGGGCTGCTCAAGATCGGTTGTGTCTTCACGGCCTTGCTGCTGGTGACGGGCATCGGGGCAGCCGGTGTCTTGCCGCACTACCTGGACTTCAGCCTGGGCCGACAGGCGGAGGTGATCCACATCGTCGATCAGCTGCGTGAACTCGAGGAGAGCCACCACTCCTGGAGCGGGACCTATCAGGAGGTTCCCACCCCCTTCCCCCGCCCGCGGCACGCCGTGGATGCCCAGCCCGCCGAGTACTCCTGGGACAACACCGAGCTCTCCACCCTGGGCTTCTACCCGGAGGATGCGGACATGTACGGGGTGTACTGGGTCGACGCGGAGGGCGCCGACTTCACCGTGCACGGCCTCATCGACATCGAAGGCGAAGTGCACCACTACACCGCTACCCACACCGTGGGCGTCACGCGTCAGTGGTAGGGGAGGCCCTCAGTTCGCGAGAACGACGCAGGCTCCCTCGGCGGACAGGTGGACGCTGTTGGGGTTGCCGCTGTCGCAGGTCCCTTCGCCCCAGTCCGTGATGTGCAGCCCGGTGCAGCTTCCGTCGCGGTAGACCGGGCAGTAATGGACCAGCTCCAGGGCGTTGTCGCCTTCGTCCAGCCAGAAGGTGCCGGAGTAGAGCGCCTGGTTGGGTGCTCCGTAGTTGTCCGCGTCGACCACGAACCAGTCGTCGCCACAGTTCGCCAAGGCCGGCAGGCCCGAAGGGTTGGTGTCGTTGAGAATGCGAACGAAGGCCGTCTCGTTGGTCTGGGAGCTTCCTGACTCCGCCATGCCCAGGTCGTAGAAGTGGTACCAGCCGGCCACCTCGGCGTGCACGGTGCCGGGATGCAGCGTGACGTCCCAGGACTTCACATAGATCTCGGTGAAGTCGAACCAGGCGGTCTCGTTGCCCTCGCAGTCACCATCCAGGAAGCTCGGTGGAGCTTCGTGGGGTGGGTTGTCGAAGCTGGGCGGACCGTCGTCGCCGGAGTCCGTGGAGCTTCCGGGAGGATTGGCGTTGCTGCCGCCGCTGACGTCGTCCTCCCCAAAATAGCTGTAGTCGGTGCAGGCAAGGCTCATCATCAGGAGCATGGGGGGGGCCTCCAAGGGATCTGGTCGAAACGGTTCACACCAGAGGTGGGCCAGGGCAAGAGCCGTGCCAGCCTCAAGCCCTTGAAATGTCGTCCGGTGGGGCGTTCTGGTCCCACAGCGCTGTAGGGAATGTCAAACAGCCCGGGGGTTCAGCGTGATCCGGAGGGTTCGGACCAGGTCCGAGAAGCGTGCGCGTCGGCGTTGTGGATCGTCCGGCAGCAAGGCCAGGGTGGCCAGGATGAGGGTGCCTGCCTGCACGGGCCAGGTGTCCGGGTCCAGGTCCTCTGCCACGCTGCCCTTGGCCTGCCCTGCCCGCAGGGTCTCGGCGGCCTGCTCCATGAAGGGCATGACCGCTTCGTACTGACGGCGGCCGTCCTCCTCGATGAGCTCGCGCATCAGGAAGCGGGCTGCGATGTGGTGGGGCTCGCTGATCTCGATGAGCAGGCGGTCCAGGGCCTCGTCCGGGTCCTCCTCCGCGCTGGTTCCGGTGACCAGCGCCACCAGGGTGGGCAGCATGTGCCGCCACTGCAGGATGAACTCCTTCTCCACCGCTCGGCGCAGGGTCTCCTTGCTGGAGTAGTGGTACAGCAGGGCCTGCTTGGACATGTCCACCGCGTCGGCGATCTGCTGCACGCTGGTGGCCCGCACGCCCTGCTCCGCAAAGAGCTTCGCCGCCGCCCAGCGGATGCGCAGCTTCAGCTCGTCGGATCGGGCTTGGCGGCTCATGTTTCCTGCTAACCCTGTAGGCACCCTCCGGTGTCAGACCTCGCCATCCAGCGAGTGCAGGACGTACAGAGAGACCTCCAGCAGCAGCACGGTGGGCTCGCTCTCGTAGAGACCGTCCAGGATCAGGGTCTCCACCTCGGACTCGAGATCCCTGGGTAGGGGCTCGCCCATGGCTTCGAAGTACCAGCACAGGGCGTCGACGAAGCGCTCGGGGCTGGCGTCCAACTGGGCGACCAGGATCCAGCTGGCGGCGAGGGCGCGCTGGAGTGCGGCTACCCGCCCGCCTGCTGCGGGCAGGGGGTGCTCCAGGTAGATCCCGTCCAGTCCCGTCATCAGTCGGTGCAGTCGCGCAAGGCTGCGCGCCACGGTGGCCGCTTCGACCCCCGCCTTGCAGGCCGTCTGGGGCGACCAGTCCAGGGCGACGGTCCAACAGCCGCAGAGTTCGCGGAGATCGTGGTCCAGAGAGCCTGTCTGTCCCGCAGCCAGCCGCTCCTCCAGCAGCTCGCGCAGGGCTCCTTCATCAAAGCCACCCAGCTCGGAAGACATCAGAGGCCAGCTCATCAGCTTCGAGGTTAGCTTGTAGCCGAGGAGCTTCATGATCTGGATGATGCTGGCCTGTGCAGAGCCGAACGAAGGCTTGCCGGGCTTTTCCCTGGAGGACGTCAACTCCACCAGCGCGACCTTCGGCCAGGATGTCGGCCCCGGCGACCAGGCGGGCCTGGTCTCGGCCTGGTACTTCGGCCACGCGACGTGACCCTACTGCAGTAGCCAGTTTGGCTACCTGAACGACCTCCAGGCCGAGCTTCCCGAGAGCCACGTCATTGTGGGTGTGAACGAGCCCGGTCACGAGAGCGGAAACGAAGGCTTCTGCGATGGGCGTGACCTGCCCTGGCTGCAGGACACCGACCAGGACGACGTCTGGGGAGCCTGGAAGGTCAGCTACCGGGACGTCATCATCCTGGACAGCACAGGGGAGTTCGCGGCCACCTACAACCTCTCCAACAACGACCTGGGAGAGGAGGCGAACTACGACGCCCTGACGGATCTGCTGCTTTCCATCGACTAAGGCTGCTGCCACCCAAGCATGTGGGCGCCGCTGACGTATTCTCTCCTTCGTGTCGCACCCCAAGACCATAGGCGCCTACTCGATCCTGGAGTTCTTGGGGGAAGGCGGGATGGGGCAGGTCTACCGGGCCGAGCACCGAACGGCGAGCCAGGCCCGACGCCAGGGGCCGGTCGTGGTCAAGACACTGCACCCCCACCTGGCACGACAGCCCGAGTTTCGAGCACGCTTCGAGCAGGAAGCGGAGATCGGCTGTGCCATCGATCACCCTGGGGTGGTTCGCTACCTGGACCTGGTCTCGGACCGTGACACCGTGGCCCTGGTGCTGGCCTACGTGCCTGGACAGGAGCTCGTCGACTGTCTGGACAACTACAGTGATCCCGAGGCGATGCTGGGCCTGTTGGCGCAGCTGGCGGAGATCCTGGACCACCTGCACGGGTTGCCCGAGCCGGTCATCCACCGGGACCTGAAGCCCTCCAATCTGCGCGTCACCCCCGAGGGCCGGGCGGTGCTCCTGGACTTTGGCATCGCCCGCGAGGGGGCCTCCAGCCAGACCCGCACCGGCACCGGCATGGGCACCGTCCATTACATGGCGCCCGAGCAATACACCGACGCCAAGCGGGTGGACGGTCGAGCGGACATCTACGCGTTGGGTCTCATCGCCTTCCGACTGCTCACGGGGAGTCTGCCCTGGGACGAGGGGGCCTCCGAGTTCCACGTGCTCACCCGGAAGGCCCAGGGAGAGCTGGACCTCAGCCTCACCGGCCCATCGCAGAGCGTCTTCGAGCACGCGCTCGCGCCCAGGCGGGAAGACCGCTTCGGCAAGGCGGGGGCCTTCGTGGCCGCTCTGCGGTCGACGATCGGCGCCCAGGGCGCTCGAGCACCGGCCAGGCCGGCCGCCCCTGCGCCATCCGCCAGGCCACGAGCCGTCCCACGACCCCGGCCGAGCCCGGTCCCAGAGCCTGTTGGGCGTGCAGAGACGCCCACGGAGACGCCTCCTTCACCCGCGGTGGACACCCGGCCAGCCCGGGCCCCACGGCGCAGGTTCGGGCTCCTTCTCGGTGTCGGTCTGGCCGGCGGCGTGGCGGTGTTGTTCGCAGGCTTCTTCCTGCTGTGCGCGGCCATCGCCATTCCGAACTACGTCCAGATGCAGTACCGGGCCAAGCGCTCCGAGGTTCTCCACAACGTGAAGGCCATCAAGACCGCTGAGCTCGCCCACGACGCAGAATGGGACGCCTTCGTGGCCTGCGAACGGATGCCGCGACTGGCGCCTGACGCGAACCCGGTGACCTGGAACCTTGAGGGCAGCTACATCAACGACAAAGGTGAGTGGGACACAAAGGAGGCGCACTCCTGGAACTCGATCCCCTGGTTCCCCGACGGAGAGGTGAGAGGCGTGTACTGGGTCACGACCAGCAACACGGCCGACGCCAGCGACTTCACCGTGCACGGCATCTCGGATGTCGACGGCGACGATGTCCAGGCGCACTACACAGCCACCAAGTCCATCAACGCGACGATGGTCACGCCGCCGGACGTGTACTGAGCGGGGCCGTGATCGGCCCCACTCAGGAAGGCGCTAGTCGTTCGAGTCGGGCTCGATTCCGCCGATGCCGCCACCGTCCCCGCCGGGATCGCTGGGCTGCTGGCCGGTGTTGAACAAGGCGTTGAGGGCCAGGCCGGTGCCGCCCACGACCAGCAGGGAAGCGCCCGCGCCGATGGCCGCGTACTTCACCCGCTGCGTCTTGCGGGTCTTCGTGTAGCCGTCCCGGTAGCCGTCCAGGTACTCGGCGTCGGCGCCGTCTGGAAGGGTGTCGGGCTCACTGGGGATGAGCGCGGCCGCCGTCGGCGCGCCTCCCGCAACCAGGCACCCTACGGGAAGGAGAATGGGGCCAAAGCAACAGGCGGTGCCGGCGCATGTTCCGGTGGCAATTCCAGCACCCAGAGGCGCGGCTATGGACCCATCGTCTTTCGCTGCGCCGACGCCCGCGTCGAAGCCGTCCTCGTAGGCAGAAGACCCTGCGAGGGCGAGACTCATGAGAACAAACATCGCAAACTCCTTGGTGAACAAGGACAATTTGCTCCCCTCGGGGGGGGGCGACTACTCGCTTCCCTGATCGATGTGGATCCGCCAGGAGGGCTCGTTCGAACTCATCAGAGGCCTGCCGCTCAGCTTCCTTCGCCTCTCGGCCTGATCAACCCGCTTGGCTACCGGACGGTGGTGGTGCTGGCGCCTGGCTCAACAGCCCTGCTCTGCCCTCGGGCGTAGGTACGCAGGCGACCCGTGTCTGCCACATCTCGCGTGAGCTACCCTGGCGTCGCAATTCGGAGGTTGCTCATGAACAAGCTGTTTGTTGCCGTTGCTGCTCTCGCCCTGGCTGCGCCCAATGTGGCCGAAGCCGCCGAAAAGGAAAAGCGCCCGCTGCTGGCCGCTGGCCTCAACTGGATCCTTCCTGGCGTGGGCTACGCCTACAACGGGGAGAAGTCTGCGGCCGTGTGGGCTCCGATGATCGTTGGCGCCGTCGGCCTGACCTACGTCGAAAACTTCCACACCTTCGAGGGGGGAGGGAGCCTTCAGGAGACCGACTCGACGGCCTTTGGCGTGATGTTCGGCAGTGTGCTGGTCATCAACACCGGTCTGGCGGTCGACGCCTACCGCGAAGCGAAGGGAATCAACGAGCGTGCCGCCACGGCCGGCGTGGACCCCGAGGAGGGAGACAGCTGGGCTGCCGAGCTGGCGAAGGCCGGCGTCCGCTAGCCGCGCTCCGCCGTCGCCCGTCCAGCAGCAGTAGGTTGCGCTCCATCCGCTGGGCGCGTTCGGCCGGGTTCCGCTTCACGCGGGCCCGCTTGGTGTGGTGGCCCGAGAGCGCTTCTCGCTAGGGCTTCCCACCAATCTGCTCCTTCAAGAAGCGGTCCCGGCCCTTGAGCGCGTCGTCGAGGGAGAGGTCCACGTTCACCTTCTCGTAGACGATCTCGTCGCCGTCCATGAGACGAAACGCTGCGACCTGACCGGTGTAGCGGGTGGTGTCGATGGAGGTCGGGCAGATCCGGACGACCTTCTGCACGCGAACTATGGCCTCTCCGGTGAGACCCAGGGGCTTGTTGGGCAGCTCGGACTCGTCGACGAGGATGACCGTGCTCTTCTCGATGTCCTCCTGGAAGACGTAGTCGGAGCTCGTGAAGTTCCGCCGGTACTCTCCCGACCGACAGCTCAGCCGGGTGGTGCAGTTTCCAGCCAGGTCACAGCACTTGAGCATGTTCGAGTTCTTCACCCCGATCTTGGTGCGGCCGCTCATCACGAAGGGCACGCCCCACCCGACGTAGGTGACGGGGAAGCCCTTCTTCACGGGGTCGTAGTCGCCGGGGTCCTCCACCTTCAGGTCGATGAGCAGGTAGCGGTTCAACAGCTGCTCTCGGTAGAAGGCCCTCTTGGACTCGTTCTCCTTCTTCTCGATGTCCGTGTCTCCGGGGGCGGTCTTCCCACAGCGTGAAGCGGTCGGGAGCGCCCAGTTGCCCTCCTTGAACAGCAGGTAGGTCTCGCTGTCCAGGTCGAATTCCCAGCGGTAGGCGAGCTCCTCCAAGCGGGCGTAGGCATCGTCTTCGAAGACAGGACGAGCCCGCTCTTCCCGGGCGGTCCGCGCCGCCTCCCCGGCTTCACGGATGCTGTCGTAGGACGCCCTCTGGAGGCGGAGCATGGTCCGGACGAAGGGCTCTCCGGACGAGAGCGCAACCTCAGCGACGCGATCCCACAACTCCTCGTCCGGCCCTCCGTGGAGGCGGGTGTTCTCCAGCCGGCCCGTGCGGTGGCTGGCCACCAACTCCCGGATCTCATCCTGGGCGTGGTACTCCGCGTACTCTTCGTCCGAGAGCCAGGACACGACCTCGATGTACAGGTCGTCGCTGATCCAGTTCTGACTGTAGCCACGAAAGATCCCGACTCCGTGGGTGGTGCCCGCACGGCTCGTGAGCCCGTCCGCCTCGCCGAAGAGGATGATGGTCGCGTCGTTGTAGGCGGTGGCTGTGTCGATGGTCTCCAGGGCGTCGTCTTCGGGCTCCGGCTTCCCCAGGTAGGGGGGGTAGACGCTGCGCTCCCTGGTCTCCTCCACAAAGAGGGAGAACACGCTGAACTGGTCTTCTCGGGCCTCCCAATGGCCATCCTTCATCCAGTTGTTCACCGTGCGCTCGCCGGGTGGGTAGAAGGGCACGAACTCGTCCGGGCACCAGATCTCCGTTCCGGGGGGCAGGCACTCTTCCTCCGGCCCGCACCAGGCCACCGCCTGGGCGCCTGAGTTCCGGCAGCTCAGGTTCACGCTCACGGTCCCTTCCGGTGGCTTGTCATCGATCGTCGGACCGTCCCCCTCGTCGGAGCCGGACCCGGCGGCCAGGCCGACCAGAAGGCAGAGCGCAAGGGTTGAGATCCAGGGGCGCGAGTCCATGGGTGGGAGTCCTCTGGGTGGGCTGTGCGACGCTGCGCTATGGTAGCAGTCAGGAGACTCCTGGCGGCCAGTGTTCCCGGAGCGCTCGGCCTCTCCCGCGGGGGCCGATGAACCCATGCCCAGGTTGAACCCGATGACCACAGCCACCGTCCTCGCCGTGCTCGTGCTGGCCGGAGTCTTCTGGTTCGCTCGCGCACCGCAGCACCCCACGCCCCAGGACGGGGCCGTGGTCGGTGATGCCGTGGTGGTCTACTCGCCGGGCTACCGGGTCAGCCTCTTTGGTATCGAGAGGCTGCACCCCTTCGACATCGGCAAGATGGACGCCATCGCCGACCACCTGGTCGCCGAGGGGCTGCTTCCGAGAGCGGGCTTCGCGGTCCCCGAGGAGGCCAGCGAGGAGCTGCTGGGCCGTGTCCACACCCCCGAGTACGTCAGCAGCCTTCAGGATCCCAAGGTCCTGGGCCCCGCCCTGGAGGTCGCTGTTCCCGGCTTCATCCCCTCGAGCGTCCTGGACAAGCGGGTGCTGGCACCCTTTCGCCGGGCGGTGGGAGGAACGGTCGTCGCCGCGCGGATGGCGCTGGAGCACGGTGTGGGCATCAACCTGAGCGGCGGCTTCCACCACGCACGGCCGGAGGAGGGCCACGGCTTCTGTGTCCTCAACGACGTGGCGACCGCCATCCACGTGATTCGCCAGGAGGGCTTCCAGGGCAAGGTGCTGATCGTGGACACCGACGCTCACCAGGGGGACGGCAACCACGCCTTCTTCGCCCAGGACCCCACGGTCTTCAGCTTCTCCATGCACCAGGCCAGCGCCTTTCCTCACCCCAAGCTGATCGGCGACCACGACCTGGGCCTGCCGGAGGGCACCACCGACGAGGACTTCAACACGGAGCTGGCCCGGGTCCTGCTCACCCTGCTCGACCAGGAGAAGCCCGGTCTGGTCCTTCACGTGGCCGGCTCCGACGTGTTGGAGGACGACCCGCTGACCTCGCTGGCGCTGAGCGTGGACGGCCTGGTGGAGCGGGACCGGCTGGTCTACGACGAGGTCCGCTCCCGAGGCATTCCCTTCGTCTACCTGCTGGCCGGTGGCTACGGCCCGTCCTCGGCCCAGGCTCAGGCCCTCAGCGTCGCCAGCATGCTGCGGGCTGGGCTCGCGGACTGAGCTAGGGCTCCAGCTCCACGGCCATCGGCAGATCTCCAGGCCGCTCGATCAGCGCGTGCTGCGCGCCTTCGGGCACCACGAGCACCCGGTCCGCCAGGCCGTCGGCCATGAAGCCGGTGTTGCCCACCACCTCGTGGGTTGGGGTGAGCCCCGAGCCGGCCCGGATCGTCACCCGCGTACCCAGGTTGGTGAGGGTGTCGGGCAGCTTCACCGTCACCGCCTTCGAGGGGTCGCCGGGGTTGTGCCAGGCCCGCAGGGGGCCGCCGGGATTGCTCATGACCAGGTCCTCCAGGCCGTCCTGATCCAGGTCCACCCACAGAGGCGACTGCCCGAAGAGGGGATTGCCGAGCCCCAGATCCGCCTGTTCGTAGTGCTCCCCGGTCCACAGCAGGCTCTTGCCCGGCAGGGGCATCAGGTGGTGCAGCGGCCACTTGCGGTAGTTCTGGGCGGCCACCAGGTCCAGGTCGCCGTCGCTGTCCAGGTCGCCTGCTGCGATGCCCCAGCCGAAGCCCAGTCCGCTCAGCGGCTCGGCCCGGTAGCGCCGTGCTCCCTCGTTCCACACCACCAGCCAGCGCGGCTCCAGGGCCTGGTCGCCCCGCAGATCGCCCTTCAGCAGGGCTGCAGGAATGCTGTTGCCCACGTTCGTGAAGACCAGGTCCTGGTCCCCATCCGCGTCCAGGTCGCCCACCGCCGCACCCATCCAGTAGCCGTGGCCATCGATGCCCGTCAGGGAGAAGCGGTCGCCGTCGTGGTGGAAGAGTTCGATGGGGCCGGTGTTGTTCGCGACCACCAGGTCTTGCCGGCCGTCCAGGTCCAGGTCCACGAAGACGGAGAGGAAGGAGTTCTGGTGGCCCCCAACCTGCCAGTCCTCGGTGGCTTCGGCCCAGCCGTCCTCGGTGCCGAGCAGCAGGCGGTTGTGCGCGACGTGGTCCGGGTCGTTGAAGACCCCGCTCCTGAAGTCCTCCAGGGCCACGAAGCAGGACAGGTAGAGATCCCCGTAGCCGTCGGCGTTCACGTCGCTCACGGCCACCCCGAAGGGCACGCCCTCCAGGCAGCTCTCCTGCTGGTCCTCCTCGACCAGGACTCCCTCCTCGTTCCACAGCACGACCACGCCGCTGGGGCGCGCAAGGACCAGGTCGGTGTCCTCGTCGCCGTCCAGGTCGATGGACTGCACTCCGAAGGTGGGCCCGTCCCCCAGCTCCTCGATCAGCTCCAGGCGTCCATCGCGCAGGCCCAGCAGCCGGTCCCGCTGCCCCGGTCCTCCCCCCACGAACAGACGCACGTCCTCTCCGACCCGCAGCGCCGCGATGCCGTGGAAGGGCCACTGGCTGTCCTCCACCTCGTGAACAAAGTCTGCCGGCCACTCCGTCCAGGAGGGGCTGATCGTGTCCGGGGAGCGCGCGAAGGGCTCCTGGCTGAGCACCCACGCACCCGCGATGGCCATTGTGAATGAGAGGACACACAAGAGCCCCAAAACCCGGGCTACGATGCGCCCCCAACGCGGCCCTGACCCTGGAGTTTCCATGAAGCGTCGAGACTTTATCGCGATGGGGGCAGCCTCACTGACGGCGCCCTCATTCCTGGTGGCCTGTGGCCCCAAGGGGGCGGTCCCCACCGCTGCGATGGATTCCCTGCCCGAGAACCCCTTCCTGAGCTGGTTCGGCATCGACGAGGGACTCATTCGCCGGGTCATGACGGAGCTCGGACATCGGGGGGCGGACCTGGCGGACCTCTACTTCCAGCACACCCGCAGCAACTCCATCACCCTGGAGGACGGCATCATCTCCAAGGCCTCCACCAGCATCGAGCAGGGGGTCGGTCTGCGGGTCGTGGTGGGCAACCAGACCGGCTACGCCTTCACCGAGGAGCTGACCCTGGAGGCCATGTTGGCCGCGGCCCGTACCGCAGCCGCCATCGCCCACGGTGCCGCGGTGGCTCCGCCCGAGGGCTTCACGTGGGGCCAGGCCAAGCCGCTCTACCAGCTCACCGTGCCCTGGTCCGAGGTCGGTGTGGACCGCAAGCTGCCGCTCATCGAGCGCCTGGCCGTGCTGGCCCGGGAGAAGGAGCCCAGCATCGAGAAGGTCAGCGTCTCCTGGAATGATGTGGAGGAGCGCGTGCTCGTGGCGACGCTCTCCGGCCACATCTACACGGACGTGCGTCCCATGACGCGGCTGTGGTGCAACGTGACAGCTCGCAAGGGCGACGAGGTGCAGTCCAACCGCAGCAACGTGGCGGGTCGTCAGGGCCTGGACTGGTACACCGAGGAGCGCCTGGACAAGGTCGCCACCGAGGCGGTGGAGCGCACCATGCGTCTCTTTGACGCGGTGCGGCCGCCCGCCGGCGAGATGCCCGTCATCCTGGCGGCCGGCGCCAGCGGGATCCTGCTGCACGAGGCCATCGGCCACGGGCTCGAAGCCGACCACTGCCGGACGGGGATGAGCATCTACAGCGAGCTCATGAACCAGCAGGTGGCTGCGGACTTCGTCACCGTCGTGGACAGCGGTCTGCACGAAGGGGAGCGTGGGGCGCTTGGCTTCGACGACGAGGGGGCGCCCACGGAGCGCACCGTGCTGGTCGAGAAGGGCAAGCTCGTCAGCTACCTGCACGACGAGATCAGCGCCCGACACTACGGGGTCTCGAGCACGGGAAGCGGCCGCCGCCAGAGCTTCCGGCACGCACCGATGCCGCGGATGCGCTGCACCTACATGGAGAACGGGCCCAACACCCGCGACGAGATCATCGCCAGCGTGGACAAGGGGATCATCGCCGAGACCTTCACCAACGGCGTGGTGGCCATCGGGGCGGGCGACTTCACCTTCTACATCAAGAACGGTTGGCTCATCGAAGGCGGTCGGATCACCGCCCCGATCAAGGACGTGAACATCATCGGAAACGGCCCCGAGGCGCTCAAGAAGGTGACGATGGCCGCGGACGATGCGCGCCTGGACACGGGGGGCTGGACCTGTGGCAAGAACGGCCAGTCGGTGCCTGTCAGCCAGGGCCTTCCGACGGTGCTGGTCAGCAGCATGACCGTGGGAGGCGAGAATGCTTGAAAAGCTCGTCGAGCGCGCTGCGGAAGCCGTCTCCCTGGCGGAGAGCGCCGGCGCCGAAGCCGCCTTTGCGACCGCCACGCGCTCTCGCGCCGTGGAGTTCACCCACCGCGACGGCAAGCTGGAGAAGGTGCAGGAGAGCACCAGCCGCAAGGTCTCCCTGCGGATCTTCGCCGAGGGACGGAGCTCTTCTCACTCCACCACCGACCTGAGTCGGTTGGACGCCTTCGTGGCGGAAGCGGTGGCCCTGACCGCCGCGCTGCAGCCCGACCCGGATCGCCGCCTGGTGGAACCCGATCAGTACCCGGCGGACGGGGTGGACATCGCCGCCGCCGACGCGGCCATCGACGGCCTGGACGGCGACACCCGAAAGGCCTGGGTGGCGGAGATGGACGAGCTCATCCACAGCGACGAGCGGGTCATCACCGCCACGGCGACGGTCACCGACGGTCACGACCACGTCGCGGCGGTCTCGAGCAACGGCTTCTCCGACGCCTACGACAAGACCTGGATCTGGACGGGCACCGAAGCCACCATGAGAGACGGCGACAAGCGTCCCGAGGGGTGGTTCTGGTGTGGCCACACCCACCTGCAGCAGCTCCCGAGCCGAGCCGAGGTGGCGAATGGCTGCCTGGAGTGGGCGCGCGGTCGGCTGGGGATGACCAAGGGGCCCACCACCCGTACCTCCATGGTGGTCCACCCCCGGGCGGGTGGTCGCCTCCTCCGTGCTCTGCTGGGCCCACTCAACGCGCGCAGCATTCAACAGAAGCGCTCCTTCTGGACCCCGGAGCTGAAGCTCAGCGACACGCTCACCCTCACGGACGAGCCGCACCTTCCGGGTGGCATGGGCAGCCGTCCCTTCGACGGTGAGGGGCTGGCTACCCGCCCGCTCACGCTCTTCGAGGCGGGACAGGCCCGGGAGGTCTACGTGGACACGACCTACGGCCGGAAGCTGGACATGACCCCCACCTTCAGCGGCCGCGGAAATCTGGTGATCGCCCCCGGAGACCGGGATCTCGCAGCCATCCTGCAGGGCCTGGGCCAGTGCGTGCTCGTGACCACCTTCATGGGTGGGAACAGCGACGGCACCACCGGGGACTTCAGCTTTGGCATCCGCGGCCACCTGGTCGAAGGCGGTGAGATCGGTCAGTCAGTGGGGGAGATGAACATCACAGGCAATCTCCTGACCATGTTCGAGCGCCTCAGCGAGGTCGGCAACGACCCTTGGCGATGGGGAACCAGCCTGACCCCCACCCTGGTCTTCGACGACATGCAGTTCAGCGGAGCCTAGCGCCGCCGCACCGTGGCGGGATCTCCCAGGGTGAGCTCGCGGCCGTTCACCTGAAGCCGGTAGGCCAACACCTTCACGCCGGCATCCATCGCCCCTCGCAGGGCCTCGCCGTACTTCGGGTCCACCTCGTCTGCGGGACGGACCGTGCTCAGGTCGGTGCGGGAGAGGAGGAAGAGGAGCGTGGCGTCGCCACCTTCCTTCACGATGCTCGTGAGCTCCTGGAGGTGCTTTCGCCCCCGCTCTGTGGGGGCGTCGGGGAAGGCGCCTACGCCCTGCTCGTCCCGCAGGGTGACGCTCTTCACCTCCACCCAGCGGGTGCCGTCGATGCGGAAGTCGAGGCGGCTGTCCCCGCGGCGGACCTCGCTCTCCAGACGGGAGCCTCCCAGCACGCGCAGCAGCCCTTCCCGCACCACCTGGTTGGCGCGCGCGGTGTTCACCATCACCCGAGCGCCCCCCATCTCGCTCAGCTCCCAGCTGTACTTCAGCTTGCGCTTGGGGTTGTCGCTGCGGGACAGCCAGATTCGCCCACCGGGCTCCATGCAGGAGGTCATGCGCCCTGGGTTTGCACAGTGGGCGGTGATGACCGCGTCGTCCAGTTGCACGTCGGCCAGGAAGCGCTTGTAGCGCTTGACGAGGACCCCTTCGTGCAGCTCAGGGAGGCGAATCAGTACTGCTCATCGAGGTGGTTGATGAGGGTCCAGGCGTTGCCGGTGGCCGAGGAGGCCGCAGGGGCGGCGAAGAGCACGTCGTCATAGCCGTCGCCGTCCAGGTCCTCGATGTCGCTGGTCCAGCCGAAGGAGTCGTCGGCTTCCTTGGCCTTGAAGACCGCCTGGTCCTTGTTCAGGTCGGCGTCGATGCTTCCACCTGCCACGAGATCCGCGTTCCACAGCACGTAGCTGCGACCCTCCACGCCGCTCACGCCCTGCAGCAGCGCGGCATGCATCCAGCCCAGGTCACCCGGGTGGTGGACCAGCATGTCCTCCAGACCATCGGCGTCGAAGTCACCGCCGTGTGGGCTGGTCATCAGGTGTCCGTAGTCCACGGTGCCGTCGATGGTCGCCTCGGCGGCGTCCTCCACGTTGGTGGTCTCGTCGGCGGTGAGCATGAAGCTGCCGTCGACGATGTAGACCCGGCCGGACTGCGTGCCCTTGCCGTCGTGGCCGTAGGCGCGCACCAGCAGCTCGGGGTAGCCGTCGTCGTCGATGTCATCGAGGACGCCGACGGTGATTCCGATGCGGTCCGGGCTGGCGTTCCCCACCAGGCGGGTGGTGTCGTTGGCCTTGATGCTGACCCCTTCCAGGTCGTTTCCATCCAGGAAGAGGAGTTCCCCCTTTCCGCTGATGTCCGTCGGGTCCTCGATGTTGACCGTGCCGGTGTTGTGGCCGGTGACGAGGTCTCCGACGCCATCGGCGTTCCAGTCCACACCCAGGCTCTGACCCCCGTTGCTGGTGATGTTGATCTGGGCCATCGCGTCGATCGGGCCCAGGGAGCCACCGTCCAGGGCATCCTGCCCGCTGTAGACCATCACGGCCGGGGTGGCGAGCTCCCCCAGGAAGCCCTGTCCGCTGATGAGTTCGGCCACGCCGTCGCCGTCCGCGTCGTCCATCACCGCCACGTCCACGCCGGTGTAGACGTCGCTGCCCTTCAGCCATGCGGTGCGGTTGGAGCCGGTGAAGTCACCGCCGCCGGCCAGCATGGCTCCGTCGAAGAGCCAGGCGCCCCCCTCGCCGCCCAGGAGGATGCCGCCCACCAGCAGCTCCTCGTAGCCGTCGCCGTCCATGTCGCCGCAGTTGGCCAGGTCGGCGCCGAAGTACTCGCCGGCGCTGCCGTCGATCTGCGCGATGTATTGCTCGCTCGGACGCCCGCTCTCCGTGCCAGCCGTCAGCAGGTAGACGCGGCCTGCGTACTCGGCATCGACGTTGCCGATCCCGGACAGGGCCACGTTCAGGTAGCCGTTGCCGTCGCTGTCCGCGAAGACCTCCATGCCCATGCCCATGAAGCCGTCGTTCAGTCCCGCGTAGGGGCGCCACTCGGTGTGGGCGTCGCGGTGGTTGAAGTCGTCCACCGTGCCGTCGCAGTCACGGTCGTGGCCGTCCCAGAGCTCGGGGCTGCCGCCGGCGGTGAGGGGGTCGGTGTCGTCGCAGTCGGTCCCGTATTCGCCGTCCAGGTTGGGGAACTCGTCCGTGTCGTCGCCGTCCAGGTCCGCGTCGTAGTCGCTGGTCAGGTAGCCGGTGCAGTCCTGATCCACGCCGTCGTACCAGATCTCGGTGGCGTCTGGATTGATGGCCGGATCCTCGTCTTCGCAGTCGGTGGCGTTATCGCCCCGGCCGTCGAAGCCATCCTTGTCGCAGTCGTTGGTGTCCTCGTCGCCGGCGCAGTCCTGGTCCACGCCGTCGTAGCAGACCTCGGTAGCCCCCGGGAAGATGGTGGGGTTGCCGTCGTTGCAGTCGTCCCCGCCCTCGACCTTGTCGGAGACGTAGCCGTCGCCATCGAAGTCCACCAGGTCGCCGTCACCCGCGCAGTCGTTGTCCTTCCCGTCGTAGGGGATGTCGTTCGCGCCCGGGTAGGTGTAGGCGTCGTCGGGGTCGCAGTCGTCCTCGTTGAGCCAACCGTCGCAGTCCCGGTCCGCTTCTCGGTCGCAGGCGGTGTCGATAATGACGCCGTCGCTGTCGTCGGTGGTCTCGTCTCCGCCTTTGCACCCCATGGCCAGGGGGAGCAGGAGAGGGACGAGGATACGCAGCGATGCCATGTGGGGCCTCCAGGCGCGTTAGTTTGCCCTATGTGGGTCCTGCTCAGCTACCTCCTCGGTTCGCTTCCCTTCGGGTTGGTGGTCGCGGGCCTTCACGCGGACGTGGACCCGCGCGAGGACGGCAGCGGTAATGTCGGTGCTACCAACGTTCTCCGGACGGCAGGTCCCACCCTGGGCGTGATCGCCCTGGTCCTGGATCTGCTCAAGGGCGTGCTGGCCACGTCCGTGGGCTGGATGCTCGGTGGGCCGGAGCTGGCCGCGTTGGCCGGGGCGGCGGCGGTCGTGGGCCACTGCTGGTCCGTCTTCCTGGCGATGCGGGGCGGCAAGGGCGTGGCTACCGCGCTGGGGGTGTTGCTGGTGCTCACACCCGGAGTCGCCCTCATCGGTGCGCTGAGCTGGGGCGTGACCTTCGCGGTGGCGCGCCGCTCGTCGCTTGGCGCTCTTGTTTCTCTGCCGGTGGTCGGCTTCTCGAGCCTGTGGCTGTACCCGGAGCATCTGCTGCTGGTGGGCCTCGTCGCTGGGATCGTGGCCATTCGGCACGGCGCCAACATCCGACGCCTGGTCTCCGGAACGGAGCTGGACTTCCGCAAGGAGTGACCGGAATGTGGTGGCTGTTGCTGGCCTGCGCACCGGGGGAGCCGGGCTTCGGCGGATGGGTGCATCGCTCGGTGGATGCAGACGGCGACGGCTGGAGCTCGAGCACGGACTGTGACGACAGCGACCCGGACGTGAACCCGGGGGCGTTGGAGCAGCCCTACAACGGTGTGGACGACGACTGCGACAGCAGCACGCCAGACGACGACCTGGACGGCGATGGCTTCGTGCTGGCGGAGGACTGCGACGACGCGGACCCCGCGGTGCACCCGGACGCCGACGACCCCCCCGATGGCGTGGACCAGAACTGTGACGGGGTGGACACCTGTGGGGTCCTGGTGTTCTGGACCGTCCCGCTGACGCTCTACCAGGAGGATCTGGGTTTCTTCTGCGGCTCCAAGTACAACGCGACCACGAAGCGGCTGATGGTCTCGACCCAGGAGGCTTCGCTGCCCGGTCTGCGGTGTCTGTGTCGGGCCGAGGACGAGCTCGTGCTCCAGACCCCTGCCTGGTCTGATGAGGGGGACCTGGATGGTCTGGAAGTCATCGATCGGCTGGAGATCAACGGCAACGAAGGCCTGCAGACACTGGCCATCTCCACGGCCCGAGAGGTCTCGCTGCTGGGTGTGTTGGGGCTGGATTCCCTGCTCCTGGACGACGTGGAGGTCTTGCGCTTGGAGAGCCACAGCGAGGTCCTGGAAGAGCTCGCACTCTCCGGGCTGGTTGAGCTGGAGGTTGGCGGCAACCCGGCTCTGACGAGCTTGGAGGTGGAGTTGGACGGCACCGACATCACCGTCACCGATCCCACGGAGGTGGTGCTCAGCGGTCAGGAGGCGGGTGTGCTCGCCTTCGCCCGGATCACCGCCCTGGAGGGCCCGGAGCTGCTCGGTGTCGAGGGCCTGGAGCTGCGCAGCACGGAACTCACCACCCTGTCCGGGCTGGCTGCCTTGCAGTGGGTTGATGGGGACCTGGAGATCGCGGACAACCCGGGGCTCTCATCGCTGGAGATCGAGGCCTTCCTGGAGGATCTCCAGGTCGGTGGAAGCGTGCTCGTGGAGAACAACGGCGAGTGAAGCCCGAGCGGGGTCACTCGTCGCAGGGCAAACCGTCTCCGTCGGTGTCGGACAAGGAGAACAAGACGTCGTTGTCCGCTCCAGAGTCCACCCCGCACTCGTTGCCGGAAATCTCGATGTCGGCCCGGTACTCCGCGGAGCAGTCCTCCACGAAGAACTCGTAGAACCCGGGGTCACCCCAGACCAGGTAGTGCCCGTCCGAGTCCGGACTCAGCTCCACGAACTCGCCTCCCTCGTAGGAATAGCTGAGACGATCCGCGTTCCGGGGGTCCCCCTGGCTGTCGACCACGCTCACCACGACCGCGGGCCAGGCGATGTCATTGCACTCGGTCTTGCCAGGGCAGGCAGTCAGGGCTGGAACCAGGCCAGCGATCAACACGACTCGTCTCATGGCTTCCTCGTTCCTCGGGTCCGTGCACCGGTCAGTGTATGCGAGGGGCGGAGGCTCCTCAGCGCTCCAGTGCGGATGGCCCTACACTTCATCCTGTGCTGATCCTGCTCTCCTGTGTCGGAAGCGACCACCCCCTGGTGGAGCCCGAGAACCGCCCGGGGGGCAGGGTGGAGTTCCATGCGCGGATGGGGTGCGGGGAGCTGAAGCTGAAGAGCGGCAGCGTGGAGTTGACGGACCCGGACGTCGGGCTGTGGTGCAGCAAGGGGTACACCGGCGTCCAGGGGGACTTCCACATCGACACGGATCAACCGGATCTGTCTTCCTTGGACTGTCTGTGCCAGGTGGGTGGCGAGCTGTCGATCACCGGCACCATGACCAGCCTGCGGGGTCTCGAGCAGCTGGAGCGCGTCGGCGACCTCACCATCGAGGGCACGCCTTCCCTCACGACGCTGGCTCCGCTGTCGGGCCTGGAGGTGGAGGACGACATCAAGCTGGTCACCATGCGCCTGCTCGCCTCCCTGGAAGGCCTGGACCAGCCACGCATTCGGGGTGACCTGCGCTTGCTCACCGAGAGCATCGATCTCCGCAGCCTGGAGGGCCTGGGTGTGGAGGAGATCCAGGGGGATCTGGAGGTGAGTTGGACCAGCGGGTTGAGCTCCCTCGAAGGGCTGGAACAGGTCCGTGAGATCGGAGGCGATCTCAACATCCAGTACGACAACGGGCTGATCGATCTCACCGGCCTGCGGGTGGAGCACGTGGGGGGGACGGTGCGCATCGGCAACAACGCTCTCCTGGAGTCGCTCGATGGCCTGGAGACCCTCGAGCAGGTCGATGGCTGGTTCTTCATCCAGGGCAACGACAGCCTCGTGACCCTGCAGGGGCTGGAAGGACTTCAGGTCGTCGCAAAGGCCCTCCAGGTGGATCAGAACGACAACCTGGTCAGCCTGGAAGGCCTCGATGCCCTGCATAGCCTTGGAGGGAACCTGGAGATCCTCTACAACCCCTCGCTGACGACACTGGAGGATCTGCCTGACCTGGGCGAGATCGGGATCCTCCAGATCAGCAACAACGATGCGCTCACCACGCTGCGCGGTCTGGAGGGTGTTCGGGGGTCGACGTCCGTGCGTCTCAACAGCAACGACAGCCTGATCGATCTGGAGGGGCTGGACGGCTTGGAGGTGGCGCAGGGCTACGTGGTCATCACCGGTCACGACAGCCTGGAGTCGTTGGCTGGGCTGGAGGGGCTTCAGAGGATCGAGAGCGACCTGCGTGTGGAGGAGAACCTCGTTCTGGTTGATCTGACGCCCGCCTATGGAGTGGAGTTTGTGTCGGGCAACCTCAAGATCCTGGACAATCCCTCCCTGGGAAACGCCGCGGCCTGGGACTTCGTGGAGCACGTGGAGCACGTGGGCGGGCAAGTGCAGGTCGCGGGAAACTGAGCACAGACCCGAGGCGTCTACGTGCCCGGGCTATTCGAAGGGGTTCTCTTTGTAGCCTTCGGGTGTCGAGGACTCCTCGTCCTTCGAAGTCACCTCCGGCTCGTCCGAGGGACTCTCTTCCGGGCCGGTGCTGCTCGTGGGCGGGGTCGCCGTCGTCTTGATGGCCGGCGCAGGGAGCTTGCGGGGTGGGGGCTTGAGCACGGGCTCGGGAGGCTCGACGTTCGGCTCCTCGACCTGCTCCTGCTCCTGCTCCTGCTCCTGCTCCTGCTCCTGCTCCTGCTCCTGCTCCAGATCGATCTCGATCTCCAGCGCTTGTTGTCCGGCCACGTCTCGCAGCACCCTTGCCTGCACATAGCCGTCGAGCTCGAAGACGAAGTCGCGTTCGTCGCGTTGGCCTTCCGTCTGAAGCTGTACGTTCAGCGGCGTCACGCCCAGGAGCGAGCCGCGGCTGTACACCTGGGCCCCTGCGGGATTGGAGCGTAGCGCGACCTCTACCGGAACAGACTCCACGATCGGGGTGGGCAGGAGGGCGGGGCCGAAGAGCCAGGCGAGCGTTCCCCCCACCAGCATCAGCGCGACCGCCGCGCCGAGCAGGAGAGGTACACGGCTCTCCTGCGGCGGTTCCATGATGGTGGAGATCGGGGTGAGTTCCTCGGCGGACACCTCGCCGACCGCAGCGAGCTCCCGGAGGAGTTGAGTCATGCTCTGGTAGCGGTAGTTCGGGTCCTTCTGCAGGCAACGGGTGACGACTTCTTCGAGCCCGTCAGGCACCGAGGGCAGGTAGGAACTCAGACGGGGAACGGGATCGTTGACCTGGGCGATCATCGTCGCTGCCGTGGTCTTCCCGTGGAAGGGGTAGGAGCCGGTGAGGCAGCGGAAGAGAAGGATGCCCATCGCGTAGATGTCGGCCCTCTCGTCGATCACGCCGCCTTCCACCTGCTCGGGGGCCATGCAGTGCGGGCTTCCCATGATCATGCCCGTCACCGTGATGTGCTGGTCCCCCTCGGTGAGCTTGACCAGGCCGAAGTCCACGACCTTCACGACCTCTTCGCCCTCCTCCTCTCGGATGAGGAGGTTGCCGGGCTTCAGGTCGCGGTGGATGGTTCCGTGACGATGGGCGTGCTTGAGGGCCCTGGCCACTTGCAGCATCAGCGTGATGCAGCGGTCCGGAGCCAGTCGCTTCTCGACCTTGAGCAGCCGGGACAGGGGGACCCCGTCGACGTACTCCATGACCAGGTAGAAGGCGCCCTGAGGGGTCTGTCCGTAGTCGTGGAGGGTGACGGTGTGTGGGTGGCTCAGTCGGGCGAGAGCGCTCGCCTCCAGCAGGAAGCGTCCCTCGAAGGCGCTGCGGTCTCCGTTGTCGTGCGGCTCGTGGAGGATCTTGCAAATATTGTCTCTGAAATACACTCAAACGATCTGGTCAAACTTCCAAGGATTTTTGAGGACGCGTTCGAGGAGCATTCCATCGGAACG